>Ga0129336_10002452_pt1 | contig 11479 bp, 15 predicted proteins | sample CPB6_02_DNA_FD_96878 | JGI IMG/M metagenome (GOLD analysis project Ga0129336, IMG submission 96878) | Freshwater to marine salinity gradient microbial communities from Chesapeake Bay, USA - CPBay_Sum_0.6_0.2_DNA | ecosystem: Environmental > Aquatic > Marine > Coastal | place: USA: Chesapeake...
TTAAGATACTCTAAAACATTTTCTCGCACCCACATCAATTCATGATAGCACTTTTGATTATGAGCACATTGTCTAAGCTCTTGGTCTGGTTTGTATACACTTTCAATGAATAGATCTAGACCTCTATTCCACTTGTCTTTCTGAGTTTCTTCAATCACGTTGTCTCCAGTCATCGGGTTTGTCTTTAGTCCACCAGTCAACCATATCATCGACGCTATCGAATCCACGCTTGCCGAAACGTTCGTGACCAGTGCCACCGATGTCAAGTTGGTTTAAAAAATCGTCCATATCTCCCTCCCTCATGTCGGGATTCTCTGCAGTTCTTCTTGCTTGGCGTAGAATGGTTGCTGCCGTTCTATTTGCTTTAGCAAGTTTCTCTGCCCAAATCATGTCTTCAAGCGACACTTCTTCGTGCAGTGCAATTTTCTGACAGATTGCTTCAAGACGAAGACGATATTGTGTAGAGAGCATATGCAATCTCCATATAGGGTTATTTAGCATTAATCATTGCTTCTAAATCGTTGATTCTACTGAATTCTTCGTATGCTCTTTCAGATCTTTCAGATAGAATATCAGAAATATCATCAAGGATTACTTCGTTGTCGATGTATTCATCCAAATACTTATCCAACGCTTCTTTTAGATAGCGTTTCCGATGCCACTCTGGTGAATATGGTTTGTAGTGTGTCATAACGAAACAGATATATGTGGCTGATTATAAGATATATATTCAAATTTGTCAATGGGTTGGATATGCGTTGTTTAATCCCCAGTAAATAAACATCCCCATGGATGTGAAAAGTAACATTGATTTAATGATGAGGCTTGTCATCTTTCATTTCCTCTGCTGCTAATTTGAGTATGTAATAAATGATATATGCTGTGCCTGCTAACCCCACACCAAGAATAGTAATAACTCCCCATGGTAACTGCGACATTAACTTGCTCCGTCTTTGAAACCATACATGTAACCTACAATAAGACCACAAACAAATACTATAAAAATCAAAAGTTGTTTATCAATAAACTCAATGAGTTCATGCCACTCCATAATCATCATCCTCATAAGTAGATGGCTCTTCAAATAACTCGTCCATCTTTTGTTTAAAAACTTTTTCTTGTAATTCTTTTAGATCTTCTTCTGTAAAAACAATCATTTGTCCTTAAGTAGTTCTTCTATTCTTTTACGCATATTCGTGCTATCTTGTTTGAGATAATCTCTCAAAGAATAACCACGCTGCCCTCGCATGATGCAAGTTCCTTGATAGAACATAGTGGCAGCAAATACTAATAGGAAAACGATACCGATTATTTCAGGGTAATGTTGAGCCATGGTAGAATAGGTGGAATGACGCCAATCAGCCTCAGCAATCCTTCAGCAAATAAAGCAAGCACCACCCAACCAACGCACATAGAAATAATGGAAGCATTCCGATTGTGCCTTCGTATAGCAGCATCAATCATCTCCTGACACTCTTTCTGGGTTACCAGTTTCTCGGGATTGATTTGATTCATTCGGTGTGTCATGTATTTTAGCGATGCCTATGATAGGAAACATTACCAGAGCAAAACAAAGTATGCCTAAACTGATTTGATTATTTAAGATTTCAACTATCAGATGAGTCATCTTTCTTTACACGAATGTAACATTCCAATGGCTTGGGAGTTTCATCATCGAAGTTTTGCTCTAAGTAAGTGCAAAGTTTTTCGATGATATTGATATATTCATCATGCATCCATTCACTGCCTGTCTCATTGTAAGCATAGTGTTTGCAAGCAGTGATGATACGATTAACGTCTTTGCTTGATAAGTTATACATTAGATTACTCTCGATACATTATTATGTCACCATGTTTTCTATGAAAATCAAGGTGTTTTTTGCCCCAAGGAATGACTCTCCATTCGGTTTTGCCATTCCAAAGTAATAAACAGATATGAATATACCTCATACATGTGTAGTATAACGAGCTATTTAGTAGGTGCAAATGCTTATCAGGATTTGCTGACAGGAGGGGGCTTGACAAACGCTTAACAATACTATATACTATGTAAAGATTCGTTACAAAACCAATGACCACTACGACTAATGAGTATGGGCAACAAAATATGTTTGCCAAAGAGCCTACCATGTACTACGAAAACTATGGTATGGATACCCCCAACCAAGTAAAGGAGAAGTACAATGGACGCTGGGCTATGGTCGGCATTGTTGCTGGCGCTATTTCTTATATGGTCACTGGCAAGCTCTTCTTCGGTGTCTTCTGATGACTGAAGCAATTTTCACTTTTACTTCTGTTGCTTTTTTTGTGACTCTATGCTATGCTGTAGAGCAACTTGCCGAAACTTACTAAGGAGAACAACTATGAAATTCGGATTCACCCCTGAGGCAGAGATCCTCAACGCCCGTCTGGCAATGCTCGGTTTCGTCATTGCGGTTGGCACTTACCTCACCACTGGTCAAATTATTCCTGGTGTGTGGTGATACTAAAAGGGGGGCAATGCCCCCCCTTTTTTTGACTAATTGACATACCATACATAGTATGGTATGATGTTTTGTAGGTAAAAAATTACTTATGATAGATAAAATTTTGGTATTTGATGACTTTATACCTGAATGGTATCAAGATGAAATTGAAAGAATATTTTTAGAAGATGCACAGTGGGTATTGAAGTATGATATCACTTATGCTAAACATATATTTGATAAATTACAGAAAATTAATCCGAATTTAAAACCAAGACCAGGATTTCATCATGCATTAGTGAGAGATAGTCAAATTATTAGTCCTATTCATTTGTTTTTAAAACCGATGCTTTATACCGCATGTGAAAAAATAAACATGCGATTAGAAGATGTAACTTTAGGCAGATCTTTTTTGCAACTTCCTTTATCAAATATTGATTATTCCATAAAAGATCCTCTACACGTCGATACTTACGAAGATCATATAGTATTTTTATATTATGTTGTTTCTTCAGATGGAAAAACTATAATCACTGATTGCAAATATGATTTTAATGACACTGTAAAAAATCTAGATAATGAAATGTATGTTTATGATAGATCATATGATAATTGCAATATCATACAGTCTATTACACCTAAAAAAGGTAGATTAGTTTTATTTAATGGTAGACATTATCATGCAGCTGAGCAATCTAAAGATAGTATTCGTTGTATTGTAAATTATAATTTAAAGGTTGGGAAAAAATGAAATTATTTGATATTAAAAAATTCAATTTTGATGCTGATAATACGGCAGTAATTACTTCACATGAAATGGATATCTCTCCAAATGATTCCGCGTTTATAGTTTCTTTTGATGTGGAAGTAAATCACGTAGAAATAATTAAAAAATTGGAGTTTAAAAAAAATACAAAAATTGAAAATAATATAGTATCATATTACAATAGATGTGCAAATAACGAAATAGTTATTTCGGTATATGATTATGTTGAAAGAAATTATGCTAACGACACATTTGTTGTGGATCTAGAAAAAATTATTGATGTTTTGAATGTGTGGACAAAAGAATGATATATCAAAGTATTTGGTATTATACAAAATTACCTTCAAATATTACAGATGTCATTTGTAACGAAATAGAGTTTCCGATAGAAAAATTGCAACAAGCCACGACAGGGCCAGATAAATTAGTTACAGAAGAAGTTTTAAAAAAAAGGAAAAGCAAGGTATACTGGACTCCACCTAATCATTGGATACAAGGATTCTGTTATCATTATGTGTTACAAGCTAATTTGACAAATTTCAAATATGATATACAAGGATTTGATAATAATACCATGCAGTATACGGTGTATAATGAAGGTGATTACTATGGGTGGCATTTTGATGATGATATAACATCTCCAAATGTTATGAGAGATATTACAATGAATAGGAAGTTATCTTTTTCTTTGCAATTATCTGACCCTTCTGAATATGATGGTGGCGTTATGCAAATAAGATCTTTTGAAGACCGTTTATATGAAGTGCCAAAAGAAAGGGGAGTTATTGTAGTATTTGACAGTAGGGCCAGACATAGAGTTACTAAAATTAAAAAAGGATGTAGAAAATCTTTAGTTGGTTGGATTGGAGGACCAAGATGGAAGTAAACGATATAACATTCTATACAGTAGATGGTTATGAAGGATGTATAGAAGAACCCAAACCTTGTTTTAAAGAATTGCCAGATTGGTATGTTAATACTACCAATGCAAATAAATTATATAAAACTTCTAAGTGTCCATTTGTTAATCAGTCTGGAGATTTTCCTACTATATTTGCGAATATAAAAACCTGTCCTGCTGTTTTTGATTTCTTAACTTCTGGATATGTAATTTCTGCGTGGGATAATTTTGTTGTTAGAAACATTAATAACGGTCTTTTTGTTAGTTGGCAACAAACTCCAATACATGCTGAAAAACCAGATCATGTTTTTATGACTCATAGAACAGATTTGCAGATAGACGGATTGAGGGGGGCAGAAGAAGAACCATTATATGGAGGACTTCATAAACTTTTGTCTCCTTGGTTTGTGCAGACTCCTCCAGGAATTTCTTTATATATTACTAATCCAAGTCAATATCGTGATAAAAGATTTACAACAGTTGATGGAATTATTCATCCTGATAAACATCCGATGTCTTTACAATGGTTTTTTGAATGGAATAAACCAATAATAGAAACCTCAGATTTTTCTCTTATTGATACAAAATTACAGTATATTAAAAAAGGCACACCTTTAATTATGGTTATACCTTTTCGCAGAGAAAAATATAAACAGAGTATTAAGTATATGAAATCGGAAGAATTTCAACTTTATTGTGTGGATGCTCACCGAAGAAGAACACATGATTGGTTTCACAACACTCTATACAATGCTTTCCGAAAAAAAATTGGTAGATTGTTTAGATAATCAAGTTAATTTTCTGTGCCAAATTGGATGTCTAGGATACACCATACTTGAGTTATAAACTGAGGAATCGATATTTCCATCTGTCAATATTGGCCTGAATTTATTATTCAATCTGGGCCATGGTTGTTGACTAGTAGTTTGTGCTCCAATGTATGTTGTGCCTGTTGGATTTGGAATTTTTCTAGGAGAATTATATGCTAGGTATCTATTAACACTTCCTTGTAATGATCTATTGCTAGTGTCTGCAGTTATAGTTATAGTGCCAGTCATTGCGCTATGGATTTCACAGATGTAGTAATAAGTTCCAGGAGTAACACCTCTGGTATTCCAAGTTACTGTGCCAGATTGACTGCCATTGTTTGTTATGGTGCCAGTAGTAACTCCACTTCCTGTGCCAGTAACTTGCGAAGTTTTAATCCAAAATGGATGTCCAGTAGCAGAGACATTGAATGTTAAAATAGTTCCTTCGGTAGCTGATATAGTAATATTGTTACCACTACTAAATCCTGAGAATGTATAAGCAGATGCTCCAGTAGCTGTAACAGACCAAGTTCTAGTACTTACACCAGTATCTGTAATTTGATTTGCTACGGATAGATATGTATTTGCCCATGCATTAGATGCTCTGTTGAAGTATGCTAAAACTTCATATTGATTCATTCTTGGCCATTGCTCTGCAAGACATGCAACTATGCCACATACTTCAGGTGATGCCATACTAGTCCCCTGATATTTACCTATTTTATAGGTAGTATTTCTACTGTCATTGGCAGGAGTATATGTTTGTGTCGCTGTGATTTGACCATTGTGTACTGAAGAAGTAATGTTAACTCCTGGTCCATATACATCAACTCTTGGTCCTACATTTGTGAATGTTGCTCTTTGCTCGGTAACCGTTGCATCTATGGCACCAACACACAATACGTTTGGTAAACAAGAAGGTCTAGATCCTTGATTGTAGTAGTTGCCATTTACTCTATTGTTGTAGTCCACTCCTCCAGAAATATCTGCTTTGAAATTAGAGTTTCCAGCAGCAGCAACAAAAATAATTCCATCGTTTATAGCATCAGCAATGTCCTGAGCGGCAGCACTAGATGGTACTGGAATGTTATTAATAGTAGTGCCGTCATTTGGTAGTCCCCATGCACTTAACTGCGCGGAAGTAAATCCACTAGTATACGTTGTGCCTCTGTATATTACTTCGGTTACGGCAGAGATAGCTAAACTAAAAGATCCTCCATAACTATGGTTTGTTACTGTAGGATTTTTCTTTCCTGTGGTGGGATTAACTGCTTTTGAATTATGCCATGCTCTTATATAATCAATCAATAAGGAAGAAGCAATTGTGCTTGGGGCAGTTGAGTATGGATTAATGTTATAAATGCTAGCATCTTTTGCCCATCCTCTTCTGTTTCCTGCTACTGTGCCAGCTACATGGCAACCATGGTTATTATCAGATTGCTGTTGTGTGCTTCCTGTTGCATATGGAGTATATGTATATGTGCCAGCAGCGCCACCAGTTACTGTTGGATTTAACGAAAACCAATTAAATTGATTTACTCTACTTCCTCCAGTGCCGTCAGTATTTACAGCAAACTCTGGGTGGGCTGGGTCTATACAACCATCTACAATAACGACATCAACATTTTTTCCAGAGTTGGTTAATTGCACAGTGCCAGATAGAGCAGTTGATGTTCCATCACTCCCCCAGTTTGCAGTTGCAACTTTATTGACACAACGATAGAATCCCCAGTTGCGATCTGTATCGCTATGTGTCCCTGTCTTACTCCAAGCAGTAGAAGTTATTGTATAAAATGGTGTTATTTTTCCCCCTAATTCTTCTAGAGTTAACTCTACGCTTAATACTCTAGGATCATTGGAAATAATTTCTGCTTCTTCAGCAGTTAACATGTAATGCGTATTTCTACTGATAGGTCTTCTTAAATGACAATCGATAGGTCTATCTGGAATGGTAATACTACCACCAGGAGTTTCCAAATCATCATATAAACTATCTAATTCTTCGTAAGATCTGCAACTGATTATGTATTCTCTGTAAATGGGTGTGTCTGACATCATGCTTCTAGCTTGAGGGCGGTTAGAGATACGTTAAATGCGGCTTGGTTGGACCCACTTCTGTTTGTGATAGCAAGATAAATTGTGCCAACAGGGGTTGCTTCATCATTGAAACCAATAACTGCAGGAGTTAGTACTTGAGTTGATGCTCCTGTAGTAATAATTTCAGCAACAACACCGCTTCCTGGTAGTGGGTCTGTCTCTATTGCTCTGGAAGCATCTGCTGTTCTTGCTGCAGTTGAAGTATATACTCTAACCCATGCTGCATGAGATGTTGTTATTTTGAATAGTAAATATGATTTGTATGCTCCAGTAATATCTCTATTAGAAGTTACTGCTGAGTTTAAACTAAAGTTTCCAGTGGTAAATGATGCTCTGGTGCTCGTTGTTACTTCAGATGATTTTGCTAATTGATACCAGTTTCCATTGCTAGCAAAGTGAACTGTGTTGTCTGCAGCAGAAACTGCAACTGCTCCAGCGTAAGTGGTTGCAGATGGGAAAGATGCTAAATTAGTATGATAGAAAGGTATGATACTTCCTACAGAAGGTGCTACAACAATACCAGTGTCTGAAATAGTAACTAGAGAGTTTTGTGCTGTTGCTCCAGAGGTGCCATCAAATCTAACTATTGCATTATCCGTTGATGACCCAGGACCGTTGAATGATCCACCTCCCGCTGAAGTGCTCCATTGTACGCCAGCACCAGTAGAAACTAATACTTGTCCAGCAGATCCTACGCTACCTCCAGCAGTTAAAGTGCCGCTTAAGATACAATTACTTAAAGTTTTTGTTGATAATGTTTGAGAACCAGTTAATGTAGCTACTGTTGTGGTATCTACGGAAACTGTAAAACCACTAGACCCATCAAATTCTGTGTTATTTCCAGACCCAATAAGACCAGCGCCAATTGCTAATGAAGATCCTGTAACTTGATTCTCATTTGCCCAAGTTACACCAGTGCCTGTAGATTTTAACACTTGTCCTGAAGTTCCTGGTGCTCCTCCTCCAGCAGTTCCGATTCTAACTGTTCCAAGTATTTTCATATCTTGGATGATAGGACCAGTTAAAGATTTGTTTGATAAAACTTGATTGCCGTCAGTTGTTACATCACCCAAACCTGCAACAGTAAGACTCCCACCAAGCGGAACTACAGTGCCATTAATAGTAACGCTAGAATTAATTAGAGCAGAGTTTGCAATATTACTAAAAGTATTATTACTTCCGCTAATAATTTTATTTGTTAATGTTTGAATACCATCTAGAGTTACATCACCAGCGCCGCCTCCCCCTCCAGAAACTTCTATGGATCCACCAAGAGAAACTGCAGTGCCATTAATGGTAATTGATGAGAATGATAGAGCACTGTTTGGAATGTTGCTGAAAGTATTACTAGCACCACTGATTGTTTTATTAGTTAAAGTAATTGTATTGTCGGCAGTTACTGATGCTCCACTTGATAAAGCGTCGGTAATTCTAATAGTGTCTGCATCTACACGAGTTACAATAATATTACCTGCACCAATAAATTTTACAGAATCTGTGCCAGTTCCAGATCCTCCAGCGTCTAAATCAATTTTAGCTCCATTTGTAGTTGTTGAAGCTTTGATACTATAAGTGGTGTTGGTGTCAACAATAGGACTTCCACCTTGTAATTGAAGATTGATATTTCCACCTAAAGGAATAGAGCTGCCATTAATACTAATTGTGCTATTAGATAATGCGCTATTTGGAATGTTAGTGAAAGTGTTGTTACTTCCACTCATTGTTTTATTTGTAAAAGTTACTTCTTGATCTGGTTTAATTCCAATAGCAATAGGAATTCTTTTAATCGACATCTTATTCCTCTAGGATGATAATACTTCTCTTAGTATATTTAGTTTATTATAGTGCTGCGATTCTAGTTTTGAAGTCTGCAAAATCTGCTGATGCAGCAACGGTGGATTTTAATGTAGCAAGAAGAATATAATTATCTACGGTAGCATTAATTCTTCCAGCGGTGTCATCATAGAAAAAAGTTATTCCTGTGTGAATACCAGAATCAAACATACCAGCAACTGTATCTTGTGCTTGCTCGTCTGTATATGGATTTTGTGGAGTAACTGTAATACTTCCTCCAAGAGCAACAGCAGTACCATTAATTACTATACTGTTATTAGTTAAAGAACTATTTCCAATATTTGTGATGGTATTATTATTGCCGTTTATAATTTTGTTGGTTAATGTATCAGAAGTATTTCTGGCAACTAATGTATCAGCAATATTTGGTGCTGGAAAATATACCGTGCCAGTATTTACGATGGAAGATATTACTGGATTTACTAAAGTTTTATTATTTAATGTTTGGGTATCAATAGTTCCTACAATGTTACCAGAAGGGACAGATTTGCCTAAAACCTGAGTGGAAGATAAAACTGTTGTGCCTCCAATTTTATAAACTTTAGTGGGCACTAAATTCATATTGGAGTTTGATTCCCACGCAGAATTTGAGTGACTATATGTGAAATTAATATTTGATGTTCCAACAAGAATACCAGAACCATCAGCTAAAGTTGAATTGGTTATACCATTAGCAATCGTAATAGTTTTATCTGTTACTACTAAATTAGTAGTATTTACATATGTTAATGCACCAGCAACGGTAAGACCACCAGTTAAATTTAAATCATTGAATGTAACATTAGAAGTTGGTGCTACATCTTGTCCTATTGAAACATTGATATCATCTGCATTTGGAGAAGTAATAGTTACTCCAGTACCATTTTTAAAATTAATTCTATCTGTGATGCCATTACCACTACCAGACCCACCGCCGACTAAATTTAATCTGGCTCCCGCTGCTTGATTGCTGATTACTAAACTGTCTGCATTGACACTGTAAGTGGTATCGGTATCGGTATTAACTTCTGTGCCAGTAATAGTAATTTCATTGCCGTTTCTACTCAATGAGATTCTACTTCCAGCAACTAGCACAGCATTTGTAGTGGCAGCATCACTTCCAGTTAAACGAATTGCTTTTTTGTTGGGATTATTAGCACCGTTTTCACTCCAATCTGCAGCAGATAAAGTGTAAGTAGTATTTGTATCTACACCAGTGCCACCACCTCCAGTTATGTTAATGCTTCCTCCAAGTGGCACTACTGTGTTGTTTATAGTGATGCTACTATTAATCAATGAAGAATTTGGTATGCTACTTATAGTACTAGTGGCACCAGAAATCAAACAATTTTGAAATGTTTTATTAGTTATTGTTTGTGTAGCAGTAGTAAATACATTTCCGTAAATGGGTACAGAAAAACTTCCTCCCAAAGAAACAGATTGTGTTACTCCATCAATAGTTACATTGAAAGAAGGTGTTGCTAATAAACTATTTGTAATACTGCCAGTTTTAATTGATGGTGATATAGTTAAATTATTTGGAGCATCAAATTTAAGTTGATTATTATCTAAGAATTTAATTTTAATTGTGCCAACACCTGTACCACCAGCAATAAGATTTAAGTTAGCACCATCTGTTTCTTCTTCAGTTTCAATAACATAAGTGGTGTTGAGGTCTAGTCCACCTCCTCCACCGCCACCGCCACCAGTTACTGATCTCCATTCAACTCCAACGCCATTGCTAGTTAATACTTGACCGTTGGACCCGAGAGACCCTCCAGCGTAAATGCCATTGCCAGTTAAGTCTAAGTTATCACTAACTTTTAATTCTTGAATTTCTTTAGTGTCAGGATTGACAATCAAAGGGAAGCGGTTTGCCATTACACGAACGCAAAAAGGTTTCTATTTATGTTATTTATAAATGGTGTCAGCGGGGGCTTGACAGGTGCGGTTAACCGTGCTATTATAAATAAGTGTTAAGGAAAAGATACATTCCTTAACAATTCATGCAAACATAACGTACTTTTAAAAATATGACTGCTACTATCGCTCAACAGCGTAGTGGAAGTAACACTTGGGACCAGTTCTGTGAGTGGGTAACTTCTACAAACAACCGCCTTTATGTTGGTTGGTTTGGGACTCTAATGATTCCTACCCTTCTCGCTGCTACTATCTGTTTCATTGTTGCTTTCGTTGCTGCTCCTCCTGTCGATATCGACGGCATCCGCGAGCCCGTTGCTGGCTCTCTAATGTATGGAAACAACATCATCTCTGGTGCTGTTGTCCCTTCCTCAAACGCAATCGGTCTTCACTTCTATCCTATCTGGGAAGCTGCCTCTCTCGATGAGTGGCTATATAATGGTGGTCCTTATCAACTAGTGGTTTTCCACTTCCTTATCGGTGTCTTCTCTTACATGGGTCGTGAATGGGAACTTTCTTACCGACTTGGTATGCGTCCTTGGATTTTTGTTGCCTACAGCGCACCCGTTGCTGCTGCTACTGCAGTTTTCCTCGTCTATCCCTTTGGACAAGGTTCCTTCTCTGATGGTATGCCGCTCGGCATTAGTGGAACATTTAACTACATGCTTGTTTTCCAGGCGGAGCATAA
>Ga0129336_10002454_pt1 | contig 11477 bp, 3 predicted proteins | sample CPB6_02_DNA_FD_96878 | JGI IMG/M metagenome (GOLD analysis project Ga0129336, IMG submission 96878) | Freshwater to marine salinity gradient microbial communities from Chesapeake Bay, USA - CPBay_Sum_0.6_0.2_DNA | ecosystem: Environmental > Aquatic > Marine > Coastal | place: USA: Chesapeake Bay...
ACCAGCAAGAACTGAACCACCAGATACATTAATGTAACCATTAAATGTGGAATTTCCAGAGACAGTTAAAGGTGAAGTTGCAATTGTTGTTCCTATCGCAACATTACCAAGAGTATGAATACCTGTATTAGTTCTATTCCATACCGAATCTGTGTTTGCACTTAATGTAACTGCACCAAAAGAAGTGGAAATACTTATATTACTTCCTGCAACAAGAGAAGTTACGACATTACTTAAGGTTGAACCATTTCCATAGTAATTTGTTGCTGTGATTACTCCACTTGCTCTTAAATTTGTTGTAGTTGTAATTCCAGTAACTCCAATGTCACCAAATACAGCAACTCCATTTGAAAGTGTCTGTAATTTTTTCGAACCATTATAATAAAGAATAGAACCTTCTCCAGCAACAGCAGTAAATACATTATTACTTCCATCACCAATTCTAATGGAGGAACTAGTATCTATTCTTAAATCTACAGCATCATAGTAAATTGAGGCATCTGTTTGTCCTCCAGAACCCAAATTTATACGGACTCCATCATTTAATTGAAGTTTACTGGATTGTCCAGTAACAGTTAAAGTTCCATTGTTTAGATGTAAAGCACTAACTGCAGCAATTGTTCCAATACCAACATTAGATGATGTTACAATTCCAGATGCAACAGTAGTCCATTGAGTAGAAACTGCACTCTGTGCAGTTGAGTTTATAGTTACATTTCCACCAGTCCTTGCTACTGATACATTTGCCCCAGCAAGAATATTTGTAATAATACCCGTTAAATTTACTCCAGAACCATTATACGAAGTAGCAGTAACAACACCAACTGTGATGTCTGGAGTTGAAGAAAAATTACCAGCAAAAAGAGCAACGGTAGCAATTCCAGCAGTTATTGCATATGTAGAAGTTGTAGATAAACCAGAAACAACTGAATATGAAGAAATACCAGCAGTTACTGCAAATGTCGAGATTCCTGCAGTGGTTGCATATCCTGATAACGTAGATATACCAGCAGTTCTAGCAAAACCTATAGAATTAGTTATTGTAGTTCCAGTTCCGAGTGCATTATAAATTTCATTAAAATTACTATTAATTTTAATGGCACCTTGTAATAACGAATCCCCAGTACCATCATTTGGGGAAGAACCTGTATTTATCCCTAATTTCGCCATTATACACTAGATGTTTATTTTTATTTATGGTTTAATTTGAAGACATCTTTAATGTTGATGAATCAAAACTAAGAATAGGACTATCAAAGTATGTTGAAATTCCTGGGTAACTAAATCCAGCATCTACAGTAGTATTGACTCCAACTGTTGCTGTTCCATCTGCCTTAACAACATTATAGAATAATTTTTGTCCAGATTGGAAATTATGATTTCTTAATTTAAATCTGTCATTGGTTAAATCAATAACGGAAGAGTCATTACCTTGAAATTCTCTATAAAATAATGGAGTACCTCTGTTTTTTAATTTGAAGGTTGTTAATCCAACAATTTGTCCACCAGTAGTTGTAGTAAATCCTGTAAATTGACCACTAATATCATCAATAGGTAAAACTTTATTTGTTCTGCTTAAAATAAAAGATTTTAAACTAACTCCTGTTGGGAAAAATACTCTTTCAATAGATCCATCTGGAAGTAATTCATCCTCTGTTACCATACTAAAGTTGTATCTATTGTACATAGATTCAACACTATCAATATTAATCAAAACATTTAATGAAGAATCACCAATACCAACCTTCATATTATTGGATGCCTTTCCAATAATATCTAAGTCTGAAAATTCTTTAAATCCTGCTGGATGAATTAGTGACCTTACAGGTTCTTTCCAAGTATCATAAGGAATTTGTGATTTAATAGCATATGAAAATTTTTGATAATAATTGTTATCAGAAATTCTTTGTTGAAAATCATTCAAATATCCAATTTTATCAGTAAAATCATTTATTTTTTCCCTAGTCACATTTAATGAAGAAATCAAATTAAATTGATTTACATTTTCAACAACTCCATTCAATAAAGAACGAGTTCCAAGGAGTCTATTTCCTACTTCTAATTCTCCTTTAGAATCAATTAATCTTAATTGGTTGATTTCATTATTCCATCCACTCTCCATAACAACTGCAGAAAACACTGAAAATCCATTGGAATCATAACCAATAACATTTTCTCCAGACAAATAACCCAAATCATCAGCAAGGTTCATTTCAAACTTTGCCATATCTTTTTCATTAACAACAAATCCATAATTATTATCTGTTGTATATTCACCAAGATTATTTGATATTCCATTCATACTATAAGTTATAGTATAATTTGATGTACTTATTCCTGTTATCTTAAAGAATTTGTAACTATGATTTGATGAATTATAATTATTTTTTGTTGAAGTATTTGTTATTCTACAATTTTCAACAAAAACGTTGTCTCCAACTTTAAATGGAAAAACAGTCTCTGTATTTCCATATTGAGTTGTTATTAATGGATAAATTTGATTATCATTATTGACCAACTCTAAAGTTACTTCATTTGTTACTGGATTGTAAACAATATCGTCAATATCATAACCATTAGAATTTCTTGTTGCAATTACTGATAATGGGGAAGATAAATTATTAACATTTTCTAAAATACTAACAGAAGTTACAGTACCTCCTTGAATATTTGCTTTCAATTTAATATTATCATTACCAATTACTTTTAATGTTGGTGAAATATTATAATTTTTTCCACCAGTAATAATTCCAACAGAATCAACTCTTGATATATTTTTTATCTGGCATACAGTAGGAACACTTAAAACTGGTTTTAATGTTGGGTCTGTTGGATAATCAAATCCATCTTTTACTCTTTCAATATAATCAATTTTACCAATTGTGTTTGATGATGCCTTTAAAATTGCTGCTTTTCCATTTTGACTATCTACTGAACGAATAGCAGGTATTTTTTTATACCCCTTTCCACCAAAATTTAATTTTATTTTTGATATTGGACCAACTGCATTTGCAGAATCAGTATCATAAAAAATAGTAGTTATTCCAGAATTAACAGAATACGAGAAATACTCTGGTTTTTGATTTAGAATAAATTTAAATGTTGTTGAACCAGTAGAAATAATTGGGTAATTTTCACTATAAACACTTGGATTTAATGTAATTTTATTGTGTCCGATTACTTCTTTATCTATAGATATTTGATATTTTTCAAGAACACTTGGTGATAATGGAATTAAATTATAGAATAATGTATTTGTGATACTTTTATCTGAAGTATCAATGACTAATTTTGCTCCAGATACACCAGCATCTATTGAATTTCTAGAATATTTGTAAGATTCTACTTCAATTAAAATATTTCCATCTTTATATAACTTTAAATCCATTCCAGATAAAGATGAATCAGATAAATCAAATTCAATATAATTTCCCTTTGTTGCCTGAAGTGGGGGATTAATTAGAGCAATTGATTGTACACCAGTACCAGTAGTGGTAAATGGTATATTTAATCCAGATTTTGCAGTAACATAAAATTCAGAAAGTTTAATATAATCTGGTTTTTGCTTAATGATATAGTATGTTTGATTGTTAATTAAACCACCAATACTAGTATTTCCAGAATTATAATATACTATTTTATCCCCAGTGGAATAATTATTCCCTGGCAAATAAATTTCAGAGGTTGAAGTACTAATAGCAACTGCAGTATCAAAAGTTTTTAATTCAGTTGTGATTTTTCTAATACTTGTATCATATCTAAGTCTAAATTTATCTGTCAGTCTTGGTAAAAGATTAAAATTAATCTTGTCCAAATCAGATAAACCATGATTTTCTGTGGTTTCTACGTTTAAGCTAAAATTCTCTACTTTTCCTAAGATCTTTTCATATACTGTAGTTAATGAGTGGGCAAGACCAGTTACAGAAATATCGTCAAAGAAGTATAAGGAACTTAAAGAAGAACCAATTCCAGAAGAAGTTGTATATCCAACTGTAGATAATCCAATGTAATCTTGACCTCTATTTACAATATAAACAGTTTGATTATCTGCCAATCTAAAGGCATCGCCTTGAGTGATTGTATTTGATGCCAGCATTCCTGTTCCTGCTATGCCGACATTATACTTTACTGCTTGTCCAGTAATAAAGTTGTGGTCCTTAATGTAAATTGACCTACTAGGAACAGTTAAATTTGTTTGATCGGAAAGTGTATAATTTGTTCCTGTTGAACCAAATCCAACAAAAGTTTTTGGATTAAAATAAACTATAGAATTTTTCTTGACAACAAATTTTTGTTCTGGAACTGTAAATGTGAATTTTCTTGGAAGAAGTCTGACTGAATCAATTCCTACTGTATGAACACCAGTATTTTGTAATCTATTGACAGTTAATTGGGATTTATCGGTAAGGATATTAGTGATTTTTAGAATTTCATTTCCTATGGAGATAAAATCATCAATCTCAAATCCAGAAACATCATTTACAATAATTGAAGTGGTTTCTCCAGTTACTTGTAATACATCTATATTTGTTGATAACCCAACTGTTTTTTGAGAAACAAAAATATTTTTTATTCCTTCCAAATATGAATAATTTGAATTGGAAATTGCAGATATTGTAATTCTATCGTTAGTTGTTAATCCATGTGCTTCTTGAGTAATACCAACTACATTCGTGCCATAAGTATAAAAACTAACATCTAAGGAAGTTTTTATACCAACAGATATATTTTTAATTGATTTTCCTTTAACTCTAGATACTGCTGCAGAAGCACCAGAACCACCTGAACCTTTATTATCAAATATTACATTGTCTCCTACTTTGTAATTATCTCCTTGTGAATATATTTGAATATCATCAATTGAAGATGCTAAAGTTTTAGTTACTGTAAATTCTTGTTTGTATTTTTTGTCAGTATTACTAATTAAAGAATAACTTGAATTTCCAGAATTTATATAATATGGTCCAATATTTCTGATTAATTTTAACTCTTCTAAATCAATATCTTGATTAAATCTAGATGCATAATTTTCTGGTATTACATAATCTCTAAAATAATTTCCAATAATGTATGGGAATTCTGGGATAGAGATGGCACTATTATCAATTGTTGCAAAATATGCATAAATTCCATTTGGAAAATCTGGAGTTTTACAAAATCTCCCATTATGCTCATCCAAATCACCAATTGCCCTATCATAGTAAAAATCCTGTACAAAGAAACCATCAGGAAGGTTTGGTCGAAGTTGATTATCTGGCTCTACTCTTTTTGTGTAACTAGATCTGATTTTTTGAATTTGAGAACCAACTTGTCCATATGGACCATAAATTGGGTTTCCATCATATGCCCAACCAATTATTGGAGAATGAACGGAGTCGGGTGCTTCTCTATTTGAATCATCAATATGATCTTTAATTGTTTTTCTTAAAAGTTTAGGAGCATAGAAATTGATTATCTGTAAACCAAGATCTTTGTTTTTGCTAGGAACAATAAATGCTTCATCCTGAACTTCTAATAATTTTTTATTTTTTTCTACCTGATTTATTTTCCATTCAAAAATATCAGCAATAAATTTAGCATCTATTCCTCTTCTCTGTATTGTAATAGAAGTTGTATCTTTATCATAATTAATTCCACCATTTGCTATATTAACTGCAACTAATCTTCCATTTTCAATTACTGGCCTAATATCTGCAAAACTTCCTTTTCCATTAACAATGATATCGATTCCATTATTGTATCCAGAACCATAACTTAAAAATTGAATATCAACTATAGTTCCATTCAGCACAATTGGTTTTAACAATGCCTCAGAAATTAATGGTTTTATCTTAACATCTGGTCTTCTGTGGAAATTAACTATATTGGAAACTCCATATCCAACTCCAGTATTTTCAACGAATACGCTTTCAATGGAACCTAAAACAATAGGTTCAAATTGAGGTTCTATTACACTTGTTGCTCCAATTCCAGATAAAGTTTCAACAACAAGTCTTATTGGGGGATATGAAAAAGTATGAGTTCCTATTCCTAAAGAATTAAACTTTATATATCTTTTATTTTCATAATTAACATCATAGAATTGTGTTCCAACACCTATTGCAGAAAGTTTAAATGTATCTCCATCCAAAACAGTTGCAACATACTCTGAAGTGGTAGATAATCCACTTATTGCTGTTCCAGTAGTAGAGTATCTTAAAACATCTTTGTCTTTTAATCTATGATTTTTGGCAAATATATAATGGTCGAATGTATTGACACCATTTGTTTTTCCATCAAATGCCAAAGTTGCTGGTACTTTAATCGATTTATTGGAGTATCCAGAACCAGAATTTTTTACACGAACTTCGGTAATTGTATTTTTTGACTTTAATGTTCTAAATGAATGGAATCCAGAACTAATTCCAACTAGGTTGATTTCATTATTCTTTTTAAGTGCATCTTCAAGTCTTTCATATAATTTAATTTGTGTGGGACTTATTACTCCAGCATAATAATTAGCATTTGTTTTTAATGGAGAAATCTGAGCATTAAAGTTAGAATCATAAGAAATTTCTTCACCATCATCAAAATTATGCTTTTGTGCAAATGTTATAACATTTGATGTTGGATTTACTCCAGATCCATCACCTTTAAAACCTGAAGTTATTTTTGACTTAACTAAATTTGGTTCTACTATTGCTCCAGTTCCGTTGCCTCCAACTAAAGTAAGTTTTGGTTTAATTTGATAACCAACACCAGGAGTAACAATTTTTACCTCGGAAAGACTACCAACAATATTGACGTATCCTTTGGCATTTTTTCCAGATACATCAGTGATTTCTAATTCTGGAGGATTAATGACATCATATCCTCTACCTGAATTAGTTACAGTAATTCCATCTATTTTTCCATAATAAATGTTTTCATCAAATAATGTTGGTGAATACACCTCAACACCATTGGCTAAAATACCAATCTGTCTATTGTTCGTTGTTCTATCTGCAACTTGCTTTAATGTACTATCACCTTTAATATAATTAAATTTTTTAAATATTTTTTGGTTTAAAACTTCTTTATTTTCATAGTCAAGTTTAACAAAAGAATCAGAAGTAATATTTCTATCAAAATTAATGTATACATTTGAATACAAATCACTTTTACTTAAAGATAATTTGACCTGTTTACTGTCTTTGTTATCTCCAATTGCAGTAACATGATATATTCCCGTCTTAATTCCAGAATTAGAACTTGGGAAATAATAAATTTTTTCTCCTGTATAAAAATTATGAACTATATTTGTTTCTAAAGTATCAGTCTTTCCTACTCCAGATGGAGTTGATGTGCGTATTACCTGATTCTTTGCATACAATGGATAGTTTGGCACTCCAGATGCAGCAACATAAAATGAAGTATACGAATCATTAATGTAAGTGTTTTGGATTGCTACTGGAATGTTATTTACTGATGGGGTATGATTTCTATCACTTTCACCAAGAACAATGATTTCCTTCAGTAGAGTTTTGGATGTCGCATCAAGATTACTTGAAACCTCTACTGTATTTTTTGAAATTATATTTACAACTTGTCCATCAATCTCAGTGTCATTAGAAACATCTGGATTTATTAATTTTATCTTTTGCCCAATATAGAGAGATAGATTGTCATAAAAGACAATAGTATAAATTTTTCCACTAGTATCACCAGATTTTCTAATAGTTCTAATCTTATGATTTGTTGAGACATTATATAACCAACTATAAAATTCTGGTTTATCACTTAATTCTGCACCAAATGAAGACAGTGCTATTTTATCATTAACTAATAGATTAGAAGTGTTTTGGTATTCAACTTCACCTATAACATTAATTAATCTAAATTCTATTTTTTCATTATTTTTATCGTAAGTATATACAAAGTTTGATTCAAAAACTTCGTCACCATACTCAGCATCAACAATTAATCCAGATACTCCTAAAAATTGAGTATTTGTCTTATCCGTATAAGTGAGAGTTAATGTTCCATTTGCAGTATTTCCACCTTTCATGAAAATAGTTCCACTTTTTGGATATCCCACAGTGGAATCTACATAAATTGTATTAGAAAATGCAGATGCAGATTTTGTTATATTAGTTTTTTTAGTAGTAGTAAAATTAGATATAAATGATGTACTATCTAAGTAAATTTCATATAAATCTTTTTCATCTACTGGTCTATATTCTATAGAATAGATTGAAGCACTTGCAGACCCAACTTCTCCGTTATCTTGGAACAAAGATGCTCTATCTGCTCCCTGTATTAAAAGTGGGTCTGAACCGTTTACTTTTTCTACAAGAATATTTCTAGTTACAAAATAATTATCATCAGAAGGACGTAAAATATAATCTTGTGGTTTTATTAAACTAATTTCAGAGTTAAAAAGAACTTTAAACAGTATTTTGTAAGAAGTGTCTGTTCCTTTTGTAGTATAAAAATCTACTGCTCTTGATAAAATATTTTTTATTTTTACTTGAGGAATAAAATTTCTATTTTCAAATCCTGGTAAAAATTGAGATTTGAATTTTTTAAATAATTCCTGATAAAATCCAAGATTTAAATTAACAACTGTGCTTCCTAAAGAATGGTCACTTGCTTGAGTAGAAACAAAATTCAATATACTAGAATTAGTTAAATTATTTGTTTCGTCAATTCCAGAAAATCCACGAGAACAACCAGTAAATGATGTACCAGTTTTCCCAGTATAAGTAATAATTTCATTACCAATTTTTAGCAATCCATAGGAAGATGGAAATCCTATAGTATGATTAACCTGAATTTCATCATCAAATGTCAATAATTGCTCTGTTAATGTGCAAGGAACAAAAAGAGTAAAGAATAATTCATTATTATAAGTTTGCAAATCCTTGTATCTATCAAGATTTGCAATAATATCTGCAATTCCCGTTGGGTGCTCTTGGGAAATGTAATACTGATTTAAAAATTCTTTAAAAAGTGGAGAATCCTCATTTAAAAAAGATGGAATCTGCGATTCAATGATATTTTGAATCTTTACTCTATTGTTGATATCTGACATTTTATCTAGTATATGCGCCGTTTGAATAACTGGAAGTTACAATATATTCAGTTGCAGAAGTATTTTCTCCAGAACTAATTCTATCTTCAACCATATTGACAATAAGATTATCAATACTTAATTCTAAGTATATATCTTGCAATGCAATTACATCATTTGATTCTGGGACTGCTTGAATCTCCACACCATTTGGACTTACCGAACTAATTATATTCACAGTATCAAGATAAACTTCACCCTTTTTATAATATACAACTCCAGCATTATTTTTCACAATGAATGGTACATTATCTTTTAATGTAAAATAAAAAATTGTTCCCTGATTTTCATTAATTGGAACATCACTCAAATATACTGTTCCTTCTACTTTTTCTATACCAAACCCAGAAGATTTAATATTATACCCTCTATTATCTAAAAGATTGTTTTTCTTAATATGGAAGGAATTTCCAAAACAAATTTCATAAGTAGCAGGTTGATTATATGCTGGTTGCATATCTCTCCTCATTTTTACTTTTGTAATGTTTGAGGTAATTGCAGAACTTATATCGTCAATTAATGCATTTACTTTACTGTATTTGAATCTTCCACCAAAATTATTTAAATCATATGATTGACCATATGCTGTAAGAGTTTCAATCACTCTATTTCTAAGACCTGATATATCAGAAGCATTACTTTTATCATAATAAACACTAGTATTTAATTCAACGTACAAATATTTTAAATCAACAATCTCTGGTTTAATTCCAGCAATTGAGTATTGCTTTAATTGTTTTTTGATTTCTTCCTTGGAAATTCTAGATAAAAACTTACCCTGTCTTGGTTTGACTGATATAAAAACTTTTCCATATTGTGGTGGATCTAATTCATCTCCGCCATATGCCGTAACTGATTCTACATTTGGAAAAATAAAAGGAATTAAACCTTTGTAATCATTTGCAGTAACTGCTCTATATTGAGATGAATATACTCTTGGTGCAAGATATTTAATTGAATCAATTTTTTCAATATCATCTCCATTTTCGGATGGAATTATTGTAGTTAATGGTGAAATTCCATTTGTAATTCTATTTGAATTATTATCTTCTAGAATTCCTGAGAAATTAAAGTTGGCAGACCCATTTCCTGATTTTCCATTAGTAATGATGTAACTTACAAATATAGAACTACCTGTTGTTGGTTTTTTTCCAAAGACATCATCACCAAATAAAAGTTCATATTTTTCATCTTCTACTTCTTGTACTAAAAATATTTTAGAATTTGCGTCTACATTCAAAATATTTGTGTACTGTATATACTCTTCATTTGCTAAATCTGTCACATAGACACGAATACTTGTTGTATCTACAGATGGATTTGGTATTACAAACTTCTGATTTGGTTGAGAATTGTCTATAATAAAACTTTTTGTTAAAAATGTTCCCTCCCAAAGTTCTATATCAGTGAAGTATGCATAACCAGCAGCATCAACAGTGACTGTAATATCCTCTGGTACTGAAAACACATAGTTACCACTTTCAACAGTACCTAATGCAACTACTCCTGCTTTAAGTGTAACTGATTTTACGTCCAAAAACCCAGAGGTATTTACGGAAAAACTAACTCTTGCTTTTGATGCTCTTCTTGACCTTGGAACATAACCAATATTACGTGCTAAAGAAACTACATTTTCTCTTAGAGTCGCACTATCAAGAAACGACTCATTTACCGTCATATTAGCATTAAATGATGTCACATAAGAATTATATGCTAAGACATCAATCAATACAGAAAAATTAGACCCCTCAAAATCAAAGTCCGAAAAATTACTATTTGCTCTTAGATAATCCTTAATTTGTGTTCTTAGATCCTGGAAATCTAAGTTAGTAAATTGGTTGAATGACATTATATTCTAGTTGGTAGTAAGAGAAATTCTATATTCTGAGTGGGAAATCCTTGACCAACAATATCGTATTCAATCTCAACATTTATTTGGTTATCATCTGCTAATGATGTTGCTGTAATATTTTTTAAACGAATTCTTGGCTCATAATTTTTCAAAACACTCATAATTTCTTCTTTCATGACAATTGAAACTTCATCACCTGCCATTTCAAAAAGATTAGCATTTACTGATGTTCCAATCAATGGTCTGAAAAATCTTTCACCAAGAATTGTTCTCACCAAATTTGTAACGGATTTCTTGATAGCATCCTCATTTTTTATGACTAAAATATCGTTTGTTACAGGATGCTTCGCAAAAGATAAACTAATATCCTTAAATGCTCTTGAAATCCTTGTGGCCATTAAGATTAAAGTGTATTTAATATATCTATAAGACTTTTAGACTATTTTTTACCATAAGAAGGTTCAGTTCCATACTCCCAATCATCATAATCTTCATCATTACGAATCATTTCATGCAACTCTGTTTGTTTTTTTA
>Ga0129336_10002455_pt1 | contig 11476 bp, 21 predicted proteins | sample CPB6_02_DNA_FD_96878 | JGI IMG/M metagenome (GOLD analysis project Ga0129336, IMG submission 96878) | Freshwater to marine salinity gradient microbial communities from Chesapeake Bay, USA - CPBay_Sum_0.6_0.2_DNA | ecosystem: Environmental > Aquatic > Marine > Coastal | place: USA: Chesapeake...
GTGCCTTTCCTCACCAAAAAACTGGCATCTTTTTTTGTTTTTATTTGATGGCATCGAGTGCAGAGTGTTTGTAGGTTTCCGAGTGTGTCATCTCCACCCCTATGTCGGGGTATTATGTGATCTACTTCCATTTTGCCTTCTGATGCTCCGCAGTGGGTGCAGCTGTGTCCATCGCGTGATAGGACTTGTTTGCGTATTAGTTTCCACTGGTACTTGTGTATTGATTTGGTCATTAGTACCAGCCTTGCCTATTGTGTGCTTCTAGTGCGTTGCATAGTGTGCCATATCTATAGATGGCATATTTGATTGCTCTAATGAATTGTTTCATTGGTTTGTTGTATGTGTAGGGTTTACTGTTTTTTACTTGTCCTAAACCGAATGCGCTTGATGTAGGGTTTTGTGCATTGACTGTCCATCTTGATTCTCTATAGATGATCTCATCAATACACTTCCATTCATCTAAGTGTTCACGCTGTAGGAACCATAGTTTTGCTTGTAAGCGTATGTTATCCACATATTTAGGTGAGTTATCCACAGGTTTTCGGAATTGTGGATTAGGAACAATAGTCGTCTCCCCGACGAAGCCTGGTGCGGCTCGACGAGCTCTGTCCTGCGGGCTCTCTGACCTCACCGAGGCGTAGTCTAGTAGGCTTGTCAAGCACATTATCAAAACGAGCGTGATTATGGCGTGTCGTTTCATTCTTCCTCCTCTGTAACCCAGTGTGGTGTGAACGGTGTGAATCCGAACATTGGTACGTCACCTGCGCTTAATGTTTGCGACCCATCAAGCTTGTGATCTAAACCAACCTCAATATCGTCATCTTCGTCTGTTTCTTCTACGTCTTCAGCGTGCATTTCGACGACTACTGACCAAACGCGAATGTTGAATAGATAGTAGTGCTTACTTGCGAGACCCATCTTTTCCCCATCCTGTACCTTTGAAATGTATGGGTACTGTACCAAATAGCCTTCGAACAGCTGTAGATTCACATTCGGGGCATTTGCCGATGTCGCGTGCATCTACGCTTGCCCACGCTGTCCATATATGGTCATTTGGGCATTGATATTCGTAGTAGGGCATTAGCTTTCCCATTTAGTGCTGCGATTTGAGTCTTGCACTATTTGCCAAAAGTGATTCGGGTCGGCTTCGGCCAATATGTCTATTGCTCGTTCGGCTTGGTGCCTGTTCTCGAACTGCATTTGTGGTTTTCGGTCTTTCATAATTACCCAAACAATCTGATTTCCGTGAATGCGTCTCAGATCTTCACATTGATTGCACATTATTCACCATCCAGCCATATCTTGTGTTCAGCTATTACTCGACCCTTAATTGGATCTATTAAATGCATACGTTGTGAAGGTACAGCCATCGATGCTAACCCTATTTGTGCATATCGGTTGTCTGATTCGGTTGAACCTGTTTGGTATACCTGGCCAAATCCGTTAGGCAACGACCAGGAACTGTGAGTGTGATAATGCCCAATGTAGGCATCCCGAAAATCGTAATCCAAGCTACCGCTTTGCCATCTTGCGATATGTTGCACAATCGTTGATGGTGACGCGAAGCCGTTACGGCCAACCTCATCACCGTGAATAGCAATCGCTCGATAATTGCCAACCTCAATTTTCTGCCAATCATTTACTGAATCCTCCCAAGTTAGCCGCTTTTCATCAGCTAGTAGTTGTCTTGCTAATTCGTAGCACATCCTGTCCAGGTTGTCCGGGCGAGGCACAGCCCCTCGATGTGCGATTCTTCCGTGATTTCCCCATTCAGCGACCACAGTTACCTTTTCAAATATGGTTAAAGCAAACTGCACAGCCTCTGTAATGGTTTTCGAGACTGTCACATATTGGCCGAATAGGGTCTGATCTATTTCGTATGGCTGTGTCGGGAAATTGAATAGGCCTTCGACCATATCGCCACCGAATACAATCACGCAATGCTTTACAGGTCTCGATGCTCGATAGTCCAGGACTAGCTTATGCGCTTTAACCATAAACTCATTTACACGTTTGACCATAACAGTGGAATCATAGGTTGGAGTTTTCTTACCACCCTGCCAGTCGGTGAGATGCCACAAACAGACCAACTCACGTGCCTTGCGCTTATCCGCACTGGGTGGAGTCACATTACCAATCCCACCCAAATCTATTACAGCATTGTGAGCGGCTTCTACAGTTGCGGCAGCCAAGTCATCAACCTTCGCTTTAGCTTTGATGAGTTTGGCTTGAAGAGTGAGGTTCGATTTCCTCAACTCGATGATTTCGGCTTCGAGTTTCGCAGTTTCTAGTGACTCTTCGAACATAGACACAACCTGTTCCAATGCTTATACCAGGCGGCTGTTCCACCGGTATATGTATAGTTCTTAGCGGCTCTAAACGTAGTACCTATCGTGTGTTTCTCAACTGCATCGGTGATGATCTGAACTTCCTTGTCATCGAGCGTGCTAAGCCAGCGACCTACAATGCATCGCATATCGACTTTCAAAGTTTCTTTCAAGGAGTCTTCGAACATCTTACACACTCCTCGCTTGACCACACCCACACTCCACAGGATGAACACCTGCTGATTCTTGAATCCCACATAGCCATTGCCCAACTGTCTGAATTACCCACCATTGTTCTACCTTCCCTTTTCCCTTTGGTTTGACGATTAAATAGCCTTCATAGGCTCCATCGTTTACTACTTCGACCTCAAGCTCTTTCATCCACTCAGGGATTGATAGGCGCGCACCTGATTTGATTTCGATGCATACACCTACCAATCCACTGATATCGCCTCGGTCGGCTTTTCCTTGTAATGCTCTGCGTTCGACCAGTGGGAAACCATTGTCGTTCATAAACCGAACGAACGCTGTTTCCGCAGCTGTGCCTTTACGCTTATTTTTATTCACTAGAAAGGTGCATCCGTTTCTAACAGGCTAGCCATAAATGCGTTTGCTAAACCTTCGAAGTCTTCCTTATCCATACCAATCAACTTTGATGCTTCACCTTTAGTGATCTCACCCATCGTCTTTGCTCGGCCTACAGCGAACTTCCAAAACTCTTGATGGAAGTCACTGTTGATTCCAAGTTTGATGGTCTTATTGATTAAAGCCATAGTTTGCTTTTCGCTAGGTGCAGCACCTGGGTCTTTAATCACTGTATCTGTACCGCGTACAGGTTCACCTTCCTTCGGTGCTTGAACTACACGCTGTGATGGTGGCACATTGTTTTGACGTGCTTTCGCTGATTCAACTTCCTGTTTCGAAGCCACCTTCCTGACCTCGATACCAAGAGCCGCCAATGCTCTACCCCACGCAGATGTTTCACCATTCATCAACTCTGAACCTTTGGTGAATTGTGTTTTGCCAGGTACAGGTTCCCAAGCGTGACCGATACCGGGATGGTCATCGGATGCTGATCTATACGCTAATGCTCGAACTACCACATACTGCTGGCCATCGACTGTAATTAGTTCGTATGATGACTGTAATGATAGTTCAGGGTATAGTTCTTTGGCAATGCGGATGCGTTCAGCGACATCCACATAATCGTTCAAGTCCCAACTCATACGTTAACTTCCCATTCTGTTTCACCTTCGAATGCGCCAGTCTTGGCTAACGCCAAAGCTTCCTTAGCATCGTCTGCTTCTATCCAGTAGGTGGTAATTTGGGTGATTTGATATTCGGCTTTGTAATTAGGCATTACTGTTTCCCTTCCAATACTCGCAGAACTTCCTGCAAACGGATGTGTAGTTGTGATGTGTACGCGATCATATCTTCCAATTCCTCAAGGGCATCCTGAACGATTTCAGCGTATGGTTTGTCTTCAAACTTTTGGCGGTCACCTAATGAGTATTGGGCCTCGCCGATTGTGCCGATTCGGGCAGTGACACGTTCAAATACTTTACGTGTCGCTTCTAAATATTGTAATATGTTCATAGATGCCATTCCTTATTGATTCTTCGAATGACTGCTTTGTAGTAGCTTGCTGTTCCCCACCATACGATGGTGCAGAACAAGATTGTGATCAACAGACCTATTCCGTTCATCTTTACCTCCTTAAGGTGTGAGCATAATACAGACGATAACTGTCGGCGTAAAGGTAGCGACACGCTGAAAACAGAAAACCCCACCGAGGGGGTGGGGTAGGGTTTCCTGCACCTTAGGGGTGATTCTGGAGGTGTTCGTTTTGTGAACGACGCAATTCTCGCACATCCTTATGCACATCGTCAAGGTGTGCCTCAAGGTGTTTCAAGCTGGTGCGAACCGAGTCAGCGAACCCATTCGAGACAGGTCGGGAGTTCTTCTCTGCTTTACCAGCACGAATCGCGGCGTAGGCTGCTATGAGGCTTGGGATGACAATGTTGGGGTCGATGCTATTTAGATCCACGACCGTACACCTTGTCTTGCGGGTCGAGGTATCGGATGATGACTGGGATGACTGCTACAACCCCTGCATTAAGCACTACACGCCAATCTGAGACACCAGCCATAAATTGGGCTAGTGATGCGGCTAGGAACACTCTACCCCAACTCAGAGCCATTTCTAGAGCCTCACGCTTCGTTATCATCATCTGGTACCTCTCTAATTTCTACTATGTTGTTGTTCGGCTTCGAAGGGTCAAACCCGCCTTCACCATAAGTAACAATATATCCCATTATGCAACCCTTAAATAGACTGTTGGATTATTTCCACCGACTGCTACAGTTCCAGCAGTAGCAAAAGCACCTGTGACACCAGTTTGAGTCCAACCTATGTTTTGCCCACCACCTGTAAATGCTGTGCCATATAAACCATTCCAATAGCTAGTGCCTGAGCTTCGGAAGTTATTGGTGGTTCCAACAGTTTGACTGTTAAATGCTAACCAATATATTCCAGCCGACAATGTATGGTTAATGGTTATTTCATAACCTGTATTCGCCGCTGTGCAAGAAACAGTAGCGGCATCGAGCGAAACAGTATTAGGTTTACCATTCGAATCAGTATAGATACCTAAACGCACGCTGGCTGTTCCAGCGAATGTGCCACCTGTTCGGCAAGCAATACGATCAAAAGTTGTGGACTGTGCCACAATCAATGGAATGTAGTAAGTAACGTCTTCGCTGGCAGCTGTCGATGAGTTGGATGCTGACGTTGAATAGTAGATGCCTGAAGCCATAGGTATTGCCAAACTTATACCTGTAGCACCAGTAGCCCCAGTTGGGCCAGTTGCGCCAGTTGGACCAGTTACACCTTGCGGTCCTGTCGCTCCTGTAGCACCAGCAGGACCTGTAGGTCCACTAGGACCTTGAGGACCTGTTGGACCTGTGACACCCTGAGGACCAGTAGGTCCTGTAACACCTTGCGGTCCTGTGGGACCACTAGGACCAGTTGCCCCTGTCGCTCCAGTAGGTCCTGTAGGTCCCGTAACGCCTTGTGCGCCAGTTGCACCTGTAGGACCTGTAGGTCCAGTGACACCTTGAATACCTTGTGGACCTGTCGCTCCAGTCGCTCCAGTCGCTCCAGCAGGACCCGTAGGTCCAGTCGCACCCGTAGCACCTGCAGGACCTGTAGGTCCCGTAGGTCCCGTAGGTCCAGGCACACCAGGTGTAGCAGGTCCCGGTGGGCCTTGAGGACCCTGCAAGTTAGAAACCACCACCTCAAACGTGACAGGTTCACTAACCACACTAATACGATCCGATGGCAACAATTCCACCACGAACGTATCGTTAGTTAAATCAACAATGAAATTACTCACGGATGAGTCACCTCTGCACGCACCTGAACACAACCCTGAAGGACACGCCACACAGTTCCATCGAGTGACTCAATTTCTAAATCATAAACATATTTACCAGCAGGGAAAGTTTCGGTGGTAGTCGCATCGATTTCAATGTCCACAGTTCCAGCAGTACCACCCAACGTAATACCATTACCATTCGAATCTAAACTGATGAGAGCTGTCGGTGAATCAATGTCTACACGAATATCCATACGAGCCGAATAGCCAGTCAAATCCCATTTAGATCCACCCGAATACATAGTGAAATCGAGATTGAAGGTTGCACCAGCCTCGATCACAAACGAATACTTACCTGCTGGCATCATCATCTCCTTTTGGTTTCTTATCGTAATATGCCACGATTTTAGACACGATAGGTGTCAAGTCTTTAGTGTAGGCAGGACGACCCCACCCAACAATTAAGTCACGTTTCCGTAGTTTGATAGCAACCATACCGCCATTCCGTTGGTCACCATCATCAGTGCTTGAAGTGTTACCTTCGATGCAAAGCACCTCGTCATCGGTCATCGCCTTCACCACAATCCCGACGTGGGATATGCGATCTATTCCATCAGCTGGGAAATCGAAGTAAACAATATCGCCAGTCTTAGGCATACCCTTTTCAAACCATCGGTCATTCTTCTTGAACCAGTTAGCACCATCAGGGGTATAGGCAGACTTAATAAAATATGCGTTAGCCTGTTTGAACACCCACCACACAAACACTTGACACCACTGCAAACCCTGCTTACCGAACGCCTTGTTATATTTAATAATGTTTACAGGCTTCTCAACAGTGCCAACTTCTTTAAAGGCGATAGTCAAAATATCGTTAGCAGTCGCACGCATTACGCTCTCCTCAAAGCCACAATGCCATTGAACGCTACCTGACCAGATGTTTTAATCGTGGCAGTCGTAGGGTTAGGTAAAGCACCAGTGACACCTGTTTGGGTGTAACCAATCTGGTCAAACGCTTGAGCCGCAGTCGATGGGAACGTCAGCATTTGGTGGCCATCACTGATTTGACGTAAACGAACAGCTGACGAGTTTGAGCAAACATACGCACCCCAAATTAAACCTTTAGTCAAAGCCTGGCTAATGGTCTTTTCCTTCACACCAGTAGTCGAAGCATCGACAGTACCAAAATCAGCGATAAGGTTCGTAGGTACAGAATCCACCGAATCATATAAACCTAAACGCACTGTTGCAGCAGCTGCGCTTGTAGTTACCTCAACAGCAATACGATCTATCGTGAAACTCTCTGAAATGAATATAGGTACAAGATACATCGTGTCATCAGTCAAACCACCACCCATAGCGGTAATGCCTGAACCCCACGTAGTTGAAAGATTGCTGATGTAATAGGCAGTGTCAGGCATAGGTGCATTCGTAGCGGCATTAGCCCATTTGAAATCCATATCAGTATTTGAGTTCTTAGCCAGCACCTGATCTGTTGTGCCACCCTTTAAATCGACAAGGGTAGTATCCAAATCGTCTGCAAGGTTCTGAATCTCTTGCGCACCATCCGCCAATGGGTCAGTATCCAACGGATAAGGGAAGTTAAAGTTGGTAGTTGTACCTGGCATATATTCTCCTAAATACTCAATGCCTTATCGGAAACATTCAAAGTTATGAATGCTTCACCTGTTTGTATTCTCCATTGCCAACCTTCCACAAAACCTTCGTATGGTGTTGGAGCCAAAGCGGCAGGCAAACCTGAAATAGATACTGGCAAGCCACCACGCATATTAATTAAGACATCTCGAAGGCTAGTGGTTACCTGTGATAGTGGAATTGTGAATGATGACAGCACAGGCTTCGGATAGGCGTAGTGACCTAGATAGTCTGAAGCCCACGTGTCTGCATCCACATTGTTACGCAGTTCCGTTTTGAAAGTTTCATACAAACGACCATACAAAGCCACCGAAGAGAAATCAGTATCCGTAGCGATATGCCCAGTGTGGGTTTCAACCTCAACACTGTTCGTCGTGAACGCTGTAGAAAACTCTGCACGAGTACCAGACAGCAACACATCATTCGAACTGATAGCCTCGTAGCCATTCGCTGTCACATCAGCCTGACGACCATCAGCATCCTGATAATTCAACAAGCCATCAGTAGATTCGTAGATGTGGCCTTGACCTGATAGAGCTGTAATATTCAATAGATCCGTGGTAAAACCTGGAACGCTTGTTTGATGTAGTTCGAATGTGCCAGGGTCAATAGAGTTATATAGCGATTCATATTGGTTCCACGTATCTGTTTGGACAGCCCACGTACCAGTAGTGTCGAGCCAAGCAAGTTGTCCTGCTTCATCGAGAATCGTTTGGATACGTGCGCCATCGAACTCGTGTGGAAAACTGTAACTAATCAACTTACGACCAAGGCGAGCAATCGGTGACAGCAGATTCAGATTCGTTTGAACCCAATCATCCGCCAACATATCCACAGAAATATCCATAACACGCCCAGTGAAAACCACCACATCAGCGAGCAGCGAATCCTGCAAGGTAATCTCAACCTTGTCATTTAGTTCGACAGCGATACCTGCACCTGTGCTTACAAGCCCTACAGTGGCCACAGAAGCACGAAAGTTATCGGTAATATCCTTCTTACCATACGTGATAGAAACGTCAGCCAAAGTGTCGCTGGTGAACTCCACACCATTAACAAAGACTTTAGCGACAGGGTTCCACATTAGTAGGCTCCAGCTCGCAGACGTGAACGCTTGAGGATAGTTTCAATCTGTCGGGCTACCGATTCAGGATCTAAAGCACCCGACACGTTGATAGTGATACCGCCACCTTGAACCAAGTCACGTCGCTTAGGTAGTGGCACAACCATTTCAGGGCCACGCTCACCGATAAGGGCAAGCGTTGGCTTATTGACGATACCGCCTTCAGCTAGTTGTGGAACAGGTAACTGTGGGAAACCCCAAGTTTTACCACCAATCAAAGGAACCCAGTCCGGAATCTCGAACTTGAACTTGCCGAGCGTGGCGTTCCAAAACTTAGCAATCTCTCGGAATGCAAGTTTGAACGGATAGGTGATAGCGTTTCCGATAGCGTTAAAGATAGATTTGATAGTGGCAATAGCGTTCTTACTAAACGAAATGAATGCCTGGAAACCTGTAACCAATTTGCCAATAACATTGATTATGAAACTGAGAGTGTTACCTAACTGAACAAACACAGCCTTTAATGCTCCACCGACCAAAGGTAAGACGTTCTGTGCAATCCAAGCGATGACAGTTTTGAATGCTTCATACAAAGATTCTAGGGCAGGTCGATTATCCTCAACTGCTTGCATCATAGATCTAAACGCCGATTGCACACCCTCGATGATAGGTGTAAAGAAGTTTTTTAACGCTGGCACAATCGTATTCATGACAAAGTCAGCGAAATCTTTTAAGCGTGGTAGAACCTGTGACTGGAAGTATTTGGTCATTTCAACCACATAAGGTTGCAGTTCCTCACCTACAGCATTACCGAACTGAGCCAACGCTGGAATCACATTATTGACCGCAATATCAGCCAAAGGTTGTATAGCATCAAGGATGAATGCTCCAGCAGTTTCCTTAGCCTCATCGAATGCGATGCTCAGCCTGGTCATCTTGCCTTCGAACGTGTCAGCCTGAGCTGCAGCCTGACCACCAAAAGCATCAGCCAAAGCACGAGTAGCGGCATCAAAATCTTTAGTTTTAATAATGTTCTCATCCAATGGAACACCAAGACGAGTCAAAGCAGAAACATTACCTGCTGAAGCCTTTGCCAATGCCAAAGAAACAGCCTCTAAATCCTTACCTGTGCCAGCACTAATATCAAATGCCAAAGCCTGTAATTCCTGGGCTTTCGTTAGATCACCAGTGGCAATAGCCAACTTCTCAAACGAAGGACGTAACTTGTCATCCGTAATACCAAACTGCAAGGATGCTTTAGATATGTAATCCTCAACCGAAGCAATCTGAGCATCAGTAGCATTAGTTGCATTCTTCAAAGCTGTCGCTAATTTAATCTGAGCCTTCTCGTCCTCGATGGCTGACTTCACACCATCAACAAGCAACGTACCTGCATACGCTAAAGCGGCTGCACCTGCCGCAGCAAACGCGGCTCCGGCAACCTTACCAAACTTACCTAACGTAGATTCAGATTTACCTATGGCTTTATCGCCAGCCTTCAAACCCTTATCATCGAAGGTTGAAATCAGATTTACATATAAACTCATACGCTAGACCTCATAGCATCCAATGTTTGCTGTAACTGCTTCTCAACCTCAGCATAATTCTCAACAACCTTATCCTGGTATTTACGGATAGGATAATTCTTAACAGCCTTCCAAATCAGACGAGTCACTTCACCCAATGGGAATCTGCCACCAAGATTTCGGGCAAACGTACTATTCGGGGATTTCTTACCAGCCAATTCGAATATAGAACCAGCAACCGATTCGTTACGTAACTGTGTCACAGCTGAATAAGGTGAACGCTTGGAACGCTTACCTTGTTTAATCTTGATACCCTTTTGGACAGTCGATTTATCGTAGGCAGTACGCCCATAGATCCAATTCGATAAAGGCAATTCAGGTACATAGGAACGAGCCAACGCAAGTAAAGGCGCACCTGCTTCACGATTTGCTTTATCCAAAGCCTTCTTAACTTCAGGTGCAAACTTAGCCATAGCACGTCTAGTTTCTTTGACGTTATCTATTTGCACGCTCATTACGTTCCTTAACTACCTCAATTGCAGTGAGAACATCCTCATAACTGCGGTCACCCCATCGAAGGCCAGTCTCAACCTCAAGCAAAATAATCAGTCGCTCGTAGGTGCCTTCTGGGTGGCTTTTGGGAAATCACCAACTGGAACGATTGCATCGATACCTTTAGCCCATTCGAGCATTGGTTGGTCGGTGACACCTGTGCGTTTGCAATACTCATAGGCGAGTGTTGCAAGGTCGCGGATGTCCATATCTGCCAACTGCGTCAGGGTTTTCTTTGTGACGTTCTGCCACGCAAGTTCATCCACTAACGCAGGGCGGATAATGGTTGAGTTGCCTTCCACATCGATTATTTCTAATGATCCGATGAAACTCATTTGCCTTCCTTTCTAAGTTAAGCGAGTGTTACGTCGCCGTTATCGATGGTCATTTCGACAGTGACAGTGAGGCTATCGGGCGCAGTTCCCCCGGCATCGGGAAAACTTGGATAGCAAGTACCAGTGAAGGTTGCACCAGTGTTAGCGACAAAGCTGAATGACAATGGTGTGTCAGGTGCAGTGTCAGCCGCATTCCACAATGCTTCGCAAAGTGAACCAGCCGCATTCCAATCCTGGAACATTTCCACTGAAATTGAAGCTTCGTATCGGAGGGTCTTATACACAGCACCATCGAGAACTTGATATTCCTGACGATCTGCAGAACGGGTCAATGTAACGCTCGATGCCTGTGCATCGTAGGTATCGCCATCGATGGTGAGGCTGAGGTCACGACCAGTGATAATTGTTGTAGCCATTTTAGTTTCCTAATTCAGTCATAACCTCGACCACCATCTCTGCAGTAAGCAAATCTGATTGTCCGAGGTTCGTTGGTCTTACATCTGTTGTATCGAATACTGTGTATCCGACAGGGAGTGCGCTATACGCATCGAATATGAGTGACTCCAATGTGTTCAGCGCGGCTTGATTGTTGGTCATAGCAACTGCAAACGTCAGACGGAACCTTGCCCTGTATTTCGAA
>Ga0129336_10002456_pt1 | contig 11474 bp, 10 predicted proteins | sample CPB6_02_DNA_FD_96878 | JGI IMG/M metagenome (GOLD analysis project Ga0129336, IMG submission 96878) | Freshwater to marine salinity gradient microbial communities from Chesapeake Bay, USA - CPBay_Sum_0.6_0.2_DNA | ecosystem: Environmental > Aquatic > Marine > Coastal | place: USA: Chesapeake...
ATGGTTTTGGCATTGTGCATGGAGGAGTAACGTTTGCCTTAGCAGATAGTGCTTTTGCTTTTGCCTGTAATAATCGAAATGACCTCTCCGTAGCACTCGATACTTCGATCAATTTTACAAAACAAGTATTGGTTGGCGACCAATTGACAGCAGAAGCAACAGAATTGCATAACGGAAAAAGCACAGGACTTTATCAGATTGCAATACAAAATCAACATCAACAGCTCGTAGCCCAATTCAAAGGTCTTTGTTATCGTACACATAAAAATCTAATCTAATTTTTATGTTTTATTCATTCAATGGAATTAGACCTGTGGTGCATGTAAGTTCATTTGTGCATCCACAAGCCGTTGTGACCGGCGATGTACGAATTGGCAAAGATTGCTATATCGGACCTGGTGCAGCGTTGAGAGGTGACTGGGGAACCATCATACTTGAAAATGGCTGCAACGTGCAAGAAAATTGTACCATTCATATGTTTCCGGGGTTGACTGTATTACTAAAAGAAGGATCGCATATTGGTCATGGCGCCATTATTCATGGCGCTACTATTGGACGCAACTGCCTGGTCGGGATGAACAGTGTACTAATGGATCACGTGCAAATTGGAGATGAATCGATAGTGGGGGCACTGACATTTATAAAAGAGGGAACGATCATTCCACCAAGAAGTTTAGTGGCAGGAAATCCTGGAAAAATTATTCGTGCAGTGAGTGATGAACAACTCAATTGGAAAACAGAAGGCACGCGACTGTATCAGCAACTTCCTGCACATTGTAAAAATGAGTTGAAAAAATGTCAACCACTTCGAAAGCCTAAAAAACAAACTCCCCTTCGGAGTTTTCAATATAAAACCTGGAAATCGAAATCCTAATTTTACTTTGGCAGTACCTTGTCAAGTGTAGTAGCTAGCGCGTCGCCTCTTAATGACTCAGCAATGATTTTACCATTGGGGTCCACTAATACATTAAAGGGAATCCCCTGAATATTATACAGGGAAACTACTGGACTATTCCAAAACTGTAAATCACTAACCTGTGTCCAGGTAAGATTATCATTCATCACGGCTTTCATCCATTGATCTTTCTCGCCTTGCTGATCCAATGAAACACCCAGTATTGTAAAATTTCTATTCTTAAACTGCGCATAGGCATTAACCACATTGGGGTTTTCCATTCGACATGGTTTACACCAGCTTGCCCAAAAGTCAACCAAAACATATTTACCTCTAAATGAACTGAGGCTGATCATTTTTCCATTTGGATCGGGTAAAGAAAATTCTGGTGCAGTCTGGCCCACCATTCCCTGCGAAGAGGCAGGTTGTGCGGCTAGCATAATACTTACAGCCTCTAGCCCTTTATGCTTGGGAAATAATTGGGTTAATTTTTTTACTTGTACTTTAATTTCCTCCAACGAAAATCCAGCTAATCCAAATGCTGGATTACCCGCCATACTTTGATAATAACCAATGATCATCATAGATAAAGCTGGACTTTTGCTACTTCCCAATGCTTGATCAGTGATGCTCCGAAGTGAATCTACCCTTCCCTTCATTAGTTGGTTATTGAAAGCGAGCATATAAGATTGTAAAGCAGTGCTAGCAGCTGATCCCTTTACTTCATATCGATCAGTCATTTGTGTATTAGCAGGATCAAAAAAAAGTTGGAGATCTATTTTTTTTACATCGTTGACAAGTGAAGCAGCTGGATAATTTTGCTGATCGATTCGAACATTGAAAACGGTTTCCTCTGTTACCTCAGCCTGCAACTCAAAAGATCCGTCTTTATTGGGACGTACAGAATCTACAGCCATCCGCTGCATCGTTGCCATTGGAACCTCTTCTAAATAAACCATAGAAGGATTCATTCCAGTGATTTTACCGTTCACTGTAAATTTTTTATCTCCTAGGTTGCTACAAGATGTAAGCAATAGCGTTATAGTTAGCAGTACTATTGAAGTGTTTTTCATGTGTTAAATTAACCAACTCACAAGAGAACCTTAACAGCTGCAATCACTTGATCAAGGTGATTGATCTCTTGTCCTCCTGCCGTTGCCAATGTTTTTTGTCCACCACCTCCCCCTTTGATCAGTGGCGCAACCGTCTCTTTAATTATTTTACCAGCATCTAGTCCTTTGGCTTTACCAATGGAATCTGCAATGCTTACTACTACCGCAGCTTTACCACCAATGTTCGCACAAAGTACAGTGACCTGTTCTGGCTGGATTAGCTTTAGTTCAGTGCAGATTTTTTTGAGTGCATCGGCGTTGCTTACCTGAACAGTAGCGCCAATAAAAGCAGAACCATTTACAGATTGAACCTGTGCAATAAGTTGCTGCGCTAAGCCCTGTAATTGCTTTGTCTCTAACGCTTCGTATTGCTTTTTAAGTTCGGTATTGTCAGTTTGCAATTGTTCGATGGCACGAAGAATATCCTTGGGATTTTTTAAAGCTTCACGCACTTGTTGTACTACAGATAGCTCAGCGTTCACAAAGTCTTCTGCCTGTTTTCCGCAACATGCTTCCAAACGTCTTACTCCTGCTGCTACTGCTGCTTCACTTGTGATTTTGAAAAGTCCTAACTCACCAGTAGACCCCACATGCGTTCCACCACACAACTCAATAGAATAAGCAGGGTCAATAATTACTACGCGCACTGTATCTCCATATTTTTCACCAAACAAAGCCATTGCGCCTAATTTCATAGCTTCATCTTTAGGCATTGATCTGACAACAACCGGAATATTCTCGCGGATTTTTTCATTCACAATTACTTCCACTTTTGCCAACTCTTCCGTTGTCATCTTTGCAAAATGAGAAAAGTCAAATCGCAAATTTGACGCATTGACCATCGAACCTTTTTGCGCCACATGTGTACCTAATACATTGCGTAATGCAGCATGCAATAAGTGTGTAGCACTATGGTGATAGGCCGTGCAACTGCGGATAGAACTGTCTACTTTAGCCACTATAGTAGAGTTAGGGACATTAGGTAATTGCTCAGTGTAATGAACAATCAAGTCGTTGTCCTTTTTTGTGTCTACTACTTCAACAGCCTCTCCGTCAAAATAAAGCCAACCTCTATCTCCCACTTGTCCTCCGCTTTCTGCGTAAAATGGAGTTTGTTGAAGCACCCATTGAAAGCCTTCTTTTCCTTTCGCCTTAACAGATCGATACTTTAAAACTTTTGTGGTGCTTTCCAATTGATCATATCCTACAAATACATTTGATCCTTCTTCAAATACAACCCAATCACCTGCATCAATAGCAGTTGCGGCGCGACTCCGATCTTTTTGCTTTTTCATCTCCGTCTCAAAACCTGGTTCATCTACCTGTAGTTTGTTTTCGGAAGCGATTAAACGTGTTAAGTCAATAGGAAAGCCATAGGTGTCATATAATTCAAAAGCTGCAGTCCCAGGAATCACGCCTTTACTGGATTGCATCAACTCATCAATTCGTTTCAACCCTTTTTCTAGTGTTCGTAAAAATGCTTCCTCTTCTTCACGTACAACACGTCCAACAAAATCGACTTGCTGCTGTAACTCTGGAAACACATTTTCGAATTGTTTTGCCAAAATCGGCACCAATTGAGCCAATAACGGCTGCTTGTACTCCAAGTAAGAATAATAGTAGCGAACCGCTCTCCGTAGAATTCTTCGAATAACATACCCAGCTCCCGTGTTAGAGGGCAATTGCCCATCTGCGATTGTGAAGCTAATCGCACGAATATGATCCGCTAATACACGAAAGGCAATAGCCTGTTTACTATTAGAGCCATCATAATTTACCCCTGTAATTTTTTCAACCTGCCGAATAGTGCCGCTAAAAATATCTGTATCGTAATTGGATGTTTTTCCCTGTAAAACGCGTACCAATCGTTCTAAACCCATTCCTGTATCCACATGCGTTGAGGGTAGTGGCTCCAGTGTTCCATCTTTTTTGCGATTGTATTGGATAAATACGTTATTCCAAATCTCAATCACCTGCGGGTGATCTTTATTTACTAATTGTTGGCCCGGGATTTTTTTTCTTTCTTCATCAGATCGACAATCCACATGGATTTCGCTGCAGGGACCACAAGGACCTGTGTCACCCATTTCCCAGAAATTATCTTTTTTGTTCCCCAACACAATCCGCTCTTCGGGTAAAATCTCTTTCCATTTTTTTAATGCAATTGACGAAGGAGGTAATCCTTCCTTTGCATCACCCTCAAAAACAGTAGCATATAATCTGTCCTTGGGAATTTTATATACCTCTGTTAGCAATTGCCAACTCCACTTAATGGCTTCATTTTTAAAGTAGTCACCAAAACTCCAATTACCAAGCATTTCAAACATCGTGTGGTGATAGGTGTCTACACCTACTTCTTCCAGATCATTATGCTTACCACTGACGCGCAAACATTTTTGTGTATCGACCGCTCTGCTATAGGGTGCTTTTTTGTTACCCAAAAAATAATCCTTGAATTGATTCATTCCAGCATTGGTAAACATCAGTGTGGGGTCATTCTTCACCACAATAGGAGCAGAAGGAACAATCGTGTGTTCTTTGGAATGAAAAAAGTCCAAAAACGCCTGTCTGATTTCACTGGAAGTCATCATAAGAGTAAATACTATATTTGTTTGCCTGTGATGGCAGCAAAGGTAAGGCAATAAAAGCAGCTGTCCCCGCTATGAAAAAGGTCAAATACTACTATAACACCAGCACACTCCGTTATGAAAAAGCGGTGACACCCCTTCGGGTAAAAGTGCTACGTGTATTTGGTTTTGTAGCTGCTTCACTGGTAACAGCCTCGTTGATTGCCTACTTTGCCTTTCAATTCATTGGATCACCCCGGGAAAAAATGCTGGAATTACAAAATAGGGAAATAAGAGAAGACTATTATGAATTAGCAGAAAAAGCCCGCACATTAGAAGAGCAAATGAAAGAACTAGAGACTCGTGACAATGACATTTACAGAGCCATATTTGAAGCTACACCTATTCCAGATAGTGCCAGAGCAAAGAAGATTGAGACACAAAAGGAACTCGATAAAATTGAAAAAATCAGCAGTAAGAAATTAGCAAGTACTGTTGCGAGCACACTCGATAATCTAGTTGAACGTATCCGCGCACAGCGTAACTCATACGAAGAAGTAAGTCAATTAGTAAAAGACAAAGAAAGACTGCTGGCACACACCCCTGCCATTCAGCCTGTGAGTAATAAAAACTTAAAACGAATCGCATCGGGCTTTGGCTACCGAATTGATCCTATTTATAAAACCCCCCGTATGCACCCTGGTCTTGATTTTACTGCCCCCCAGGGTACCCCTATTTACGCTACAGCAAATGGACGAGTTGAGGTTGCTGGTAATCGAGGGGACGGGTATGGCAAACACGTAATTATCAACCATGGCTACGGGTATCAAACGCTGTATGGACATATGGTTCGTGTCAAAGCCCGTGTAGGTCAAAACGTAAAAAGAGGTGAGGTTATTGGATGGGTTGGAAGTTCTGGAAAATCTACAGGCCCACACTGTCATTATGAGGTTATAAAAAATGGTTCGCGAATCGATCCTATCTATTTTTTCTATAATGATCTGACTCCAGCACAATTTGACCGCATTCTGAAGCAAGCAGCGGCATCAAACCAAAGTTTAGACTAAACACCAGTTTTCCACACCGTAACTTTAAGGAGATGAAAGGCATTGCCTTTGCTATCTTTACAAGAGACTATGCGCAAAAAGCCACTGACACAAATCAGTTTTGCCTTTGAGGATCTGGGTGCCGCACCGGATGAAAAAAGTGAGCAACACCTAGACACTGCCCCTGCTGAAATAAAATCAGTGGAAATGATTATGCCACCTGCTACCCCTTCACCTGCAGTAGGAGTTCGCTCCATTCGCAAAAAAGAAGATAAAGCCCCAGTGGGAAAAAGGGGTCGAAAATCCATGCGCGAAATGGCGAACCGTGCTAATCAGATTCAGGTTCCGCCAGACGAAGAGCTTTTTAAAAAACAATACTACACGATTGGAGAGGTAGCAAAAATGTTTCAGGAAAACCAATCCCTTATTCGTTATTGGGAATCTGAATTTGATATTCTGCAACCAAAGAAGAATAAGAAAGGAGATCGCTATTTCAGACCCGTTGATGTAAAAAATTTAGTTCTGATTTACGACTTACTTCGACGAAGAAAATTTACTATTGACGGAGCCAGAGATTTTTTAAAGAAAAATAAAAAAGCAGAGGACAAATTCACGCTGATTCAATCACTTCAACAACTCCGGTCGTTTTTAATTGAAATACGATCTAATCTTCAAAAGCCATGAAGTTATTTTTCATTACACTTAGCCTTTCACTTATGATCAGTAAGGGAATGGCGCAAACTCATTATGAAACACTAACCGAAAGACCCAATGAAAAATCTTTAGTGGGTTTTATTTCTAAAGAAGTTTTACAAGCCGAACCCTTTGCGTCTTGGTTTCAAGAGAATTTTACCGCCTATCAACCTCATCAGCAAGGGCTAGCCACTTTTACACACTATCGCGACTCCATACAAGTACTTGCATTTATGGGAACCTGGTGCGATGACTCACATTTTATTATTCCGCGGTTTTATGCCATGGCAGCACAAGCCGGTTTTGATGAAAAAAGATGTGTGCTGATTGGGGTTAATCGAAAAAAAGAAAGCTGGGGAGATCTAACTAAAACACTAGGCATAATTAATGTGCCTACCTTGATTGTTTTCAGAGATGGAAAAGAAATTGGCCGCGTAGTTGAGTATGGGAAATATGGTCAGTTTGATCGAGAGCTAGGAGAAATTATTCAGCAATCATTCAACCGGCCACGTTAGTCCTAATGTGTGTGCAGCCTGTAAGATTTCCATATTCACGGCTTCGCGAATTGTATTAAACTCAGCAATTGGAAGTGGGTCTGTATAAAAATTAATCTCCACAACAATCCGATTGGATTTTATATCGCTAAGTGCAACAGAGGACTGTTGTATGGACTGATTTCGCAATATCACTCGCAAACGTTCCAAAAACTCCTGTACTAGATAAGGAGTGTTTGTGCTTGCCAACTCAATTTTTAATTCGGCAAGACGTTGTGTGCGCAATGAAAAATTATCAAGAATCGAATCGACCATTTGTTTATTGGGAACGGTAACGAATGTTTTTTGTTCGGTACGAATGCGAGTACTCCTTAGTCCTATTTTTTCTACCGTGCCGGTAATCGCATTTACCTTAACCAAGTCACCCGTGACAAATGGCTTGTCAAAAAAAATGATAAATGAAGCAATTAAATTTTCAAGACTCTCCTTAAGCGCCAAGGCAATAGCCGCACCTACGATACTCAGTCCTGTTAAAAGCCCTCCAATGTAAAATCCGAATGCAAATCGAAGAATCATCAAAAGTGAAAGAATCAGTAATATCACTTTGAAGAAATCCTTGAAAAAAACAATCAGTTGATTATCGGAAAGATCTGGAGTCTGTCCTGCTTTCTGTTCCAAAAGAATAGCAGCAAAGTCAATGGCACGTAAGAGTAATGAAGTAAATGAAGTAATTAGTATTAGGGTACCCAAACTATTAATAAGACCCTTACTATCAAACTTATAAATTGAAAAATTCAATTCAGGTGGAAAGTTTAACCGATACAACATGAATACCGAAACCAATATCAGTAAAAACCGCTCCAGCGGATCGATAACAAGATCATTGAATAGAACCCGATCTACTTTTTGTAACACACCACGCAACCAGCGAAATAAAAGACCAGCAAAATAATTAGAGAGCGGTCTGCGAAGCATCCAAACCGCCGCAACGATTAGCAGGACGATAAAGTAGTCCCCAATCGTATTTGTACCCCATTGCCTTTGCCAAATGCTGGTCATAATAATTGTTACTTAAATATACCAAATAAATATGTAGACGCGCTTATTGAGAACGAATGATTCGTTGCTCATCTTTTTGGTAAGCCTTCAACTGAAGACTTGTTCCTTCTAAAACTACATAGGTGTCATAACGAATCCAGTCACCCAAGTTGATGTAACGAGCTTGTCCTTGCCCATTTTTAGTTTTGATGGGCCAATCGATTGGTAAGTGTCGGTGACCGAATAAAAAGTAATCTACCGATGGTTGAGCCTCTAAATAATTACGGCAATAACTGATCAACCATTCTTTATCCTCACCCAAAAAATGTTCTTCGCGATCGGCTGTTTGCGCCCTGCTCTTTTGACTGAAATATTCGGCAAGTCCTATTCCAATTTGAGGAGGCAGTATGCCAAATAACCACTGACAGAGCGGGTTGCGAAAAATCAGTTTTAATCTTTTGTATCCCTCATCCCCTGGTCCTAAACCATCCCCATGACCCAAGTGAATGCGTACTCCATTTCTTTCGATGGTTATTGGTTCAAAATAAGTAGTAAGGTTTAGTTCTTGCGAAAAATAATTGCGAACCCACATATCGTGGTTGCCTACAAAAAAATGAATTGGAATACCTTGATCACTGATAGAGGCAAGGGTGCCCAACAGTCGCACATATCCTTTCGGTACCACTTTAGTATACTCGTACCAAAAATCAAAAAGATCACCCATCAAAAAAATCTCATCAGCGTCATTTCGAATCTCATTCAAAAAAGAACAGATCTTTCTTTCTCGCGCCAGGCTTTGTTCTGCAGTGGGAGCACCCAGATGAAAATCAGATAAGAAATAAATTTTTTGAGACTTTATTGCTGACACGATTTAATTTTTACAACACGAAGATTGAAAAAAATATTCAATATCAGGCTTCAACTAAAAAGACATATACTTCCTTGGGCCCGTGTACACCCACCACCAACGTTTTTTCAATATCTGCCGTTCTGCTAGGTCCGGTAGCTAGACTTAAGAAAGAAGGAAAGCTTGATCCATACTTCTCACGTGCTGCCTGCATAGCATCTTTAATGTCGTATACAATTTGATCCATAAAGGCGATACAAACATGAATGGGAGCATAAACGCTGGCTGTACGACCCTGTGTCTGCGCACTACTCAGTAAAATAGAACCCGTTCGTGCAACGAGGAATTCACAACCAGTAACCGCAACACTACAGTCAGCTAAATCAGTTTGTGTTAGTCTTTCTGAGAGAGATTCACCCAGTAAATTGATCAACTTATTGTCGGTACAAAAAATGGGCGCCCAGTCTTGTTTTTTTGCCAAGCTTCCAAACTGAAAAGCAAGTTCTTGCCGATTGATGCAATAAATAAACTTACCCTGTAGTTGCGTAAACTGTTCTGCAAATTCAATTTCTGGTTCTTGCGAAGGTGCTGGGAAAAGATTTCCATTTTTTTCACTCTGCGGAAAAGGCATGGGTGTTTCCTGTGCCAACGCCTCGCGTATACGCTTTAAAATATTTTCTTTTGCAGGTGAGATATTCATGATGCTGGCGTAGTCTCTTCTGTTGTTTCAACGTTCTCAGTATTTTCAGCGCTAATGACTTTTTTATATTCAAACGGACGCTTGCCAATTAAGGCTTCCACATCACTTTGAAACAATACTTCTTTTTCTAATAATGCATTCGCTAGCTTTTCAACTTCCTCTTTACGGGCAGTGAGCAATTGCTTGGTGCGCTCATATGCAGTATCAATCAAATGACGCACTTCAAAATCAATCAGTTTTGCCGTATCATCGGAATAAGGTTTGGTAAATGCATTTTCTTGTTGTGGATCATAAAAACTAACATTACCTACTTTCTCATTCATTCCATATACAGTTACCATTGAGTAGGCCATCCGCGTAATTTGTTGCAGGTCGTTCTGTGCACCCGTAGAAATTTTTCCAAAGAAAATATCTTCGCTGGCACGACCTCCCAAGGTCATACAGATCTGATCATTCAATTGATCTGTATTATATAAATACTGCTCCTTGGGTGTGTACTGCGCATATCCCAATGCCGCTGTTCCTCTGGGAACAATAGTTACTTTCAAAAGTGGATACGCATGTTCTAAAAACCATCCACAAATAGCATGACCCGCTTCGTGATAAGCAATGATTTTTTTCTCTTCCGGAGAAATAATCTTGTTCTTTTTTTCCAAACCTCCAATGACACGATCCACGGCGTCCTGAAAATCCTGCATGTCTACCGCTTCTTTATTTTTACGCGCAGCAATCAAGGCAGCCTCATTACAAACATTTGCAATATCGGCACCTGCAAAACCAGGCGTTTGCTCAGCGAGTTTATGAATGTCAAGTGATTTGGAAATTTTAATCGGCTTGAGATGTACTTTAAAAATATCTTCTCTTCCTTTTAAATCTGGTTTATCAATGGAGATCTGTCGATCAAAACGTCCGGGACGAAGCAAGGCACTATCCAATACATCTGGACGGTTTGTTGCAGCCAATACAATAATTCCCGTGTCTGTGCCAAAACCATCCATCTCCACTAACATTTGATTGAGGGTGCTTTCTCTTTCATCATTACTCATCATAGCATTCTTTCCTCTAGCGCGACCAATCGCATCGATTTCATCTATAAAAATGATACAAGGAGCTTTTTCTCTGGCTTGCTTAAATAAATCGCGAACGCGACTGGCCCCCACCCCTACAAACATCTCAACAAAGTCAGAACCACTCAAACTGAAGAAGGGAACCTGTGCTTCTCCGGCCACCGCTTTTGCCAATAATGTTTTACCGGTACCAGGGGGACCAATTAATAATGCACCTTTAGGAATCTTACCTCCTAGGTTCGTATATTTTTTTGGGTTCTTTAAAAAATCAACGATTTCCATCACCTCAACTTTTGCTTCATCCAGTCCAGCCACATCTGCAAATGTGATGTTCACTTTGGTTCCTTTATCAAATAAGGTAGCTTTTGATTTTCCAATACTAAAAATACCTCCGCCTCCAGCGCCACCGCCTGCGCCACCACCCATTTTGCGCATCATAAAAATCCAAATGGCAGCAAAAAGTATGATTGGCAAAATGAACTGAATCGCGCTGCCCAACCAATCTCTTTCACTTTCCACATCATAAGGAACTTCATTGACTACGCTGGTAACAGTACCTGCCGTAACGGACTCTCTCTTCTCTTTGTAAAAATCGTCCATCGATTTTTTGAACACATCGGCACCCGTAATCTTGAATGCCATGTGTGGACCTTTGGGATCGACCTTGCCAGCTGCTTCTTTAATTTCTTTGGTATGTGTTTTACGGCCATTTTCATTGAGGTAAACTTTAACAAGCTTACGATTATCAATAATGGTGTAACGATCCACCTGTCCTTGACCCACCATATTTCTGAACTCCAGCTCATTGATCTTAGCCATATTGGGTGCCATTGGCCCAAACAATGAAGAGCCGATCAAAAAGATCAGTATGATTGCATATAGCCAGTAAATGTTAAACTGAGGGCCTTTTCGTCCCGAAGAAGCCGGTCCACGGTCCCCTTGGTTTCTTTTGTCTTTATTTGGTAACATAATTTTTCTCCTATACTAATAATGCCTGAAAACACATTTTGTTTAC
>Ga0129336_10002457_pt1 | contig 11473 bp, 11 predicted proteins | sample CPB6_02_DNA_FD_96878 | JGI IMG/M metagenome (GOLD analysis project Ga0129336, IMG submission 96878) | Freshwater to marine salinity gradient microbial communities from Chesapeake Bay, USA - CPBay_Sum_0.6_0.2_DNA | ecosystem: Environmental > Aquatic > Marine > Coastal | place: USA: Chesapeake...
TACAGGACCGTCAAATTGTTTATTTATCGATATTTGCAAAGTCCAAAGGATTCGATTCTTAAAAGTCGACAATTTGAACTGCGGATCTATGATTGGATAAAACCAATAAATCAATAAAACGTCATACGGTTAAGTGGCTTCCACGAGAATTCGGCCACCACGCGTAAACTTCGCAGATGGATATTAGAGCCATCCGGGGCGCCACCCAGATTGATAAGGACGAGCCCGCTCTTATGAAAGAAGCGGTTGTTGAGCTGATGGCTGAGATTTTGCGAGCTAACTCTCTTGAAGGCCAAGATTTGATCTCTGTAATTTTTACGGCAACCCAAGATCTCGTCTCGGATTTTCCCGCTGCCTCCGCTAGAGCGATGGGCTTGGGGGATGTGCCCCTTTTGTGTGCGGTGGAAATTCCAGTTCCAGGAAGCATGCCTCGAGTCATCAGGACCCTTATTCACTGCAAAACCTCCAGAGCCCAAAAACAGATTGTTCATGTTTATCTTCGAGGAACTAGCAAGCTGCGCAGTGATTTGGCCCAATGAAATCGACCGCGCTTAAGATTTTCGGAACTGGGCTCATTGGAACATCGATTGGTTTACGAGCCGCCGAGCTTTCTTGGCCAGTTTCACTCGTGGACGCTTCATCTGGAGCGCTTGAAGTAGCCAAGGATCTCATTCCAGCAAATAAGGAAATTCAAAACCCTGAACTTATCGTTATCGCAACGACTCCTAACTCAGTCCTGTCGGTTTTATCGGAGGTATCACGTGCCTATCCGAATTCGACGGTTATAGATGTAGGTAGCACAAAAACTAAAGTTCAACGAGAAGTTGATGGTATTTCGGATTTAAGGAAACGGTTTGTCGGAACCCACCCAATCGCGGGTCGAGAGAGAAGCGGACCGCAAGCAGCTCGAAGTGATCTCTTCCTGGGTCGAGCCTGGGTCCTCACGCCATCGGAGGAGATTGAGCCATGGCGTTTGGAATTAATTACTGACTTTGTGACTGCTATGGGAGCCACGCCTTACCAAATGTCTACAAAACAACATGACGCTTTATTTGCAAAAATTTCGCATCTTCCACAAGTAATTAGTATCGCACTGGCAAGCAGTATTTCTGAACTCGGCTCAGAAATCTCTCTTGCCGGGCAAGGCCTAAGAGATATGTTGCGCTTGGCGGGATCAGATGGAGAGCTTTGGAGTCAGATACTTTCGGACAATAAAGATGAAGTTCTATCTAGCATTGATGACTTTCAGGAATTGCTCGATGTTCTTAGAGATGCGATTGCAGATGGCGATGATTCTCGCATAAGAGAGATGTTTGAGGATGCTGCTTTAGTGCCACAGAAAATTGGCGGCAAGCATGGATTGAAACGACGAGAATATTCATTTGTTGATGTTGTAATTGATGATAAACCCGGACAATTAGCAACGCTGTTTGAAGAGTGCGGAAAAATTAAGGTAAATGTTGAAGATCTAAATCTGGAACATTCGCCACAGCAGGAAACCGGATTAATACGCCTTGCTCTCTCCAGCAGCGATGCGGACGTGCTTTACCAGCATCTTCTGGCACGCGGCTGGAAAGCCCATAAACAATGAGAAAATCGATTGTAATTGCTATTGATGGACCAAGTGGCTCCGGTAAATCGTCAACCTCTCGCGCCCTTGCAAATCTAGGCGGTTTTGAATATTTAGATACGGGGGCTTTATATCGAGCCGCCACAATTGCGCTTAGTTCGTATCCGAATTTGCCAGCTAACGAGATTGCAAGTTGCTTGGCAAAAGCTCAAATTGAATTTCGCCCAAATGCAAAGAATCCTGTCGTGTTAATAAATGGCAAAGATGTTAGTAAAGAGATTCGTACTAAGAAAATTACTGATTCAGTCAGCAAAATCAGCGCCATTCCAGAGGTCAGAACATTTCTTTTTAAATTACAGCGTTCATTAATCGATAAATCAGAAAGAGGAATCGTAGTTGAAGGTCGTGATATCGGAACAGTTGTTGCGCCGGATGCTGACTTAAAAATATATCTATCTGCCGATTTGCGTGCGCGATCCATGCGCCGAGAATCTGAATTGGCAGATATGAATCTTCTTGAAATAGATCAGGAGGTCTCTCAAGAGCTTGAGGAGCGCGACGCTTTCGATAGTTCTAGAGCGATTTCGCCACTACGCCGGGCGGATGATGCGGTAGTTGTGGATTCCACGCTGCTCTCGCTAGATGAAACGGTTGAGTACATATGGAACATCATGAAGCAGCGAGGCTTAATAGGTATACCAACCGTTGTCATCGTTGGAAGACCAAACGTAGGAAAATCCACGCTTGTAAATAGAATTTTGGGCTCAAAAGACGCGATCATCGAAGACACTCCAGGCGTGACTAGAGACCGCGTTCGTTATGAAACAGAATGGAATGGGAAGAGATTCAGCCTAGTTGATACTGGCGGTTGGCTACCTTCAGGAGAGGGCATAGAAATCAAAATCGCGGAAGCAGCTGCGGCCTCGATTCACGACGCAGATCTTGTTCTCTTTGTAGTGGATGCAAAAGTTGGTATTCAAAGTGATGATTTAGCGCTCGTTGAATTGTTGAGAAAATCTCAACGCAAAACCCTATTGATTGGCAACAAAGTAGATTCAGATAAGGATGAATTAGACGCCCATTCCCTCTGGAATCTTGGCCTTGGAGAACCAATTTTTGTCTCAGCAGCACATGGAAGAGGCTCAGGAGATTTGCTGGATAGCGTAGTTAATCTACTTCCAGAGTTCGGAAGAACCTTAAGATCAGAATCATCGAGGCGAATCGCCATTGTTGGAAAGCCAAACGTTGGCAAAAGTAGTTTGCTTAACTCTTTCGCCGGACAAACGAGAGCTCTAGTAGATGATGCTGAGGGAACCACTAGAGATCCAATTGACGAAATTGTTGAGATTGATGGAAAATCTTGGCGCTTTATTGACACTGCGGGAATTAGAAGGCGATCTCACCAGGCCGATGGCATCGACTACTTTGCAACTCTACGAACCGAACGGGCAATAAATGATTCGGAGTGCGTAATAATTGTTATCGACGCATCTCAGCCCATGACAGAGCAGGATTTGCGAATTATTTCACTAGCCGAGGATTCTGGTAAGGCGTTACTTATTTGCATGAATAAGTGGGATTTGCTTGATGAAGATCGGAGAGCTCAGCTTGATAGGGAGATGGATCGAAATCTCGACCAAGTTGAATGGGCGGAGCAGATAAACGTTTCAGCCAAAACAGGTTGGCATCGAGATCGCCTTATTCCAGCAGTTGAGAGAGCGCTAGACGGTTGGGAAACTCGAATTCCTACGGCGAAATTAAATGCATTTCTTGGACAGTTAGTAGGTGCAAATCCGCCACCCGTACGAAGTGGAAAACAGCCTAAGATCCTTTTTGCTACACAGGCCGGAATCGCTCCTCCCACATTCGTTATTTTCTCGTCGGATTTTTTGGAGCCTTCTTATCGTCGATTTATCGAACGAAGACTTCGTGAAGAATTTGGATTTCAAGGGACGCCGCTTCGGATTTCTGTCCGGCTAAGGAAATAAATTCGAGCGGTAGGATTTTGGCACGGGACGTAGCGCAGCTTGGTAGCGCACATGGCTGGGGGTCATGTGGTCGCAGGTTCAAATCCTGTCGTCCCGACAATTGAGATAGGTTTGAGGATTATGACGATTCCAAACCTTCTTACTATTACGAGAGCTATCGGGATACCGATATTCCTCTTTTTCATTTTCAATGAGCGTTATTCCTTGGCGGTTGTAACTTTAATGATCGGAGGGGCAACGGATTATTTAGACGGAAAACTGGCAAGGGCTCTCAATCAAGAAAGTAGGTTGGGCGAACTTCTAGATCCTGCAGTTGACCGACTTTACATAGCAAGCGTCTTGGTAGCTATGTATCTTTCTGATTTGCTACCGATCTGGTTACTGATACTTATTATTTTGCGTGATATAGCGATAGGCGTTCTTCTTCTACTCTTGAAATTTGCTGGAAAGCCCGCCCTGGAAGTTACATATCTAGGCAAAGCGGCCACCTTTAACCTTCTTTACGCTCTGCCTTTGCTCCTACTAACCAAAACTTCTGACACATTTAGCGAAATTTCCTTCATTTTGGGTTGGGCATTTGCCGGATGGGGGATAGGTTTATACCTTGTTACAGGCATCCACTACGGCGCTACCGGGTTAAGAAGATTACGAAAGGCTTGAGATGACAAATACCCCTGCAAATCTAAAATACACAAAAGAGCATGAGTGGATTGAAGAGCGTGGTGGTAATTTAATTCGTTTCGGCATCACCGATTACGCGCAAGGTGCTCTCGGCGACATTGTTTACGTTCAATTGCCAAAGGTCGGCGATGTTATCGAGGCCGGAAAGGTCTGTGGTGAAGTTGAGTCGACTAAAAGCGTCTCTGAAATTTTCGCTCCGGTTTCAGGCAAGGTTGTAGGAGTTAACAATGCGCTTGATAACTCTCCGGAAACAATAAATTCGGACCCCTACGGCGCTGGTTGGATTGCCGATGTAGAGGTTTCGGCAACCGGCGAATTGCTGTCGAGCGCCGACTATCAAACTCTTACTGCTTGACTCACCTCAACCTCCACTCTAAGGTGAGCCTTCTGTTGCAAATACATGGAAAGGAGCTCAATGAATACCGCTCCGAATTCTGATCTCACCAGCACAATTCATCTAACACAGCTCCGCTCAGTTTCGGCTCCAGTTCTCTCACTTCTGCAACAAGCTGGAGAAGAAGTGCTCTCGGTATTAGAAGGATTAGATGCCAATTCGGCCATGTTGATTTCTTTGATTGGCCCAAACCGGGGAGCGCGATATCTAATTGATAGCGATTTAACTTCACTTGGCAGGGCTCCTGAGAACGAGATTTTCCTTGATGACATCACAGTTTCACGACAACATGCTCAGATAAGAAGGATGGAGAAAGAGTATTCACTCGGCGACGCGGGAAGTTTAAATGGCACATACCTGAATGGTTCACTTGTCTCGCAAGCGAAATTGAACGACGGGGATGAAGTGCAGATTGGCAAATTTCGTATGCACTTCTTCATAGGGGGCAGAAAGAGAATATGAGCATCCCTGCCCGCGCTTATTTAAGTATTGGTGAAGTATTAGCAAAATTACGTGGCGATTTTCCAGATATAACAATTTCAAAAATTCGGTTTCTGGAATCCGAAGGACTTATAGAGCCGCAACGCACTCCTAGCGGATACCGAAAGTTCACTAGCGTCGATTTAGAGAGGCTCCGTTACGTACTTTTGGCGCAACGAGATCAATACCTACCACTCAAAGTAATTAAGGAGAATTTGGATGCCTTAGATCGAGGTTTGGAACCAACTCCTGGATCTAGCCCCAAGCCTCGGATGGTAGCGCTTGATACCGCTATCGCTCCCTCATCTTTTGCCGAACAGAGCGAACTTAGACTTTCAAGACAAGAACTTCTTGAAACTTCAGGCATAACTGCTGACCAGCTATCTGAGCTAGAGAGTTTCGGTCTCATTGAAATAAAAGGTCGTTACTTTGATGGTGATGCTTTGATGATTGCAAAAGTGGTTTCCGAGTTAGCAAATTTCGGAATTGAAGGAAGGCACCTTAGAGCGTTTAAAGCTGCCGCAGATCGCGAAGTGGGATTAGTAGAACAAGTTATCACTCCGCTTTTGCGACAGAAAAATACAGATTCAAAAGCTAGAGCTGAGGAAGTATCTAGAGAAATTGCTTCACTCTCAGTAAGACTTCATGCCGCGCTAGTTCGCGCAGGCTTGCATCGCGCAAAATGAATCTTTTAGCTCTCGATGTAATTGGCGTCCGAGTTGAAATGCCTTCAAATCAACCCATCGTTCTACTTAAAGAAATAGGTGGTTCAAGATATTTACCCATCTGGGTTGGAGCGGTCGAGGCAACTTCAATAGCTTTTGCACAACAGGGCGTAACGCCACCTCGTCCATTAACCCATGATTTAATGAAGGATTTGCTGGAGACCTTGAATGCCAAGATTGACTCGATCCAGATTACCGAGATAAAGGAGGGAGTTTTCTACTCCTCAATTAATCTAGCGGGGGGCCGAAACGTATCGGCTAGACCAAGTGATGCGATCGCCTTGGCGCTTCGAACCGGCACGCCAATATTTGGCAGTTCCGATTTACTTGCGGAGGCGGGGATCGAGATTCCTGATCAGTCCGAGGATGAAGTTGAGCGGTTTAAGGAGTTTCTCGAAGGAATTAATCCCGAGGATTTTCAAGCTTAACTCTCAACCCATACTTGAGATTTAGTGTGTCGGTGCTGGTTTCTATAGCCCGCCTGACCTACCGTTAACCCACTGACGTGAAAGGCTTCCCCCTATGAACGCTGAGATTGGCTATCGTGGAGCCACCGCCTGCTCTGCCGCAGGTATCTCATATCGCCAACTCGACTACTGGGCGAGGACCGGTTTAGTTGAGCCTACCGTTCGATCAGCGGCAGGATCTGGATCGCAACGACTTTACGGCTTTAGAGATATTTTGGTTTTAAAGATTGTTAAGCGCCTACTTGATGCCGGAGTCTCACTCCAAAATATTCGCAGCGCAGTCACCCATCTTCGCGATAGGGGAGCGGATGATTTATCAAAGATAACGCTTATGAGCGACGGGGCTTCCATCTATGAATGCACAAGCTCCGAGGAGATTTTTGACCTGCTACAGGGAGGTCAAGGGGTATTTGGAATTGCTATTGGAAAAGTTTGGAATGAGGTCGAAGGGAGTTTGACCCATCTACAAGGAGAAGACTCTCAAGGCGAGATAGTTGCTGATGGCGCAAAAGATGAACTGGCTCTCAGAAGGAAACTTCGCGGGGCGTAACCTCGGCAAGCCCTCTATTCTTCTCGGGTGGTAAGACGAGAGTTTTCTGATCGACATATCGGTCCATCCAGTGAGCAAGTCGGAACAATGCTCCATGAACTGGGTTACTCAGATTTAGATAAATTCATCGCAGATGTTTTACCCGATTCCATCAAACTAGATGAGGTATTCGGCTCCAATCTTCCAAACGCGCTTTCTGAGACTCAAGTTATCTCTGAATTAAGAGAGATAGCCAAATCCAACCAGATAAATAATTCACTTATCGGTATGGGTTATTACGGGACGGTAACGCCTCCTGTGATTTTGCGGAATGTTTTAGAAAATCCCGCCTGGTATACCGCTTACACACCATACCAACCAGAAATCTCGCAAGGTCGACTAGAGGCTCTCTTTGCATTCCAAACTATGATTTCTGATTTAACCGGCTTACCTATAGCAAATGCCTCAATGTTGGATGAGTCTACCGCGGCCGCAGAAGCGATGACGCTGGCTCGTCGCGTTTCTAAGAAGAGCGACGATGCTCTCTTTCTAGTTGATCAGAATTCACATCCACAGAATCTTGCAGTAATAGCAACCAGAGCAAAGCCCTTGAATATTGAACTTTCCGAAAAAGAAATTGATAATTTCACAGATGAACTCTTGGATAAAAGTTTCGCTCTCTTAATCCAATACCCAGACACTTATGGAAGAACTAGAACTCTAGATCAACTTATCAAACGCGCAAAAGAGCGTGATGTGATCGTAATTGTCGCTACGGACTTACTTGCACTTACTCTCATCAAAACTCCTGGAGAAATGGGTGCGGATATCGCAATCGGTTCGGCCCAGCGTTTTGGAGTACCGATGGGCTTTGGTGGTCCTCACGCCGGTTTTATGTCGGTCAAAGGAGGTTTTGAACGCGCTCTCCCGGGACGGTTGGTTGGTCAGAGTATCGATAGCCATGGAAATTCTGCGCTGCGATTGGCTCTGCAAACTCGCGAACAGCATATTCGCAGAGATAAAGCGACCAGCAATATTTGCACGGCTCAGGTACTGCTTGCCAACATCGCCGCACTATATGGAGCCTGGCATGGCCCAGAAGGGCTGCGAGAGATTGCCAACCGGGTTCATCGCTTAGCGCGTACATTTGCTGCATCTCTTCGCTCGGGCGGCTTTGAACTATATAGTGAAAATTTCTTTGACACCGTATCTATCAAGGCAAGCAATGCAGATGCGCTTGTTGAAAGCGCTTTGCGAGCTGGAATAAATGTTCGCAAGATAGATGATGGCGTTTCAATTGCGATTGATGAAACTGTTGATGAGGCACTTCTTTTGAGATTGGCAAAGGCTTGGGCGCTGAACTACGAATCTCGCGAGATGGTTGGGTCGCTTATCGAATTACGCAAAACTAGTTATCTAAGCCATCCAATTTTTAATTCTTATCAATCAGAGACTGCCATGTTGCGGTACTTAAGAACTCTCTCAGATCGTGATCTTGCTTTAGATCGAACTATGATCCCACTTGGTTCATGCACAATGAAACTAAATGCTACAACGGAGATGGAAGCAATTACTTGGCCTGAATTTGCTAACTTGCATCCATTCTCACCAGCATCACAATCTATGGGAACTCGACGGATCATAAAAGAGCTCTCTCAGTGGTTAATTGAGATCACGGGCTACGAAGCGGTTTCCCTGCAGCCTAACGCGGGGTCTCAGGGAGAATTTGCTGGATTATTGGCAATCAAGAATTATCTGGATTCGATTGGCGATACTTCTCGTGATATCTGTTTAATACCATCAAGCGCTCATGGCACAAATGCTGCTAGCGCGGTCATGGCAGGAATGAAAGTTGTAGTAATCGAATGCGATGACCGGGGAAATGTTTCAATTGAAGATATCAAAGCAAAAATTCAAGAGTACGGAGAGCGCCTTGCCGCTTTAATGGTTACTTATCCATCAACGCATGGCGTTTTCGAATCTGAGATAACGAATATCTGCGCGATGGTGCACGATGCAGGGGGACAGGTTTATGTTGATGGTGCAAATCTCAATGCTTTAGTTGGATTGGCAAAGCCAGGAAAATTTGGCGCCGATGTTTCTCACCTTAATTTACACAAGACATTCTGCATTCCTCATGGCGGCGGAGGTCCTGGAGTTGGCCCGGTAATCGCCAGGCGGCACCTCGCCCCATTTCTGCCAAATCATCCGCTAGATGGGACAGCTGGTCCAGCAACCGGACCAGGGCCAATAAGTGCGGCGCCTTTTGGTTCTGCATTGATTTTGCCGATTTCATGGAGCTATATCCGAATGATGGGAGCATCTGGTTTACAAAAAGCAACCCAAGTCGCAATTCTTTCTGCAAATTACATCTCAAAGAAACTTTCACAAGATTACCCAACTCTCTACACGGGGGAGAAAGGTTTAGTTGCTCACGAGTGCATCATCGATATCCGTGAGATTACGAAGAAGACCGGGGTTACCGTTGATGATATTGCCAAGCGTTTAATGGATTTCGGCTTTCACGCACCAACCATGAGCTTCCCAGTTCCCGGAACTCTCATGATTGAACCTACCGAGAGTGAAGATATCGCCGAAATTGATCGCTTTATCGCAGCTATGAAAAGTATTCGAAATGAGATTAGAGAGATCGAGAACGGTAATCTTGCAGTTGAAGATTCGGCTCTGCGCAACGCTCCTCATACGATTGGGTCGCTGCTGACGAGTGAATGGAATAAACCTTATTCACGAGAGAGCGCAGCATTTCCCGCCGCTGAAACTTTTGGAATTGGACGCCGCGGTAAGTATTGGCCGGCGAGTGGTCGCATCGATAGCGCCTATGGGGATAGGAACCTGGTCTGTTCGTGCGAGCCAATATCCGCGCTAGCCATTAATTAGTTTACATAATGTCAATTATCGGCTTTTAATAAATAGGTTTAGACCACGCGCACCAATACCCAAGGCGCCGATGATGAACCAGAACCAACTTCCAATTCGGCTTGCAGCAGTTCTTCCCTCGTAAGTAGTTAGCTCAGAAATCAAATTTCCGGTTTGGAATTGGGGCAACTCTTCCTCAACCTTTCCAAAACTATTTAAATGTGCGGTAAACCCGGTCGTGCTGACAGTAATCATGCTTCTACCTAGTTCAGCGGCCCGCGATGCCGCGATCTGCAGTTGTTGGGCAGCCTGATTGCTCGTACCGAAAGTAGCGTTATTGGTTTGGTTCACGAGGAAGGAGGCTCCTAGCGTCGATTGACGAACCAGATCGTCATCAAGTATCTCAAAGCAAATCATCGTCGCAAACGATTCGTTCGAAAGAGGAAAAAGTACGCTCTCGCTACCTGCTTGAAAATCCTTTACCCGTTTTGCTGCCGGAACAATTCTCTCAGCGATACTTCTTAATGGCATGTACTCACCAAATGGCGCTAAATCTTGCTTTACATACCGGGTTAAACTTCCTTCTGGACGATAGAGGATCGCTGTATTCAATAGCCCTTTCGAATCCCGCTCTACAGCCCCTACGAGAAGCGGCTTTGACAATCGCTGCATGAGCTTAGAAATTTCGCGCTTTGCTACTGGATTTCTCTCTGGATCTAAATCCGAGGAATTCTCTGGCCAGATAACCAAATCAACATCCTTGGAAACATCGGTAGCCGCTATATGACGACGCAGGACGCTAAGCGCCCTTTGGTTGAAGTCGAGACCAAGTTTGTCTACGCCCCCTTGCACCGCCAAGACGTTAACTCGGCCCTGATCAACGATCTGGGAGGGGAAAATACTTGATGAAAAAAGTAAGAGAAGAATTAAGGCGAGGAATTTCCATCGGACGAGAACTACAAGAGATGCGATGATTGCCGTTACAAAAGTTACACCAGCTACGCCTATATATGGGTAAATATTTGAAAGCGGGAAAATCTGAGTATGGCCAATCCTTCCCCATCCAAAACCACCGAAGGGAAACTTCATTCGCAGTAGTTCTATCAATAGAAAGCAACTAGCAAAACCGATTGCACCGAAGATATTTCTTTCGACGCGAAGTAGCCCAAAGATGAGAAAGAATCCAGCTTGAAGCACTGCGAGTGATACCCAGGGAAACCAACCAACGTAACTTCCAGACCAATGAAGGAGTACTAGAAAAAACGAAAGTGCAAAGGCTGTTGCAATCAACACCCTCTCTTTGAAATTTTTATCTAGCAGTAAGTAGAAAAGTAAACCCAAGGAGAGAAAACCTACTGGCCAAAAGTTAAATGGTGAGAACGCCAAATTCAAAGCGAGCCCTGAAAGAACTGCAATGACTACAACCATTTTAAGGCGCTCTTGATTCTCTGGATACTTGTTTTCAGGCCAAATTCCTCTTCCAAGGTATCCAATTTTTTACGATCACTTGCTTCTTTTGGTGAATTAAGAGCCAGATCTGGCAAACGAATATCCGTGACGCAAGAGACCAATTTGGTTGCTTTTGTGGCGTAATCCAAGTCAGCCAAAATCTTTTTAGCAAACTTATCCGGAATAGTTGGACTCGAACTAGTTAAATCTGCCAATAGCGACTCCATATTTTGGAATTGATTGGCTAATTGAGCTGCACCCTTCTCCCCGATGCCTTTTATTCCAGGCAAACCATCTGAAGCATCTCCCCGAA
>Ga0129336_10002458_pt1 | contig 11471 bp, 10 predicted proteins | sample CPB6_02_DNA_FD_96878 | JGI IMG/M metagenome (GOLD analysis project Ga0129336, IMG submission 96878) | Freshwater to marine salinity gradient microbial communities from Chesapeake Bay, USA - CPBay_Sum_0.6_0.2_DNA | ecosystem: Environmental > Aquatic > Marine > Coastal | place: USA: Chesapeake...
ATGCGCAGGAGGTTAATGCGGGTAACGAGCGTCTCTACAGCACGAATGAGCGTGCGGACACCCTCCTCTTCCTTCGAGTACTCGCTGATCAGGTACTTGACTGCCTCATCGCTGATCGTCAGGTCCTTCTCCAGCTTGATACGCTCGAGGATCTGAGGCCAGACGTACTGGTTGAGGATGACCTTCTTCTCTTCCATGTTGTATCCAGAGCAGTGAATCACTTGCATGCGGTCCTTGAGGATCGGGTGGACCTTGCTCTCGTCGTTGAAGCTGAAGACGAAGAGGCACTGGCTCAGGTCAATGTCCACTCCCGCAAAGTACCGGTCGTGGAACTGGCTGTTCTGCGAGCGATCCGTCATGTGGATGAGCATGCTGACGATTTCCTCGCCGTGCGGCGTGGTACTGACCTTGTCGAGCTCGTCGAAATACATCACCGGGTTCATGCAGCGGGCATTCATCAGGCTATCCGCAACTCGCCCCCACATACTTCCCTCGTAGGTGTAGCTGTGCCCCACGAAGTTGGCACTGTCCGCTGCTCCTCCCAGGCTGAAGAATTCAAAGGGACGCTTGAGAGCACCTGCCACGCCGTTCTTGGCGAAGCTGGTCTTCCCTACACCCATAGGACCCTTGAGCGCGATGACGTTGCCCACGCTGTCGGGGTTGCTGATCCACTGGGCGAGGATCTGCATGATCTGGGTCTTGGCTCCGTTCATTCCATAGACGGCCTTGTCGAGGGTCTGGCGTGTATTGGCAAGGAACTCCGAGCAGGGCTTGGGTCCATCGTCAAGCTTCACGGGCAGAGGCACGGTCTGACCGAAGGGGATGCGTAGGAAGCCATCCACCCAAGTGCGGAGCTTGTAGGTGTCTCCGCCCGCCTCCTCCATCTCTGCGAGCGTGTCGAGCTTCTTGATGACGTTTGCCTTCACCGTGTCCGCAATGGGCATGTCCAGAATCCGGAACTTGTGAGGCTTATCACCAGCAGACACGAGCGCTGCGAGCTGCTTCATCTGCTTGTTGAGCTTGCGCTGCTTGGACTTGGGCAGCTCGTCAAAGTAATCCTGCTCTTCCTCATTGAGCTCCAGTGCAGGGTCGTCCTCCTCCTTCTCCTTCTTGGGCTTCTTCCGCTTGGACATGGGGACGTACTTGTTCATGAGGTAGTCGACGAACGAATCAGGGACATCGTCGTCTTCCTCCTCTTCCTCGTAGTCCTCCTCGTCCTCATCCTCGGAGTCATCCTCGATAACCATCTTCGACACAGGACGGTTATCAATTTCGATCTTGATGAGACCATGCTTGGAGACGGGGATGGTGATGGACTGCTGAGCGGGGGAGTCTTCCTCCTCGGACTCCTCCTCATCAGGCTCCTCGTCCTCTAGGTCTTCCTCCTCATCTTCCTCCTCGGACTCCACGGGAGGCTCGTAGTCCTCATCTTCCTCCTCGGACTCAATCTCTTCCTTGGTCTTCAGTGTATCATCCTCGATCCACTTAACATCGCGATTGCGCGCACGAAGGTTGTAACGGCGAGGCATCCTTGCTGCCTCCCAAGAGGAAAAACATCCTTCGATCCGTTTTCTGTATATACTACAATGGCAAACCTCGAGCCCATCATAGAGAAACTCCAACTCCAAAATGATAAGGCTGCTGCAGCTAATCCGCTTGTGAGGAAAAGTCTCGCCATTGTGAAGGAGTTCCTTCAGACGCATCCTGTTATGTGTTACGGTGGCACAGCTATCAACAACCTCCTCCCTGAGAAGGATCGGTTCTACGACCCTACGACCACCGTCCCGGACTATGACTTTTACTCCAAGACGCCTCAGGAGCATGCGATGATCCTGGCCAACAAGCTCAGTGCGGCAGGGATTGAGTTCGTTGAAGCAAAGCCGGGCATGCACTTGGGGACCTTCAAGGTGTTTGCTGACTTTGAGGGAGTCGCAGATATTACCCATCTTGATGAAGACATCTTTGATCGACTCTGGAAGGAGGACCTTGTGCGGGATGGCATCCATTACGTCACTCCCAACTTCTTGCGGCTGTCCATGTACCTTGAGCTCTCTCGCCCTCACGGAGACGTGTCCCGGTGGAAGAAGGTCTATGAGCGCCTGCAGCTGCTAAACAAGTCCTATCCAATTGAATGCCCCATGGAGAAGGAAAAGCACGATCACCCCGAGCTAACCGAGGAGAACCGCAAGGCGGTAGAGAAGGTTCTCACTACAAAGCCAGTTGTGCTTCTCGGCATCACCGCATCCCAGATTCACCAGGGAAAGACTCCTAAGTGGATGGCCCCTGTCACGCTCCTTGCCGAGGAGACTGAGCTGAAGGAGCTCATGGAGGGCAGGAAGACGGAACGCCATTCAGGGACAGAGATCCTCCCGAGTCACGTGGATGTGTTTGATGACAATGGGGATGTCCTCTTTCGCATTCACCAAACGGCCGCGTGTCACTCGTATCACCAGATGGCGAATGGCATCCGCGTGGCATCCATTCCTACGATGCTCCAGTTCTTCTTCGCCTATATGTACTCGGGGGTGGACGAAGACGAGATCAGTCATCTTCTCTGTGTGTCTCAACGTCTCGTTGATCTGGCTGCGAACAAGGAGAAGCGTCGGTATGCCCTCTTGACTCCGATCGACTGCATCGGGAAACAAGAGACATTAATTGACATGAAACGTCATAAATCACAGCTCTACAACGAGCTTTCTAAGAATAAGTTCTCTGTTGATTTTTTGAAGTACTTCTTTAGCTACAACCCAAAGGATAGTGAGACTCGCCGCACTCAGGCCCGCAATGCGCTCAAACGCACACGCAAGGCTAGGCTCGAAAGCTCCTACTAGCACGCCATTGCCAAGCGAGTCCGGTGCAGTTGGAGCAGCTCTCCTTGATCCCCTTCAGAAACTGAAGATAGGAATCATTTCCATTGGGCGTCTCGTTAATATACGCATTCGCGCCCGTTGACGACGCAAAGGTCTGGTAGACGAGTTGAAGGCGCTCCCTCTCAACAAAGTCAGAAGCATTCTGAAGACGAAGGCTTGTCACGCCCGAGACATCAATTCCACGTTGACCACCTGAGCTCATTTGGTAGTTACTTAGAATAGAAACGTCCGATATACCAGCTCAGGTCGAAGTACTGCGGTGCCGCAGGTTTCTTGTGAAGGTCATCCGGAACTGGCGCTGCAGCAAGGGCCTTGATCTCGGTATGTCCGAGAGCGCGGGCGTAATAGGTCAGCTTCGCAAGGACACCGTCCCAACCAGGCCCCATTCGGATGGTAGAGTCCGAGGCCTTCTTCGGGAGCTGCCCGAGCGTGTGATGCTGCCGCAGAGTACCGTTGATGTAGATGTCCACTGCCTGCTGATCGACAACGATGGCAACGTGCATCCACTTCATTGCGGGGACGCTTGGGATGAGAATGGTCTCAGTTGCTCCAAACGTCTTTACTGCGACAATGAAGGAGTTCGACGTGGAATCGATGTAGAGGGCAGGGGAGTCGTCGCCCGTCTTGAAGACCGTACGGCGCTCGCCATATCCCTTTCCAAAGTCCTTGACGAGGACCCAACCCGAGTAGGAATAGGTTAGACCCTCAGGCTGATTAAATGACTGTGGAAGTTGAACGGAGATGGTCTTGGACTGTTCTCCAGACTGAGAACCGACCACGATGTTCACTACATCTGTCGGAACCGCAGTACTCGAGTACCACCAAAAGAAGACGATCGCTGCGATGAACAGCGTCCAGAAAGCGATCATGAATGGATCCATTGTCCTTTACTTAGAAACAAAGCCCCTTGCACCCAAGCGAATGACTCGAGGACCGGACGGAGGAACTACGACTGGTTGAACTGGCTCTGCAGGAATATACACCGATTTCAGAAGCATCTCGTAGGTTAGAGAACGCTGCCGACGAGCACCTTCGGGAGTGGGAAGGTGGATCCCAGCATGATAGATGTAGTGAACACGAGACGGATCCGACCGATATTCAGTCTTCAGTGACCCTGTCCGGTAGAGGGCAAGTGCCCAGTCAAAGTCCTCTCCTCGGACCGCATTTTTGAAGGGAACAAGCTTAGCAACGTCGGACAGCATGGGGTTCAGGTGGTTCGGTGGCCGCTGGAAGAGAGGCGGCTCATCCTGCGTAGCCGCGTAACTAGACATGGTGATTTCCGTGCTATGAACGAAGGGGTACTCGGACATCTGCCCACGAAGACGCATCGTATCATCCCCTCTCTGAATCATTGCCCATAGGTCTTCGATGTAGGCATCTGTGATCTCATCGTCATCATCAATAAACGAGGAGTATTTTCCTTTGGCACCCTGGAGAAGGTTCTGACGCTTGGAACCAACGCTCGATTCGCCCCTATCATATGAGAGACAGATCTCATATTTCATTTCAGGGGCTAGACGTTTGGCCTTCTCGTGGATTGAATCGAGGAGCCTCCGAAGAACCTGCTCTCGTCCTGGAATCGTTGGAATGAGTGCAGACCAATCAAACGGATACTTCTTGCGCCGACAGTAGGTGTGAAGGTCAGAAGTCCAATGCACCTGGTTCTTGGCATACAAGGGGTCCATGTTCTGAGCAAAGCCCGTCCCTGGGTGTTCGTGACGGATGATGCAGTAGGGAATGTAGCGGCACTTGGAAGCGAGGTCTCCTCGACAACGATCTGTCAGTTCTGTATCGCAATAAAAGCTCTTGTACTCGGGCTCATAGATATGCCCAAGAGACTCATACATCTTGCGGCCATAAATGCACAGCGTATTGAGCTTCTCACCTTGACAGCCATCGTTGACCCAGAGAATCCCGTCTGTATCGGGAAAGTACGCAGTCATATGCGAACGAATGATAGTATCCCATCCTTCTACCTGAGGGATCATATCATCGGAAACGAGTACAACAATGTCCCATGGATAAGAAATATCATTCATGTTCGCATTGCAGGCCTCAATCTTACTCTTGTTCTGTCCGAAGTACATCTGCTGCCATGCGACAGGACTCAGGATCGACCGGATCTCTGCCTGGACCGATTGCTGGCGCATGCTCATATCGTCTTCATCACAGGAAATGGCAACCCCGATGTTCCCGCGATCCTTTGCTAGAGCCATGTACTTTCGAAGCGTAGTTATTACCTTCTGCGGGCGAGACCGAGTGGGACACTTCAGTAGAATCCGCATTACCGTTTAAAAAGTGTAACTACTAAGTTCTTTCCCATCCTTCCCTATCTTGCTAAAGCGGAACGTGTACCCGAAGAGAGTGATGAAGACAGAGTCCTCGTCGACCTTGGTTACGCCAGCCTCAGCAGGAGGTGCGCACTGAGTACCCTTCGCGTGGAAAGCCTTCGTCTCTGTCGGTGACAGCATGGAGTTGTACCAGTTGAGGTTGCAGATTGATCCGCTGAACCCGCCGTTGTCGTTCAGGACGATGTCGCCCACTGCGGGCTTCGGGACACCGGGGAGGACACAGGACTTGACGAGACGTCCGTTGATGTAGATGTCGAGGTTGCGCTGGAAGCAGGTAACGGAGACTGCGAACCAGGACTGAAGAGGCACATTCTCAACGCTGCAGGTGAAGGAATCGCCAGTAGAGCTTGCGCTGGGACTTGCTGCTGCAGCCTGTCCATCAGTAGGGAAGACGCTGATGCGCACGTTCAGCGTGTTGTCAGAAGGAGAGAGGAAGATGCGAGGAGCCGTAATCGCGGGGTTGTTGGGTGCGATGCGCTTCACAACGTCCTTGTCTGAGCCGAACTTGTAGTTCCAGTCCGAGATGTACATCCAATACTGCAGGCCCCAGTCTGCGCCACCTGTGGACGGCGCCTCACCCGATGGGATGATCGTACGTACCTTTCCGTCAACTGGCGCGGGTGTCTTGTCTCCGGAACCAGGAGTTCCTGGGAACAGACTCGGAAGTCCAGGTTGGCCGTTCCACCTCTGGATGTAATTAAAGAAGAGGTAGCCGAGATAGAGCAGAAGTAGACCTCCTGCTATATTGAGCACAGTACCTCCCCATCCCGACGATTTAGGTTGAGTTACCGGTGCGACACCGTAAGGATCGGCAGGTCTAGATGTAAAGCCTCCCATTTATCGTTTACTGAGGAACTTTCTTGAGACTCTCTTCCTAGTAGGCAATGGAAAAACGGACCACACCAACGCTAACATCACAAGCTGTAATGTACTGCAATAACTGCGGGGAGAAGGGTCACCTGTTCCGAACGTGTCGAGACCCTGTCTTATCATGCGGCGTCTTGCTGATTGACAGTCCAACGCTGCCTGCGGATCCGGCAAGCGTTCGAGTCCTCATGATCCGTCGGAAGGACAGCATGAGCTTCGCCGAGTTCATGCGAGGGAAATATGACGTCAACAATGAGGAGTACGTGTCTACCCTCATCAAGAACATGACCTTGAAGGAACAGGCGGGTATCGCATGCGAGTCCTTCGAGACGCTGTGGAAGCAGCTCTGGGGAGATGATCGGACCTCCTCTGACTTCGCTCCGAGTCGCGAGAAGTTCAACCAGCTCGACCGTGTGCGGCTCATGCGCGAGAACCTGTCTGAGTACACGGAGCCGGAATGGGGATTCCCCAAGGGACGCCGGATGCGAGGGGAAACCGACATGGCGTGTGCTGTGCGCGAGTTCGGAGAGGAAACCAACATCCCTCGAGACGCGTATACAGTGCTCAAGAACATCATGTTCGAGGAGACGTTCATGGGTCTGAACAACGTTCGGTACCGTCACGTCTACTTCGTGGCCATGCTCACCCAGCCAGACCTTATCAACCTCGCTCAACGCTTCACTCCCATGCAACGGAGAGAAATCTCCGGAATTGCGTGGAAGACGCTAGAAGAAGCAGACACTCTGGTCCGTCCTCACCACGTAGAGCGACTGGGTATGCTGACTCGTCTCAGGACAATGCTGCAGACGTTCACATGTGATTAAGCCCGGAAGCCGTTGAAGGCTACCACGGACAGATAGGACACTGCTGCGATGATGAACACCCACCACCACAGAGGGAACACGGTAGCTTCCTGGTTACTGGTTCCAAACGGACGAATACGTCCTTCGCGACCGAAGGCGATACTCGGCTGGGCCCAGATGAAGGCTGCCATTAAGAAGAAGTAGACAGTAACCGTCCACAGAAGCCGGGACCTGGAATCCATTACTACTTCGGTGCGAAGTTTTACGTCGTCAAAACATTCCAGTAAGGAAGTAATGAGTTATGTCCTACCCAACCGAAAGGCATTTGCCGATTCGGTGACACGAACCCTTTTGAAGTATCGCAAGGTCGTCGCAGACGCAGAGGACGCCGACGTAGACCTCTGTGCGGATCTCGGTGGTACCAACATCCGCGAGCTCCTGCCTCACCAGAAGGTTGTACGTGATTACCTGCTCATGGAGACGCCGTACCGTGGCCTATTGCTCTATCACGGTCTCGGGTCTGGCAAGACCTGCTCCTCGATTGCAGTGGCCGAGTCACTCCTGAGCAACAAGAAGGTGTTTGTCATGCTCCCAGCCTCTCTTGAGCCGAACTACCGAGGCGAGCTCCGCAAGTGTGGTGACCCCTTGTATATGTACGATCAGCACTGGCGCCAGCAGCAGCTTACCCCCGAGTCCCGTCAGCAGGCGAAAGGTATGAGCATCTCGGATGCCTTCTTGGACAGGAACCGCACCTTTTTTACGACGGTTCCCGGCGAGGAGCCCAACTACCGGACTCTCCCTCAGCCTGCGCAGGAGATCATTGCGAAGCAGATTGATGACATCATCGACCAGCGCTTCACCTTTGTCCGTTACAATGGTTTATCGTCTTCCAACATAGGCAAGTATGTCCCTCCGGACGGCTCTAATCCGTATTCGAACAGCGTTGTTATCATTGACGAGGTCCATAACTTCATATCGCGTACCTCCAACCAGTCCGACCTCGCCGCCAAGCTCTACAACCTCATCTACCACGCAACTGACTGCAAGGTGGTCGCATTATCGGGCACCCCAGTCATCAACCGGGCGAACGAAGTCGCGTACCTCATGAACCTTCTGCGTGGACCCATTGAGCGTATCATCATTCCCGTCAAGGCGATCCCGGCCTGGGACGAAGAGCGTATGACGAAGGCTCTCCGCGGTATCCCTGACGTGGACACGATCGAGTACAATGCGGTGAAGAAGCTCATCATGGTCACTCGCAACCCTCCTCATTTCCGCAGCATCTACTCAGAGAAGGGAGATCGTACCGCTGTGCAGTACGTCAAGGACATGCCATTTATCCCTCTGGCGACCGAATGGGTCAAGTCCTGGGCGCCCAAGTTCCAGACCGATGTAGGAGGTGCGGAGCTGGCGATTGACCGTGTCGCGACAGAGGAGTTCGAGTGCCTTCCCACATCCTACGAGGAGTTTGCGAACCTCTTCCTCGATGGCCTCACACTCAAGAACCAGCTGCTCTTTCAGAGACGCATTCAGGGTCTCGTCTCCTACTTCAAGGGCGCAGACGAGCGCATGCTCCCTCGGCGTGTGGAGGACGACAAGATGCTTGAGAAGGTGCCCATGTCTAGCGAGCAGTTCGACCACTACCTCGCCATTCGTGCGGCGGAGATCAAGCGTGATGCGCGGAAAAAAGCGAACCCTATGCGAGCTTCCGATGACGAGATGAAGACCTTCCGTGTCAACTCACGGTTGGCGTGTGACTATGCAGTCCCCTCTGACTTCTCTCGAGCAGATGTAGAAGCAGACAACGAAGAGGAAGCACCCGACAAGACAGAGATCCTCACAGCACTCAAAGCAGCACCCGCAAGGTACCTTACCGAGAAGGCACTGGAGACCTTCAGCCCCAAGATGCTCAAGATGATGACGAATATCAAGGCGTCTCTGGGTGAAGGCGACGCCTATCGCAACCAACTTGTCTACTCCTTCTTCCGCAACCTCGAAGGTCTGGGTGTCTTCAGTGCAGCACTCGAGGCGAATGGATGGCAAGAGTACAAGCTCGTGAAGGAGGCCAACCAGTGGGTTGAGGATCCGGCGCTGGATCCGGGGAAGCCAGCCTTTGCCTTCTACACGGGCAAGGAGGACGCCGAACAGCGTGAGTACATGCGTCAGATCTTCAACGGCGGACGCTTCAGCGACGACTTCCCTCCAAGCCTCAAGGCATCGGTCGAGTCCAAACCTAAGAAGAAGCTGTGTCTCTTCATGATCACGGCAGCGGGTGCCGAGGGCATCACCCTGGCCAATGTACGCCATGTCCACATCATGGAGCCGCACTGGAACCCTGCTCGTCACGACCAGGTCATCGGACGCGCCATCCGTATCTGCTCGCACGCCAAGCTTCCCGTGGAAGAGCGTACGGTTCGTGTGTCGTTCTACGTGTCCGTCTTCAGCGAGGACCAGATGAAGTCGTCCGAGGGCGTCAACATCGTGCTCGTTCGTCGTACAGATATGGTGATGAAGCGCTACGAAGGTGACCCCGTGGAGGTGTTCATGAGTACGGACGAGTACCTCTACGAGAAGGCATACGAGAAGGAGAAGGTAAACCAGAAGATCGGGTTGCTGCTCAAGCAAGCGGCCGTCGACTGCGAAGTTCATCGGAAACTTCATAGTCGGGAAACGCCTGTAATTTCATGCATGCGGTTTGATAGTACGGTGACGGGAGAGGACCTGGCCTTCAAGCCGAATATTAAGCAGGAGATCATGGACTCCACCTATCTCCGCAACCTCCAGCGCAAGAAGCGCCGCCTCCAGAAGGTTTCAATCAAAGGTATGGTGTTCCTCGTAGACCCCGATACGAAGGAGGTCTTTGACGGGCCTGCGTTTGATGACAATCAACGCCTTATGCGGATGGGAGTGCTTGCAACACCGGGACAGATACGCTGGTTGCCGGACCTTCAACTAGCATAAGAATGTCCTCAAGGAAATCATTACAGACGGTGTACCAGGACTTGAACGTGTGCTTCTGTGCGGCTGACTTCATTTCGTCGAGGTTCCCCACAACATGTTCGATTGCCTTTGCAACGTTATCGGGGGAGAACGTGGGGAACCAGAACCCATGAGGCATGCCACCTGGGAAATATGACCTACCATCCGAAGGAGCTCTGGCAGAGACAGCGGTCGTCAGGAAGGATTGATAGGCCGGAAGATCAGTGACCACCTGTGGAGCGCCGGTGTAGAGGTGCTCGAGCTGGCAGAGACCGAATCCCTCACCATCTGATGTATTGATTCCGATATCCGCAAGATTGTACATCTGGTTCACTCCATCATCATCGATTACGTTCGGTGCCGACGTATCGACGAGAATGAGGTTGCGAATGTACGGATATGAGTCGAGACCGACGATCTTGAGTTCCTCTGCGTAGATGCGCTGGACGTCGTAGTACGCGCCTGTCTGAGGATTCAGATTCGTAGCGATCATCAGATGAAGGCGGGGATTCCGAGAGAGGGCACGTACGAAGCCTTGAACTGTAAGATCAAGGCGCTTGCGCTGGCTGTTCCGGTTCATATTGAGGAGGACGATCGCATCACTTGGCAGGTTCACAGAGGTCCGAATACTGTGACGAGCATTTGCGGGCAGACTCGAGAACATGCTTGAGTCTACTGCGTGCTCGAGAACACGAACATCGGGTGCAGGACCGTATCCAAGGAAGACATTCTTCCAATGTTCGCCGAAACAGTACACGCGCTCAGCATTCCTGCGGATGACATCGATAAGAGGTGGCGCAGCTCCTTCGTAGACCTGATCGAGATATACCCAGAGACGGTAGGGACTCTTTCCGGGCTCGTACTTCATCGACTCGGTGAAGCGGCAGATTGTTATAGGGTCATTGTAAATCATTACCACATCTGGGTTCACCATCTCGAGATAGTCGTGAATCTTATTGAAGCCGAACCCTTCCTCCTTGGGGTCCTCGTTTGCTGCTGCGTCGTAGCAGGTAATCCCCTCGGGAACCTTGCGAATTCCCGCACGAGCAGGATGGCGCTGGAAGCCAAAGTGGAAGGTCTTTACCTTCGGTGCCAGTGTCGCGAGCTGACGGAGAAGTGCATGAGACACCTTCGAATACCCGGTCGTCTGATCGACGTGTGTACTAACGAGAACGAAACGCATTGAGACTCTTAGGATTCTCTTCCGTAAATGACAAATGCAGGTCAACTCCGCGCAAGACTGGCTGACTCGCTACAAGCGTCAGGTCGTAGCCAAAACCTACCACACTGTTCCTCCCCCGCAGCACCGCAGGCATAACTCCGTGTTCCTCAGCGCAGAGGCCAACGGCGCAACGACTCGTGAGCGCTTTGTCATCCCCGCTGTGAGTGCATGGGGATCAGTTCCAGGAGGAGCCACCTACACGAGCTTCTGCTGTCTCTCCAACGGGAACACGGGCCCTCCTGGTGTCTTCTCGACGACGACGAACCAGGGCATCGTCCGGTTCAATATTGTTCCTCCCCTGAGTGTAACGGCGACTCGCCCGATCGTCTAAGGTGACGCAATCCGAATGGTGTATTACACTTTGCCTCTCCCTTCTTAG
>Ga0129336_10002459_pt1 | contig 11470 bp, 11 predicted proteins | sample CPB6_02_DNA_FD_96878 | JGI IMG/M metagenome (GOLD analysis project Ga0129336, IMG submission 96878) | Freshwater to marine salinity gradient microbial communities from Chesapeake Bay, USA - CPBay_Sum_0.6_0.2_DNA | ecosystem: Environmental > Aquatic > Marine > Coastal | place: USA: Chesapeake...
TATTCCAGCACCTTATTGGGTATCTTATGCGGATATTGCTTTAGTCTCAAATGCTAAACCAGTTATTGTTGAATGTGGAATTGAGCAAAAATTCAAAATGACAGCCGAACAACTTGAAAAGGCGATTACCCCAAAAACAAAATTGCTCATGTTAAATTCACCCTCGAATCCAACAGGCGCCGTTTATTCAAAAGAAGAATTAGAGTCTCTTGCAAAAATACTTATAAAACATCCCAATGTTTTAATTGGTACAGATGATATGTATGAGCATGTCAAATTAAAAGATATGCCTTTTTATAATATTTTAAATGTTGAGCCCTCATTAAAAGATCGTTGTGTCGTTATGAATGGCGTTTCAAAAGCTTACTCCATGACAGGCTGGCGAATTGGTTTTGCAGCCGGTCCAAGTTATATCATAAAGGCCATGGAAATACTTCAATCTCAATCTACATCTAATCCAACTTCAATATCCCAAGTAGCTGCAGAAGCTGCACTTTCAGGTGATCAAGCATGTATGCAGCCCATGATTAAAGCTTTTAGAGAAAGGCATGCTTATGTTGTAAAAAGCTTTAATGAGATTCCGGGTCTATCATGTATTGAAGCTGAAGGAGCTTTTTATGCATTTCCTGATGCAAGAAAAGCGATCGAACATTTATACGATCAAAAGATTCTAAAAGAAAAAACCGATCTCGCTTTAGCTGATTATCTCCTAGAAAAAGAAGGTGTAGCCGTAGTGCCTGGGTCTGCATTTGGCGCAGAAGGTTATTTTAGAATCTCTTTTGCTACATCAATGAAAAATTTAACAGAAGCTTTATCAAGAATAAAGCGAGCGCTTTCGGTTTAAAAGAAGCGCTAATTCCAGTATAATTCTCTTCTTTTGAGTTGACCTTAAGACAAAGTTTACCTTATGATCACGTTCTCAATTCCTCGATAGCTCAGTCGGTAGAGCAACGGACTGTTAATCCGTGTGTCCCTGGTTCGAGCCCAGGTCGAGGAGCCAAATTTTAACCCATAGCTCATAAAGACTATGGGTTTTTTATTTTAAATTAATTAAACGAACTACCTCTTTAGGCTGGATTTTTTCCATACAAAATTCCTTACTCTTACAAACTTCAAAATGCTCTAAATCTCCGGTACATAAACATAAACCACCTATGACTTTCTCTTTATTTGAATAAATCGGTGCAGCATATTGAGTCGAACCATAAATACCAAACAAACCTATAACACTTACGCCGAGTGCTCTAGAAAAATGTAACGGAGCCGTATCGCCTGAAATAACTAAATTTGCTTCATTTAAAACAGCTATGTATAAATTTAAATTCTTGATCATTGGCAGAACGAAAATATCAGGTTCCAATTTCTGAAGATCAGCCAACAATGATCTTTCCCTTTCGCTGTTTCCAGAAGAAAAAACAACCAGATGCCTTCTTTCCTTTTCAAGGCTATTATAGAAATCTTGCCATTTTCTTAATGGCCACTCTTTCTTTGGCTGCGAAGTGCCAAGATGGCAAATGATAGATCTACCTTTTAAAATTTCTTTAGCTTGTTTTTTCAAATTTACATCGGCAATGATTTGAGGCTTAATATGATGCAATTTTCGAATGCCCCATGCCTTTAATAGACTAAGATTTTTTTGAACATAATTTTTAGGCAAGTCATAAGAGTCGATTCGGCTTGTATAGCAAATCTTCTGTAAGATTTTTGGTCTATTCTCTATTAAACCTAGTCTAATTTTGGAACCAGACAATAGAGAAAAAATTGCGCCCCTATCATTCCCGCCAAAATCAACAGCCTGATCAAAATTACATTCTCTTAAGGCTTTAATGAAAGGGAGTAGCTCAAAAAAATTAATTTTGCCTCTACTACGAGGAACAGCCCATATTTTATCGACATATTTGAGATTATTAAAAATCGGCGCAATTTCTTTTGCGACCAATAAATGAAGTTCTGAATGAGGGAATTTTTCTCTTAAGGCTTCTAAGGCAGGGGTTAAAAAGACTGCGTCACCAAAATATTTAAATTGAATAGCTAATATTTTTTTCATTTATTAATTTTAGAATTTAGAATTCCTTTGATTGCTTTTATTTTTCTTGATTTAATTGAAGAAGCCAAATAACTCTTGTTATCTTTTTCATTGTTTCTGTCATTTTCACTGTGCCATAGATGTAAAACGGGTAAAGCAAATTGACCATCTTTTCTTAAAATAGAATTATTGATTAATCTGATAGCTAGATCAGCATCTTCATGACCCCAACCTTCAAATTGTTCATCAAACCCATTTACAGCATAAAAGTCATTTTTCCATACTGCTAAATTAAAAGTTCTAATACCCAACCATTTTTTTGTTCTAAGCTTTCTCCATAAGCCATCGGGCAGTCTTAATAGCGGGTAGATTCGATTAATATCATTTTTGACGAGACTCGTAAGCCAGTCTTTAAGCGTAAAAGTACATGGCCATAATTTGTTATTTTCGACTCTTGAAGTAAGCGCCTCAGAGCATAAAATTCGACTTCCCATAACTATATATCCTATTTCAGCAAGAGCCATATGTCTGGATATAAAATCAGGAAACACAATACAATCACCATCGAGAAAAACCAAATAGTTGCCTTTGGATGATGCAACACCTAAATTCCTAGCCCTTGCAGCACGAAAGCCTTTATCTTCCTGCCAGACATGAACTAAAGGACAGGTAATTTTAGATTGCCATGATTTAATTAAAAACTTGGTATCCTGACCTGATCCATCGTCAGCAACAATGATTTCAGCAGGTAGCTTCGTTTGGAGGCTAAGTGATTTTAAAACAGCATCAAGAGCTTTGGGTCTTTGGTAAGTTGTAACAATTACTGAAATATTAACCATTAGAACTCGAATGAAGCATCATAAGCTTTATATATCGATAATAAGTGCCTTCAGCATTTGAAATAGATAGCATCAACCCAGATCTGCCATCTAAAAATCCTAATTTAATGATGTACGTTTTAAAGAAACTCCAAAAAGCGTGAAGTATGGCTTTTTTTAAACTGCCTTTTTTCTTATTTTTATGGAGCATTGAAGCGCTTAAAGAGGAATAAATATTTATTTTCTTTATAACTTCTTCAAAATTTTCGAATGCATTATGGATCATATACGAGTTGGTTTTTGATATATCACCATTAACAATGACTTTTTCATGTACCAAATCATTCGAGAATTTACAAAGTTTTTTCTGAAAGAAACGAACAACAAAATCGGATTGCCAACCAGAAAATCTAATGAGCTTTCCGCAATAAAAAGACCTTCTCTTAATGCTGTATGCACTAGATGGATTATTAGATTTCACAATCGAGATAATTTCTTTTTTTAATTGAGGTGTGATTATTTCGTCTGCATCAATTGATAAAATCCACTTATATTTTGCATGCTTTAATGCTTCATTCTTTTGCAAACCAAAACCTCGCCATGGCTTAGAAAATACTTTTACTCCAAATTCTTTACAAATTTTTAACGTTTGATCTTTACTTCCTGAATCGACAACAATAATTTCATCTACCCACGAAATAGAACTTAAACATTCTCTAATTGAATGCTCCTCATTTTTGGTAATAATAATTGCTGAGATTTTCAAATTAATTATTTTCAGATGAATTAGTTCTTATTAACTGAAAATGCTTTTTACTTATTTCTAAACTAAAAAGCTTTTCTAATTTCATGACCATTCTATGCCTTATATCTTTTAAAGTAGGATGGTAATGTGGATCGATAAAGAATTTTTTTTCTGCATGCTCTTTAAGCCAATTTCTTATTGAAATAGGATGTTTACCTTCGAATCTTTTAAGCACTTTTGGATCAATATTGTATTTATTAAATATCGCATGTTTTTGACCCCAATATTTTCCAACTTTCTTTAATTTATTATTCATGTAATCCAACTTCCTTACATGCCCATAATGATAAATAAAAGCATCTAGCAATACCGCTTTAGGATATCGGCCTTTTTTGTTTTTATCCATAATTAAAAAATATAGCGAATCAGGATCCCAGGATCTTAAGTTATTTCTGATAATACGACATTCTTGCCTATACCAGCCTGGGCTTATAGCGATCCAGTCGGGACTACCGTAAAAATGATGGTACTTAAAAGCAAGAGCTTCAATATCCTTGTTATTAAGATACTGGCGCATAGAAGCTAAAATTTTCTTATGGTCTTTAGGGTCTATAATTTCATCGCCTTCAAGATAAAACGCCCAATCTCCAGAACAATTGTATTGAGCAATCATTTTTTGTTGCGCGTAAACAAAACCCCTGTCTGAAATATTTTCATTCCACAAGGTTTCAATAATTTTAATTTTCTTTGATTTTAAGGCGCGAATTTTATCCAAAGTATCATCTTCAGATTTGCCTAAAGCTATGACAAATTCATCACAAATAGGCAATATAGACTTAATACTCTCAATAAAAGGATAGCCAAGACTAGTGCCATTTCTAATAAAGGTAAAACCACTTACTTTCATCAATTTTCTCTTCTTTAAGGTAGCTTTATTATAACAAGCTATAATTGAAATAAATCGCTTACTGTAAATGTTTAACTATATGAAAAAAAGCAAAAATATCCCTTTGTATGAAACTGATGTCTTAATTATAGGCGCCGGTATTATGGGTGCAACCCTAGGATCCATTTTGAAAGAACTAGATTCAAGTTTACGTGTAGACATAGTTGAATCGCTTAATAGTCCAGCCTTGGAAAGCTCAAAAGCCTTAAACAATGCCGGGACAGGCCATGCTGGATATTGTGAGCTTAATTACACACCTCTTTTACCAAATAATAAAATTGATATACAAAAAGCAATTCAAATAAATTCTGGATTTGAGCTTTCTCTCCAATATTGGAGTTATTTAACAAAAAAATACCATTTATTTTCACCTAATAAATTTATAAAAAGAGTTCCGCATATTAGTCTTGTAAATGGCAATGAAGATAGGGCTTATTTAAAAAAAAGATATCTAGCTTTGAAAAATAATCCTCTTTTTAAAACAATTGAATTTTCAAGTGACTTTAAAACTATTTCAAAATGGATTCCGCTTCTCAAAACAAAAAAATCGCCAAAAGAATATGCTGCGACAAAAGTTGAAATTGGAACAGACCTAAATTTTGGTGAAATAACATATCAACTAATATCTATTTTAAAAACCAAAAAGAATTTTTATTTACATACAAATTATAAGGTAACTGATCTTAATGAAACTAAAGATGGTTTATGGTCAGTAGAGGTAAATAATGTGAAGAAAATGCAAGCAAAATTTATTTTTATTGCTTCTGGTGGCAATTCATTAAAACTTTTACAAAAAGCAAAGATTTATGAACAAAGAAGCTATGCTGGCTTTCCAGTAAATGGTCAGTGGTTAGTTTGTAAAAATCCTAAAATTGTTGCATTACATAAAGCAAAAGTTTACGGGAAGGCAGAAATAGGTTCCCCACCAATGTCACTACCGCATTTAGACTTTAGGATAATAAATGGGGAAAAAATATTAATGTTTGGTCCATTTGCTAGCTTTACCTTTAAATTTCTAATTTCAGGATCTCTCTTTGATTTTATTTCATCAATTAAATTTCATAACTTAAAAACTCTCTGCATCGTTTTCTTAAAGGAATGGCCTTTATTAATTTATCTAATTAAACAAAGTTTTAAATCCCATAAAAGTCGCCTAGCTGATTTAAGAAAATTTTACCCAGACGCAAATGCTGAAGATTGGCAGCTAGAAAACGCAGGTATTAGGGTGCAAATTATGAAAAAACCAAATATAGGCACTCCAAAACTAGAATTTGGAACGGAAATTATTTTCTCAGGCAAGAATAATTTGGCTGCGCTTCTTGGCGCATCACCAGGGGCATCAATATCTGTTAAATCTATGATTGAGGTTATAGAAAAATGTTTTCTCAATAAAAAAAAGTCAATTGCTTGGAAAAGTAAAATTAAAAAAATGATCCCGTCTTATGAAGTTAATTTAGTTAAAAATCCTAAATTATTGAAAAAAATTAGATCAGACAACCAAAGAACTTTAGGAATTAATCTTTAAAGCGTTGTCGTCTAATTTCTGACAGGACAATACCGCTAGCAACGCTCACATTTAAACTTTCAACAGCGCCTAACATTGGTATTTTAATTAAGAAATCGCACACTTCTCGGGTCAACCTTCTAAGACCGCTTCCTTCAGAACCTAATACCACGGCAATAGGCCCTTTAAAATTTGCTTCGTAAAGAGACTCTGCGCCGTCTTCAGCTGTACCAACAACAAGAACGCCCTCTTCTTTGAGTTGACGAATCGTTCTTGCTAAATTCGTAACAACAATAAAAGGTATCGATTCCGCAGCGCCTGAAGCAACTTTGCGCACGGTAGCATTTAATCCTACCGCTCTATCTTTAGGTGCAATCACGGCATGAACTCCCATGCCATCTGCAACACGTAAACAGGCACCCAAATTATGCGGATCTTCTACGCCATCTAATATAAGAAAAAATGCTGGTTCTTTTAGGTCGCTTTCTAAAATATCTTCTACTGTTTTATAAGGAATCACTAAAGGAATAATTTTTGCAACTACACCCTGATGTTTAGCTTGCGAAGCAATACCATCTAATCTTGCGCGATCTACCATCAAGATGCGAATATTATTTTCTTTGGCTAACTCGATAATTTCTTTAGCTCTTGGGTCGTTTCGATCACTATCCAAATAAATTTCTTGAATGCTTCTTGAAGATTGTCTTAATTGACTAATGATTGGATGAAATCCAAAAATGATCTGACTTTGTGACATATTATTTCGCTCTTATTTTCTTTTTACTTCTAGATGGTCGACTTGGCTTCGAAGTACCTCTGTGTTTTGCGGTGTGAGATTTCTTCTTATGCGTCACTTTATCTTTAAAGAAGTTTTTTGGTTTTCTATCTTTCAATGGCGTCTTTTGAACTTCTTGGTGGCTCTCGAGACTAAAATCAATTTTACTAAGCTCTAAATCCACACGAACTAATTTTACTTTTAGTCGATCGCCTAGACGATAGATCACGTGAGATCTTTCTCCGACCATGGCATGTCTTGCTTTGTCATAAGTAAAGTAATCATTCCCTAATTCAGTCACATGTAATAAACCTTCAATATAAATGCCATCAATTGCTACAAACAAACCAAAACTTGTCACGCCTGCAACAGTGCCTTCGTATATTTCACCAATTTTATCTTGCATGTAATAACATTTAAGCCATGAAGATACATCGCGTGTTGCATCATCAGCTCTTCTTTCTGTCATAGAGCAATGTTGGCCAAGAAGATGCCAGTTTGATGCGGGCATTTTCTTTTTTTCTAATGTGGCTTTAATAGCACGATGAATTAAAAGATCGGGATATCGACGTATTGGGGAAGTGAAATGTGCATAAGCTTCATAAGCTAATCCAAAATGGCCGATATTGTCAGGACTATAAACAGCTTGCTGCATGGACCTTAGAAGAACTGTTTGTAACAAATGCTCATCCGGCCTGCCTTTAATTTTTTCAATTAAAGCTGCGTAATCTTTAATGCTTGGCTTATCTCCCCCACCTAACATAAAGCCAAACTCCGCTAAAAATATTTGTAAATTTTCTAAACGCTCTTCAGTAGGTCCTTCATGAATTCTATAAAGCGCTGGATGCTCATGTTCAATTAAAAAATTAGCAGCACATACATTAGCTGCCAACATGCATTCCTCAATGAGTCGATGCGCTTCGTTTCTAATGACAGGCTCAATACGATCGATCTTTCCTTGATCATTAAAAATCATAATCGTTTCAGATGAGTCAAATTCAATTGCACCACGCGCATGTCTTTGTTTGGTGAGTATTCTATATACCGATTCAAGATTTTTAATGTGGGGAATAATAGCTTTATACTTTTCTGTTAATTCTGGTGATGTCTCTTTTAATAAAGCACTCACATCTGTATAAGTCATTCGTGCTTTTGATTCCATCACAGATGGATAAAATTTATAAGATACTACTTTTCCATGCTGATCAATCAGCATGTCACAAATCATGCACAATCGATCTACATGAGGATTAAGAGAACAAAGGCCGTTTGAAAGAGCCTCTGGCAACATCGGAATGACTCTTCTAGGAAAATAAACTGAATTTCCTCTTTCAAAAGCTTCTTTGTCTAAAACGTTATCGGGTTGAACGTAATAACTCACATCAGCAATAGCAACTACGAGACGCCAATTTTTACCAACACTCTCGGCATAAACTGCATCATCAAAATCTCTTGCTGTTTCACCGTCTATAGTGATGAGAGGTAAATCGCGTAAATCAATTCTTCCTTTAAAGTCTTTCTCTGAAACTTTTTTGGAAAAAGATTCCGCAATACGGATGATTTCTTCTGAAAAGTTGTAAGGTAGTTGGTGTTTTCGTAAAGCAATCTCGATTTCCATGCCGCTATCTGCATAATTACCAAGAATCTGAATGACTTTTCCCATGGGTCGCGACTTAAAGGAAGGTTGAGCCGTAATTTCAATGACAACAATTTGACCAGGTTTTGCACCCATATCAAGATGATACGGAATAAGAAAATCTTGATTAATTCTCTTATCTTCGGCAGCAACAATAGTCACGCCTTGGCCTTGAATTACTCTACCTACTAAAGTCTCATTTTTTCTTTCTAGAATCTCAATGACTTTACCTTCGGGCCGGCCTTTTCTATCTTGCCCAATCGTCTGAACCATAACGCGATCGTTATGAAGGACTTGCATCATCTCTCTTGAAGATAAGAAGATGTCATCACCTCCTTGATCTGGAATAAGGAATCCAAATCCATCTGGGTGGCCTTGAATACGACCTGGGATAAGATTTAATTTTTCAGAAATACAAAAATCATCTTTACGATTTCGCATGATCTGACCTTGTCTTTCCATAGCTCGAATACGCTTAGAAAATGCCTCAGATTCATCATCAGTAATTTCAAGTAATTGATTGAGTTTTGAAATTGAAAGAGGTACGCCTTGATCAGCCATCACCTTTAAAATCAGCTCGCGACTTGGCAATGGTTTTTCGTAAAACATTGCCTCGCGTTCTTTTTGAGGATCTTCGTGCCGAATAGATTTATTTTTTTTACTCATAGGTGTGTCATTGTGACATTAAATTAAGGAAACATAAGATGCTTTTAGTCTAAAGCATACAAATCTGGAAGATTTCGGCCCAAGCCTTTGCAATCCAAACCATATCCAAACACAAACTGATCCGGCACTTTTAAGCCAATAAAATTGGGTGAATAAGACTTTTCCTTGTGAATCTCTTTATCAAAAAGAACAGCGGTATAAATTTCTTTTGCATTCATTTCACGGCACATCGATACAATCTCTTTAAGTGTAACGCCCTCATCTAAGATATCGTCAAGAATTAAAACAGCTTTACCCTCAATATCTTTTGGTGGCTTAATGATCCAACGAATCGAGTCACCAGTAAGAGAGTTTTCGTATCGTGTTGCATGAATATAATGGTATTGAATATTCTTTTTTAATTGGGGTAAAAGCTGTCCCGCAAAAATCAAAGCGCCGTTCATGACGCATAAGACATAAAGCTCATTTGCATTAATATTTTGATTGGCTTGATGCGCAATATCATGGATTGCATTTTTAATTTCGACTTCCGAATACAACACAGAAGATTTACTAATTAATGTTTGGATTGTGTCCATTAATCAATAAATCGAATCATGATATCGATTTTAGAAATTCAATGAATTCTTTTCCGATCTCTGGATGTCTTTTTGAAAATTCAATATTAGCTTTCATAAAACCTAATTTATCCCCGCAATCATATCGCTTACCTTCAAATTGGTATGCGAAGATCGATTGCTGGCTAAGTAGCATTTGAATGGCGTCAGTGAGTTGAATCTCACCGCCCTTTCCTGGCTTAATTTTTTCTAAACAATCAAAAATTTCTGGATTAAATACGTAACGGCCTATTACACCCAGTGTAGATGGCGCATCTTTTGGCTGAGGCTTCTCTACAATAGAATTAATTTTATATAGATTATCTTTGGGGGTACTCACATCCACGATACCGTATTGAATTGTTTTATCTTTTGGGATGTCTTCAATTGCAATCACGGAAGCTTGTTCTTTTTGATGTTGACTGATTAGTTGTTTTAAAACTGGCGTTTTGGCGTCAGTTAAATCATCAGCCAATAAAACAGCAAAAGGTTCGTCATTGATTATTGTCTTGGCCTGAAGAACTGCATGGCCCAATCCTAAAGGTTCAGATTGTCTTGTATAAATGCATTTCACATGGGATGGAATAATAGACCGAATAGACTCTAGCAAAAGACTTTTGTTGGAGGCCATAAGGCTAGCTTCAAGCTCAACATTCTTATCAAAATGATCTTCAATCGATCTTTTATTACGGCCCGTTACAAAAATAAGTTCAGTAATGCCAGATTGCATAGCCTCTTCTACCGCGTATTGAATTAAAGGTTTATCAACGACAGGAAGCATCTCTTTTGGATTGGCTTTTGTCGCAGGCAAAAAACGCGTTCCGAGGCCGGCTACTGGAAATACAGCTTTTTTTATTACTTTCATATGTGCAAGATCGCTTTCGTAGGCTTTTTATTTTTCAATATTTAACTTTAATTTATATACATAAATACTTGTATTAATTACAAAATTTAGTTCCATTTATTCTTTTCTTCATCATCAATTTTTTTAGCGTCCACCCAATATGATTGCTGGTTAGTAATCTCTTTTTTCCAAAATGGCGCGTCAGTTTTTAAGAAATCGATAATAAAGTGACAAGCCTCAAAAGCTTCTTTGCGATGTTTTGCAAACACAACAACGCCCACAATAGGTTCGCCTACATTTAATTTACCATATCGATGCACAATATAAACATCATCCAAGTGCCATCGATTCATTGCTACAGATTCAATACTTAATAATGCTTTTTCCGTCATACCAGGATAATGCTCCAATTCGAGAAAATCTAATCTTTCATGCCCGGGATCGAAATCTCTAACGTATCCTTCAAAAGTTACAGAAGCACCGCTATTATGAAGTTTTTTTAGTTGCTGAGTAATGTCTTGTAGATCAAATAAATCTTTTTGAACATGAACAGACATAATCATCCGCCCGTAATAGGAGGAAAAAAAGCTACCTCATCATTGGCGTTGATTGTATGGCTCGCTTCTACCAGCTCTTGATTGACCGCCATTCTATATGATGAAGATATATCGAAAATAGATTGCCATTGACTACCTCTTAACTTTAAAAAAGCTATTAACTCAGCCAGTGTTTTGATATCAGTTTCAACATCAATTTCTTCTCGATCAATACCTAATACCTCTCTCACTTTTGCAAAATAAAATAATTTAATTTTCATCTTTATTCTGCTCTTCTTGTTTTGTGTAAATCTCTTCTTCGAATTCTAATAAAGCATTTGGGTCATCTTTTAATTCCACGCGCTCAATTTGAGAAAA
>Ga0129336_10002460_pt1 | contig 11464 bp, 9 predicted proteins | sample CPB6_02_DNA_FD_96878 | JGI IMG/M metagenome (GOLD analysis project Ga0129336, IMG submission 96878) | Freshwater to marine salinity gradient microbial communities from Chesapeake Bay, USA - CPBay_Sum_0.6_0.2_DNA | ecosystem: Environmental > Aquatic > Marine > Coastal | place: USA: Chesapeake Bay...
GGCGTTGGTCACCTATTGTGCATGAGTCTTAAGCTGCAGCCGGCCATGGTGACGATCGATCCCTGGACCATGAAGCCTTTTCTTGATGCAGGCCAACTCTGGGGCGAGCTTTAATTGACCCTCCCCAGCCTTGCCCTGAAATGACAGAGGTGGCGAGCGCGCCACCCCAGCTTGCTAATCCACCCGGATGCCCGAGCTCTTGACCACCTGGGCGTAGCGAGCCAGGTCACGCCGCATTTCATCGCCGAATTGTTCGGCACTGCCGGGAGAGGCTTCAATGCCCAGCGCACGCAATTTTTCGCGCACCACCGGGTCATTCAGGACGGCATTGAGTTCGCTGTTGAGGCGCTTGGTGATCGCCGCGGGGGTGGCCACTGGCGCCAGCACACCTACCCAGGAGTCCACGACAAAATCAGGCACACCGCTTTCAATGAAAGTGGCTACATCTGGCGGGGCCGAGGTGCGCTGGGCACCGGAGACAGCAATTGCGCGCAGCTTGCCCGACTTGACATGGCCCTGGGCACCTGCCACCGCGGTGTAGACCAGGGGGATGTTGCCGCCCAGCACATCGGTCATGGCCTGGCCACCGCCCTTGTTGGGCACATGCATCAGGGGAATAAGCGCCTGCCTTGCTTGCTCCAGCATTGCTGCTGATCCAGCGGCGTTTTTCTCCGTCGCCACATAAGCCTGCGCTGCATGTACCTGGCTGGATCGCTACGAGATGCTGTGTCCGATCCGGATCATCAAAAAATAACAAATGCGCCAAATAACATCTGCTGATGTTTGACTTTCAGCAGCCAATGCTTGGGCAGTCTGCCAGCAAGTAAATTGTCCCCAAGCACTTGAACGTGTCCACGCGCAAAAATGGTCGCTGTGGTAACTTCAAGAGTGTTAGCATGTAAAGATGACTGATCAGAATGTTGCTGGCACCGATACTGAAGGAGACAAGATGAGTTGGCAGAACGAGGTCGAACAAATTGAATTGCGTAAGCAGTTTGCCCAGGAACTGGGCGGCGAGCAGGCTGTAGCCCGACAGCATTCACAGGGTCGATTGACCGCCCGAGAGCGTATCGATCGACTGGCCGATCCCGGCACGTGGTTCGAGATCGGAGCACTGACCGGAAAGGCTGAGTACGACGAAAACTGGCAGCTTAAAAAAGTCCGTGCTTCGAATGCAATTATTGGCACCGCGCGTATCGGCGGGCGCAAGGTTTCACTGGATGTCGACGATTTCACTGTGCGAGGCGGCTCGTCGGATGCCACGGTGTCTGATAAGTGGATTTATGCTGAAAACTATGCTCTCGAGCACCGCCTGCCACTCATTCGCCTCGTTGAGAGTGCCGGCGGTAGTGTTCGCCTGGTGGAGCAGATGGGCGGAACCAAAATTCCCGGATATCCAAACTGGCTGATGGCTGGGCAGCTCGGCGTCATTCCTGTCGTTGCGATAGCGTTGGGGCCTTGTGCAGGGCTCGGTGCTGTGAAAGCAGCCTGCGCGCATTTTTCCATCATGATCAAGGGAACCAGCCAGGTGATGGCGGGCGGACCGCCAGTGGTTGAGCGTGCCGGCATGGGCGATGAGCTCGACAAGAATGACCTAGGCGGCTCTCAGATCCATACCCGATCCGGTGTTATTGACAATGAAGCAGAAAGCGAAGAGCACGCATTCGAGCTTGCCCGACGTTTCCTGTCCTACGTCCCTGATTCGGTCTATGAAATACCTCCGCGTATTGAGTGCGATGATCCGATTGACCGTCGTGAAGAGTCTTTGCTATCTATCATTCCACGCGATCGTCGACAGGTATACCGCTCACGCCGTATCCTAGACCTGGTCTTTGACAAAGGCTCGGTCTTCGAGATTGCTCCTATGTTCGGGCGCTCACTGGTGACCTGCCTTGCCCGGATCAACGGGTATCCGGTCGGTGTCATGATCAATGACCCCTTTCACAATGGAGGCGGTCTGAACCGTCCGGCAGCCGAGAAGATGGAGACTTTCGTAGATCTCTGCGATACCTTCCATTTACCCATAGTCAACTTTGTCGACCAGCCAGGTACCGTGGTGGGGATCGAAGGCGAAAAGATGGGCAATGTACGCGGATCGGTACGAGTCATCTCGGCGATCGAGCAGTCCAAGGTCCCCTGGTGCGCGATAGTGATTAGGCGGCTCTACGGGCTTGCTGGAAATGCCTACGCTCGAATTCAGGGCATCAATCTGCATTACGCATGGCCTTCGGCTCGCTGGGGCTCTATCCCTATGCAAGGTGGCATCGAGGCCGCCTATCGTGCAGAACTGGCTGCAATGCCCGAGGCTGAGCGCGCAGAACGGCTCGCTGAGCTAGAACGCAAATATGAGCATCTTGAATCGCCATTTCTGACTGCCGAAAAATTTCGTGTGCCAGATATCATCGATCCCCGTGACACGCGTCGGGTGCTGGCCCATTGGATTGAAGATGCGTGGCGGACGCTGCCTGAGCAGCTTGGGCCGCGTGGACGCACGATGCGCAAGTGAGCCTAATCGCGTCCGGTGAACTTTATCGATTCCCATCACCACCTCTGGGATCTTGGTCGTCACCATTACCCCTGGCTGGCTGAAGACGATCATGATCGAGGGTGGGGTGACTGGTCGGACTTACGCCGAAACTACACCGTTGTCGAACTGATGCGGGACCTTACTGAGCTCGAATCGGGGCCACCTTCAGGTCGTTCTGGTTCTAGCGGCACCTGGCGGCTTGTGGGGTCGGTTCATGTCCAGGCCAATATCGATGCGTCAGACCCTGTTGCCGAGACCCGCTGGATCGACAGCTTGGCGTCCGATCCGAACAATCCACGCGCGCTACCTACGGGCATCGTGGGCTGGGCTGATTTCAGTGACCCGGCCGTTGAAGCGCTGCTCGATGCTCATGCCCAGGTGTCTGATCGGATGCGAGGCATTCGGCAGGTGCTCAACCGACATCCAGATCATAGGCTCAACCGCGCAGTTTACGACTTTCTGGCTGATGCCGGCTGGCGTGATCGAATCGGTGCGTTGAAGCGATATGACTGGTCATTCGACGCCCAGGTCTATTGGCATCAAATGAATTCGCTGGCCGCTCTTGCTACCCAGCACGACTCGATCACTTTCATTGTGGATCATGCCGGCATGCCAGTCGAGCGCGACAGTGATGCCCTAGCAAACTGGCGAAAGGGTCTTCGAACGCTGGCTGCCTGCCCCAATGTTGTGATCAAACTGTCGGGCTATGGGATGACAGATAACTTCTGGACAGTCGATCGTCTAAAGCCCTACGTGATCGAACCTATTGAGTATTTTGGAGCGGATCGTGCGATGTTTGCTTCTAATTTTCCGGTTGATCGCCTGATGTCAAGCTATGCGCGACTTTGGCAAGCCTATGATGTGCTAACGCAGTATGCGTCTAGCACCGAGCGCGAAGCGCTTTTTTGGGGCACTGCCAGCCGTGTCTACCGAATTTGAACGCGAACAGTACCATCTTTCTCAAGCAAGCATGCCGAGCAACTTGGCAGACACCACGTATTGTTTTACCGTTTCCTGAAAGCCTTGTTGAGTAGGTCCGGAATTTCGTCAAGAAGGGTTGCGACATCGATCCCGGAATGTTCCAGTAATTTCCGCTTGGCACTTGCACTGTCGGCGTCGGACTGGATCATCGCCGCAACGTGTCCAAATGAAGCGCCTCGAGGATAATGATCCTGAAACTCACCGACGACGATGGCCACCACGGGTTTTCGTAGAATTCCGATGCTTACAGCTTCTGCGACCTCGGCTTCATGAGTGCCACCCGGTTCAGCATAGATCACCGATGCATCGGTTTCGGGATCATCCTCGAACATGCGCAGAATTTCCACCAGACGAAGACCAACGATTGGATCACCACCCATCGAGACGGCGGTCGATACGCCCAAGCCGGCCTGCTTCAGTGTGTAGCTAATTTCAGCAGACATCCCGCCCGACCGGGAGCACACGCCAATCCGCCCCGGAGCATAAATTGCGTCCGTTCGATCTCCCCCAATCCCCCCCATCTTGCATTGACCGGGCGAAATAAGACCGTTGGTATTAAAGCCCACTAGATGGGCGCCGGCACGTCGGACCCGTGCAACTGCCCGGGCGGCATCGTGACGCGGCACGTTTTCCGCGAGGGAGAGCATCATCCCGATACCTGAATCAAGCGCCTCGTCGATGGCCTCTGCGACCGCCCGGGCGGGCACATAGATAGCACTTGCGTTGGCGCCCGTTGACCGAACCGCAGCTTCGACAGTATTGAAGATCGGTACGCCCTCAACTTGCTCTCCACCTCGTCCTGGCGTTACGCCTGCTACGATTCTTGTGCCGTAATCTAGGCAGTACTTGATGTCGAAACGTGCCTGTGAGCCGGTGGCACCCTGAACCAGAACTCTAGTGTCTCGATTGATCAGGATACTCATGCGTTGTTCTCCTGAGGGGCGTGGGATGAGTCATCGCGTTCGCGAACGGCTTGTACGATGGCCAGACAGGCCTGGGCCAGGCTGGCGCCGGGTGGTAGGTAGTTGATTCCTGGAAAGCGAGCCGCAATAGCTCGTGCTTCGGCCTCATAAGGGCCAAAAAGCCGAACGACGATCGGAAATGTACGAGTATCGACCGACCGTCGATTCAGTACGATTTCAAGAGCCTGCATCATGATGTCGCAGCGCGCGAGCTGAAGAAAATTGCAACCCACCAGCAATCCCTTGACCTGTGGCCGATCCAGGATAGCGTCCAGTGTTGCTACTTGCTTATCGGGTGTGGGGGTGGGACTGAAATCAGTGTGATTGGCTGGACGACCACCATAGTGAAGGATTAGGTCATGCTGGTAGAGGCTGGCACCACCGCCTGAGACAAGCAGCCCTATTTCGCCGTCGAGCTCGATGTAACGTGTTGCGCCTCCTGCAAAACGCTGATTGGCTTCTGCTACCCGTCGTTCGCCGGGCGTTAGCGGTCGACCCCCAGGGCCAGCCGTGTCCTCAGCCTGAGACTGCCAAGCAGGGTGCCTGAAGAGCGCGTTGTCATCGATCTCCATCATGGCGCCAACAATGACCCAATCTCCATGCGCAGTTTTCACCAGCGGATTGACTTCGAGCATCTGTGCATCGTGGTCGCGAAAGGCCGCGTATAGCCTGACGGTTAGTGCACCAAGCCCAGGTATCTGCCCCGAGGGCGCACCGGCTTGTTCCCACAATGCGGCGGCGTGCCAACTGCGCAAACCTTCCACCGGATCGATGTCAATCGAGATCAGTGCCTGCGGTGAATCGCGCGCGAACGCTTCGCTGTAGACCCCTCCGAAAAGTGACGCCACCACTCGAGGGCCAAGATCGCCAAAGGCAAAGGCCAGATAGTATTCATCGGCAATTTCGACAGCCTCTTCAACATAGACTTGTTCCACAGGCTTCTGATCGAGTGTAAGGGACAGGATTCGTGCCGCTGAGTCGGCTGATTGCGCAGCCGTGCAGACAGTGACCGCGCCGGCTTTGCCTCGGCGACCTGCTGCGATCAAGGCCTTGATGGCCACGCGCCCATCAGGCCCGGCAAGCATCTTTGCATGCTGGTTTGCCTCGTCAGCTGATCGTGCGGCCTCTCCGCGTGGGACCGGCAGGCCCTCCTGCCTGAGCAACGCCTTGGATTGGTCTTCAAACAAACGCATCGTTAGGCATCCTTCTCATGTCGATGATCACACGGGATATCTGTTGAATCGGTTTAGCTCACGTGAGCAGGTGATTTAGTAGCCCCAGCGTGGCACATGCAAGCAATCCGAATACGATGATGAAAGCGATATTGCGACCCAGTACCAGCGAGCGCAGCGGTAGCCCGAATACGTTCGAGGTTACCACGACCGGTAGTGTCCAGGCCGAAGTAATGCTGTTCAATGCCCATGCGAGAACGACGATTTGCGCTAGAACCGGCGCAGCGATCGGCGCCTTGAGCAGCAGCGTCGACGGGATCAGCATTGATGCCGTGATCATTGGATGGACACCGATCGCACCCAATACGACGATAGTAGTGACCTCAGCAAAAATGAGCAGGCTGGGCCATTCGATCAGTCTGAGAAGGGTTGGCCGTAGCTCGTCTGGCAGCTGAGCGCCCGCGATCGATCCCGCAAAAACCATCGATCCCGTCATGATCAGCAACTCATCGCCCATGCGCCCCGAACCCTCGACGATTCGGCCCATTGCTTCACCCAGGCGGCGAGGTGCAGTCCATAGTAGAAAACCGATGCAAAGCAAGGGGGCCGTAAGTACGACCGATTGCAGGCCGCTCCAGCCTGTAATCGAACTGCAGACAGCGACGCTACCCACCAAAATCAGAGTTGGTGGTACTGTGGGCAGTAGTCGCTTCAGTGCTCGCACGATACCCACTATGCGTAGGCTTCGATTAAAAATGAAGTGCGCGACCATGCCACCGATTGAGGCCAGACATAGTCCGATCGCGATCATCTGCCACGCCGCTATCCCAGGAACTAGCTGGCTCGCAACTGCAGTAGCAACGAAAAAAGGAGACCAAGCAATTGCAAGTCCCAATCCGCGTGTCCCGCACTCGGCGAGCCGTAAAGCTTCATCGGGCTCGATATCTTGGGGCAGCATCGGGCGCTGGACAGAAACATATCCTAGCGTGAGGATGGATCCGAGCATGTGCGCACCGCTGGTCATCCAAGCCATCCGCTCCGAGCGGTCCATGTCCGAGACCCGCTCACGAATGCGCGGGATAGTCGGGCTGGATTCAACGGCAACCCTGATAACGATCAGGGTGGGCAGAAAGGCTGCGATCACAGCCGCCGACGCAAGGCTCGAGACAATTGTTTCCGGATTTCCTGAACGCAGGATGACCACCATGGTGGCCAGCGTGATCAAGCTGAAGAGGATTTGGATGTGGCGACTTGCCCGCGGCAAGGCCAAAGCCATCAGCGAGCCGAGTATCACAGCGCCGGTCAGGCCAGGTGTATTGCGCCCAGCCAGCAGGTGGAAAAGTGTTGTCAGCCAGATGGCGATGAACAGCCATCCGGAGACTACATGAATCGGGGTAGCCAGACTGAGAGCCACGGAAATGCCAGCACGATTCCTGCGTAGATGAGTCCGACCAGCATGAACCCCGGTACCGCACGAAATGCACGGTTCGGAGGTTCTCGGATTACCGCTGAGGCGGTATAGAGGCCGACACAGACTGGTGGGGTCAGCATACCTAGACCGACCAGTCCGACCATGAACACATAAAACTGGAGCGGGTCGATCTTCATCGCGATGCAGAGCGGGTAGAAAACCGGCACGGTCAGGTAAAACACAGGCACCACCTCTAGGAAGGTACCTAGCACAAGGAAAGTAAGGCCGGCAAGCAGCATGAATGACACCGGGCCAATGTTGTACTCAACAAAGAAAGCGATGATGGACTGGGGCGTTTTCGTGTAGGTAAGGACGATCGAGAAATAAACGGCCATCGCGATGATCGCGAAAATAGCAGTTGTCGTTTCAGCCGTCGACTTAAGTGAGCGAACAAAGCCCCGCCATGTCAGCTCGCGATAAATAAGTGTTCCAAGGAGAATCGCGTAGATGCTAGCAACCGATGCCGATTCGGCTGGCGTCATGAACCCTCGATAGAGTCCGCCCAAAATTAGTACTGGCAGAATAAGCGCCGGTCCGGCAGCAACAAACGCTCGAATGCGGACACTCAGTGGCTCAACCGGCGAGCGTGGAATATGCCTGCAATACCACATCGAATAGACTAGCAGCAGGCCCATGAGTACCAGACCCGGAAAGATGCCCGCCGCGAAGGTCTTTGACACCGGTACATGCGTAATTGCGCTGAAAATAATCGCGGTGTTGCTCGGCGGAATCAGGGCATCAATCAGCGCGGCAGCGGCAGTCAGAACGACGACGAATGGCTTGGGATAGCCCTTTTCGATCATCGGGGGCATCATTACTGAGCCTATTGCGACGATCGACGCGAGGATCGATCCGGAAATTGCGCTAAAGATGCCAATAGCAAAAAGCAGAGCGACTGCCATGCCCCCAGGCAAGTGCCCGACCATCGCAATGCCCAAGTTGACCAGCCGCCGTGCTGAGCCACCATGCAACATCACTGCACCGGCAAAAATGAAGATTGGGATGGCAACCAGCACCTGCTTGGTCATTGCATCAAAAGAGACCTGCATAAGGGTGTGTGATGGCAGTCCCAGGACGTCGAGCGCAATGGCCGCCGAGCCCGCACCAAACACCAGGAAAAGCGGTACCGACAGCGCCATGCCGACCATTGCCAGTAGGACGTATCCTGTCACAGCTGTTCTCCCGCGACCCGAACCCGCTGGTCACACCATTCCCCGATCAGGCTCTCAAGGCAGAAGTTGGCCGCTAACAAAAATCCAATCGGGTAAGACATATAGAGGTACCAAAGTGGGAACTCGATCTCGGTGGTAGAAAGCTGTCCGAGTTTTGCGTAAAAGCTGGTTGTGGAGATACCGAAGATTCCCATCAACAGAGTGGCCAGCAGGCAGATCATCAGGACAAGTATCCGAAGGTAGCGCAGTCTTTTGCCACTCAGAAAATGGGGCAGCACATCAACGGTGATGTGTGAATCACGGCGCAGCAGGATGCCAAGCACCGGGAAAACCATCCAGGGAACGAGTTGAGGTGCGGTTTCGGCAAGAAAAGAGTAGCCTTCGCCGGTCAACGCGCGCACCGCGAAGCTCGCGAAAGGCAGCACGACGACAACTGCAACCACCACACTAGCCAGCGCCAGCAACACGCCTTCTAGCCCGTCATTGAATCGTCGATAACAATGATAAAACTCCGTCAAGTCGATCTCCTACGAGGGGGAATTGTCAGTAACGTGGAGTGCGATGTCACGGCCATCCACCTCGCGCTCCTCGAGCAAACTGGTCGAACCGCGCGGATCTCCGGTACATGCCAATGTATAGTGCGGGCGCTTATTTTCCGGTGGAAGTGAAGCGGATCGCAGCGTCGAAGATTTCTTTTGACATCATCTTCGAGAGGGCGGGCTGGGTCTGTTCGCGGTCAAGTTTCTGAAAGGCCTCTAGCGCAGGTCCGGACAGGGTAGTTATCTTGCCGCCGTGCTTATCGACCAATTCCTTCAGTGCAGCTGCATTTCCCGCCATGGTGCCTTCTGTGGCCTCCTTGCTGATGCGTGCGCCGACATCGATCATGATCTTCTGGATGTTTGCAGGAAGGCTATTGAACCAGGTCCCATTGGCCATCAGTTCTGAGTCTGCATAAACAGCGTAGGGTAGCTGGGCAACCTTAAGATGATCCCACCACGCATAGGCCTTGACGGCGGTCGGCACGGTAGACAGGGTATCAATCATGCCACTTTGCAACGCCGAGTAGACCTCTTCGGTCGAAAGAGATACCACACTCATTTTTCGGGAGGCAAAACCCGGTCGCTCGCTTGCAGCGAGCGAGCGCGCCTTGAGCCCGCGCATCATTTCCACGGTGCTCATGTCGTTGGTCTTGCTGAATGTGACATAAGGTCCGACCGGCACATAGGCGAGGTGAACCAGGTTGGCTTTTTTGAGGATACGCTCGCGCAAAGCCTTGCCCTCAGGGACCTTGGCAAAGAATTCACGCTGATGCTCAATGCTCTTCCAGATGCCAGGGATTTGGACGACGTTCCAGTCGCGATCGATCGCCGAAAACTGGTTATGGGTGACGACGCCACCCATCTCGACCGAACCAGCCGACAGCGCGCCAGTAATCTGTCGGATCGTGAACAACTGGCCGCTGGGGAACACGTCAATCTTGAACTGGCCTGCCGCAGCCTTATTGAACTCGTTTGCAAACCTTGTCGCCATGACCGCACTCTCGTGGTCTACCCCCCAGTGGAAGGACAGACGCGCCGACTTATCCTGAGCGAAAGAGTCAGAGTTGGGCCAGGCCGCGAGCAAAGTGGCAAGAACTACTGCGACAAGGCCGCTGCGATGGGTCAAGCGTGAAACGATCATAGTGTTGTCTCCATCAGCCGGCTGGGCCGGCAATTTGTTTGAATAGCTACAGGATGGTTGGCGGGTTAGCACGCGCATACGCTTTAACGATCCCGCTGGATGAGTGTAGACTTGCACTTCGGCGCTTGTCAACTATGGCTTATTTGCCAATGTTTAGCGAAATGAAGTCTGTCGAAAATATGCTTTTCTGGCAAATTGCGGATTTCCCGGAGTGATTATGAGTTTTGAAAAAGAAATCGAGGAACACGAGCGGCGCACCCAGAAGGTACTGGCGATGGGTGGGGAAAAGCGGGTCGAACGGCAGCATTCGATGGGTCGGCTCAACGCGCGCCAACGGATCGACTACCTGATGGATTCAGGCAGCTTTCTCGAAATCGGCCGCTTTGCTCGAAGCGATCGCCCAGAGGATCGGGACAGTACCCCGGCTGATGGTAAGGTGTGCGGTTACGGCAGAATCGATGGGCGCGAGACGGCGATCGTGTCACATGACATCACGGTAAAGAGCGCGTCGTCCAGTCCGATTAATGTGCGCAAGATGGGGCATATTCGACGGACAGCACAGGCGAACGGCATGCCGCTGGTTTTGCTCAATGAGTCATCTGGCGCACGGATTCCCGACACGATGGGGGCAATCGGAACTGGTACCCTGGGTCAGGATCCGACCCAGTTCGTTCGGATGAGGGATATTCCCTATGTGTCGGCGGTCCTCGGGCCTGCCTTTGGTACTGCATGCTGGTTCACCCAACTATCAGATTTCGTGGTGATGCGTAAGGATGCTCAGCTTGCGATTTCCAGTCCCCGCGTGACCTCCATCGCGATCAACCAGGAGATTGATCCGATGGAACTGGCCGGCTGGAAGATGCAGTCCGAGGTGACCGGCAAGGTCGACTACGCAGTCGACACCGACGAGGAGGCTCTCGATCTGCTCAAGCGCTTCCTGTCATACATGCCAGGTCATCACGGCGAGTTGCCTCCCCGAGCGGCGGTGTCGCCAGGAGCGGACGATATGGCGGCCTCGCTGCTGGACATCGTGCCTGAGAGTCGTAGCAAGGTATACGATGTCAGAAAGGTCGTCAGTGCAATCTGCGATCCTGGCAGCGTCTTTCCCCTGAAGGAGCGCTTTGCCCGAACCGCCTTTACGGCCTTGGCCCGTATTGATGGTCGGGTAGTCGGTATTCTTGCAAGCAACCCACTTTTCAAGGCTGGGGCGCTTGATGCAGATTCCTGCGACAAGGCCACCGGTTTTTTGGTGCTGTGCGATTCATTCAACATTCCGATTGTCATTCTCAGCGACACGCCGGGATTTCTGATTGGCGTCGAGGGAGAGCGGCGCAAGGCGCCTGGCAAGGTGATCAATTTTATGTCGGCGCTTCAGATGTGCTCGGTGCCCAAGTTCTCGATCGTCATGCGAAAGAGCTACGGCCAAGCCTACCTCAACATGGGGGGCACGCGTAATTCTGACGAGATGATCGCTTGGTACAAGGCCGAGGTCGGGTTCA
>Ga0129336_10002461_pt1 | contig 11462 bp, 12 predicted proteins | sample CPB6_02_DNA_FD_96878 | JGI IMG/M metagenome (GOLD analysis project Ga0129336, IMG submission 96878) | Freshwater to marine salinity gradient microbial communities from Chesapeake Bay, USA - CPBay_Sum_0.6_0.2_DNA | ecosystem: Environmental > Aquatic > Marine > Coastal | place: USA: Chesapeake...
AACTTCATCTACGACAACTAGTAGTACAACTACGTCTTCTTCTACAAGTACAACTACTATTCCTATTGCTACAACTTCTACAACTCTTCCACCAACTAGTACTACAACATCTTCCTCTACTTCAACTACTACGTCAAGTAGTACAACAACGTCTAGTAGCACAACAACATCTACTTCTACTACAACGACAATAGAACCTACAACATCTACTACAACTGAGGAACCAACAACAAGTACAACTACTACTGGAGAGCCAACAACTACTACAACCACTGGAGAACCTCCAGCTTGTAACTGTTATTCAATGCAGAACTTATTGGAGTCTCCACAACAAGTAATAGGATTTGATTGTAACTTCCAGCAGATTCCAGATGTACCAGCTTCAACAACTGCTTACACCTGCTCGAATGGTGCTCCTGCAAACTATCCTTTTGGAAGTCTGATAATTACATTACTTGGAGATTGCAGCGTATGTCCCACAACCACAACCACTACAACTGTATGCCCTTGTGTTGAAAGTATAACATTTACAGCATCTGAAGCTGGTATAGTTTCTCATGAAGATTGTTTAGGAAATACTTATAATATGGCAGTACCTGAATCTGGTACTTATACTATTACAGATGCTACTAACTGTATCAATAGATTTAGTTTAAGTGGGTCAGTTATTGTTAGTATTGACTCTTATGGACCTTGCTGTACACCTCCCCCCACTACAAGTACTACATCTACCACCCCACCACCTACAACTACTACAACTACAGTAGAATGTATAAGTCTTTGCTATAATACAGAGTATAATATTGAAGGAATGGGAACAGCTGAGTGGTTCGAATGTCAAGCTTCTTCACCAACTACAGTAGGTGTTACAACAGGAACTTCTTGGTTCTGTCATGATGGTAGTGGTGTAATATTCTATAACGGAGCAAGTGGGTCACCTACTGGTAACCAAGAAATATGCGGATGTAATGATATTCCGACAACAACTACAACAAGCTCTACAAGTACAACTACGACAACAACAGAAGGTCCAGTTACTACAACATCTACATTACCACTTGATTAATATATAATATATGAGTGATACAACACCTTGTCAATCAAATTGCTACAACTCAGAATATATGGTTGCTGGTACTGGTGTAGCAGTGTATATTCCTTGTAAATCCTATACAGAAACATACGTTTATGTACAAGAAGGGACGCACTGGTATTGTCATAATGGATCTGGTGTAAGTTTTACAGGAGGTGCAATGGGATTTCCTACAGGAAATCAAGAAGTTTGTGGTTGTAATGATGCTAACTAATTATGTCTCAACGCGTATACACAACATGTTCTGTAATAGCAGTGGGGTGCTATTTATATACGGATTCTAGTTTATCTATTCCCGTAGCTGCTGGTATTTATTCTAATGGTCAGGTTACATATACTGTAAATGGAACTACCGGACGTGTATCTAGTGTACAACCATGTCCGACTACATCTACGACCACTATACCTGTATCTACAACAACTACATTAGGTACTACATCTACTACGACAACAACAACTGCAGCTCCCACAACAACTTCAACAAGCACTTCTACTACTAGTACTACGACAACAACAACCGCAGCTCCTACAACAACAACTTCGACAAGTACAACTTCAACTACGAGTACTACATCAACGACTAGTTCGACAACTACTACAACTACAGCTGCACCCACCACTACAACTACTAGTACAACAAGTACGACTACAACTACTACAGCTGCGCCAACAACTACTACTTCTACTAGTACTACTTCAACCACTAGTACGACCTCTACAACTAGTACGACATCTACCACCACAACCACTACGGTAGAACCTACTACAACTACTAGTACTACTTCAACAAGTACAACTACAACAACAACTATTACTCCTAACTTCCTATCTGCTGAAACAAATGATGAAATAACCACAGAAGGAAATGATCCTTTATTAACTGAACAGTAAATAATATAACTATGCCAAATATTAAAATTTCAGCGCTTCCTGAGTTTACAGCTAATACTCAGGGTGCTTACTTGGTAATGAATAATGATACAGAAACAACTACGTATAAGGTTAAGAAGGAAAATTTAACAACAGCGTCTGCTGGGTTTTCTTGGGCTAATACTACTCCAGCATATGTAAACTTAACAAACGCTGCAGATAACTATATTCCTTTTAATACCACTATTTTTAATACAAATACAAACGTATTTGAACTTGTAAATTCTGGATCAACTGCTGGCACACTTGGTGATCAGGGTGCTCGTATTCATTTTAAACAGACTGGTATTTATGAAATTATTTCTCAGGTGCATTTGTTTGACCTTTTTAATAACGTAGATGTTTTAGTAAAGGTTTCTTCTGCTGCTACATCTGGAGGAACTATGAGTCCAGTTACACTTTTAAACGATTTTAAGTTTGCAGAACTTACAGCAGATCAGTTAATGAACGGTACTATTCTTTTGAATGTTACCTCTGCTGCTTATTACACTATTTGTGTGAATCCTAGTGCTAACTCGCCATTTCCTTCTGATAGTACCAGTACCCCTACAAGAATTTTTGTTAAGAAAATCTCTTAATGGTAAAATGAGCTGTAATTGTCAAAATACTTATAGACCTTGCGACTGCAATTGTTGTAATCCTTGCACTACAACAACACAGTCTCCTATTTGCAATTTTTGTCTAGGATATCATCCTACTAATGCAGCTCTCGCTTGCGCTGATGCATCTTTACCTTGTACAACCACTACAACGACATGTAAGACAGCATGCGTAGAATATAAAAAAGATATATGTGTGGTACATCCTGGGGATCCTTGTTATAGGATAAAGGAGGGAGATACATTACAAGCTCTTATTTTTAGACTACTTTCACTTCTTCCAACACCAGCTGGGTGTACTACAACGACAATTCGTCCAACCACATCTACAACAACAACCACGACTATTATACCTACGACAACTACAACTACATGTATTTGTCCTTCAACTACTACTACCACTAGAGCTACTACTACAACCACAACCACATTTAAACCCTGTGATTGTGAAACATATAGTCTTAAGAATGTTTCTAATGTTACACAAACTTATAGTTATACTAACTGTTCTCGTGTAAGATTTAATAATATTTCTTTGGCAGCTGGAGCAACGGTACTAATCTGTGTTTGTGATGAAGATCTTACATATAATAATAACTTTGTTCTAGCTCTTGCTTTAGGTACTGGATGTAATACATCAACTACCACATCTACTACTAGACCTACCACTACTACAACTCTTCCTCCAACTACTACCACTACAACTAGACGTTTCTGTTTACAATATCGTATTCAGTCAACTGGACTACCAGCTTCTTGGTCAGCTCAGACTTGTTATGGAGTTCCTGTTGGAGGATCTTTTACAACACCAGGTCAGTCTATATACACGGGATGTATATGGTCAGATACGCTTGTTTTAAATAATGCTAGTATAAAAGAGTTATTATCATGTCCTCCTCCTACTAGTACAACTACAAGTAGTACCAGTACAACATCTACTACCACAGCTGCCCCCACGACAACTACTACAACACAAGCATGTGCTCAATATGCTGTCTATAGTGAAACTGGGGGTATTGCTAGAGGTATTCTTTGTTCTAATGGGACACAAACAATTACTAATATTGGACCTGGACAAACTGTTCTTACACCTTGTATAGTTGTAGGATCAATTATATTAAACGAAGCTTCAGTGGTATATCAAATACCTTGTGGAGCAACCACTACAACAACAACCGTTTAGTAAACGGAAAGTTATATATTTGTAGAAAACCAACATTATGAAATTTGTCTGCGCACAGCCAGCGATAGACTACTACGCTTGGCAGGTTGAGGTGATGCTACTCAACTTTATTCGAAACGGTGTAAATGCTAATGACATACATATAGTATGTGGTCATTACGGGAGTATTCCAGAAGTATGGAGTAAACTCGCTGACACATATCCCTATGTATGTTTTTTCTTTTATCATGATGACCGTCCTAAAAGGGGTTATATTCCTAGCATTCGTCCTTACATTTTACAGAAACATTGGACTGCTCGTCCAGAGCTTGCTAAAGAGGTGGTATTCTACCACGACTCAGACATTATTTTGAGCAAACCATTTGGTTTTCAACACCTTGCAGAAGGAGATACATGTTATGCTGCAGATACTGTAAGTTACATTGGAGCTAATTACATCCGTAGTAAGGGTGAGCGCTACCTTAATACAATGGCTAACATTGTAGGTATTGATCCTCAAGTAGTTATAGATAATGAAAAGGATAGTGGAGGGGCTCAATATATCATTAAGGGTGTAGATGCTTCTTTTTGGGAAGAGATGTATCATCAGGTTGAAGAGATGTATGAAAGAGTTAATGTAATGATTGCAGAGGATAAGAAAGATAACCCCACTTATCATGAGATTCAGATCTGGTGTGCAGACATGTGGTGTCTACTTTGGGGACTTTGGAAGCGTGGTAAAGAAGTAAAAGTAACAGATGAGCTTTCGTTTTCATGGGCTACATCTGGTATTCAAGACTGGGATAAACATCCTATATTTCATAACGCTGGGGTCACGCACGATCGCGCGCATGAACTGTTTTTTAAAGGTGCGTACATCCATACTTTTCCTTATAAGGATATTTCAGAAAAGACATACAGTGAACAGTTTTGCTCATACAACTATGCTCAGGAAATTCTAAAAGTAAAGGAGGTATCATGTCTGGTAAAATAGGAATAGTAATTATTGCAACCAATGCATATTTTGTATTAGGTGTGCGTTTTATAAAGAAGTTTCTTTATCACTACAATGGTAAATCTCCTATCACATTTCATTTCTTTTCAGATCAAGATCCAACACCGTATTTACCAGAGTATCATTACAACCACCGAGCTATAAAACTCGAGAATATAGATGTAAGATTTTATAAAGAAACACACACCAGTTGGGTGGATGGTACTAATTCTAAGTTTAAGAATATCATATCATTAGAGAATTCTGATAGTGACTATCTGTATTACTTTGATGCAGATACAAATGTAAGCAGACCCTTTGATGAGAAATGGTTCTTAGGAGATTTAGTCGGGGGCGAGCACTTTGGTAATAGAAGCTTCTTAAGTAACTGTAAGGGTATGGATCGTAATCCAATATCTAAAGCTTATGTTCCAGCAGACACCTGTTTACCCTGTACATATTTCTATGGTGCTTTCTTTGGTGGTAAAAAAGAAAACGTAATTGAGTTTTGTAAAATACTAAGGAGCAATCAGTTAGAGGATAAGAAGATTCCATACGAACCTGGAGTTAATGATGAGAGTTATATCAACCAGCACTTTCATTTTAACCCTCCCACAAAGACAGTGCATCTAGAAGATTTTGCATTTGATATAAGCGATAAAGGAGGAATTGGTGAAACTAGAAATACAGCACTAGATATTTCAGCATTAAAGATGAAAATGCTGGAGAATAAAGATAACCTATATGACATATCAAACGGGGATCTTTATGTGCACTAGTAGTTTTATTACAGCTGATGATCAGGATAATTTAAGTGTCAAGTATACAAACCTATATAGTTTTAACGGGGAGTTTTTATTCTTGACTACTGACCCGTCTGCAAATCCTCCATACGTAAATAAGTGGACTAACACATATGGGTGGAGACCAACGGTTAAGATCTTTGAAACTGAGGAACAGATTAAAGACTATGTAAACTCTTTTGATCAAAGAGAAGAGATTGAGCTAGCATTACTTAGTGATAATCTATGGTATGGTAATGTAGGTCATGCGTTGTTTGACGGATTTTACCCCGCATATCTTGCGTCGATTAAGTTCGGGTATGATAATGAACCCTTTGTATATCTAGCTGATAATTGGACTAATAGAGCTGTAACTGCAAATCAGGGAATAGAACTGTTCTCTGGGCATGAGGTGAGAAGCTATCCTAATTTAGGAACAGATAAGCTCTTTATATTTAAGACTCTTATATCTGGTACAGGTCGTACTGGTAACCGAGTTATAAATGAGGAGTATAAACTTTATGGAGGTAAGTATAATGCACTAGAGAAGTTTAAACATAGGATGCTTAAAGCTTGTGGTGCAATACCAGATAAATCTATAGAAGGTCCAATTAAGATAGCAATTATTAACAATAAGCGATATAGTAAGGAGGAACAGGATACACTTCATGCGATTCTTAGATACTACCGATCTGATAAGACTGTGGACATTAGAATGCTAGATTGGTCTAATTATCCATCTTTTAGTGAACAGATGAAAATTGTACAAGAGATTGATATTCATGTAACTGGACCTGGTACTGGTATGATGTATATGCCTTTTTTAAAGAAGGGTGCTGTTAATGTTAATCTAGGATACATGGAGCATACACAGACTAATAGTGCTCGACCTAATATTAAGATTCAGAATAGTACAAAAGCAGATCATATATTTCCAGGATGGATGGAGCAGTCAGTTTGCGCTGGTGCAGATTATGTAAGCACACTCTACTATAATAGGTTTACTAATAATACAATACGCCATCTTCCTTTAATAGGAACTATTGACAAAGCAATTCAACTAGTAAAGACTGGTAGTATTCTAGAAAATAACCATAACATTGACGCTCAAGTATTTACAGAATATTGTAAGCAGGTTTCAAACGCAAGACAAGTGTGTGATCATCTTACAGGTATAGCATTCTTTATAGAGCTGTTTGTACATGAGCATCCAGATGCTATTCCAAGTAACATTGTAGATGTAGAACTTCTACGAAAGATAAAGGATGAGATGGGATTTGATAGACGATATGAAATAAAACTATAATATGGAAACAAGAATTGTTGAGGGGGTTGTGTATAATATACCCCTAGCATTTAAAGATCTAAAAGCTTCTGGGACAGCGGATTGTGTGTTTACAGAACTAATACGAAATGATTATGGTCTAGAGAAGATTAATTTATCTCCTAATGATACCGTGATTGATATTGGAGCAAACATCGGTATGTTTTCCATCTACGTAAAAAAGAAGTTTGGATGTCGTGTAATAGCATTCGAACCTGTACCGATTAACTTTGAACATTTTAAAGAGAACATACTACTTAACGGTTTGGAACTCAGTGACTTTGAATTACACAATACTGCGATTACTGATGTTGAAGGTGGTCTGATATATATTGGTACACCGGAGTATAATACAGGTGGGTCGTCCATCTATCACAAGTGTGATATTCAAAATGCTTGTAAGACCGAAACTCTTCACAAGTATATTGATGACACATGCAAGTATCTTAAGATTGATACAGAGGGTGGGGAATATTCAATAATCCCCAGCATTCTAAAAGAGTTAAATAAGTTTGACTATCTCGGTATAGAGTTTCACAAGTTTACATCCGAGCATTCTCCAGTCGATCTATATAAAACTATTGAAGCAAACTTTAATGGTACTATCTTCTCAGAAAATATTTCAAAATACTAACAAGTCAGGTTTGTTGGTTTTCCTGACAGAACCCCTGGCGTTTCTACGTCTGGGGGTTTATTTTTTTATATCAAACAATAGTAGTAATATTGTTTAACTTAACCCATTAATCTGTCCTTATGAATTTAATCAATGAAGTGTATGACTCTCTTAAGTTAAAGAAGAGTGATGCATTCTGCGCAGCAAAGATAGGGATTTCCCTTGACAAATATCGCGCAATTAAGCAACAAATTCTCAATGTAAAATCATTAGTGCAAGATGATCTAGATGAGATGATGAAGGATGCCGTGAGTAAGAAAATGCTAGATCTTGTTGACGATGATGCAATTCTAAACAACTATGTGGGTGATTTAGAGGAGCAGTTGGTTGAAACTATTACACAGCAAAAAGAGCGTGTAATTGAATGGAAAGAAGATCTAGAGGATGGTACTGCAGAGATTAAAGGTATTGCATTTGCAGAACCTAAAAGTCCCGAGGAGATCATAAGAATCCTCAAAGTAGACACTTCTAAATGGAAGCTTAGTCAGTATTGGAATAAGCAGCATAAGGACTACTGGTTAGTCTCAGCGCTGGTGACGCAGTTAAAACCGGAAGCTGATGACTTTCTAGAAAGGGTGATACAGAAGTTTAACCCTTGCACAGTTGAGATCCCCACCCCGGTAATTAATAAGAACTTTGTAAATCCGGTTGTGGGGATTCTGTCTATACAGGACCTCCACTTTGGTAAGGAAAACAATGATGGTATTACCAAAGACTTTAAAGATGCTGTAACTAATTTAGTATTAAGGAGTTATCACTCCCATATGCTTGCTAAGATTATATATGTAATCGGTGGGGATATTTTAAACATGGATAGCTTTAATGGAGCTACCACTAAGGGTACACCCGTAGATAATGACCTCCGTGCTCAGGAAGCGTATGAGGAAGCATTCCACGCGATTTACTGGTCTATTTTATACTTAGCTGAGTTTACCCATGATTTACAGGTGGTGTATCTACCAGGTAACCATGATCGTCTAAGCTCGTTTCATTTAGCACATGCACTTTCTAAATGTATTAAAGATGACAGGGTTAAGTTTGACGTAGGGTATGCTGAAAGGAAGGTTATTACATATGGTGAGAACTTCTTTGCATTTGAGCATGGAGATGTTACCAAGAAGAGTACACCTCTGGTTTACGCTACAGAATTTGCAAAAGACTGGGGGTCAACGACTTATAGAACTTGTTACACTGGTCACTTCCATAGTAAGAAAACCTTGGAGTATGTCACTGAGAATGAGCATCATGGGTTTGCTATAAAGCATCTTCCTAGTCTTTGTAAGAGTGACTACTGGCATTACCATAACAAGTTCACAGGTGCTAAGCGTCAAGCAGTTATGGAACTTCATGACAAGGAAAAGGGTAAGATTTCTGAGTTTGTATATACAGTATAAACTCTATAAGTTTAGATAGGTTTATTGGTATTTTTTTCGTAAATTATTAATGTAGATAACTCTTGAGTAAACCGTTTAGAAAACCGGATTTAAATGCTCCAAGATTTAGGGGAAAGAGGTTAAACATTCTGAATGCTGACTTTTGTAATGCATTCAGAAAAGAGCACCCAAAGTATGCTCACCTTTCTAACCAGAATATTAAGGACATTATCCATAACGTAAACGGTAAGCTCTGGCAGACTGTAATAGATGAGCGAGACGGGGTAGAACTTCCTGAGCAGCTTGGATATATCTTCATCGGTAGTTGTCCTGCTAAGAAGATGAATAAAGATTATAAGACGTCAAAAGAGTTACAGCAATTAATTCAACATCGTAACTGGGAATCTGATAACTACTTGGCAAAGATATTTTATACTAACTACGGATCTAAATATAGGTTCATGTATTCCAAGTTGTGGGGGTTCAAACCAGTTAGACAGTTCTCTAGAAGCGTAGGTCAAACTTACCCAGAGCAGTACTTAAAATATCTGGTAGTAGACAATAAGCGCAGGATAAATGAAATCTTTAGCAAGAAAGCTTTTAAGATGGATATGGAGAAGATTGAAGAAGAGATGTTGAAAACATACGATGAATTCGATCTAGACTAAACTTATAACATGACTACTATTGGAGAGGTTATATCAAGAGTGCGCAACCTACTAAAGGCGGTGAAGCAAGATGCGTTCTTGACTGACCGCTTTTTATATAGCATTATATCTAAACATGCTCACTGGTTAATGAAGCGTGAGGACAGTAAGAATAAGCTAATGAAGTTTTCTTCTGTAGTTCAAACGCTGGAGTTTGTAGAACTTGAGGAGGTGGATAGAATAGAAGCTCAATGCGTTGGTATTAAAACTAACTGTAAGATTAAAAGAACCTGTAAGAAACTTCCTACATTTATGCAGGGGTATTTTGGTCCCCTTATTCGTGCGGTGACATCTATTGATGGGTCTGTAGTGATGCAACCCACTATGCCTACAACATATGTAGGTATGACTACATCTACATCGTTTAAGTATAATAAGACTAAGTATTACTGGTATTTGAACGACTATCTTTATTTTCCAGATTTAGAGTGGGATGCTGTTCGTATTGAAGCAATCTTTGAAGATAGTATTATTGGATATAACTGCGATACGTGTGATGATTGCGTATTACGAGTGGATCAATCATTCAATGTTCCAGATTATTTACACGCTGAGATCGAGAGTCATGTTATGAAAGACCTAACAGCAATGATGCAGGTTCCTTCTGATACTGATGCGAATAAGCAAAATCCGTTACGATAATGGCACTCACCGAAGTTAAATATAAAACATTTGATCAGCTTCTAGATGAGGTTACTACTGACTTTAGTACCTTTAATCTAGAAGGAATGATCGATCCTGCGCAACTTATTAAGGTGGCGCAGCGTTGTAACTACGAGTTAGGACTTAAGATTAATCAAGCTAAGGACGCGGTGTTAAACATTGAGAAGGGTAAAGCTCGTCTTCCTCTTGACTTTTATGTGCTAAATTATGCTAATCTCTGCGGTAGGTACACAGTATCAGAACCAGTAATTAGTGGTACACATATTGAAGAGAAGGTTCTTGATCCTAGTTATACTAACGATAATCCGTGTAGTGTAAAACCCTGCATCTCAGCATGTGGTAATTATGTTAATCTGGTACAATCTCTTAAATCAGAGATTAGAACTTACGATGTATTTTATCCTTTAAATATAAAGAAGGGTCGATTAGTTTCAGTGGAATGTCCTAATACTAGAACACACGCAGCTAATCATGCCTATCTAAAAGATGGTTTTATGTATGTAGATCTTGAAACAGCTACAGTACATATTAATTATCTAGGAGCTATGGAAGATGATGAGGGTAATTTGCTTGTTTTAGATAATCCTCTTGTAAACGAGTATTATGAATATGCTTTAAAGCAAAGGATACTTGAGAACTTATATCTCAACGGGGAAGATGTAGTACAGCGTATCCAGCTTATCGAACAGCGCGTTCGTTCAGCTAGAAATAATGCTATGTCTTTTGTTAACACACCTGATTACGCAGACTTCCAAAAGGTTTGGGAAACCAACCGCAAAGCAATGTATGGAAAATACTACGACATGTTCAAACGATAACAAAAAGTTTAGAGCTGTCAAGAATCTAAAGATACCGGTATACGAATGTACACTTCAGTTTATTATAACAGATCATTTGATGGAAGAAGTGAACCGCATCTACAAGAAACTTGATATTCCTGAACTATTTGTCGATCATGCAGAAGGGTGCTTGATATCGACAGACATTGACGTATATATATTGCTACTGGATGTTAAATATCTTAGTCATAATACAATTGCTCACGAGATATTTCACGCAGTAATTAGGATGACAGAAGACCGTGAGATAAATGATGATGAGCAGCAGGCTTGGTTGTGTGGATGGATAACGCAACACTTGTATAAATTTATCACTAAGAAGA
>Ga0129336_10002462_pt1 | contig 11458 bp, 17 predicted proteins | sample CPB6_02_DNA_FD_96878 | JGI IMG/M metagenome (GOLD analysis project Ga0129336, IMG submission 96878) | Freshwater to marine salinity gradient microbial communities from Chesapeake Bay, USA - CPBay_Sum_0.6_0.2_DNA | ecosystem: Environmental > Aquatic > Marine > Coastal | place: USA: Chesapeake...
AAATATATTCTCCTTACACCTCGGGGTGCTAAGGCGCTGTCAGTCGTTGCGATTGGCGGTATGTACTCATGGTTCTTGCTGAAACTTTTTCTTAGAAGTGATCAGCCGGCATTAGAACTTACCGTGGGAGCATTAGGGCTAGTCGGGGTTATCGGATCTATTGTGATGTTTCTATGTACCTACGGTTTTGTCGCTAACTCCCCCGACAAATATCTCGATGAGCGTGAGATTCAGGACCGCAACGCAGCGTATATGCGTGCGTATACATACTCAGTAGCAATGTTGTTGATTGGGTACATTGCAAGTGATGTCGTCGGGAAGGTGTATTCGGGATTTGAAGTCACGCCAGATGTAGTTACCAACTATCTCAATCTTGCGCTGTTCACGTGCTTAATCATGCCAGCAACCGTACTCGCTTGGCGGGATAAAGGATTAGATGAGTAGAGCGATTGCGAGAGGAGCCTCGTTCGCAACGTAAAGAGCTACAACAGCTACTGACGTACCCAGCTAACTGCCTGATGGAAGTTGTGAATTCCCGGGGTCTGGGTAGCAGTGGTAGCGAACCTATGCAGACTTGCCGTGGTATTCCTGCAGAAATGCCTCAATAGCTACGCTCGAGATATGGAGTCTCCAGAACGATTCAATGAGGAAGGTTGCAAGCGATAAATCTGACGTCATGTCGAATTCGACCGGAACAATGTCGTTGGGAGATTCGGTATAGCCACCGTCGTCCGATGTGTAGATTCGATACTGCTTGGAGATCCCATTTGTTAAACAAAGGGTTTGGTCAACAACCCGACCCTCATATCTCGTCCTAGTCGCTATCACCTGATAGTTAGTCTTCACGATCAACCCTGTCGTTTGGTCAACTTGAGATAGTTAGGGGATAAGTGACCGTCTTTTTATATAAAACATCAAAATTTCAACTTCTTATCTTCCTACCTGAACGGGAGTGGGTGAGAAGTTAGTTGACGGGAGCCTCAATAAATTTCACCTCTCCCCACCCATATATCGGTTTTACTGAAGGGGATTTGGTCAATTGATTTGGTAAAGATGGGCACCGGAATGCTATCACCCTAAATCTGCTGTTTCAGATGACTCATATCCGTTGAAGGTGAATTTTCCTTTATAACGCCTGTTGAGTTCGTCTTGTTCCTTCCGTTTTGAAACTTCTTCGACCTCTCTTTGATGGAGTCGAACCAATTCCACAAGCTCAAGTAGCTTTGGTGTGAAGTGAAATTCCTCTACCGAAGTGAAAGTGCCGTTGAAGTAGATATGATCTGATTCACCGAATGAATCTCTATCAAGTTCGACATTGATAATAAACACCAACGCTTTATCAATCTCGAGTGAAATATCAAGCGAGCATGTGTCATTTTCGTCATAGTGCTTACCGAATTGAACGTGAAGATCGTTAAGCATAAATTCGTAGGTATCGAATTCGACAGTCTCGCCTCTAACCTCTCGCTTAAGCTCCGTGGGTTCGTCTAGCTCTTGGAACTTCACTGACTTAGACGACTTAAAAGCAGCATCTTCGGACCACGAATCGATAGTCATATCGTACAGTCGAAAAAGCGCTTTCAAGCGACTCCCCTTTTTGAGGATCGACTCCGCGAGCTTTCTCGCTTCGCTAGCGGAACGTGACTTTTTCTTCATACTTGCGCGCCCTGTAATGTGCCCACACTATCAATAGTGAAATTCGTGAAAGAAATCGTCACTCTCACTCACAGAAATCATTTTTGTGGTTGCAGTTTCTAAGTGCCAGATCGACATCACTAAAAGTCAACGAAAAATATCGTGCTCTGTGATAGCCTCGCTTCAACAGTTAGGGAAAGCGATTCAGTCGATAGTGGAGTCTTACCACAGTGACTTCTCAGAGACGCACAGATGCGTTTTATAGGGAAATTACAGGGGTTTTTTAATCACGCCAGAGACTGAGGCTGCCCTTCCCAAGCTACTAACGTGGGTTCGATTCCCATCGCCCGCTCCACTTCACTCTCGCCGTGACATTCAGATGTCGCCAGATGCTCGCAGATGAAGAGAGCGGAGGGGGGGGATTACAGATCCCTGTGCACGCCTAGCGTCGTCGCAACTAGCTGTCCAGCTTCGCCCGTCGAGGGATCTGCCGACAACCCCTGAGCTACGCCATGGCGATCTTCAAGTGTCTTATTCTGACTCGCTTTAAACTTGGCATCGACGCGCTCAATCTCGAAGGAGAGCGCAACGATCCCGTCAAGCATTTTGTCGATGTATGCGGTCGGCGCATCGTCGATGGACCATGGCTGATCGCGGCTGGCTTCCATCTGGCGCGTGAGTGAATCGACGACACGCCGTTTCTCATTGCGATCGTGTGAGCATCGCAATACGCCGTGCATGTGAATACTCACGTAATTCCAGGTCGGGACCACTTCATGGGTCACCACTTTGCTCGGGTAGAGCGACGGCGATACGTATGCAGAGGCTCCCGTAAATGCGAGCACGGCGGTCACCGGCGAGTCCGCGGCTTTCCAAGTTGGATTCGACTTCGACACGTGCGCGATCAGTTTGCCGCCTCGCACCAACGCGTCGATTCGCCTAAAGGGCATGTGGTCGAGATGCGGGCGACCGTCGATCACTAAGGCAAGAGTTGCAAAGGGATGATGATCCACGAAGTTTTCGATGATTTGAGGATCAGTCTGAGAGAAGACGGCAGGTTTATACATCGGCTAGTTACTTAATCAGAGCGATTTATTGAAAGCGATAATACGCTAACCTCCATATGTTTCAGAAAGCGGTGTTGCCATAATCCGGATGTAACGGGATGGTCCCTCGCGCGATGGATAAGCGCGGGAAATGCCGTGCATTCCCAACCAAGGAACAAGAGAACGAGCGAGTTGAGCTGGATGCTGACGTGGGTTCGATTCCCATCGCCCGCTCCACTTCACAAGTGGTGCGAAAAGCGGAACATCCCGAGTACCGCATGCGTTACGAGACCAATGAGAAAAACGCTGGAGAATAAAAACAGAACAAAACGAAGGCGCACATTGTTGAAAGTCGAGTGAACCAAGGTGTGAAGCACTCTAAGGCTGACATAAGCCCAAGCAAATCCGATGTTGACCGGGTGCTCGCCCTGGCCGAGAAACTGCAAGCTTAAGCACACGGCGTAGAACAGGGTCGGCTGCTCCATCAGATGCATGTAGTTGTCGGAAACTTGCTTGGCTCGATCAGGCATCAGTGCATTGAGATCGCGAGAAAACCTTCCCGCGTCAGGTGATAGTTTCAATCGAGCGATATTGCGAATGCGCTCGTATCCGAGCCAAATCATCACCACCAAGGTCCAGCAAACCAAGGCGATGACCGGCGCGATCAATCCGTGTTGATACATGAGGCGACCCCCGTCGCAGCGAACAGTTGCGCGAGTATAGACCGTCCGAAATGTCGGTTATGATTGCCCCATGACCGCAACCGATACCTCATCTTTTCCTGACCGTCTCAGCGTCGATCCGACGAGCCGCCATTACGACGAGGCGATTCTCTCGCGTAGCGTCGGGATTCGTCTCAATGGTGTGGAGTACACCAACGTCGAGGAGTACTGCATTTCCGAGGGCTGGATACGCACGGCTATTGGCAAGACGTTAGATCGTCGCGGTAGGCCGTTGACGATCACACGCAAGGGCGTCGTCGAAGTCTTCTACAAAGACTGACCGTCACGGAGGCGGGGTATGCGACGCGGACCGCCATATTGGTTTCCTGCCAAAACATATGGCTGGGGGTGGGGTCTACCGATCACTTGGCAGGGATGGATCGTTTTCGTCGCCTATCTGCTGAGTCTGCCGCTGGGATATCTCTGGTTCCCGCCACATCAAGACCTCGCTGGCTTCATGGTCTACACCCACGTCGTTAGCGCTGCTCTGGTGTTTATTTGTTGGCTCACGGGTGAGCCGCCGCGCTGGCGATGGGGAAAGTGATCGCCTGTACCAGTATCGTTGCTGCCGCCGGCGTAATTCCTGAATTTAGCCAACCACGAGCCTGCATCTCTGCGTTTTGGTAAACGCCATCTCGAAAGATAGAGAGTAAAGCAGAATCGATGAGAGCGGCTTGGTTCTCAAAATGAAGGTATAGGGTATTACGAGCAACGCCCGTTTCCTTTAACACCATCGTTGTGTTGATTTCGGAAGGCCGAACCTTGCCGAGCAGCTGTACGGCAGCATCCAGCAATCATCGCTTGGCACGACTTTCCCTGCGAGGCAGGTTAGGACTTGATAAGAAAGCAGTAGGCTTTTTCGACATTGGTGGATCGTAGTTCCGTTATTTCTTCGAAACAGTCAGGCGCGCTATCTGTTCGTCCAGCGTTTCGAGCACGCGCTGACGAGTCGCATCGGGAAGATTGGCATCCGTGGCCAGTTTTGCACGCGCGAGCACAAGCGCTTGCAACAACTCGGCATCTGACTTTTCACCAATGGTGACGATTTTGGCGGTAGGAGTTTTGTCTGATTTTTTCTCATCATCTCGATCAGTATCGATCGCAATGACGCAGCCAGATAGCGCCAACAGCGCGCCGAGCAATAGTGATTGCCGCAAGAAAGTCATGATTTAGTCTCCGGAAGAAACAGGAAGTTCGAGTATTTCAGCGGGTTTCTCTGCAATATGCCAGAGAACGCCACTTGGATCGGACAGATAGAGAATCTTCAGTCCCCACGGCTGCATAGTCGGCGCTCGGAGCATGATTCCGGGGTATCGCTGTGGTAGCTCGAGATTCATGAGCCGGGACCACCACGTTGCCGTATCGGTGACGAGTAACTGCATCATGAAGCTCGCCGCAAATTCTTGGACATAGTAATTCTGCAGCAAGAAGCGAAATGACCCGCATTCGAACTCGGCAACCTCCGCATTAGCAAAATTTTCGCGAAAGCCGATCTCTTGGTAGAACTTCCGCGAAAGCGCGAAGTCACGCGCAGGTATGAAAGTCTTCAGATCCAGCACAGCGCCAGTTTGGCGACCTAAGCTGCTGAAAACCACATCGATAGTGACTTCAAACGTCTGAGCGATTTTGAACGCGAGCTCCAAGGTCGGAAGGTACTTCTCCAATTCGATCGCATTGATCGTTTGTCGAGTCGCACCGACTCGCTCAGCGAGTTGTTGCTGGGAGAGACCTGCTCGTGTTCGAAATTCACGGATTCGATTACCGCGAATGGTTTTATCGGTCGTCACGATCGTTTGTAGAGAACGAGCAGCGCAATATTTCGAGCAACTTCCTGCAACAGCAAGATGGTGATGAGTGCCAACACGATGCCGGTTGCATTGGTCAGATCCAGTATCGTGATGTCGCTTCGTTTGAAGGCGTCGTTGGCAAGTACATGGATGATCACGCTTTGCGCAGCGACCAAGCCCACCCAGTAGGCAACTTGATTTGCCTGTTTTTCGATTGCGAGATCGCGCTCATCGCGAAAGTCGATCAACTCACCCTTCGATTTGAAGTAAGCCCAAACAACGAGCTGGGCGATCGCCGCCAGAATGCCGACACCCAGATAGGCGCCAAATACGCGAGAGGCCGACTGCTCGATGACCGTCAATCCAATGGATTGCCCGAGGACATCGACGCCAGCGGTTAGGCGCATCCAAATGAACAGGAGGGCGCCCACCCAAATGGCTAACTCAGCCCAGGCCTTCTTTTCGGCCACAGTCGGTTCGAGGGTGTACGTAGGCCACACAGCGGCGATCTCTATGTAAAACGTGAGCGCCATTTATTCCAGATAAGTATCGCGAAGTAAAGTAGATTTTACATTTTCAGCGCAGTCGCTGTCTAAGGTCGCTGTTAACGCGAATCATTGTTATTTGCATTTGTAATTGCTAACTTAGGCTGACGGTGTAAAGACATCCTAGACGGCAGTGGAGCAATGACGATGCGTCCGAGTGGGTTGGTTAGAGGTCTGATGCTGGTGGGAGTCATGCTCACGGATCCCGCGGCCTCGGCTACCAGCGATGAGAGCGATGGAACCGAGACGTCAGAGCTACGCACCAGCTTGCCGACGATACTCGTTATCGGCTCCAAGACAGATGACCGGCAGCGCCAACCGGCTGCGAACACACTCGTCACGGCTGAAGAACTGCGCATTCAACAGCCGAGGTCGACCGAGGAAGCGCTGCGAGGCGTACCCGGTGTGTCCATCAAGCCAGAAGAAGAAACGGCGATCGTCGGCAACATCGGCATCCGTGGCCTCAGCTCGTCCGACTATAAGACGCTCATTCTCGAAGACGGCGTGCCGGTGGCACCCGGTCTTTTTGTTGGCAACGGTCGGTACTACAACCCGCGTGTGCAACGCATGGATGGCATCGAAGTGCTGCGAGGCGCAGGATCGTTGCGTTATGGCCCGAGCACGATCGGTGGCGTAATCAACTACGTCACGAAGAATCCGGAGCCTGGAATCAAGGTCGATATGCATACCGGCTCGTTCAATACGCGCGAGTGGGGCGTCGAAGTCGGAGGGACAGCAGCGTCTGGTGATGCAACGTTCGGCGCGGTAATTAGCCGTGTCAAAAGCGATGGGTTCATGGATAAAGAATTCAGCATGCACGACGTGATGCTGAAAGCCGGATTGGAGCTTGCTGGAGATCAGCGAGTCGGCGTGAAATACACTGACTATCAAAACGACGCGAATATCTCCTATCGTGGCGTTTTTCTCGCCGAGTACGAGGCTGGTAGCGGGCGGAATCCTGCACCGGACGACTGGTTCTTGACGGGGCGTCGCTCGATTGATTTGAACCATGAGTGGACGATCACCGAAAACGTACGTCTACATACCGTCGTGTTTAGCAGCGAGCTGTATCGTGATTACTGGCGTTTCGCTACGAACAACACGGCGAGTGCCGCCGCGCGCCGCTGGATCTATACCGACAGCGTGAATGGCAATAACCGCGCCTTTGAGCGGCTCGGTATCGATAGCCGTCTTTTCTTGACACACGAGACGTTTGGTTTGGCGAATGAGGCGGAAGTCGGGCTGCGGTTCATGTCCGAAGAAATGCACGACGTGACGGTCGCTGCCACTCGCGCCAATCAGCGCAGTGGCACGATCAACCGAGAGGTCATCGATGCCGCTGATAGCTGGTCGATGCACCTTCAAAATCGTATCGTGCTGACCGATCGCTTGGCTGTGACCGCGGGTTTACGCGCCGAGGTCTACGAGCAGACTCGTCATGATCTACGACGAGCCGAAGCCCTGGGAAACCGAGCAAAAACGAACAATACCGAGTTGCTGCCGGGTATCGGCTTCACGTGGGCTTTCTCGGAACAGATCCAGGGTTTTGCCAACGTCTACAAGGCGTTCTCACCCGCTCTTAATGGCGATGCGCTCAACGGATTGGATGACCAAGAGCTCAGTGCCGAGCGATCCATCAACATGGAAGCGGGCGTCCGAGGTTCAGCCGGAGATTTCGAGTATGAGGCGACGATTTTTCGGATGGACTTCGATAACCAGATCATTCCTGCCAACAGCAACAGTCAGTTCCAAGTGACCAACGGCGGGAAGACGTTGCATCAAGGTTTGGAAATCGGTGTTGGCAGGAGTCTAGGCGCCGGTTTTTCAATCGCCGCTAACCTGACGTACATTGCGGACGCCAAATTCGTCGGCGATCGATTCTCACGCGCTGGCACGTTGACGACGCCGAATGATAATCGCGTGCCTTACACGCCGGAGTGGATTGCGAACTTCATGGTCTCCTACGAGCGAGGCCCTTTAAGAAGCTCCGTCCGTGTTCATCACACGGGATCCCAGTTCACCGATATGCTTAACACTCGCGCGATCAATGAAAGTCTGAGTGGATTTTTCACCGGCGAGATCGACGGTTACATTATCGCCGATGTGAGCATGCTGTACCGGTTCAATGATCGGATCGAGTTCGGCGCCACCGTGAAAAATGTTGCGGACGAACGCTATATCGCAAGTCTGCGTCAGGGCATCTATGTTGGTCCGGAGCGCGGCTACGACATCGGCGTCAGCTATCGGTTTTGATGGCGAGTCGTCGACAGCTTTTATCAGGTTTTGGCAGGCTCGAAGAAGGATCGAACGTACGCGGTTGCTTCACGTAACTTGGCGGGAACTTTGCCAAGCGGTGGTGAGCCCACTCGCGTCGGTGCGATCGGTATCAACAGCATCAGCAACGCATAAATCAGCACGGCGGTAAAGCCGGAGAGCACCGTGAGGATCACCATGACGATGCGCACCCAAATGACATCGAGATCTAAATAACGCGCGATACCCGCGCAGATGCCAGAGAGAATAGCGCCTTCGTTGAGTTGCTCGAGACGCTTAGTCGATGACGGCGTGTCTCGCGGAATGAACTCATATTGGGGAGAGCTCGTCTCCGAAACGGTATCTCGAACTTCACCAACCTCAGCCAACACGGCATCGAGCGTCGTCAAAGAAACCACCGTTTGATCTGAAGAAAGACGTTGTAGACAACGATCTGCAATCGCTTGCTCGAGATCTGCGAGAATTTCATGTCGATCTGGGTTTTGAGCGAGCGCACGGACGGCGTCGGCGAGATAGTTCTCGAGTCGTACGAAGCTGGCCTCATCGAACTGTAGCGTGCTTCGGTTTAGGGATACCGTGATCGAAATGCGTTTCATGAGTGAGAGCTTCCGGTTTGAAGCGGCCCAAGTCGGGCCAAGGTGTGATTGATGCGCTGCCAGTAATCATTCAGTTGGGCGAGTTGCTGTAAGCCCGCCTCGGTCAGGCGGTAGTACTTGCGGGGCGGCCCGAGCTCGGATTCTCGCCACTCGTAATCCACGAGTTGCTCACGGCGTAACTTGCTGAGCAGCGGATAAAGGGTTCCCTCTTGGGTCGCGAACTCGGTACCAGCGAGGCGTTTGAGAATGTCCGGCACGTAGACCTGGTCGCCGCCCACGATGCGCAGGACGACGAATTCCAAGAGGCCTTTTCGCAGTGGAGCCAGTTTCGTGTCGATCAGCATGCGTGTTACTATACAGTACCTTTTTTTAACAAGGTACTATTTCATGAAATTTCTCCCTGTGTTCGCGCTTGTCGCGTCCCTCGCGGCCTTCGGTTCTGTCGCTAGGGCGGCGGAAAACATCAATACGGTCAAGCATGTCTATTCCGCTGCCGGCGTCAGCAGACTCTCCGTCGACAACCGGGTTGGCGAGGTGCGCATCCGGCCGGGAACGGGGGATTCGTACGAGGTCATCGTGAACCTCGAAGGGAATCGGCACGGGCTGATGCGGAAACTCAAGAGCGTTGAGGGTCTCGATATTACCGCTATAACCAGCAATGGCCGCTTGCACTTGAAGTTCAATGAAGATGACGTCGAAGCGGATTGGACGATCCTGCTGCCGAAGGCGCTGCCGGAGGAGCTGGATGTCGACCTCGGCGTCGGCGAGGTTGATGTCGTGGCGCCGAGCGCTGCGATCAGCATCGATCTCGGTGTTGGTGATGTTGATGTCACGACCACCAAAGCGAGCGCCGGCGATATCACTTTGACCGTTGGAGTCGGCGAAGCTTCCGTGCGAGGGATTCCGAACGCCGTGAAAGCGTCTGGCCTGGGATCGGACGTGCGCTCCAAAGGCGACGGTACTCGCGATGTGACTGTGACGGTGGGTGTCGGCGACGCCTCGGTTGTGTTGAATTGAGCGGTCGGGGCGGTGATCATGACGTGATGACTCACCGCCTCTCGCCACACGCCCTTCTGCCCGACGAGCGCCATGACGAGCGCGAGCGTCAAGCCTTCGTGGGCGCATTGCGTGGACATCTCGCAGGGCGGGTGATGCCCGGCAACTATGCGATCTACCGCGCTCGCGTCGAACCCGAGTTCGAGCGTGAGTACGGCCGCAAGCCTCTGCACCACAACGAGGTGCGGACTGTCATGGAGCGACATCCGTATTATCAATTCTGGAGCGCATTGCAGCGGTGCAGCCAGCAACGCATGTGGGACGCGGTCACCGATTCGGTCGAACGCGAATGGTCGCGACTCAACAGCGAGTCGAAGCGATCGCGCCGGCTTGGCTCTTTGACGCTCGACCCCGCTTTACCCATTCCTCGCTATCACACGGCTGTTGATATCCACTTGCAGCCTGGTGGCTACCACACAGACTTCGCGGCTGATGATGTCGCCGCCGGTGCGATCTACGATCTCGGGCTCAATATCTACTCGCACGGGATGATGGGTCCGCGCAACGAGTACTTGGGAGAATTGCTGCTTCAGTACTTCTAGAAGGCGCACCCGCAGTTCCGGCCGGCGCGAATACTCGACATGGGTTGTGCGATCGGTAACAGCACTCTTCCTTGGGCGCGACACTTCAAAAAGGCGCGTATCGATGCGATTGATGTGGCGGCCCCCCAATTGCGTTACGCCCATGCGCGCGCTGAGTCACTCGGCGTGCCTGTGCATTTCAGCCAGCAAGACGCCGAGCACACCACCTTCGAAGATCAGAGCTTTGATCTCGTGATTTCTCACATCATGCTTCACGAAACGTCGCGCAGCGCGCTGAAGCATATCTTCGCCGAGTGTCATCGTCTGTTGAAGCCCGGTGGCTTGATGCTGCATCTGGAAATTCCGCGCGGTAAGAATGTCATCGAGAACTTTCTCTACAACTGGGAAAGTTGGAACAACAACGAAACTTTTGGTCAGTACATGACGCATATTGATCTCGCGGACATTGCGCGAAAGGCCGGGTTTGCATCGGACAAGGTCAGCTGTGCCGATTACGCTGTGCCGCGCGAGAAAGAGCAGCAGCTCTATTCTGAAGAGACACTCTGGAAAATCATTGAGGCACGCAAATGAAGGCGCTCGGAAGGTTGCTCGCCAAGGGGCTGTTCACCATCTTGCCGATCGTGCTGACGGTCTATTTCATCTATTGGCTTGGTGTGACTACTGAGTCGTTGCTCTCCGGTCTACTCAAAGTTTGGCTGCCTGCCGAGATCTACGTTCCCGGCATGGGTTTGGTGGCTGGATTTGTCGTATTGATAGTGGTCGGTCTGCTGGTGAACGCCTACGTCATCCGACGCGTCATCACCTTCAGCGAGTCGCTGATCTTGCGTATCCCGGTGGTCAAGACCGTGTATTCAGCGGTCCGCGATCTGACCGGCCTTATGAAGGTGGGCGAGAAGGGCGGCGAGCTACAGCGCGTCGTAATGGTTCAGTTCGGTCCCGGCAAAGTCATCGGCTTCGTGACGCAGGAAAATGCGACGCTGCCCGGTCTTGGTGCCGACGAAGAGCTCGTCGCCGTTTATATGCCGATGAGCTACCAGATTGGCGGCTACACTCTTTATCTGCCCCGCGATCGCATCGAGCCCACCGATCTCACGGTCGAGGCCGCTATGCGTATCGTTCTGACGGGTGGAATTCAGACCAAATAGAAAATTCAGTTGAGGTGTGACGAGATGGCTAAAGTCGACTACAGCATCAGGAACCGCACGGCAGTCATTGCTTTCGAGGCGCCCCCGGTCAACAGCCTGAGCTATGCGTT
>Ga0129336_10002463_pt1 | contig 11453 bp, 9 predicted proteins | sample CPB6_02_DNA_FD_96878 | JGI IMG/M metagenome (GOLD analysis project Ga0129336, IMG submission 96878) | Freshwater to marine salinity gradient microbial communities from Chesapeake Bay, USA - CPBay_Sum_0.6_0.2_DNA | ecosystem: Environmental > Aquatic > Marine > Coastal | place: USA: Chesapeake Bay...
CTACTTGGTTACTCATCCCAAACACCTACCACCTTTGGTGAGGTAGTTGGTGAAAACTTTAATCAATTTGTAAAGCTAGCTGATGATCACTGTGATGGTTGGGGTATTGCCACAAGTGATAGTAAAAATACCGATCTATATAAAGAGCCAGTTGCTGCCACAAAAAGTGCCAACTTCAAAGCGCAGTTAGCAAGCCATAAATCCAAGGCAGCACTCCTTCACCTTAGGTGGGCAACAGCTGGCATGGCGATAAATGAGAACAACACCCATCCCTTTACCTACCAAGATATATCTTTTATCCACAACGGATCTATTACTCCCTTTGATTGTCTGGATCCACTAATAGATAAGAAGTACTTATCCCTTGCTAAGGGCAGTACTGATTCCGAGAGGTACTTCCTCTATTTACTTACCCAAATAGAAAAGCATGACTTTGTTGCAGGTATTAAGTCTGGCCTTTCCTATATTAAAAACAACTGCTCCTACTCATCTATAAATATGATGATCACAAACAAGGATTACTTTGTAGCAGCTTGTGTTTATAACCAAGACAAAATTCCAGATAGATTTAAAGACCAACCTGATTACTACCACCTTAAATACACTAAAAAAGATGGTCAGGTGGTGGTGGCATCCTCTGGTTGGGATCAAAAGGGGTGGCTAGAGATCCCTAATGGGAGTGTGTTGGTGGTGGAGAGGGTTAAAAACGAGGAAAGATTAGAGAAGATTTAACTGCTTCGTTGCCAGTTGTCAGTGCCCAGTCCTACTGTTATACCGTGCCTAAAAAGAGAGTTTGAAGAAGACAAGAAATGAATATTACGTGGACCCCTCGATTCAAATCCCAGTTAGATCGGTACACAGGCGTTCATGAGATGGTCATTAGCAGAACTGCTGAATTAATCCGTAAAGCTGAATCTAATCCAACTTCATGGCATAGATATGAAGAAAAACTTAAAGATGATTCATTTGGGTCTGTGCAAGCTTATAAGACTGCAGTCACAAGCGGAGACCGACTGGTATTTGTTGTGGAACACAATCAAATAATTTTGGTAGATATTGGTAAGCATGAAGTTATGGACGATTATGCAAGAATGTCTAAAAGTGCGCGCAACAAAGATATTTCCTCTACCCGCGAAGTGGATTCATGGTTTGCAAATAAACTAAGCATAAAATTGTTAAAAAAGTCCTCAGCGAGAAGTAAACCAAATCCTGGTCAACAAAAAGTAGATATATCTGAGATTATGAGTGAAGAAATTCAGGGTGATGATTTCCGGTACGCTTTTGATGAAGAGCTTAATGAAAAATGGGTATTGTTTTTAGATCAACAGCAATCAAAAGTTGCAAATGAGATTTATATGGACTTAGAAAGACCAGAACATAAATTAAAAATACATTTTATTCTAGGAGGACCTGGTACTGGAAAGACTATAGTCTTATTAAATATTGCAATTCGATTGGAAAATGCTGATAAAGCAGTCTCGTTCCAATTATCTCAAGGAGTATTAAAATATCTAAACTCTGGGTCTGCAAAAGTACCAGGAGCAAATTTTGGCCCGGGACCAGGGGTAGTTTTACTTGTTGATGATCCAGCAGATTTACAAAGCATGAATGGAATCATCCGCCAAGCAAAGAGCAGTAAATGCAAAGCTGTGATCATTGCACTTGACCCACTTCAGTGGCACGAGAAGGAGATGCCGGAAACATTTGAAAAAATATGGAGTAACAATGAAAACATAACTCATAAATTAGATGTTTGTTACCGGCAATCAGCCGGAGTCGCGAAGAAGCAATTAAAATTATTCACAAGTTTGCTTGGTAAAAATTCACGTTTTCTTATTGAAGAAAAGCAGAAACAAGAAAGGGTAGATTTAGCTCCGTACTTAAACCTTTCTCTTGATATGACATTTGTCGATGAGGCTGGGCGTTATAAAGTTTACTTAACAGATCCGCGATCAAACTTTATAAGAGAAATTGAAAGATTTCGTAAGAGAGAATACATATGGAAGCATACTCATCCAATAGCTTTTATATATCAAGACAATTTGCCTAAAGAAGTAAGAAATTATGCAAAGGAATACTCGCAGGGTTTGAATAGAATTGAATTTAATTATAGCGACTATAAAAAAACTAGAGGGATGGAATATCAAGAGCTCTTTCTGTTTTTAGATAGCGAATTCTGGGAGAGAATCAATTATGGACAACAAGGGCTTAAGACTTCTGATTGGCAGCAAATTGCATGCCTACACACGCTATTTAGTAGGCCAAAAGACGGCCTAGTTATTTTCATTATTTAGGTTAATTGTATGAAATCTAATCAAATTATGCACCGCAAGCACTAAGCTGTGCTCATGTCATTTACGTTCATTGACCTATTTGCCGGAATAGGTGGGTTCCATGCCGCGCTGAAAAAATTTGGTGGAAATGCTGTCTTTGTCTCAGAAATAGATCGGGCGGCAAAAATAGTATATGAAAATAATTGGATAAAAGATGATCTAATTATTTCTGGCGATATTAAACCGCTAACAGAGGGGGACGCAGTCCTAGTCCCAAAACACAATGTTTTAACCGGTGGATTTCCATGCCAACCATTTTCAAAGTCTGGTAATCAAAAAGGTGTTAATGAGGCAAGAGGTACACTATTTTTTAATATATTAAAAGTGATTGAATCAAAAAAACCAGAGTTAGTTTTACTTGAAAATGTACGGAATTTAGTTGGACCTAAACACATAAGTGACTATAAAAAAATGGTTAAGTTACTGCGCCAGCTCGGGTATGTTGTCAGTGCGGAACCAACCATTATCTCACCCCATGAAATCCCTGAAAAATTTGGTGGAACCCCACAACATAGGGAACGTGTATTTATTGGTGCTATCAAAATGGACACTATAAATTCGAAGTTATACGACAATTTAGGTCCACTTATTGAAAGAAAGCCATTCTCGGAAATTGGCGAATGGGACTTACAAGATTTTTTGGATAGAAAATTACTAACTAGTAAAAATATACGTGAAACAAAATCGTTAAATAAATCTCAATTGCAAGCACTTGCTGCTTGGAATGAGTTTTTAAAAACTTATAGAAAAATTAATAGGCAGAATTTACCTGGGTTCCCTCTTTGGAGCGAATTTTGGCAACAAAGAAGTAATTTTGTTATATCTAGATCCACTCCCGCCTGGAAAAAGATTTTTATTGAAAATAATAATACTTTTTATACCGCAAATAAAAAGTGGATTAATGACTGGAAAAAAGAATATGAATTTGAATCATTTATTCCCTCTTACAAAAAGTTTGAATGGCAAGCAAGAGATGAAAAAGATATTTATAAATGTTTAATTCAGTTCCGTCCCAGTGGTATTAGGGTTAAGAATCCTAGCTATGTACCTGCATTTGTTGCTTTAACGCAAACACCAATACTTGGTTGGAAAAAAAGACCTCTTAATATTAGTGAAGCTAAATTACTTCAAGGCTTTCCAGATACTTTTAATTTTGGCGACCAAAATGATACAGCATCTTTTAAGCAAATCGGAAATGCTGTGCACGTTGGAGTGGCAAGTTTAGTCTTCCAAGCCTTAGTAAAAAGGGCTATAAGAATTAGACAGCCGTGGGCATTATCTTTAGACACATCAGAATTCTCTTTAGGAGACGTCCCCCTGGGTGATGATGGTGCATTGTTTTGATGCCTATTGACCGGCTTGATTTTGATGGAACAATAGGAGTCAGATGAGGGGAAAAAATAAATGAGCAATAATAATAATTTTAATGAAGATGAATTTCCTATAGATATTACCCCTGACATCAGCGCGCTTAAAATATTTAGAAATTTATCTTTTACTCCTTGGTATGCAATTGGAGAATTTGTTGATAATTCAATAACAAGTGCACTGAAAAATATGGATGATCTAATTGCTTTGAATGGAACAGACTATGAATTACGAATTGATATTGAGTTTCCAAGAAACAAAGATTCTTTGATTATTAAAGACAACGCCGCAGGTATTTCTCGTACAGATCTTATTGAAAGAGCTTTAAAAACTGGGGTTCCAGCAATAGATACATCTGTAGGCCTTGGTAAACATGGTGTTGGCATGAAAGCCGCTGGATTATGGTGGGGTGAAAAAATAATCATCGAAACTCATCCTATCAATGAAAAAAATGGTTGGCATATAGACTTAGATATTTCAGATCAAGATAACAAGAAGAAAATTGTAGTGGCAAAGCCAATTACGCATCGCGGCTATCCTGGAACGACTATTACTGTTGAAAAACTTTGGCAGAAAACACCACAATCAAGAACAATTACTGCCATAAGATCTTATTTGCCATCAATTTATAGAGCATATATTGGTTCTACTAAAGAAGATGGCGAACTAAAATGCTTAATTTTTTACCAGAACAAACAACTTGCTTTTGAATATCCAACTTTGCTAAGGGAACCATTATGGCCAACTAAAAACGGTCCAGAGTTTGGTGCGCCTGTTCGACTTTGGCGTAAAGATATTAATATCCAACTCTCATCAGGTAAATCCATTAGCGGCTGGGTAGGAATTCTTGAAAAATTAAATAGAGATATGAGTGGTTTCTTCCTGAAGTACAGAAATAAAGGTATCTCTGGAGTTGTTCCTATGCAAAATTCTGATCCAGAAGATTCTAGAGATGCTAGGGACACGGTATCAAAGGGTGCATATAAGCCAAGAAAAATATTTAGGCAAAGTGGCGGTTACGCGGACCAGTCTTTTATTGGAGAGTTTGATGCTTCCGAATTTGGCAAAACAATAACTACAGATGAGCCAAAATGGTCAGCTGAAGAAAAGGATGAATTTGAAACAAAACTTCTGGACTTGCTGGTGGCTGATGATTATTTAAGGATGGCTACTAACTATCGAAGAAAAAAAGCAAGCGAAAAAGATGTAGAAGAGGCAATAAAATCAGATGCTGAAGAAAACAAATTGTTTCAAGATAGCCTTGATGGAAATATTGACCATTCAGACATCTCAGAAGAACTAGAAAGCTTGGAGGTTTTACCCGCTCTAGATCCAGAATCTACTGAAGATACTGGGAGTTTCTTGCTGCATGATCGCGAAGGGCATAAACACAATTTCAGATTTATTTTTGTAAAGGATATAAGTCGTGAATTTATTATGTTAATAGAAAACCCTGAAAAACGCATCCATGAAATTCAAATGAATCTTTTTCATCCTTGCATGAATGGGATAATTGTTGATACATCAACTCGAAAAGCTATAAAGCGATTAGGAATTGCGATTGCTGCAAGTGAAGTTTTTAGTAATGGTTACGACAAATCGAAAATTAGGACAAAAATGAATGAAATATTAAGACAACTTGAGTTAAACGATGATGACTAATGGCAGTCCGGAAATTTTTATTTTAGACAAAGCAACTACAAATAACTGTCTTGGAGATTATTTTTTAACACAATCTGAAAAAACTAAAACAAATGTGCCTGGTGAACAAGCGTTATCTGACTCAGAAAGATTTCAAGAAAGAGTTCTTAATCTGACTTCTCAGCTCGATATTTTTCTGACGTCACATCAGAAAGAAGTTGCTTATTTGGCATTAGGAAAAATTCAATCTGGTAAGACAGCTCATATGATGGGTGTTATTGCGTGGGCCGCCGACTCACAAGTATCCCTAGTCACAATTTTTACAGGAGTAACAGAGGCATTGAATGCTCAAACAACTAAAAGGCTTACAAAAGACCTTACTTCACTTGGTGAAAACTATATAACCACACACGAAGTTCCGACTTCTACAGAAGGTTCTAAATATCGTGATTTATACAGCGAAGTAAGTAAATGGGTTAGAGATAGACTAGATAACGAGTTGAGAGAGAAAATTATTACTCCGCTTCCAGTTCTTGTCACTCTTAAAAATCCCTCACGAGTTAAAACTTTAAAGACTTTGATAAGTTCGTTGAAAAAAGAACATGGAAGTCAAATAGTTTCGCTATTAATTGATGATGAAGCTGATCAAGCTTCACAAAATGCTGGGGCAAATAAAAGAAAAATAACTGCTACCTACGACGCTATAAAAGAACTAAGAGACTTACCTAATAGAAACATCTTGTTGTCCTACACAGCCACACCACAAGCAGTTCTATTAACTGACAGAAACGGAAGGCTACGGCCCAATTATTGCGTAACTGTTAAGCCAGGATTTGGTTATTTCGGGTTAGAACATGCTGTAAGCGAAGACTTTAGTCCAAATACATTTGTAGTAGATGACTATGATAATCAACCATCGCAATGGAAATCTATACCAAACTCGTTAAAATTCGCCGTAATTCAATTCATTTGGACTGGATGGATAAGATTTTATGATGCAGATGTTTTTTATCATAAGAGTGGGTTAGGTGGCGAGCAGCTCAAAAATGAATTAGCGAGTGTCCAGATGCTGGTCCATGAATCAAGTAGAACAATCCAGCACGAGTACATGTTTAGTCATATAGCAAGATTAAAAGATGATTTAGCTGATGGATTAAAAAACGCGTTAATGGGCAATCTTGGCGCTTCCGAACTTAAATCTTTAGAAAACGAATGGTTAGGGGTATTGGAACAAACAATACAAAATCTACCTGCTGAATTGAAAAATAGAATTCACAAGGAGTTTAATTCAGAAAAAATAAAACAACTTTATAACCTGATAACTAAGTTGAATTTAATAGTTGTTAATTCAGATCCTAACCGATCAAACTCACATCTTGAATTACCAGATGATAACGACGCGTGGGGTAAAGCAAGAATGTGGATTTTAGTAGGCGGCGATATACTGGGTCGCGGACTTACAATTCCGCAATTAACTGTAACTTATTTTTTACGGCACCCAAACAAGCCTAATTTTGATACCGTCTCGCAGCAAATGCGGTTTTGTGGATATAGAAGCAAATATGCAAACTTTGTTTTTATTCATTGTCAAAATCATACTTTTACGATGTTTGAGTACATGTATGAAATTGACAGCACAATTTGGCGTCGAGCTGAAATTTGGGATCTCGAGCGATTAGATATTTTAACCACTCTGCCAGCAGTTTTATACGCCTCCAGAGGAGGTATCAGACTTGAGCCAGTAAGAAAATCGGTTACAGATCCAGATCTAATTGATCAGAAAATAACTGAAAATATATTTTCACTCAAATCAATATTTGATCCCAATGATTTTAGGTCTAACTTATCAACTCTAAAAAGTTTTATTGATGAAGAAAAATTAAACCAAATAGGAGTCGACCGTGGACTCTGGATAGAGTATATGGATCCTACTAATTTGCAGTTTCAGAGAATAATTTCTACCTGGAATACGCAAGATCCGAAAGAATATTCGATTCTAATAGGAGCAGCTGAATTATTTAACGAAGAAATGGGAGAGTTGGGTCTGGCAGATGTCCCAAAACGCATTTTTATAAGAAAAAATCTTTTCAATAAAATTAATTCTGTTTCCGATTTAAAATCTTTTACCGAATCAATAGAGATGACTAGGCGTGCAAATCAAAAGCAAAAAGTACATAATTTAGATAACTGGAATAAACTTTTTATGCATGGAATGAAAGTCAGCAATAAAGTAGCGAGATGGCCCACTTTGGCTGTTGGTCACATAGGTGATGGGCAAAGAAAACTTAGAGATGACCTTGATGAAAGGGCCAGTATTCTTATAATTGAACCAACTTTGGCTTTAGAAAAAACTCGTGATAGTTCAAGCGCTCTAGCGATTGGTTGCGCATTCACTCTCATGTCTCCCACAGAATTTGACCTTCGCTTGATAGGACATAGAGTTTAATGATTATCAATACGAAGGAGATACAAAGTGCTATTTTAAAACGAATTGAACAATCATCGTTTGACGAGGATACCAAGATATTTCTTGATTTGTTTGACTCAAATGAAAACATTGGTGTCGGAACAGATTCAAAAGGGCGCACGGTTTTACTTATACCTGGACAATCAAATGTTACATCATTTGAAACAAATTTTGCATCTTTTGATCACTGGATAAACATAATTAGAGCTGAAGACAACAAAGTTTTACAGGGTGTTGCACTTTTGACTTTAGATATTAAGAAAATAGATCTAGCAACAATTGATGCGGCAACTGCAATATTTCTTGGAATTATTGATTTACAAATGAGATTCAAAAAATGTGGAGAAGCAATTTGGCAAATGAAAAGCCTTTTTGAAAGTGAGTTAAAATATAAACCTTCTAATGAAGCAGTAACTGGACTAATCGGCGAATTAATATTTATTTTGAATTCTAAAAATAAGGAGCAAGCAGTCAACTGCTGGCACTCTTTAGTTGACGACACTTATGATTTCTCTTCTGAATCTCTGAGGCTGGATGTCAAAGCAACAAAATCAGGAGTGCGCCACCATTATTTTTCATCAACACAAATACCTCCGACTACTGGAAAAAAGGTTCTAATAGCTTCAATCCTTGTTCATACAGTTGAAATGGGCACTACTTTGAATCAACTCGTAAATAAAGTTTGTGAAAATTTGAGTCAAGATCTTGCCGAGAAGGTAAACAACTCAGCTTTGAAACAATTAGGTGCACATCCTGGAGTGGTATTGCAACCTCAAATAGATACCGTCAGTACTATAAAATCAATAAATATTTATGATTCACATGATATTCCAAGTCCAGAATTCGAAGATGAAGTAATATCTGCAAATTGGTTAGCATCTTTAGATCGAGCTAAGTTATCTGAATACAATTCTCAAGAAATTCCATTTTAGTGCTTTATTGTATTAATACTAGAGTCGTGTCTTTGTCATATAATATGGTAAAACACAGGAAAATGAAAAAGAATATCCAAACAAAAATTATAAAATTTCCACATCACCATGAAATTTAACTATGGTTTCAAAGAATTATTCAGTTAACTTAGAGGAACTAGCAAAACGAGTGTGCTCACATGATCACTCAAAAGTTTCCGAATTTCTTGAAAACAGAAGAATCAGAAATATTCTTCATTTCACACATATCTCAAACTTAATTTCAATACTTACGAACGGATTAAAAAGTTTAGATAGTATAGAAAAAGCAGGGATCACAATTAAATCGCATGATATAGGACGATATGACGAAATTCGGCAAGGTATTTTCTGCTCTATTGCTTACCCCAATATATGGATGCTTAATGGTAAAGAGAACATAAATCCACAAGAGTACGCAATATTAGAAATAATGGAAAACGCTTTATTCCTTCAACATTTTGCGGCTTTCCCTGGAAATTCAGCCAGAAATGAATTAAAGACTCATGCTGAAGAAAATCTCAACCTGTACGTTGGAGTTACAGGTTTAAGAAGAATGTTTCTAAATAAGGATTTACGTAGCAAACAGAACGTGCCTAAAAATGAACCCACCGATTTGCAAGCTGAAATTATCTTTTTTAATGATTTAAATCCAGACAGAATTAGAAAAATACATTTTCCAGGATTGCGAAGTAAAGCTTTTGAGTATATATACAAAATTCTAGAAAAAGATTTCCCGGAAATTGTAATTGAATTTCAATGTTCACATGATTTTTTCTATAAAAAAACTTCACATAGAGGCCATGATGGACGAAGATTTAGTTTGGATTGGGGATAACACAATGGCTAGCAGAATTGTGTTTTTGCCTTCTACTGGTTCAAATGACGAATTATTTCAGGAAAAGTTAGTGACTTTTGACTGGGTACCAGGAATGGCAATAAGCCAGGCAAAAAAATCTATTCGAAATTTACATGCGGAAGCAGTGAAGCAAATCGGCCTGACCAAAATACTTGAGGTATCAACCAGGTCGGAAGAGGCACTTGGGGTTTCACTTAGCGCATTTAATTTACCTTTTGAAGATAAAAGTTTTTCTATTGAATCTGCCTACCAGTCATCTAAAGTTTTTGAAAAAGGTGGCCCATATCTAGACCTGCTAGATGCCAATTCTACTGATGCTAAAACTGACGATAGGCTGAAAAATTCTGGAATGTTATTAGGTTTTCAGTTCGAAGGTATGGAATTTTCAGTTACAAAAGCTCCTAATTTTTATGATTATTTATACATTAGAGGTTTACTTGCATTTCCAAATCGATCTTTACTAAAAAATTATGATGGTTTTACAGATATAGCTTTCAGTCAAACATCGCTTAAATACAAGAGTAAAAAATCTTATAACTGTCAAGCTAGATCTGTCGCTATTTTTCTTACTATGACCTCTAAGTATCAAGAAATAGATATTTTGAAGAATTTAAAACAGTTAATTACCCGAAAAACCTCAGATGTTTTACAACTTGATCTATTTTAGTGCACAGATTAGTGCTCAAAGCAATTGCCTATGGGCAGTCGAACTTAATCATAGTATTTTTTACTTGTGAAACAAATGTGCAATATATCTGTCCAGTGAATATAAACAAGAGAATTGCAAGGCAAATATTAATAATGTGTGGACTGATGCTATCTTGATTAAATATACCGTCAATAGTACAAAAGATAAAATTAATCAAATATTAGTACCTAAAACAGGGGTAGTTTATTTCTTACCTGACAGTAAGATTAAATTCTAAAATATAAATAATCTTAACTGCAATATTTCTAATTAAATTTAAGTATGCCTCTTCACAAGCCTAATCAATACCTCAACCAACACAGTGCTTAGGAATGAGTAGATCAACAGGAAACTCCAGTAAGGCACGGTAACGGGAATAGAGTCATTAAAATCTGCTTTAAACCAAAAGTTGTTATAGACCCAATTAGGTTGGTGGATAAAGCCTAGAAGAAATGTAAACGAGAGCATTGAGATCCTTACCTTATTCATATCTGATCCTTCTCACTTATCTGGTTAGTTAATTCTACATCTTGCTCTGTCTTCACTCGCTTTAGGAAGAAATCCTTGGATACATCCACTATTTCGTAATCAGTCTCTATGTGTTGCCACTTATCTATATCAATATCTTTGGCAAAATACTCTGCCTCTTCTGGACTAGTTGCTTCAACTACTATTTGATAGATACTTTTGTACTCAGTAGTTACTCGGTAGCATTTTTCTTGAGTAGTCATTCTTTGCCAGTTATAACTCAATCCTACTCAGCTTTGTATCTCTGATACCATCTACCTTAACGTCTTCTTCCATATCTGAATAACAGCTGCCTTCATAGCTTCAGGCTTAACTTCTACTTGGGGGGCGCTTTTAATCATTGTTAGATTAGTTGCTTTTGAAACATCAATTATCTTCCAATCAGAATCTACCTCAGTCCATAGCTCTATCTCTTTTAGATCTGCGTGGTAGGCAGCTTCATTTTCATTTTTTGCCATTAAGACAATTTGAAAATCTAATTTCATCTGTTTAGTAATTACGTAGTTCTTATTTACTGATTCCATGCCCTGAACTTGACCCCCACCACTGACAGTTACAAGGCGCAATTAGTTAGGGCTAGCCAGGATCAGCGCCACCTCAGCCCAAATCTCAGGCGTCC
>Ga0129336_10002464_pt1 | contig 11452 bp, 9 predicted proteins | sample CPB6_02_DNA_FD_96878 | JGI IMG/M metagenome (GOLD analysis project Ga0129336, IMG submission 96878) | Freshwater to marine salinity gradient microbial communities from Chesapeake Bay, USA - CPBay_Sum_0.6_0.2_DNA | ecosystem: Environmental > Aquatic > Marine > Coastal | place: USA: Chesapeake Bay...
CTGCCAGTCGTGGTTAGCGTCAAGCGTCCATGACGGGTACGGCTGCGGCGAGATGAATACGTCGGCGTCGGCGTCGTAACGGTAGCCGGGGCCGCAATACTGCTTGCGGAAGTTGCCGTTGTACGAGGTCTGGCGCCACTCACCGGGCAGCCCAAGGGTGTCCGCAATAAACGTCTGTCCCAGCGGCTCTGAATGCGTCGGAGCGGGATCGGGAGCGTCTTGGTTGCTGACGCTAATGACGCGCCACACGACGCCGTCCTGGTCAATCTCAGCAAAGTACGCCATGCTCCCTCACCACTGTAGTGTGCCGGAATCATTGAACACATACACCGTGTAACCACCTGACGTTGTAATACTTGGGTTTCCAGTCGTTGATCCCGTGGCAAATGTGTCAGGATGCCGGATCACAACGACGCCCTTACCACCATTCCCACCAGGGTTCTTGTCCGAATATGTGCCCCCACCGCCGCCACCTCGATTATCTTGCCCATTCTGGGCTGACGCGCCTCCGCTGACGCCACCAGCGCCGCCGCCGCCGGAGCCGCCAGCGGCCGCAGTCCCGCTAACGGCACCGCCGCCGCCGCCGCCGGCGTAATTCACGCTATTCCCGGTGATGGAAACAGCAACGCCAGCGCCGCCGGCCGTGGCATTGCCGCCTGCACTTGCCGCGCCTGCGCCGCCACCACCTGTACAACCGACTCCGCTGGCAGTCCCAGCCCCGTAACCCTGGTTAGCTGTCCCAGAGCCTCCAGCCCGGCTTCCGCTGTCTGAGTAGCTGCCGCCGCCGCCAGAGCCGCCATCGGAGCCAGCAACGCCCGTTACGTTAGTTCCGCGAGCCCCACCGCCGCCACCCGTTGAAGTGATGGAGCTGAAAACAGAATTGGAACCGTTAGCTCCCACCACATGAGAGCTGCCGCCAGAGCCACCAGCGCCGACAGTGATCGTGTAACTGATGCCCGAGCTAACGCTTAGGGCAGACTCCAGTGAGCTTCCGCCACCTGTGGCGGTCACGGTACTGCGGAGGCCACCAGCGCCGCCGCCGCCGGAGCCGCCATTATTTGTGCCGCCGCCGCCGCCACCGCCAGCAACAACCAAGTAGTCCACGCTGGAGGGGGCCAAGGTCGTACTGGGCACCCGCGACAGGGGCGACTGCCCCCAGTCCTTCACCTGTGTCGTCACGAACAGCCGGGAACGCCTACTCATTAGGCGATCCGGTTGACGTAGCCGTGGATGGTAATGACGTTGGTGGTCGCCGCGTAGGCGCGGATTGTGTTCGCGGCTGCGCCGGTGCCGGTCAGGGTCAGACCGGGTGCGACAAGAACAAGGCCGGACTGAGCCGGGATGCTGACCTTGATGTCGTCGTCGGGTGTCGCGGTGCCGCCCATCTGCACGGTGAGAAGCACCGCGGACGTGTGGCCGTTGTACGCATACAGCCATGCCTCGTCGATGATGCTGCTCGATGTTCCGGTGGCGTGGATCGTGGTGCCTGCGGACGATGTCGCCGCAACCTTGATCCCCTTGCCCTGCGTGGACCCACTAAGGAGGGTCTTTGTAAAGGTTGCCATGTTGTCTCCTTAGCCGAATACCTGGACAGCGATGATGTTGTCGGCGTCGTCCTTGCCGCCGCCTGCTGACGTTGCCCATTTCATCTTGGGCGTGGATGCGGAGTCCCAGGTGAGCACCTGGCCGTCGGCGGTGCCGACCGCGACGACGGCGGGGGTTGCCGAGCCAGACGAGGCGATTACCTGCCCGGCCGCTGTTATCAGGGAGTAAATGCCGTTGGCGTGGGCGTGGTCGGCTCTGGCCGCAGTCGTGGCCGTCCCCGCCGCGCCCGTGGCCGAGTCAGAAGCGGCCGGGGTGGCCGACGACAGCGTCGTGCCTTCGTGGACGTGGTCGGCCCTCGAGGGCGTTACCGCGGTTCCAGCAGCTGGGGTGCCGACGGCCAGCGGGGTCGCATCCGACAGCGTGACGTTGAGCGTGCGGGAGGTCGACAGGTCGCCGCCGCCAGCGAGCGCCGTCCCGGCGGTGATCGCCGTCGCTGTCCCGACGGCTCCGATGTCGGCCGCGGTGGGCCGGGCGTGGGCGTGATCGCCGCGGGCTAGTTCCACGCTCGTGCCGGCGGCAGCAGCGGCAGCCAGCGCCGCAGGACTGCCGTCGAAGAAGTCGGCGACTAGGGTGCCGCCGGTGGCGGTGCCCAGGCCCGCGCCGTAGCGCAGGCTGAACGTGTTGGCCGCGTAGTCAATGGGCGCGGTTGCTGATAGGCCGGCCAGGTCGCCCTGGGGGCCGGTGACCAGAGTGAAGTTGAACGTGCCGTTCGTTGAGCTGCCGGAGTTTGTGACTGTCCCAGGGCCCGGGTAGGCGACGAAACCGACGGTGCCGATGGTGACGGTCGCGGCGCTGCCGGCGGGGCCGGTGGCCCCGGTAGCGCCCGTCGCCCCCGTTTGGCCCGTGACGAGCACGAAGTCGAGCACGGCGGCCGACGAGCTGCCTGAGTTCGTGACGGTGCCGGGCCCCGGGTAGGCGACGGCGCCGACCGTGCCGACGGTGACCGTGGCCGCAGAGCCGGCCGCGCCCTGCGGCCCGGTGGCCCCTGTCGGGCCCGTGGCGCCTTGGGGCCCGGTGTCGCCGGTCACAAGGATGAAGTCGAAGGTGCCCGCGGTCGAGCTGCCCGAGTTAGTCACGGTGCCGGGGCCAGGGTAGGCCACCGTGCCGACGGTGCCGACGGCGATGGTGGCCGCGCTGCCAGCCGCCCCGGTCGCTCCAGTCGCTCCCGTCTGACCTGTCACCAGGACGAAATCGAGAACGGCAGCGCCGGACGTGCCCGAGTTCGTCACCGTGCCGGGGCCGGGGTAGGCGGTAGCGCCGATGGTCCCTACCGTGACGGTGGCCGCTGGGCCTTGCGCGCCCGTGGCTCCGGTGGCGCCCGTGGCCCCAGCTGGGCCGTCGCGCAGCACGAAGTCAAACGTTCCGGCGCTTGAGGAGCCGACGTTCGTGACGGATGCGGTGCCGGTGTTGGCGACCGACGTGACGCTACCGACGGCGATCGACGCCGCCGACCCGGCCGCACCCGTCGGCCCCGTAGGAATGCCCAGGTTCAGCGTCTGGTTCGGAGCCAGGCCGGTGATCGTCGCTGTCGCCGCGGACCCGGCCGCGAGCGTCGACACCGTCCCGATCGACAGGGACGAGGCGAGCGAGTAGTACTCGGGCCCGGCCGCCGCCGCCGGAGTCAGATCGGCGAGGTAAACCGTGCCGCCCGCGACTACGGTGCCGGGGATTGTCACGTCATAGGACCGTGAGACGCCGTCGACGACCTCGGCGACCGTGTACACCCAGCCAGTCGGGGAGATGTCGGCGTCGTCAGTGATCGGGATGGTCGCCGAGAAGTTCCCGGCCGTGCCCAGCGTCTTCGTGACCGCCGAGTTCGGGATCGACAGGTTGGCGCCAGAGTTCGTCAGCCACGAGGAGGCGGTGAAGGTGACCGTGCCCGTTGACGGCGTGCCCTCGGGGGTGATGAAGGAGCCGACGACGGTGACGGTGGTGAGGTTGGCTGGGAATGCCATCAGCCCTCCAAGGCTTCGATGCGGGCGGTGAGGTCGTCCACTTTGTCGGCGAGGGATTGGACGGCAGTGATCAGCATGGGGACGAAGACGGAGTAGCGGACCGACAGCATCCCCGTTTCGGGGTCTTCGCTGACCATGTTCGGGAAGATCGGCTGGAGTTGCTGGGCGATGACGCCGAGCATCTTGTAGTCGTCGCCGGTCCAGTTGTAGGTGACGACCTCGACCTGGCGGAGGTCGTCAAGGTACTGGCGCGCCGGAGGGATGTTGGACTTGTAGCGCTCGTCGGAGAAGCCGGCGTAGGAATTGCTTTGGGAGCGGACGTCACCGTCAGCAGCAACATCGAAAATTGTGCCCGCTGTTGTAACAGCGTTCGACCGCAGTCTTAGGCAGGTATCGGCCCCGGTTGCTGTGGTGCGGTAGCCGTTGAGAGGGATGACGTTCGCCTCAGTTGAGATGCGGTCGACAAAGAGCTCGTCCCCAACGGTCAAGTCTCCCGTAAATGTGCCGTTGGCGTTCACGTTCATCGCGCCGTCGAAATTGCTCGTTGAGTTCACTTGCAGCTTGCCGGAAACCTTGACTTCGCTGCCGGAACTGACATCGAACACGAACTGGTTAGGGTCGGCCTTAACGGTCGCCACTACCGTGCCACCGGAGTAGAAGCCGATGGTGTCAGCGCCGGCGTCAGCTAGGACGATCCGTGACCCGCCGCCGCTGGTCCTGACGACTCGGCCGCTGATCGTGCCGGACGTGATGCGGCCGCCGTCGATCTGGGTCGTGCCGCCCGAGCCGACGCTGGTGGCAGTAAGCACACCCGACAGGTCTAGGCGTGTGGCCGAGATCGTGCCAGTGGTGATCCGGCCGCCGTCGATGTTCGTGCTGCCACCGCTGCCGACATCGGCTTGAGTGAGGTAACCAGAAATGGTGACATTGCCGGTGGCAGCGCTGATATCAACAGTCGTGCCGCCCGTTGAGTTGTACGCCTTCAGCCCCGACGTGTCGATGACGACGCCAGGGTAACCCGTAGGGCCGACGGTGCCCGCGGTCTTGACCGTGGCGCCGACGATGGTCTTGCCGTTGATCGCGTCCGCGTCAATCTTGGCCGCCGTCACAGCGCCCGCAGCGATAGCCCCGGCCGTGATAGCCCCAGCGGCGACCTGGAGGGCCGTGATCTGCCCAGCAGCGATCGACGCCGACCCCCAGGCGTTAGTCGTCCACGAGCCGCCCGAGTAAATCTTGTGAATGATGGCGGTGCCCGGTGAGGAGTCCAGCCAGACGTCGCCCTCGAGCGGGCTGCTGGGCGCGACGGCTCCAACCGTGTTCGTAACCCCGCCGATCGTCCGAGCGTTGAACGAGACCGCACCCGAGCCGATCGTCGCCGTTCCGTAGTCGCCGGCCGTGGTCAGCCCGGTCTGCCCGCTGGCCGCATCCGAAGCCTCAGTGACACTGCCCGCAGCGTCGGCCCCGCGGAACTTGACGTAATACGTCGTCCCCGCCGTCAAGCCGCCTAGGAAGAACTCGCCCGGGTCATACAGCTGCCCCTTGAGCGTTGCGGTCCCCGGCGTGAACGCAGTCCCCGACGTCGACAGGTGGACCTCGATCCACGCCGTCTCAATCGGGAACGGATTACCCGAAGCGGTCAGCCCGTTCCACACGGCGCGGATGCCCTGCACGGCACCCGTGAGCGTCGGCGTCGACGGCTTAGAGAAGTCATCCGGCCTGGGTGTCTCCACGGGCGGGTCAGTGCCGACCCCGCCGTCACCCGGCGGCACCTCCGGCGACACCTCAGACGCCGCCGAAACCCCCAAGCCCACCGACGACACGTCAACCCGCTGCGCCAGACGCTGCTCCCACAGCATCGGCGGACGCCGGAAGTCGCCAGTCGTCACGACAGCACCTCCAGCTCCGGCGAAAACTTGACCCCGTTCCCGTCCATCTGCATAGCGATCGACAGCACCCGGGCAGCGTTAGTGGAGTTCCCCGCCGGATTCGGAATCGTGATCCGGTCCCCAACCTTGAAGTCAAGAAACGGCCGGGCACCCGACACGGGGATCGCCTCCACCGACGTCGCCAGCACGATCGGCTTCCCTGTGCGCTTGAGAAGGCGGTCGGCGATGCCGCGAGCCGTCGCCTCCTCCTTCGTGTTCCCGAACTCGAGGAAAGTCTCGCGGCGGCCGTTGTCGTCGATCACGTCGCTGGTCTTCGTCGCCCAGCCGCCCTTCGTGCGGATCAGCGCGAACGTCTTTAACTGCGGCTCAACCCGCGTCGTGAACGTCAGCAGGTTCTCGGCGATCGCCAGCTCGACGTCGTCGGTCAGGTCAGAGCCGCGGACCTCCGCGGAGTTGATCCGGCCCGTCGGGGTAATCCACACGTCCACGCCCATGTCGACAACCTCGTCAAGCACCTGGAGCAGCGTCGACCCCACCTTCATCGACGCCTCCACCACCGTCGACCAGGAGCCATTCGACGGGGACGCGAACGTGTAGCCCCAGACAAGCTGGTCAAGCCGGTACACGCCGCGGTCCTCGGCCTCCTGCCCCAGCTGCTTCAAGATCAGCGCCGGATACCACTCGGCCTTCTCCGACGACACCTCCCAGGTGGCGTCCGTGCGGACCACGTTCGTCGTCGACGGCTTCCCCGAGTCGTTGACTTCGTAGCCGGTCATGATGAATCCGGCCGTCTGGTCGGCGACCAGGCGCAGGCTGATCGTCACGTCCTCCTGCACGTTGACGGCGGTGCCGCCCGACGTCGCCGACAGCCGAAACTCGTCCTTCTTCACGTTGACGAGGTACAGGTTGTCGCCCTCAGCAATACCGGCTCCAGCCGGTTTCACCTCAGTCACCGTTACCTGGTTGCCCGCCAATAGGCCGTGATCGGACGCGGACACACGCATTGAGCCCTCAATGCGTAGCGTGATGTCGGCGTCCTTCTGAATATCGACGATCGCGGAGTCGCTGTCCGACGTCGCCAACTTGAAGTTATTGGCGTTGACGGCTCGCACGAAGTACGTCTTGCCCTTGTCCAGGCCCGTGCCCTCTTCAGAAATCTTGACGACGACGACCTGCGTGCCCTCGGTCAGCTCGTGCTTGGTCCACTCAACGCGGTCGGAGTCCTTCTTCACGTTGAGCCCCGCGCGCTTCACCGACTCCGAGACCTTGAGGTCGTAGCGTTCCCACGGTTTCTCGTTGCGTACCCGGGCGGCGATGACATGGTCGCCCGCGCCGAGCCGGGTCTGGAACGTCGCCATCTGGGAGAAGGTGGGTGCGTTGTCCACGAATTTGCTCGAGGACATGACGAGGGTGCCGTTCAGGTACACGTCGGCGCTGTTGTCGCAGGTCATCCAGAACTTGACGCGCTTGGACTCCGCTAGCGTGATCGTCTTGCGGAAGTAGTTGACGGCGCCGCGCTGCACCTTTGTTGACGGGTTTGTTTTCCAAATCCAGGCCGCGTCGCGGTCGGGCCACTTCACGGGCAGGTTCTTGCGCGCTGTGGCGTCGTTTTTCCACAGCAGCACCTGGGGTGCGGCCCAGTCGGCCGTCAGCTTCCACGGCCCGTCCGCTGACGCGAAGTTGAATGGCCGTTCCGCGCTGGTGAAGTCCGCGATCCCGCCCTGCGGAAAGACGATCGCCGAGTCCAGCCACGCCAGGATCGAACGTCCCTCGACGGTGAGGACGCGCTGCCCGTCGCTGGACACCCGCTGCCGGTCTAGGGTCTCAATGAACCAGGAGAAGACGAGGGTGCCGTCGTATTTGCACCGGATCACCCGGTCCTTGCCGAGTAGGTCAGCGTCAGCGGTGCCCATGGGAACGGACAGCCGCCCGTAGCCGGGCGTGTTGAACTCGTCGACGAACTCAGCGGACAGGACGTCCTCAAGGTCGCCGAGCTCCTCGTCGTTCAACGCATCGAAGACGGTGAACGTCAGCAGGCTCACAGCAGGGCCGTCCCCGACACCTTGAAGTTCCCGTCAAGGATCGACAGGTCCACCGAGACACGGATCACGTGGGAGGCGTCGAACGCGACCTGCTCGAGGCCGCCGAGGTAGCGGGCCGTCGCGGTCCCCGCCACGCCACCGACCTGCCGGGAGATCGCGTAAGTGCTGCCCCCGTTGTAGACGGTGTTCGTGAAGGTGCGCAGTTTCGTCATGGCCGAGTCGCGGCGCAGCTCCGCCGTCGCCCCTGTGCCTACGATGACGCCCTGCACGGTCATGACCTTCGGCCCGTACCAGACAGGGGCCGCCACGGCCGCGTTCTTCCCCGGCACCAGATAGTCAGACTGAAGCGGCGGGGGAGGGGCGATGGCGCCTTGGACCTCGGTGACGTAGTCCAGCAGGGACGTCAACGTCCCGCCGTTTATCACATAGTTTTCGCTCATGAGCCCAGCCCCGCCAGCCACGCCATGCGCCGAAGCGACCTAGGCAGCGACTCCGCCACCCGCTCACCCGGCGCCGACGCCACGTTGATCGTGTCGATGTAGACGCCGCCACCGCCGCCGGAGCCGCGGGACGTCATCGCCAACTCGGCCGGCACCGCCCCGTTGTTGAGCTGCCGGAAGAACGCCGCCCCGAACTTGCGCACCGACGCCGCCCGAATAACGAACTCCCCGTTCGACAACATGCGGGGGATGGAGTCCGACGTCGAGGTGCCAGCCCCACGGATGAGGCCACCCATGGCAGAGCCGCTGCCATCTGGCACGTCCTTGCCGCCGTAGTTTTGCCCTCCAGCGCTGCCAGCGTTCACCGTCTGAACCGTGATGGTGATGGTCTTGTTCTTTAGCGCGTCGATCTGAGCCTGCAAAAGCGCGACCTGGTCACGGGGCAGCCCGATGCTGACAGCGATCTCGGTGAAGGCGTCCATGAGCATTTGCCGAGTGCTCGGCGGCATCTCAGTCCTGCTCAGCGCCGTCGTCAAGTAGCCAAGGGTCTGGTCGGCAATGTTGGCCCGCTCCGACATGTTGTCGGTCGCCAGCGCTGCCTCGCCAGCCTTGCCGATCATCTCCAGCAGAGAGTCACGGACCGCGTCCACCTGAGTCGGACTGTGACTCAGCGTCGAGTTGTAGTCGGACACCGCAACCTTCGCGTCACCCATGGCGTCTTGGAAATTCGTGAGGGCATCGACCTGAGACATGATGTCCTTGAACCCGGCAAGCTCGTCCCCTGCGGTCCCGATCTCCTCGCCCAGAGTCTTGAACTCGTCGCGGGTTTGACCGATCCACGCGCCAGGGGAGCGATCCGCCACTGCATCGACCGACTCCTTGAAATTGTCGGTCTCGTCTGTGGCGTCGCCAAGGCTGCCTGCCAGCTGGGCGACAACAGGCCACAGCAGCGGGATAGCCACCGCGGCTGCACTCAGCGCGCCGATGAGTCCAACCTTCATCGCCCAGATGATCTCGTCGAGGAAAGGTGTCAACTTTGACAGGTCAGCGGCCAGCAGGCCAACCTGCTCGCCGAGATCGCGCATCGCGGGCTCGGCAGACTCAATAGACGCCATCATCTCGTCCATCGACTGCGCACTTCCCGTGAAAGCGTCGATGAAGCCCTCGCCGAACTTCGTCTTCAACTCTTCAGCGGCAATGCCAAGGCGGCGCATCTTCCCGGCAAATGTCTCAGCGTTTGCCTCAGCCTGGCCGCCGAAGAGGTCAGACAATTCGGCGGTGATCAGGGACAGGTCGCGGGTTTTGAGGACCGCCGGGTCAATCGCGCCGTTAGTGAGCTTGTTGATCGCCGTGAACGACCCGTTGGACGCTTTTGCGAGGGCGCCCGAGACAGCGGTGAGGTCCTTGCCAGTGGCCGCTGAAACGTCAAGGGCTACTCCCAGTAGCTCTTGCGCCTGGGCGGCATCGCCAGTAGCAGTAACCAAGGACTGCATGGCGGGGCGAAGATCGTCGTCGGCGACGCCGGTAGCCCGCTGCAAATTGTCGATGAACTCTTCGACGGCTGGCTGCGCAAAACCCTGGCCCACGTTGTCCAGTGCGACGCCTAGGCGCCGGATCGCTTCTTCCTCTTCGGCAGCAGCTTGCACCGCTTCCACGCCAAGTTGCACGACGAAGGCGGCAAGGGCGACACCGGCGGCAGCAACGGCCGCGCCCATAGCGGCGAAGCCCGGCGTCATCTGCTTCTTCATGCCGTCGCCGAACTTGCCCATCGCGCTCTGCGTAGTCCCGGCCTCGCGCTTCAACTTGTCCAGGTCACGCTGCGCACGGGCCAGGTCGCGGCCGTTGTAGTCAGCGCCAACAACAATTTGGATGCCTTTGCCGCTGCCAGAAACAGCCATTAGGGCATCCTCCTATTCACTTCGGCGACGGCCCTGTCACAGGCGTCCTTAATCTGCTCAACAACCGCTGGGTAGCGCTCGTTGATGACCTTCACCCCAATGCGGCCAGGAGACTTCCGTCGAGAGTTGCCGACTGTGCGCCCAAGCCTCTGGTTAAACATGTCTGCCAGATGTGCCCCGCGCGTTGTCTGAGTCTTTGTGCCGTTTCCGATGAACTCGGCCATGTGGGCGATGGTGCCACCGCCAGCGTCTGAAGTTGAGACAATTATTCCGGCGCCGACTCGCTTGCTCTTGGCCGTCACTTGCTGCCACGCGGGCCAGCCTCCAGGTGTCGCTTTCCATCCTGAGACTGGAGGCGAACCGGGCGCAGCAGCGGCTACCGCCCCAGCGAGGTCTTTTCCGATGGCGCTGATTGCGCGTTTGACCTCACGGCCTACGGCAGGCTCAAGAACCGAAAGCGCTCTGAGTGCCTGGTCGGCACCTCGCGTTTCCACCTTGACCTGCATCATCGGCGTCTCGCTTTCTCAAGCTCAAGCGCCCTCCACGACAGGTACTTCATCATCGTGAAAAGCATCCGGTCGGATTCCTGCGCCAGCACACTCGGCGCGATGCCGTACTCGTAGGCCAGGTGCGCTAACTGCCAGTGGACGCTGCTGTCCCCAAAGGGACGGGGTCGCTCGCGTCCACCATCTCGACGCTGTCGACGGTGTCGATCCAGGCGTCAAAGTCGGGCGTGGAGCCGTTGCTGCGGCGGAGCGGGTGCCACGCCAGCCAGCACATGTCCGACAGGCGGGGGGACGCTGCGAGCTGAGTGATGCTCTTGTCGTGCTCACGTTCGAACGCGACCTGGTCGGCGGCCGAAGCGATTGTTTCGGCCACCGACCCGTCGGCGTAGGTGATCTTGAACTTGAGGCGCACAGGGGACTCCTCTGCCTAGAAGGTGCCGGTGGTTGACTTTGTGATCTCGCCCACCGCGGGGAACGTGACGTCGAACGTGGTGAGGTCCCCGACCTGGCCGTTGACCGGCGTGTTCTGAGAGACCAGCACAGGAATCGTGTACAGGGGCGCAGTCGCCGACGCCGTGCCCTGAGTCGTCGACGTGCCCGCGAGGATCGTGACGGTGGAGGTTCCACCGAACAGGGACGCGAGCGTGTCAGCGACGCTCGAGGACCCGTAGTCCTGGTGGAACGACAGCGTCACACTGGCGTCCTTCAGCCCAGCCACCCGGCTACGGGCAGCCTGGCCGAAAGCCGTGGTCTCAATTTCGTCGACGGTCTCAGTGACGTCAACGCTAGCGATGTTGGTCGTGAGCTCGGTGCTGCCGACCTTCACCCGAAGAGTCTTACCGATGAACTTTGCCACAACTGTCTCCTAGGAGGCTATGACCGAGACGGAAAACGTCGCGGTCAGATAGGTGATGTCGCCGATACTCAGCGAGCCCTGGTTTTGCATCTGGGTAACGCGGCAATCCATCGCCACGCCACCCAATGTGCGATCGCCCTCGATCGCGGCCTTGATAGACGTCGCACCGCTCCCATTGCAGTACGCATCAAGATTCCGTTGCGCGGCCCTATCAGCCACGCGCCCCACGATCACCAGCACCGAGAACGTGTAGTCGTCGGAGCC
>Ga0129336_10002468_pt1 | contig 11445 bp, 10 predicted proteins | sample CPB6_02_DNA_FD_96878 | JGI IMG/M metagenome (GOLD analysis project Ga0129336, IMG submission 96878) | Freshwater to marine salinity gradient microbial communities from Chesapeake Bay, USA - CPBay_Sum_0.6_0.2_DNA | ecosystem: Environmental > Aquatic > Marine > Coastal | place: USA: Chesapeake...
CGCACGTTGTAGGCCTCGCGCCGGCTGTAGAGCTCGGGCACTGCATTGTTCAGTACCTGGGTTTCCTCGGGCGTGAACAGGCCGGGGAAAAACAGGTAGCCATCCCGATCAAACTGCTCGAGTTGTTCGCGGCTCAGTTGCATGGTGGATCTCCTTGGGGCTTGGGAACAGGGAACTTGCCTGACCAAAACCCTGGATTTTAAGGCGCTTGCCCGGGTAAGGGTGACGAACCGGCTAGACTCTGCCTCCATTGCATTCGCGCTCAGGAGCAAGCATGAAAACCTACGACCCCAATTGGCTGGACCGCATGTACAACAACCGCGCTCTGGTGCCCGAGCATGCCGATCACTTCGCGCGCTGGGCCGAGGCTTCGGAGGATGCGCGCGCGGCGCATCGCCATCATGCAGATATTGCCTACGGCGACAGCCCGCTGCAAAAGCTCGATATTTTCCCGCCCTCCCATCTGGCCCCCACACCTTCGCCCAAAGAGGGTGCACCGGTGATGGTCTTTATCCATGGCGGCTACTGGCGCTCACTCGACAAGGCCGACCATTCCTTCATTGCCCCGGCCTTTGCCAACCAGGGTGCTTGCGTGGTCATTCCCAACTACGACCTGTGCCCGGCAGTCACTATTCCTGAGATCACGATGCAGATGGTCCGGGCTGTGGCCTGGATCTACCGCAACATCAAGCAGTACGGTGGCGACCCCAATCGCATCACGGTGATCGGGCACTCGGCCGGCGGTCACCTGGCGGCCATGCTGCTGGCATGTCAGTGGCCGGCCTATGCCAAAAATTTGCCGATGGATCTGGTCAAAGGAGCCGTGTCCATCTCGGGCCTGTACGACCTGGAGCCGGTGCGCCAAGTGCTGTTTCTGCAGGATTCGCTCAGGCTCACGCCTGAGGATGCACGCCGCGCCAGCCCGGCGCTCTTGCCCCGTCCCAAGCAGGGCGTGCTCTACACCCTGGCCGGTGCCGATGAAAGCCCCGAGTTTTTGCGCCACAACACCCTGATCCAGCAAGCCTGGGGCAAGAAAGTGGTGCCGGTGTGCGAGGCGGTGCCTGCACGCAACCACTTCAGTGTGCTGGAGGAGCTGACTGCCCCCTGGACCCGCCTGCACCAGCTGGCCAGTCGCCTCGTGCAAAGCGCCTGATCAGCGCTATCCAAGGGGAAACCCGTAGTTGAAAGGGCTGTTTTTTAAATTCAATCAAGCTAAACTTTGAGTTACATTCGCACACATTTTTGTGCGGGGTATGTTCCACAACCTTGAATGGAGTGAATCAAATGGATCGTCGTTCCCTCATCAAGCAGGCCGGTATTGCCGGTGTGCTGGCCGCAGGTGTTGCGCCTGCCGTACACGCCCAGGCTGCCATTCGCTGGCGCCTGACTTCCAGCTTTCCCAAGGCACTGGACACCCTGTTCGGTGTGAACGATGTGTTTGCCGCCAAGGTCAAGGAAATGACCGGCGGCAAGTTCGAGATTTCCACCCATGCTGCCGGCGAACTGGTGCCAGCATTTGGCACGATCGATGCCACCAAAGATGGCACGGTTGAGATGTCCAACACTGCCCCTTACTACTACTTCGGCAAGGACGAGACTTTTGCCCTGGCCTGCGCCATTCCTTTTGGCCTCAATGCCCGCCAGATGAACGCCTGGATGTATGAGGGCAATGGCCTGAAGCTGATGCGTGATTTTTATCGCAACTACAACATCATCAGCTTCCCAATGGGCAATACGGGCGCCCAGATGGGTGGCTGGTTCCGCAAGCCGATCAAATCGCTGGCCGAGTTCAAGGGCACCAAGTTCCGTGTCGGTGGCTTTGCTGGCAAGGTGGTCGAGCGCATCGGTGGCGTGCCGCAGAACATCCCCGGTGGCGAGATCTACCAGGCACTGGAAAAAGGCACCATTGACGCTGCCGAGTGGGTGGGCCCGTATGACGACCTGAAACTCGGTTTCTACAAAGTGGCCAAGAACTATGCCTATCCGGGCTGGTGGGAAGGCGGCCCGCAGCTTGAGTTGCATGTGAACACCAAGGCCTATGACAGCCTGTCCAGCGAGTACAAAGCCATCATCAGCGCTGCAGCGGCCTATGCCCATATGGACATGCAGGCCAAGTACGATGCCAGGAATGCGGCTGCACTCAAGACCCTGGTCGCTGGTGGCGCCAGGTTGTTCCCCTTCTCCAAAGACCTGATGGACGCTGCGTTCAAGGAAGCCATGGCGCTTTACAGCGAACTGTCTGCCAAGAACCCGAACTGGAAAAAGGTCTACGAGGACTATTCCAACTTCCGCCGCGAGGCCAATGTCTGGTTCCGCTTCACCGAGGCGCGCTTTGACAGCTATATGCAGTCGGCCAAGCTCTGAACTGGTTGTCCGCCTCATCAAAAAGCCCCGCACTTGCGGGGCTTTTTTGATGCAGGGTTATTTTGAAGTTATCAGTGGACGAGGTTCTGTCTGCTATTTCTTGTCACGGGCCATCGATTCGAGCAGGGCCTTCATCGGGTCCTCCTCTTTGTCGGGGGCTCCGTCCTTGTTTTCCCCATCGGCATTGCCATCAGCGTCAGATTCCCGGCTGGCAGCTTCTTCCGCAGCTTCTATTTGCATCTGCTCCAGCACCTGGGTGGCATCGAGCTTGACTCCCTCATCCATGCCAATGGTGACCAGGCCCGGATAGAGCATCACCGCCACCACCATGGTCAATTGCAGCACGATGAAGGCGACCGCGCCTTTGTAAATTTCCATGGTCTGGACCGCGGGGATGGTCTGGCCAGTGATGCGATCCTTGTAATCGGCCTTGGCCGCCACACTGCGCAGATAGAACAGGGCAAAGCCAAAGGGTGGGGTGAGGAAGGAGGTCTGCAGGTTCATGGCAATGATCACCCCAAACCAGATCATGGCCTGATCAGCGGTCATGCCAGGAAACAGACCGGGCAGAATTTTCTCGGCCACCGGGGCCAGCAGCGGGATCACGATGAAGGCGATCTCGAAGAAATCGATGAAGCAACCCAGGATGAACACCAGGATGTTGACCACGATCAGAAAGCCCCAGGCACCGCCAGGAATCTGCTTGAACAGGTGCTCGACCCAGATATGCCCATCGGCTGCATTGAAGGTGAAGCTGAAGACCGTGGAGCCGATCAGGATGAACAGCACAAACGAGGCCAGCTTGGCGGTGTTGTCCAGCGCCTGCTTGAGCAGGGGCATATCCAGCCGACGCTTGAACAGGGCCAGGATCAGTGCACCCAAGGCACCCATGGCGCCACCCTCAGTGGGCGTGGCCACACCCAGGAAGATGGTGCCCAGCACCAAAAAGATCAGGATAAGCGGCGGCATCAGCACAAAGGTCACCTGCTCGGCCAGACGCGACAGCAGGCCCAACTTGCTCACCCGGTTGGCAATGGCCAGCGCCAGGCCGGTGAGGGAGGCCAGGGTCATCGACAGAATCACAATTTCGTCGCCCGGCGAGGGCATGTCGCGCTCGAGCCAGGCGGTCATCACCCCGTCATGCGCGCGCGACCAGGCAAAGCCCACGATGGCGCACAGCGCAAACAATACGCCCAGCGAGCGGTGGCCGGAGTTGCCATTGGGCTCGCGGTAGATGCGCGCCTCCGGCGGTAGGGCCGGCACCATGGAAGGCCGGATCAGCGCCACCGCGACCACGAAAATGATGTAGAGCCCCACCAGCAAGAGGCCGGGAATGAGCGCGCCAGCATACATATCACCGACCGAGCGACCAAGCTGGTCGGCCAGCACAATCAGCACCAGCGAGGGCGGAATGGCTTGCGCCAGCGTGCCCGAGGCAGTGATGGTGCCGGTGGCGATGACGCGGCTGTAGCCATAGCGCAGCATGATGGGCAGGGAGATCAGGCCCATGGAAATCACTGCGGCAGCCACCACCCCGGTGGTCGCTGCCAACAGCGCACCCACCAAAATCACGGCAATGGCCAGGCCTCCGCGCACCGGACCAAACACCTGGCCCACCGTTTCGAGCAGATCCTCGGCCATACCCGAACGCTCCAGGATGATGCCCATGAAGGTGAAGAAGGGGATGGCCAGCAGGGTGTCGTTCTGCATGATGCCAAAGATGCGCAGGGGCAGTGCCTGAAACAAGGTGGCTGGAAACAGGCCAGCTTCCATGCCGATGTAGCCAAAGCCCAGGCCGGTCGCAGCCAGGGCAAAGGCTACCGGGAAGCCGGTCAGCAGCAGGACCAGCAGGCCCACAAACATGATGGGCACAAAGTTCTGCGCCAGAAAAGAGGCTTCCATTTATTTGTCTCCCGCCAGTTTGCGTGCAGCCAGGGCTTCGAGCTCCTGTGCGTGTTTCAGCTCATCGCTCTTGTGGCTATGGTCTTCCAGGCTGTCAGGCATCAATCCGCGCAGAAAGGCGATGCGCTTGATCAATTCGGCCAGGCCCTGCAGCATGAGCAGGCTGAATCCCAGCGGCATCAAGGCATAGGCAGGCCAGCGAATCAGGCCGCCTGCGTTTTGCGACATCTCGCCGGTGTTGTAGGCCTGCACAAACAGAGGCCAGCTCAGTGCGATGCAGATCAGGCAGAAGGGCACCAGCACCAGCACGATGCCCCCCACGTCAATCCAGTTGCGCGCGCGCGCGCTCAGGCGGGCGGAGAGAAAATCGATGCGGACATGGGCGTTCTTGAGCAGGCCATAGCCAGCACCCAACATGAACACGCCGGCGAACAGGTACCACTGGATTTCGAGCAGCGCATTGGAACTTGTGCCAAAGGCCTTGCGCACAATGGCATTGCCCGCGCTGATCAGCGTGGTGGCCAGCACCAGCCACATGGTGAGCCTGCCAATCCGGCTGCTTAGGCCATCCACCAGGCCAGTGAGTTTGAGTAAGGCTTGCATGTTCACTCCAGGTTGGACAGTTCTTCTCTCAGGGATTGACCGAAAGCATGTGTTCAATTGCAGACGGCTCTGCCGGATGTGCTGACAGATTCTACGGTGATAAGCACAAAGTCAGGTCGCTAATTCATACAGTGGAAACACTTAGAGACCAATTGCTGCAAATGCAAAAAAACATTTGCTCAAGGGCTTTACTTGGCAAGCTTGGCGCGGGTCAGATCCTGTTTGCTTGCGTTCACTTTTTGGGTGTAGTTTTTGTCTGGCTGGCTTGTTTGCTGTCTCGATAGCGCCACCAGGGCAGGGTTCGGCGGAGCGACTGCACCACGCCAGACTGCTGCGCAGCCTGGTAGCCGGGCAGCCCCAGCAGGGTTTGCTGCCAGTGCGGGCTCATCAGCAGAGCGCGCAAAATTTTCACCGCCGGCTCTTCCAGCGCGGACCTGAGGCAGGCCAGGTGATAGTCCTCCTCCACCAGCCGGATGAAGTCCAGCCCACGGGCCCGCGCAGCTGCTTCGATGCCCAGCCCGGTATCGGCCTGCCCTGAGGCAATGGCCTGGGCGATAGCTGCATGCGAGGGCTCAACCCGGTCATAACCCCGGATCTGATCTGGGGTGAGGCCGGCACCAGCCAGCAATTCTTCAAGTAGCACACGCGTGCCGGTGCCCAGTGCGCGATTCACGAAGCGCATCCCGGGGCGGGCGAGATCAGCCAGGCATTGCAGCCCTAGCGGGTTGCCCGGCGCCACCATCAGGCCCTGGGTACGCGAGGCAAAGCCGATGATCTTGTGCAGCCCGGGCTTGAGCAGGGGTTTGTAGCTGCGCTCGGCCAGCGAGCCTTTGGCGGGCGCGCGGGTGGTGTGAAAGCCGGCCAGCACGCAGCGGCCCTCGTTCAAGGCACGGATCGCGTCGACGCTGCCGACAAAGCGAATGTCCAGGTGCAATTGGTGGTGGGCGGCGGCATGTTCGCGCAGGGCCGAGAGGGCATCGTCATGGCTGGCATAAAGGGTCAGGGCATGGGTGCCTTCATCAAAAGCCATGGCATAAACACGCTCCAGGTCGGCGCGCAGGGCTTCGATCTGCGGCGCCAGCCGCGCCTGGGCTTGCCGTTCGGCCCAGAGCAGCTTGCGGCCCAACTTGCTCAGGCGGGCGGCCTGTCCTTTTTCCCACACGATCAGTTCATGGCCCAGCTCGGCCTCCCAGCGTTTGAGCTCGCCCCAGACATGGCGGTAGGACAGCCCCAGCTGCCGGGCTGCACCCGAGATGGAGCCGCTGTCCTGCACCGCGTGCAGCAGGTCCAGCATCGGGTTGCGCACCAGCCCTGGCTGCGCTGGCGCCTCCGGACCGAAGCGGTAGTGAAGTTCTAGCTTATGCACTGCGCAACATATCGCCTTGAGTAACGGTGACAGCTACGATACCCGATTCATGTCCACCATTACCGAAAGCGCAGCCAGCGCCCTGCAGCTGCTGATCCCTCCCGACCCTGTGCTGCTGTCCATCGTGGCCCGCTCGCTGGGGGTCAGCGCCACGGCCTGCGCCATCGGCTGTGCTCTTGGCCTGCTGTTCGGGGCCTGGCTGGGGGTGGCGCGCTTTGCCGGGCGCGAGGCCATCAATACCCTGACCAACACCCTGCTGGCGATTCCGGCGGTGGTGGTGGGCCTGCTGGTATACCTGTTGTTATCACGCTCCGGGCCGCTGGGGTATCTGGGCTGGTTGTTCAGCGTAGAGGCCATGGTGCTGGCCCAGGCCCTGCTGGTGCTGCCGATCGCCACCGCCCTGACCCGACAAATCGTGGAAGACAGGGAAAACTGGCATGGCCAGCAATTGCGCTCTCTGGGAGCTGGCACTGGCTTGCGCGGCTTGCTGCTCGCTTGGGACGAGCGCTATGCCCTGCTTACTGTGATCATGGCCTGCTTTGGCCGGGCCATTGCCGAAGTGGGCGCGGTCATGATCGTGGGCGGCAATATCGAAGGCTTTACCCGGGTCATGACCACCGCGATTGCCCTGGAGACCAGCAAGGGCGATTTGCCACTGGCCCTGGCGCTGGGTCTGATCCTGCTCACAGTGGTCTTGCTGCTCAATGCGGCCATTGCCGTTCTACGCCGCTGGCGTGAGCAGTCTGAGGGCCAGTCGCGTCAATTAGCCACCTCCCAGGGGCTGACTTGAAGAGCGCAATTTTTCAACTCGATGGTCTGGGCGTGCGCTTTGGTCCGGTGCAGGCCTTGCGCGCGGTGACGCTGCGTATCGAGCCTGGCGAATCGGTGGCCCTGGTGGGTGCCAATGGCAGCGGCAAGAGCACCTTGCTGCGGGTCTTGCATGGCTTGATCCGCCCCACCAGCGGCCAGCTGCGGGCGGACAGCGCGGCGCGCCAAGCCATGCTGTTTCAGCGCCCCTTCATGCTGCGCAGCTCGGCACTCAATAATGTGGCGCTAGGCCTTTGGCTGCGCGGCACGCCCTGGCGCGCAGCCAGGGCGCTGGCCCTGCAGGCCCTGCAGCGGGTGGAGCTGCAGGAGCAGGCTTTTCGCCCAGCGCGCACCCTCTCGGGTGGGCAGCAGCAGCGCCTGGCGCTGGCGCGCGCCTGGGCCCTGGCGCCCGATGTGCTGCTGCTGGATGAGCCCACCGCCAGCCTGGACCCGCATGCCAAGCGCGAGGTGGAGCAGCTGATGGCCGAGTTTTCCCACGGGCGTGCGGGCCAGCCACTGACCATGGTGTTTGCCAGCCACAACCTGGGCCAAGTGAAACGCCTGGCCACACGGGTGGTCTACCTGGAGCACGGCCGCGTCCTGGCCGATTTGCCGGTGGCCCAGTTTTTTGACGCCGAGGGATTGAAAGCTGCTTCGATCGAAGCTGACCTGTTTGTCAAGGGAGAACTGGTGTGAGGGCTGCGCCTATTCTGCGAAGTCTTTGTGCCACCCTGCTGGCCTGGGCCAGCCTTAACGCAGCCGCGCAAAGCCTGGTGATGGCCTCCACCACCTCCACCGAACAATCCGGCCTGTTTGCCTACCTACTGCCTGCGTTCAAGAGGGCGACCGGCATTGACATCAAGGTGGTGGCACTGGGCACCGGCCAGGCTATCGACCTGGGGCGCCGCGGTGATGCGGACTTGTTGTTTGTCCACGACCAGGCGGCGGAAGAGAAATTCGTCGCCGATGGCTTTGGCGTCAAGCGTCTGCCAGTGATGTTCAACGATTTTGTGCTGATCGGCCCCAAGGCGGACCCAGCCGGTGTGCGCGGCCAGGACATTGTGGCAGGGCTCAAGAAAATCAGCGCGTCCAACGCAGCCTTTATTTCTCGCGGTGACAAGAGTGGCACCCATGCGGCTGAGCTGCGATTCTGGAAATTGGCAGGCCTGAGCGATAAGACCGCTGGCAAGGGCTACCGGGCTTGTGGTTGCGGCATGGGACCGGCGCTCAATATTGCGGCCAGCAGCCATGCTTATGTGCTGGCCGACCGCGGCACCTGGCTCAATTTCAAGAACCGGGCTGAGCTGGCCATCCTGGTACACGGCGACCAGCGACTCTTTAACCAGTACGGCGTGATGGTGGTCAACCCAGCCAGACACCCACATGTGAAAGCCGCGCTGGCACAAAAATTTGTCGACTGGGTCATTTCAAGCGATGGGCAGGCGGTCATCGCCAATTACAAGATTGGCGGTGAGCAACTCTTCTTTCCCAACGCGGGCCAATGAACTGGCGCAGCCTTTTTTGAGCATTGTTGTCCTTCGCTCTCACCAGGCAGAAGCAAGCAGGAGCTACCCCGGGGGGCTTTGAGACTTGCTGAAGATCAAGGGTTTTCCCCGACTACTCGCCTGTGGCTGGCAGTGCGATCATGTGCCTAGCATGAAGGCCCCGCCTTGTGCTCCACCCCCGATCCATCTTTGTGGAGAGCGCTATGCAGAAAGTCTTGCACATCAATCCGGACAAATGCACCGGGTGCCTGCAGTGTGAAATGGCTTGTTCATTTGAGAACTACGGCACCTTTGCCACTGCCAAGTCGCGTATCAAGGTCTTTGATTTCCACCATACCGGCAAAAAAGTCCCTTACACCTGCACCCAGTGCGACGAGGCCTGGTGCTTGCATGCCTGCCCGGTGGAGGCGATCACCGTAGACGCCGCCACTGGCGCCAAGGTGGTGAATGAATCCACCTGTGTGGGCTGCAAGGTCTGCACCATCGCCTGTCCGTTTGGCACAGTGAACTATGTGCAGGAAACCGGCAAGGTGCAGAAATGCGATCTGTGCGGCGGCGAGCCTGCCTGTGCCGAGGCCTGCCCTACGGGTGCGATCACCTTTATCGACGCCAACTGGACAGGCCTTGGCAAGATGGAACAGTGGGCCAACAAGCTCGGCAATCAACCCTCGGCAGCTTAAGGAGAAACATCATGGCATGGTCTGGAAAAATTCTCCGCGTCAACCTGACCCAAGGCAGCGTGAAATCTGAGCCGCTCAACATGGATTGGGCGCGCAGCTATCTGGGCTCGCGTGGCCTTGGCACCAAATACCTGGTCGAAGAAGTGGATGCCAAGGTCGATCCTCTTTCGCCCGCCAACAAGCTGATCTGGGCTACCGGCCCCTTGACCGGCACCATGGCATCCACCGGTGGCCGTTACACCGTGATCACCAAAGGCCCCTTGACCGGAGCCATTGCCTGCTCCAATTCAGGGGGCTATTGGGGCGCTGAATTGCGTATGGCTGGCTGGGATATGGTGATCTTTGAGGGGAAGTCGCCCAAGCCGGTTTACCTCTACATCAACGATGACACCGCCGAGCTTCGTGATGCGAGCCACCTGTGGGGCAAGAGTGTTTGGCAGACAGAAGAGATGCTCAAAAAGGGTCATCAGGATCCCCTGTTGCGTATCTCCAGCATCGGACAGGCCGGAGAAAACCAGGTGCTTTTTGCGGCTGTGGTCAATGACCTTCACCGTGCAGCAGGCCGATCAGGCGTGGGGGCTGTGGCGGGCAGCAAAAACCTCAAAGCTATTGCAGTGCGTGGTACCAAAGGCGTCAGTACCGTGCGCGATCCCAAGAAGTTCATGAAAGCCGTAGCTGAGAAAAAGAAAATTCTTGCTGATAACGCGGTCACTGGCTCTGGGCTGCCTACCTACGGCACTCAGGTGTTGATGAACGTCATCAACGAGGTGGGTGCGCTGCCTACCCGTAACCACCAGGATGTGCAATTTGATGGGGCCAAGGATATTTCGGCCGAAGCTATGGCCACGCCTCGCAAGACCGATGGCAAAAAGCATCTGGTGACCAATCAGGCCTGCTTTGGTTGCACCATTGCCTGTGGCCGCATCAGCAAAATGGATGAAAACCATTTCACCATTGCGACCAAACCCCAATACCGAGGTGCCTCAGGCGGTCTGGAGTACGAAGCTGCATGGGCTCTTGGCGCTGCCAATGGCGTGAACGACCTGGAGGCCCTGCAATATGCCAACTTGCTTTGCAATGAATATGGTTTTGATCCCATCAGCTTTGGTGCCACGGTGGGTGCTGTCATGGAACTCTATGAGATGGGGGTGCTGACCAAGGAGCAGTTGGGCATTGAAGCTCCCTTCGGCTCTGCCCAGGCACTGGCCTACTTTGCCGAGGTCACTGGTAAGGGTGAGGGTTTTGGCAAAGAGATTGGCCAGGGATCCAAGCGTCTAACGGCCAAATACGGCCATCCAGATTTGTCTATGAGTGTCAAGGGGCAGGAGTTTCCTGCTTACGATGGCCGGGGCATCCAGGGCATCGGATTGGCCTATGCCACCTCCAACCGGGGCGCCTGCCATTTGCGCGGCTACACCGTTGCTTCTGAGATTCTGGGGATTCCGGTGAAGACCGATCCGTTGGCCACAGATGGCAAACCCGAACTGGTCAAAGCGTTCCAAGATGCGACAGCCGCCTTTGATTCAGCCGGTGTCTGCATTTTCACCAGCTTTGCCTGGGGCCTGGCGGATGTGGCACCTCAGGTTGCTGCTGCATGCGGTGACGAATACACCACCGAGGAACTGGAAAAAATTGGCGAACGCATTTGGAACATGGAGCGTGAGTTCAACAACCGTGCTGGCTTGACCGCCAAGGACGATTCCCTTCCCAAGCGACTGCTCACAGAGGCCGCCAAAACTGGACCAGCCAAGGGTCGGGTCAACGACCTTGGCAAGATGCTTCCTCACTATTACGAGGTGCGTGGTTGGGATTCAGAAGGCAGGCCAACCGCTGCAACCAAGAAACGACTGGGGCTCTAAGCCGCGCCCCTTGACTAGCCTGGTCGCTGGCATCGCCTACTTGCCATAACCGGGTGACAAGCTCAACAGCGGCCGTCGGGGCCGCTGTTTTTTTAGGAGATTGCTATGCACCATGTGATTCTTGGGGCTGGTCCCGCAGGCGTGATTGCTGCCGAAACCATTCGCAAGCACGCACCAGCAGATGCCATCACACTTGTGGGTGATGAAAAGGAGGCGCCTTATTCGCGCATGGCCATACCCTATCTGCTGATGGGTAACATCCCGGAAAGGGGTACCTGGTTGCGCAAAGGCTTGAACCACTATGCCAATCAACATATTCAGTTGGTTCAAGCCAGGGCTAAAAGTCTAGACGCCAACAA
>Ga0129336_10002469_pt1 | contig 11441 bp, 16 predicted proteins | sample CPB6_02_DNA_FD_96878 | JGI IMG/M metagenome (GOLD analysis project Ga0129336, IMG submission 96878) | Freshwater to marine salinity gradient microbial communities from Chesapeake Bay, USA - CPBay_Sum_0.6_0.2_DNA | ecosystem: Environmental > Aquatic > Marine > Coastal | place: USA: Chesapeake...
ATCACCTCGGTCGCGTTCGTCGTCGCAGGCACCAACACCGCGACGAGCAGCGGCGCGGCTGGGCTAGCGGTTACCAAGAACATCGGCACGGCGTCGGCGGCTACCGCGACCGCCATAGTATCGCCAGCCGTTAGTAAGCCGCTCGGTGGCGCGTCATACGCAACGCAGACCGCTACAGGCGTCACCTCGGTCGCCTACATCGTCGGAAGCACCTCGACGGCGCAAGCGGCGTCGCAGGCAGGACTCGGCGTCACCAAGAACATCGGCACCACGGTCGCCGCTACCTCGTCCTCGACTGGCGCTCCGCTGGTCAACTTCGTGCTGGCGACTACGGCAAGCGCCTCGTCGAACGGCTACGGCCTGCTGTTCCTCAACGTCCCGCTCGGTGCGCTTGGCATCGGTCGCGCACAGTCGACCGCCGGGGCTGCGATTACAAAGATCATCGGTGCGTCGGGTATCGCCTCGGTCAGCACCTCTGCTGCTGCGCTCGGCCTGACGGTCAACATGACTGCCAGCGCCACCGCCGGGGTCACCCCGGGGGCGTCGGCTGGCATGGCGCTGACCAAGAACATGGGCGCGGTATCACAGGCCGACCCGGATGCGCTGGGCGGCGTAGCCGTGGTCAAGCCGCTTGGCGGCTTCAACGCAGCAAACGCCAGCACCTACGCCGAAACGTCGGTGGCCTACGTCGTCGACGGCATCGCCTACGCGCAGGCCGACGGCAACGGCGGTATCACGCTGACGATACCGCTGGGTGCGGACGCAGAGGTCTACAACTACGGCTTCGCATCGGTCGACACGACGCTTGCGCTGACGGTCAACCTTGAGGCTGCTGCTGTCGCGCAGATGACCGTCGCCAATGCGCGTCTCAAGAGGATAATTTTCGGAGAATTCAGCGCGACGGCCTCGGTTATGGACGCCGCTGCCCTGTCCGCGGTTGCCGATGTCGGCTATACCGTCTACGTGCAGGGCGTCGTGTACGCAGCCACGGTTGATGGCATCACGGTGCAAGCAGAGATCATGGACGCTTACGAACTGAAGAGGGCTGCGTAATGGCAATCCTGTATAAAAACAACGCGGTGTCGGCGCTGGCGAGTAGCATCACCAACGTCGCCACATCGATGACCGTTACCGCTGGGCAAGGGGCGCTGTTCCCGGCGATCACCGGCTCGGACTACTTCTACGTCACGATCATCTCGTTCAGCAACCCAAGCTCGTTCGAGATCGTGAAGGTCACGGCGCGGGCGACAGACACGTTCACCATTGTTCGCGCACAGGACGGAACCACCGCTGCGGCGTGGTCTGCAAACGACCGCGTCGAGCTTCGTATCACCGCCGCGATGTTCTCGGAGGCTCTTGCCGAGCGCCAGCCTCTCGATGCCGACCTGACCGCAATCGCCGCCCTTACGCCGACGCTGGACAACTTCATCGTCGGCAACGGCAGCACATGGATTCTTGAAACGCCCGCACAGACACGAACATCTCTTGGCGGGACTACTGTCGGTCAGAATCTGTTCACGCTTACCAACCCAAGCGCGATCTCGTTCCTGCGCGTCAACGCTGACAACACTGTGTCGGCTTTGGATGCCGCGACGTTCCGCACCGCGATTGGGGCGGGCACAAGCAGCACGACGGGTACGGTCACGTCGGTGAGCGGCACCGGCACGGTGTCTGGGCTGACGCTTTCTGGAACCGTTACGAGCAGCGGCAGTCTCACGCTGGGCGGCGCAATCACTGGGTTCCTGCCCACAAGCGGCGGCACTCTCACCGGTGCGCTGTCTGGTACGGCGGGGACGTTTAGCGGGGAGGTAAAGTGGGGCAGTACCGGCCCGCATAACAGCGGCAACCCCCGCTCGCTCGCCATTGGATGGTCCGGTGGCAACTATGGTGCTGCCGGTTACGGCGTCACCTACACGGCAACATCTGGCGTCCACAACTACGCGATCAACGACATTGTCTCCCTTTGGGAAGCCTACGACGGGATCACCGTTCGTGCGGCAGCGGGCGGTACGGTAGGCACCGCAATCACTTGGACGACGGTCCTTGACGCTCGCCGCTCGCTTTCTGCGTTGACCTTTAAGGGCAACACGGTTCTTGATAGCGCCAACTACAACAGCTACTCCCCGACGCTGACGGGCACAGGCGCATCCGGAACGTGGAGCATCGCAGTTACAGGAAACGCGGGTACTGCGACTACGCTAGCAACGGCTCGCACGATCAACGGCACGTCGTTCAACGGTAGCGCGAACATCACGACTGCGAACTGGGGTACAGCGCGAACGCTCACGATTGGCAGCACCGGCAAGTCGGTCGACGGCAGCGCAAACGTCTCGTGGTCGCTTGCGGAAATCGGGGCGCTTGCGTCGGGAGCGAAGGCAGCAGATGCCGACCTCCTCGACGGCTACAACAGCACAGCGTTCTCTGGGCCGGTCAGCACGATCAAACAGTTCTTCTGGAACGACCTCTCCGCGTCTGGCACGCAAGCACGGACGTTTGAGATTGCGCGTCTCGGCATTGACTACAACGACTGGAATAGCGGCAGCGGCCCGTTTGAGGTCGAGCTATATGAAGCCTACTACTCCCGCGGTCTGAAGAAGAAGTACGTCATTCACTGGGGCTACACCAACACCTACGGCATCCAGCTTGTCGAGTACAGCGGGGGCGGCGACAACAATTTCCAATGCCGCGTCGGAGCGCCGGTTTTGGTCAGCGGAGACAACTACTATCTCCCTGTTTTCGTCGACGTGAAGTACTACGCTGGCTGCGACGTTCGCGTCACCACAAACCGCGACATCACGGCGAGCAACCCGCCTGCTATCGGCACGACGTTCATCAACGCGTCGCCGAGCGCGACAAACATCTCGGACTTCACCGCCGACAGCACGGTCAACTTTGCGTCGACGACGGCGGTGCAGATCAGCGGCAGCCAGCTGCTCCATGCTGGGAACTACAGCAGCTACGCCCTGCCGTTAAGTGGTGGCAGCCTTACCGGCAACATTACGCTCACACAGGGAACCGACCGTTTAATCTCCATCGGCAGTTCGACGAACTGGTCTTACACGCTAAAGAGCGAAGGTGACCAATTCCGTCTGTACGACGGCAACGGCACGAACTTCTTGTACGGCGTCTACAACGGCGGCGGGACTGGCAAGTATCTCCAGCTTCTTGGCAGCAACCTTGTCGTCTTCAACAACGGCAGCGTGACGGCATCGGGCAATCAGATTCTCCATGCCGGGAACGTCGGTTCCTACGCGCTGCCGATTGGCGGTGGGACCATTACCGGCAGTCGCCCGATAGAGATCAATACTACCGGCGGCTTTATCGCCATGAAGGGCGATTCCGGCGGCTGGTCAATGGGGACGTATTACAAAGGAAGCGCCGGAACAACACGCGCCGGGTTCGGCGCGTATGGTGGCGGTGACAGCCTAACGTGGGCATGGATCGGGACGGGATACGAAAGCCCATGGATGACGCTCAACGGCAGCGCCGTCAACTCACTCGTCGCGCTTCAGCAAAACGGCAACCAAGTCCTGCACGCTGGCAACTACCTCAACTATTCGTTGATGCGTTATGCCGGCGTGTTCACCGGCAACTTCCAAGACCTCACCGACTCGGTTGGCGAGCTACGCATCGATCAGGTGAACAACATCAACGGTGGCGGGTATTCCAACCAGCCGCCAAACGTCTACACCTATGGTGGCGTCTTAAGCTGGAGAACGGACAACCACTCTTTTCAACTTTACGCCTCGCATACTGGCGACCTGACGTTCAAGACCCAATGGCAGAACGACAATTACTCAGGCTGGCGGCGCATCCTTCACGAGTCGAACTACACCTCGTTCGCGCCATCGCTCACAGGCTCCGGCGCAAGCGGGACGTGGGGCATCAACATCACCGGCAGTGCGGGAAGCGCTGGCAGCGCAAGCAGCGCTGGAAGCGCAGGCACGTCCACCCGTGGAACCATTGAGGACACACGTGCAGGACAGAGATCGCCAAATGCCTACGACGACTACCGCGTAAGCTGGGAGTTTACGAACCAGATTATCGGAGGCGGAGACTGGCATTCTGCAATGACTATGCAGGGGTGGCATGACGGCTATGCCGCGTGGCAAATCATCGGCCCCGCTAGTACGTCCGCGCATGAAAACTTCTACCTTCGCAGCGGCGTCAATACATCGTGGAACTCGGTGCGAACTATCGTTCACAGCGGGAATATCACCTCTTTTGCATCCGGTTCGATAAGCGGATACAACAATCCCACTACCGCATCTACCGCAAACACCATCGCCTACCGAACATCAAACGGCGACGTTTCGATGCGCGAGTTGATTCTGACGGGTGGTGCAAACAGCGCCCAGCCGGGATCGAATGACATGGTGGCGTTCTATCCGGGCACGAACCAAGTTACGCGCTATACCACAGCCGCGGTTGCCGCAGCCCTTGGCGCTGCCGGTGTGTTCAACGTGCCAAGCGGGTACGTCAGCAACGGTAACCCGTGGGGTACATCTAACAGCGCGTTCTTCCCGAACGGCATCACAACCGCGAACACAACAAACTGGATTTACGGGCATTGCTACCTCGGCAATGCGCCGAGCAACGGCTCTGGCGCACAGATCGAGTCCAACGGAAAGTTCTACAACACCGTTTCGTCCGGACAGGCGATGCACGTCCGGCGCACGGGAAGTGCGGGAACCGCAACGGACTCATACACCGCGCTCTTTGAGCAGACGTATGGCAACCACTCGTGGGGCATTGTCGGTGAGTTTCGCGTCGGTGCGGACGGCGGCTCTGACCGCCCGTCAATTCTGTTCTCCTCGGGCTACAACACCAATACATGGTCCGTAGGATTCGGCAGCGGATCAGACAGTAACTTTCGCATCAACCGTGACCATGGGCACCGCAACGGGTCGTGGGGAACGACGCTGATGACGATGGACCGCGACGGCAACGTCACGTTCGCGGGCAACGTCACGGCATACTCTGATCGTCGGTTGAAGCAGAACATCAAGCGCATCGACAACGCGCTCGCGCTGGTGGACCGGCTTGAAGGTGTCACCTTCAACTACATTGACGGCAACCGCGACGGCATCGGCCTCATCGCACAAGATGTTGAGCAGGTGCTGCCATCGGTCGTCGGCGAGTCCACCTCGTCTGACGGAAGCACATTCAAGAACGTCGCCTACGGCAACATCGTGGCGGTGTTAATCGAGGCGATCAAGGAACTGCGGTCCGAGGTCGCTGAACTGAAGTCCAAACTCAACTAGGAGAACCCACATGGCTATCGTGTATTCCAGCAAAATCAACAGCGTTCGCGTCAAGGCCGAGGGCGATTTGGCAGACGTTGTGAAAGAAGTCGACATCAGCTACACCGGAACGGACGGCGACTGCTCGTTCACCCTGCCATGCACTATCAAGCTGCCGTCGCCAGACGCGGAAACCTTCACCGCTTTCGCGGACCTGACCGAGGAACAGATCGTCTCGTGGGTTGAGGCGCAGGACGATATGCTTGAGCCGCGCCGCCAGCACATCGCCATCGTGCTTGAGCGCGAGGTCGAGAAGGCGGCGTCAACGAACAAGCCGCTGCCGTGGGTTCAGGAACCGGTGCCGCCACCAGCGGTGCCGCTCGCCAACCCGGAAGAGTAAAGCAGGGCTGAACGATGCCGCTCGTAACCTCCGGCTCTATCAGCATCGGCGGGTCGACGACTAACCGCTCCATTAACTTGGAGCTTGGTCGGTCGGCTACGGCTACGTCGAGCCTTGGCGAGACTACGCTGCGGAACCTTGCGGGCGTCTCAAGCGGCGCGATCAGCCTGTCGAGCTTCTACGGCAAGTCCAACCTCGCCGCGACGCTGAACGCTTATGGCGGTGCGACGACGATTGATTTGTCGGACTACTACTTCAACAGTTGGGCCAACTATGGCGAGTCGTTCGTCAAGATTGTTCTGAACAGCAACGGCACGGCGCAGTACGCATACGGAAACACCTCAACAACGCAAACCAATTTCACGTCTTTCACGTGGAAAACCGGGGGCGGTTCTGTAGGCGACTACTACGGGCGTGTCACCAACGTTAGCGGATCGTTTTACTCCGCTCCCGCAAGCAACGCGCTTCATGCGCTATCGACTACACGCGAGTGGATGGTGCTAGCCGCGGCTAACAATAATCCGGGTTACGGCTCGGCTAGCGCTAGCGGCACGCTTGAAATTTGTCGCAGCGACGGCTCTGTTTTAGCGTCCCGAAGTTTTTCGATGTACACCGACGTGCAGCTTGGCACGCCCTTGTAATTCCCTTCACCACTCCACCACGAGGAAAGCACGATGGACGAAATACTCAAGATCGAAGTCAACGCAAACGACGCCAACATCATCCTTGGCGGGCTGCTGGAACTCCCCGGCAAGGTCGCGCTCGACACCTACCTGCGGGTGCGTCAGCAGCTGGAGATGCAGATGGCCCAGCGGCAGCAGGCCGCGCAGCCGCCAGTCATTGACCAGTCCAAGGCGAACTAATCGCCCCGGTGTCACGCTGCTGACACCGCCCTACTTCGCCGACGCCTCGCGGGACAGTTTTTTGCTGTCCTGCAGGCGTCTGCGTCGCTTTGTCTCTTGTAGCGTCTGATTTGCCGCTTATCATTGGGATGTGACCCGCCCCTCGGAGCCGCACCCATGATGACATTGCTGTCAACGCTGACCTCCTTTTTAGCCGGTGGCCTCCCAAAGCTCCTGCAGCTATTTCAGGACCGGCAGGACAAGAAGCACGAACTGGCGCTGATGGCGGCGCAGAAAGAGAAGGAACTCGCTCTGCTGGAGCGCGGCTATCTGGCGCAGGCCAAGGTCGAGGAGATCAAGCTAGAGCAGGTCGCGCTGACGACGGCAGCCGAAGAGCGGCAGTCGCTCTACCAGCACGACGCCGAGATCGGCAAAGGCGCGTCGCAGTGGGTGGTCAACCTGCGAGCGTCGGTGCGTCCGGTCATCACCTACGGAATGTTCTGCCTGCTGCTGTTCGTCGATATCGCGGGCTTCATCTACGCGTGGAACACGGCGGTCCCGTTTGAGCGGACGCTGGAGTACCTGTGGAACGAGGACACCCAGATCATCTGGGCATCCGTCATCGCGTTCTGGTTCGGGTCGCAGGCGTTCAGCAAGAAATGAGGACGAGCGACGCGGGCATTCGGATGCTGAAGCATCACGAGGGGGTGCGGCGCAGGCCGTACCTCTGCCCCGCGTTCCTGCACACCGTGGGCGTAGGCCACCTGCTTTACCCGGAGCAAGTCGCGCTCCCAGCGATTCGGACACCGGAGAACGTGGGCAAGCCGCTGCGGAAGGAGTACCCGCTACGCCCGGAGGACAACCGTGTCTGGACTGATGCTGAAGTGGACGATCTCCTTGCTCAAGACCTTGTGCGTTTTGAGCGAGGCGTGGCCCGTCTTTGCCCTGCTGCTGTTGATCGTCAAAGCCACTTCGACGCCCTTGTTTCCTTCGCTTTCAACGTGGGTCTCGGCAATCTTCAGCGGTCTACCGTGAGGATGCGGTACAACCGCGGCGACGTCGAAGGGGCCGGAGAGGCGTTGATGCGGTGGACCAAGGGCGGTGGTCGTGTGCTGCCGGGACTGGTCAAGCGTCGCGGCGACGAGCGAAAGCTGTTGTTAGCCTAGCCATGCGTCGCATCCCGCAAGCCTTCCATCTCATGGGCCACCGGATTACCGTAAAGGTGATCAGTAATGCGGACTGGAAGCACGACGACGCCATGGGTATATGGGAGCCGTCGAAGAATCAGATATCATTGCGCCGTCAGCCGCGGTCGATGTTGCGACACACGTTTTGGCATGAAGTGACCCATGCGATGCTGGACGTGATTTCGCACAAGTTGTCGAGTAACGAGCAGTTCGTAGATTCCATTGGCGGGATGCTCGCGCAGATCAACGACACGGCAGAGTATTAGCGTCCTGACACTTCACGCGATAGCGTTGCAAGCCTAAAAACTTTTCGATACACAGTTTGCACGCGCCGTCTTGCGCGGGGGTTCTCGGGACGATGACGATGGAAATACAACCACTTATCACCACACTTGGATTGCTGGGCGGCGGGATTGCCGTGTGGGTCCAGCTCAACTCCCGAATTACTCGGCTTGAGGTCCAGAACGAGCATACAGACAAGCAGTTCAATCAGATTCTGGAACGTCTCAAGTCAATCGAGGACAAACTCGACAACAAGCAAGATCGCGTGCCGTAACCCTCACACGAACGTGAGGCTCCCCCCTACGGTATGCCAACACCAACACTCCCAGAACACGTCTATCTTCCGATCATCGAAATCCTAGCCGAACACGACGGGAACGTTGTGCAGGCAGCGCACGCCGCCGAAAAGCGCGGCGGCTTGACGGTCGCCAAGTTCAAGACCCGCGCCTACAAGGCACGCGATCTTGGTCTCTGGGGTCGCACCGACGAGGGCGAGTTCTGGTCCAAGGCGACTCCCAAGACCGCCAGCAACCCTCGTGTCCCAGCCGCTACGGCCCTCCCGGATGACGACATCCCGGTCGAGGAGCTAATCGACACGATGTGCCGCCGCTACACGCGGCGCGTCGAACACGCCACCGCCAAGAAATGGCGTCGCTTCAAAGTCCCCGTCACTGGTCCGTACGCGATCATGTTTTGGGGCGATCCCCACATCGACGACAACGGATGCGATTGGGTGACGTTGCGGTCGCACGTCGAGCTAGCGCGAAAGACCGAGGCGATGTTCTGCGTCAATGTGGGTGACACGACCAACAACTGGTGCGGACGCCTTGCCCATCTGTGGTCGCAGACCGATACGTCGGAAAGCACCGCCAAGAAGCTGGTGAAGTGGTTCCTGAACGACGCGGGCGTGCCGTGGTTCCTATGGGTAACCGGCAACCACGATCTATGGAACGGTCCCGTCGGCGTCGACGCGCTGGAGCGCTTCAAGCCACACCACGTCACGATGGAGGACTGGGGCGCGAAGGTGACGCTGGAGTCCCCGGGCGGCAGCGAGTTTCGGCTGCACGTCGCGCACGACTTCCCCGGGCACAGCCAATGGAACCCGCTCCACGGGCCGCAGAAAGAGGCGCTGTGGGGCGACTACGCGCACCTCTACGTGGCGGGCCACAAACACAACTGGGCGCTGTTTGGGGGCGAACATAGCCATCGTGGCACGCTGTACTGGCTAGCACGGGCCAAGGGCTACAAGACCATCGACTCCTACGCGGAGCGGCTGGGATTCGGCTCACAGGGCCACGGGCATAGCATCGTCGCGGTCGTGGACCCATCGGCCCGCGGAACGGGGCACGTGGCGTGTTTTGCGGAGCCGTTTGAGGCTGCCGACTATCTCGCCTTCAAGCGACGCAAGGCGAGGGGTTAGGGGCTACCAGTAGTCGCCGTCCCGGCAGCGGCGACCGCGAGAGCAGCGGACGTTGGGCGGCGGGACGCGGTACTGATCGTAGTGGCGCAGTTCGCGCCATGACCGCAGCAGTTGTCTTATCCATTCAACCATAGGGCACCTCGCTAGTAGCGGACGACTTCGATCTCCTCATAGAGCCAGTTCCGCATTCCAGAAATCGGCTCGTTGATACGCACCATCCCGTGCAGGATGTGTCCCTTGGGATACACCCGCTCAACGACCCGCACCGTTTTCCGTCCGCGGCGTCGAATCAAGCTGCCCACGCGAAATGGCGGCGGTAGCCTTTTTGATCGCATACTTTCGACGCTCCTTCTGAATCTCGGCGAGGGCTTCTTCCATCGTGTACTTCAGGCTGTTCCGGGTAGCGCGGACCAGTAGTCGCGCTAGCATCTCGTCGTTGATCAGTACCGGCCCGATGCTGCTGCGCTCGTAGGCGAGTTCGACCTCGCGCTCCATCTCCCGCTCTTTGGCTGCGTTCATAGGTCTCGGTTCTCCGGGTTGTTGCTGAACCACTCCATCCACGCGGTCAGCACCTTGCTTGCCTCTTCGCGGTCGATTCCGAACGCCTCCTGCAGGTATGGGCGAGCGCCGAACATATTTGTCTGCCCGGACTCGCGCAGTTCGTTCAGGTACAGGAAGTACTTCAGGTACGGGTGGTCTTTGCTCATGGCACCACCTTCTGCACGACGGCCCGGGCGGTGTCCGCGAGCATCTGCAGGAACTCTCCCGGCGGGATGCAGGAGGACGAGTCGGTCCAGAGGCTCTGGTCCCACGTTTGGCAGTTCAGCCCCCAGTTCAGGAGCGCCCAAATCATCACGGCGCAGAAAACGAAAGAGCCGGTGGTCCCGGCAAGAACGCGGATAGCGGTGTTCATACGACCTCCTCTGGGTTGAGCCGCTCCTCGGCGGCGTTGCGAACGATCTGGAAGGCGTACCCAATCGCCTCCAGTTCGGTGCGCCACTTTTCGGGCGCGTTGCGAATCGGCTTCATGCACAGGTAGTCCTCGGTTTCGCTCACGTACCAAGTGCTGCAATCCGGCGTGTGCCAAACCACCGCCCCAACGTCGGCCTCTTGGCAGAACACGAAGCGGCTCCTGCCCTCTTGCTCAACGTGAATCAGGTATTTGATGCGCGGCTTCATCCCCAATCCTTGTGGCTGCCCGATGCTTCGTTCTCGTCAAAGCCTCGGTGGTAATCGGCAATCGACTCGGCGCTCATCCGCTCCTCTGTGACCTCCTCGCTCATGTAGGTGCCGCCTACGAAGTAGTGCGGTCGGCGGGGGCGGCGGTAGTAGCTGTCGGCCCTGCCGCGGTCGTAGGGGCCACCGTGGCGGCGGTCCGTAACCCATCCCTTCTTGCTGCCCTTCATGCGGCCTCCGGGTGCAGTACGGGGAGGCAGTCGGCGGTGGGGTTGGTGGAGAACATCGCCCCGCCGTTGTTGCCCTCGTCGTCGCAGGAGGGCCACCAGAGCGAGCTATCGTCTAGCTCTAGAACCACCGGCTTGCAGTACCAGCCGAACTCCGCGGCCTCCTGATCGGTCATGTAGCGCACCGCGACGATGCGGCGGTTGAGCAGCGCCTTCTGCGCGGCGGCGGTCCAGTACTGCGTAGGGTTGGCGATTGGCATTGGCTCCCCCTTACGCAGCCGGGGCAAGGAGCGCCCGGAAGCCAGCCATCACGTTGCGGTAGGCGGCGCGAACCGCGGCGGGGTGGTCGCCGATCTCATCGCCGAGGGCCATCAGGCTCTCCGGGTTGATTCGGCTGTACCCGAGTTGCTGGACCGCTTCGGTGACCTTCTCAAGGTCCGTTTTGATCGTCGCTTCGCTGTACGTGGGCATCGGCTTTCTCCTTGCTGTTGTGCGTTTGAGGTTTCTGCGATACGTTCCGGGTATCATCGCCGTGTTGGCGTTTGCCCTTCCTGTATCACCGTGGTGATACTTTGCACCCGTAGGGGTTAGGAGTCAAGCGGTTTTCTCACGGGAGTGATATTGTATGGGGAGTCAGGGGGCCAAGGGGCGGTTTTTGGGGGAT
>Ga0129336_10002470_pt1 | contig 11427 bp, 13 predicted proteins | sample CPB6_02_DNA_FD_96878 | JGI IMG/M metagenome (GOLD analysis project Ga0129336, IMG submission 96878) | Freshwater to marine salinity gradient microbial communities from Chesapeake Bay, USA - CPBay_Sum_0.6_0.2_DNA | ecosystem: Environmental > Aquatic > Marine > Coastal | place: USA: Chesapeake...
ATAAAGCAGATAATGACAATCATAATTCATCGGCGAGAATCCTTGCTAATTATGTTATTGCAAATAAATCAATACTTGAAAATTACAAGGATTTGAATGGTTCAACTTCACAAATATTGAAAAAACAACAGGAATCAGTTGAAGATTTGTTGGAAATGATAAATGAATACAAACAAAAAACGAATGATAGAATTTTCATCGTTTCTGCCATATATGATAAAACATATGCAAAATACAACTCTATATCTCTTTTAATTTTGATACTGTCATCCGTAACAACATTAATGGAAGCATTAAGACTTAGTATAGTGGAATTTGTAAGAGCGGTTGAACTAAACGCCAATGTAGACACAATCACCTTTACGATGAATACATGCATTCTTGTGTGTGGAACAGTGATCACAGTGCTTAGTAGTATAATAAGATTCAGAAACTATAGAGAAATTCTTGAACAGTTACAGAATAGTAGAAATCAACTTATAGTATATAGAGACAAATATAGTAAAAAATATCACATTGTTATGAATCTGCGTGCATTAAACGAGTTGTCAGAGCAAGAAATTAAATCAATTCGCGATAGAATCATAGAATACGATGATAATATCAAATCAATAAACATCCTTCAATACCTTAGAAATAAAGATATTCTGAAATTTAATAAATATAAGGCATATTTTGATGTCGAAATGAAAAAAATAGATATTGATAAGCAAAATGCAATTGAACTATATGAGTCTAAATTGAATAAGAAAAATGAAGCATCTAATAGAACATTAAAAGACAATGTTGCAAATCTTCAAAAATTTCTTGCAATACAAAAACTAAAGAATATATTTGCAAATCAAAAGAAAACAGAAGCAAATAATGGCACTGATGATAATGAAATAAAAATATAACGCACATTTTTATTTACTTTGTTTTTTACTATATAAATCAATATAAGAATTATTGATATATTATATATTAACATATAAATACAACAACATAGTGATGTCAGGAACATCTTATTCATATTTCAAAGACAATTTCACACAATTCAAAGCATATATCTTGGGTCTAATTATCAATAATGTTGACGAATACACAACCGGATATATTTGTACAACATTTTCATCAACTTACCTTAAAGATCAAAAACATATTCATGATAATCTATTGCAATTTACGAGACAAACACCTGGGAATGGTGATGAGCAAAAATATGAAACCATTTCAACTGATGTTGTTAATGATATCTTTGGTCTTGTAAATGACGGCGAAGAAATGAAATCACAATATGATGGATCTCATAGTAAGAACAGAATGGTTGATATCGATATTTCTAAATTTGTTCAAAAACAACCTAAAGAAATTTCTAATCAATATCTTGCGGCATATTTTGAAAAACACGCAGTCGTAGAAAACAAATGTATCATAATCAGTGATAAAGATAATAAGCAGAATCTTGAAACATTATCTAATTTTTATAATATTCCATGTGATAAAGAAGATGACCGCATTACTTATGTTGGTTCAAATGCACTAGACATCTTTGGTGCTATTTATGCAAATGCTAATTATATCTATAACAATAATTACCACGTTGATATGATTAGGTCACTTGATCTAGATGCGCCCGCATTGAAAATGAAAAAAATCCATAATAATGCTATTACTCCAATTAAAGCCAACTTTTCAGACGTTGGTTATGACTTGACTGCAATTGGTATTTCAAAACAAATCAATAAAAAAACAATTTTGTGTAACACTGGAATTAAACTTGATATTCCACCAAGTTATTATGTAGAGATTGCTCCAAGATCTTCGATTATGAAATCGGGATATATGTTAGCAAATTCAATTGGTATCATTGACTGTTCATATAAAGGTGAATTATTGATTGCACTTACAAAAGTAGACGAAACGGCCGAAGACATTTCATTTCCATTTAGATGTTGTCAACTTATTATGAAAAAACAAATATTCCCAATTATGGTAGAAGTTGAAGAAGTGACTGAGAGTAAGAGAGGAGAAGGCGGATTTGGATCATCTGGTTGATAATTAAAATATTAGCATTTTTTTACCAAGTTCAACTTTGATATTTGGTCTAAATAATGTATTACGTATTTCTAACATTTTGTCATCGGTAATATATGGATTTCCAATTATTTCTTCAAAAGATGTATTATTTTTCTTAACAATATGTTTATTTATCCAACGTATTTGAAATAACATCGAAAAAACACCACATTCGCTATTTTTATATTGGTGTTGTTTTTGGTTAACCTTAATTTCAAACTTATTAGTTGGATATAGTAAATCACATTGATTTTTAACATTCATAATAAATGTATACAAATATTTAGGAATACTAGCAGATGTACTATCATAATAGTATGCGCCATATGATTTTAATTTAGGATCTATTGATAAAAAAGTTGAAGTCCAGTGTGAACCAGGTTCATCGTGTTTATCAAGATTTGTGATTAAACCAATGAATTTAACATTTTTTTTTGCCAATTCCTGAATATTGACCGAGCATATATTACTATATAGACATTGGCCATAATCATTCATTGCAGCAAAATCAATTGGTACTACTCCTAAAAATTTGTATTTATGTAGTTTGGCTTTTTCATATTGAGACATCACATTTTGTATGTCGTAATTAGATAACCATGTTTTAGGATTTTTATACCAACTTTCTGGTTTTTCTGGTCTAAGATTGTCTCTTGCAATATTTTTTAAACCGCGTCTAATATTTAGTAATCTATTTGCATCATTTGAGTCATTCATATTTTTTTGTGCAATTTTTTCTAACACCCCCGTCCAGAACCAATATTTATTATTTCCACATATTTTTTTCAATTTTTGATTGAGATTTTTATAATTCGTCTTAGATTTTTGTGCAATAATGATTTTATCAGTATTAAATGTGTTCCAAATATTTATCATTTTCTTAAGTGCTGAGTCTTGAAAAATTATATTTTTCCTTTCATTTTCCGGACTACAATATTTTGTCATATCCTTCTTTAATACTTATAAAATAAAAAAATGATTGTTAGTTTTTACTAGTTATATACATTATCTGTATCTTATCAATACGATAAGACATTTATATATATATTGATATAATATTTGACATATAATAATATATAAAATAAATATCAATATATATATTTAAGATACATCTTCAAAAATGGGTGTCAAGGAAGACCTTCATACATTTGTAAATAAATTTAAAATAGAAAAAGGTAAAGAATTTTCAAATACCAGTCTTGGTAATCCAAAAACATCTGTATTCATTCCAGAAGAAGAATATGAAAAATTCTTAGATTTATATGCACTTGCTATGACTAATGGAGTTGAACTTCACTATACTGAAAAACCAAAAAATATTAGCCCGATTAGAGTTGATATGGATTTTCGATTTCCAATTGATGAAAATAGTTATGATATTGATAATGTAAACAAAACCAAAAAAATAATTAGAAAATACAATTCTTCACATATTGATTCAATTATTCGGGCATATTTTGAGGTAATCAACAAAATCCTAGATATTCCCGATGAACATAATATTGTATACGTTATGGAAAAGCCAGAACCGAGTGAATATCGCAATAAAATAAAAGATGGTATTCATATAGTATTTCCGAATATCCTAGTATCAAATAATGTGCAATATTATATTAGAAATAAAATCATAGAAGATGCTGAAAATATTATGCAGGGGTTACCAGTTTGCAATGATTATTCAAATATCATAGATAAAGCAATTATTGATGTAAATTGTTGGTTAATGTATGGAAGTAAAAAAATAGAATCATCGTCATACAGGGTATCAAAAATTTATAAGTATGTCAATGGGGTAATTGAATTAGATAATAAATCTATTACTGCAACAGACGAAATCAATTTTATAAGATTGTTTTCGATGAGGAAAAATGGAGACTTGACACCTATTAAACAACAGTATGTATCAGAAATTGAAGAATATACAAAGCACGTATTGCCAACAATCGACATACATTACAAAAATAAGATTCATAATAATATCTTTGCAAAATCATTAAATATTAACAAAAATTATACAACAGACGACGAATTAGATATTGTGAAAAAGTTGGTTCTCAACTGTCTATCATATTCGCGATCTGAAAAATACGACGACTGGATCAACTTGGGGTGGGTATTGAGAAACATTGATTATAGACTACTCGATACATGGATTGAATTTTCGAAAATTGGCAGCACATATATTGAAGGTGAATGTCAAAAATTATGGAATAAAATGAGAAAAGATCACATGGGTATTGGAACATTGAAATGGTGGGCTAAACAAGACAATGAAGACAAATATAAGGATATTATTGGTGAATCTATCATACCACTTATTGATCAATGTATTCGCAGCGATGGTGCTCATTATGATATCGCAAAAGTAGTTCATGCATTCTATAAAGATGAAATCAAAACAGTAAATAAGTCAACATGGTATCGTTATGACAAAGATAGACATAGATGGAAGATTACTACAGAAGGTTCAGAATTAAGAATTCATTTGAGCACAGTAATATGTAAGAGATTTATGGAAAGAGGCAGAGAGTGGAACAAGAAGGCATATGAAGAAGAAACTACTGAACAAAAAGATGCATATTTAGAACGTTCTAAGAAATGTTCGCAAATTGCGGTCAAATTAAAAAATGCTTCATTCAAAGACGCTATCATGCGTGAATTGCGTTGTTTATTCATGGATGAGAAATTTGAAGAATTGTTAGATAGTCGTTCACATCTAATTGGGTTTATTAATGGAGTATATGATATGAAAATGCATATCTTTAGAGATGGTATGCCAGACGATTATATCTTTCATTCAACAAAGGTAAATTATGTCGCATATAATAGCGAACAATCAGAATATAGAGAAATCCACGACTTCTTTTGCAAACTATTCACAAACGAAGGTGTTCGCAATTATGTATTGGATATTCTTGCATGCATTATTGATGGTAGTATTGCACAAGAAAGATTCTATATATTTACAGGTCAAGGAAGTAATGGTAAATCGAGACTTCTAGATCTTGTGCAAAAATCAATCGGCGATTATTATTGCATTCTACCAATTGCGTTGTTAACACAAAAACGCGCCGCGTCAAATAGTGCACAAAGTGAACTAGAGAGAACAAAAGGAAGAAGATTTGCAGTAATGCAAGAACCAAGTGAACAAGATAAAATCAATATTGGTTTTATGAAAGAATTATCTGGCAATGATCGTATTATGACTAGAGGATTATATAAAGAACCCACAGAATTCAAGCCGCAATTCAAGATGATTTTGACATGCAATGAATTGCCAGAAGTTCCAAGTGATGATGGTGGTACTTGGAGAAGAATTCGCGTTGTTGAATTTACTTCAAAGTTTTGTGAGAATCCAAAAAAACCAAATGAGTTTGAAATGGACTTGGAATTATCCGATAAATTTGATAGATGGACTGAGCCTTTCATCAGTATGTTAATTGAACGTCATAAAATTATCAATCCAAATTCTATTCCAGAACCAATGGAAGTAAGAATTGCGACTGAAAGTTACAAGAATAATAATGATATAATTGGTCAATTTATTCTTGATAGAATTGTGATTGATAAAGAGGCACAAAATGAAAGACTAGGGATTGCAAATATTTACAACGACTTTAGAATGTGGTCTGGTATGAATGTTCCAAAAAGTAAAAAGAAACCTGATAGAAATCAAATCAAGGCATATTTTGAAAAGTTACTTGGGCCATATCCAATTGATAACAAGGGATGGAAGGGTTTGAAATATAAGGTAGTCGAAGATGATGAGGAAGAATGTTAGCGAGTATATAAATATTTACATTTTACTTGAAAGTTTTGTAAAAAATGATTATTTTTTAATTTGAATATATAAGATAAACCGATTATATACAAATGACCGAAGTTATGCATACCGTTGATATGGAGATCTTGAAAAAATTGTATATCAATAATAACAACACTTATGAAGAACAAGTATATAACGAACTTAAAAATAAAATCCAAGAGTTGGAAATGAAATTGGATACAGAGCGCAATGAGCATAGGGAAGTTTATAATAAGATTAAAAAAGAGATTCTTCAAGAGCGCAATATGTCATTCGAAGTTAAAAATGAAATTGAAATGCTTCGTGCTGAAAATCAAAGACTTAAGTTGGCAAACTATACACTGGAACAAGAAAATTCCATGTTGAAGACAGAAATGAATAAATAAATAAGTGATAAACCGAATTTCATATCGTATATTTATCGTTCGCAAAAACCAAAAAAAATATTTTTTATAATTAATGGTCATGTATACAAAAAGTGGGATGCTTTGTGTAAAATCAAGAGTACATTCCTTTTATAAAGCAAAATACAAAAATATTTTTTTTAATATTTTATTGATTAAAGAAGTAGACACCTGTGAAGAATATTTGAAAATTGTATTGCATTCTGATACAAACAGTAACTACTATGATATTTATTTTAAAAGAAAATCTGCACCATATTATATTAAAAATTTGTTTTTTCATATAGTAAAAAACTCGAAAATTACATTAAGCGAAGATGAAAAACTTGGATATATAATACACGGTCCTGATTTACATGAAAAACAAATATATAAAATGACTTATATACATATTGGAGACTATCATCGAATGTTAAGTAGAGAATATGAGTTTGTATATAATCATGCGCAAAATATTGATATAGCAGATAAATGGATAAAGCCCATATATGATGATATTATAAAAAAAATAAAAAAATGATAATATAGAAACTATATATTGTCATAACATGCTGAAAAATGCCAATGCTCAATTTGACGATTATAACAAAGTTGTTGCGAACATACAAAAACCAAAAATATCAAAACCACTCATGACAAAATACGAGTTCAACCAAATTATTAGTTTGCGAACAAATCAAATTGCACTAGGATCTCCTATTTTTCTGGATCAAGATAAAATCAAAATTAAATCGAATATGGAATTGCGTCTTATTGCAATCGAAGAATTAAAAGAAGGAAAATTACCATATATTATTAAACGTCAGTTGCCTAATAATAAATATGAATGTTATAGAATAAAAGACATGGATCTAACAGCAGTACAATATATGATGGAACGATAAAAAATAATAGCTTCATAAAATAATAGAGTCATATAAAATGTTTCAAGTAAAAAGTTCAATGCGGTTATTTATATTGATTGCGATACTCATAATATTCTTAATATTTTGTGTAATTTTTTTCTATAATGTAACTTCTAAATCAAATCAAAATAAATATGTATTTCTAACTAAAGAAGAGATACGTTTATTTTTTGAAAAAGATGAAGATTCATATGTAGACAATATGAGTCAATACGATCTAGAATGTAGAAAGGTGAAAACCTCAAAAGAATATATAAATATGATATGTGATTGTGTTTTAAATTTTACAAATGCCGAGAAAGAAAGGCTAATAACATGTGCAGAAAAAGCAGATGCATTTTTATCAAACTATACATACGCTGATAAACTGAGATGTAAGCAAATCGCAGATATACCGTGGAAATTTGCTTTAACATATCAAAATAATAATGGATATGAATATGAAAATAGTTTACCGCATACGCGCAATGATATAATATTTTTATCAAAATCACAACTAAATGAAAATATAACCTCTGCTGAAAATGATGTTGTACTGACCTCTATATTGATTCATGAAAAAGTTCATATTTTTCAAAGATATAATAAAACGTTAATGGATCGTATAATTTCACATTTGGGATATGTTGAATATAAAGGAAAACAACCCGAATTAAAGCGGACAAATCCAGATGTAAATGATAAAATATACTATGACCCGCAGAAAAACAAACTAATGGTGATAACATATAGTTCCACCAAACCAGACAATATAAATGATGTGATAGACAATGATTATTCAAATGAGCATCCATATGAAAAAATGGCATATGAAATAGAAAATGAATATTCTCAAAAAACAATGAAAGATATTATAAAAGATATATAAACAGTTATAATCATTATAATTAATAAATGGATACAAACATTGATGATAAGGTACAAATAGTATTGAAACAATCTCCAGAAAATATATCAGTAGACTATGTTAAAGAACTTCTTATAAATAATGAAGGCGATGTAGTAAAAACAATTGAACAAATATGGAAAAAAAGTAGCGGAGAAGGCGATAATATTTTGAAAAATATAGAATATAATGAAACATACAAAGAAAAAGAGAAATGGGATATGATACGTGATATATGTAATTCATATGAGCAAGAGATGTCAAACTTTATGAAATCACAAGGATATGGAAAATAAATTGATTTAAGGAAAAATACAATTGTTATTATAATACAGGTTTTATTTGATGTCGAAAAACGACTATGGCGATTATATAATACATATAAAAACTGTTCAAGCGCAAGTTTTTAAACAGGTTGTTGATGCTTTAAAGGACATTTTAACAGATGTCAATTTGGAAATTGATAGTACTGGGTTAAAAATTGTTGCCATGGATAATACAAATATCGTTTTAATTCATCTAAAATTGGAAGCAGATAAATTTGAAGATTTTTATTGCGAATCAAGAACAGTATATGTTGGAATATGTATGTTAAAGTTACACATGTTAATTAAGACAATTGGAACAAATGATTTGCTTGTATTATATATTAGAAAAGATGATCCAAGTAATCTTGGTATCAAAATTGTAAATAATGAAAAGAATGTAGAAACAAATTATAAATTATCAACGCTCGACATTGACGTATTAAATATCGAAATACCTCCTGTTGATTTTCATACTATCATAACGATGCCTTCAACATATCTACAAAAAATCATACGAGATATGCATAATTTAGCAGAATATATAGAAATTCAAAATATATCAGAGCAATTGATTCTCAGTTGCAAAGGAGATTTTTGTACTCAAGAAACTATTCTTGGAACAGAAAAATCAAATAATATAATAATTAACAAAAGAGCTACTGATGGTAAACATGAAATAATCCAAGGTGTATTTAGTCTTAAGTATCTTGCAATTTTTACTAAATGCACAAACTTATGTTCAAATGTGGAGGTTTATTTGAAAAACTCTTATCCAATCATTTTAAAATATAGTATTGCTTCGCTTGGAGAAATCAAATTATGTTTATCGCAACAAGAGTTTTAATTTATTTTTTCTTTTTATAAACTTCAATTTGTTTTTTTGAAAAGAATTTTATAAACTTGTGTACATATGTATCTTGGATGATATCAAATATAGCGTTATATAATGTATTGATAAATACCATAATAACATTATGAAATATATCTTTACCAAATAGTGATTCGGATAAACTAACTATATTATCTTGTAATACAATCTTATCTTGTTGATAAATATTCGTTAAAATATCATTAGAAGTATTATCTAATATTAGCGTATCATCGTCTTCGATATTACTATAGCTATTCAGTAATTTTCTATTAATATTAACTGTGGTATATGATGTATCTTTTTTATTTACATTAAAAGTGACATATAAAATTATTTTTGTTTCTCCTAGTAAATTGTATAAATAATCTGGTTTACGTAAAACAGATGTATATTTTACAACAATAGATGATGAATCGTATCTAAGAATTTTATGAAATGTTTCAAATGTACAACAGAAACCATCGAAACGATCTCCTATAAAAGAAGGCAGTCTTAAATTTTCCAATTCAACTAGGTCTTTACTTGTAAACACTCTTTCGAATTTAATATTCTCATCTGTTTCTTTTACAATAACAGATTTGTCTATGTCGAATATATATTTCACAAAATTTCTGGAACATATTGTATTATATATATTGTCGATATTTTCCTTTACGATTAATGATGCCATTATAATACAAATACTTAAAAATAACTCATGCTAAAGTCTTATATATTTTCTATTTTTGGGAATGATTTTTGTACATTAAAGTAGAAAATTTTGGAACTGATATATTATAATAATTAAAAGACGCAAATGCACAATCTTTAATCCATATTCTAATTATGTAATAATTTTTCTTAGGACATACTGAAATCCCATTTATATTTTGCGAGTATTCCCATGTTTTACCTAGTTTTTCTCCCAACATCAATGAACAAATTTCAAACAAATTATTATGTAATAAATATTTGCACACCTTAAAAGAAAAACATCCTCCGTTTTTATTTTCACTATCTTCCCACCGCGGAGTAATATTGTTTCTCATTAAAAAAAACATTCCATTGTAAAATAACTCTTTGAATACATGAAATGATTCAACAAATTCTTCAACTTTATTGATACTTGTTATCATTTTATAACTAGATAATTCCCAATTATAATCATATGGATCGTGAAAATATAGACTCCAGCAATCATTCAGTTCTGACATGTATTATGTTAATGTATTCTTCTTTTCTTATATATAATACTAGAATGAAAAAAAATGAAAAAACTTTAGATTTAACGACAACGATGAATATTGAAAGTGTATACGATGATGCTGAACATAATATTGATAAAGTAAAAAATCAAAAACCCAAAGTTATTTGGTTCAAACGATATGCGCATTATAGAGAAATCCCTGCTGCGCCTGGAATGCTTGGTAATAATAGATTTCAACTGAATATATTGGGTGAATTGCTCTAAATATCATCAACATTGCATTCATCATCAATATCTTCTTCAGATGATGAAGTAATATCGCCGAAATCAATATATTGATCATTGTATTGACTTTGAACACAATCACTACTATTTCCATTACTGATTGTATGATGATTTCCATGATTATTATAATTGTTGCAAATAATATTAGAAAGTTTGTTTTCCATGATTAGGTTTTGAACTTGTTCGCTATTAAATTTGTGTACTATATCCACTTTTGATGCCTGATAGTCTCTTTTTGAAGCAACAACTACATCTCCCACTTCAATCAACAATCGTTTATTGAATTTTCGCAGAGATCCTCTAATAATACCAATCGCTTCTATACCAGAATTTGTAATTACCTGCACTCTACAATTTCCTAGAAGTTTTTTTACATATGCGTACTCCTCTTCTTCAACATTTAATGCATAATTAATATCTTTTTGATGATTGAAGTTTTTGATTTTTTTCTTATCTCTAATACTAGACTGGTACATTATTACGATGTATATTTTATTACGATATTCTTTATATGATGTCATATTATCATTTAAAAATATACTACTATATACTATATAATTACAGACCATCATGTCTTATAATGATTCTGTTGAAGAATACCTAAGTGCAGATGAAGAGATTGACAATTTTAATATTTTTGATAAATGTATAACATATCACAATAAAAAAACCATAATGGTAGAATTGACTTTTCGAGAATTACTCAATTACTCTGATTC
>Ga0129336_10002471_pt1 | contig 11427 bp, 7 predicted proteins | sample CPB6_02_DNA_FD_96878 | JGI IMG/M metagenome (GOLD analysis project Ga0129336, IMG submission 96878) | Freshwater to marine salinity gradient microbial communities from Chesapeake Bay, USA - CPBay_Sum_0.6_0.2_DNA | ecosystem: Environmental > Aquatic > Marine > Coastal | place: USA: Chesapeake Bay...
AAATGTCTTTTTATGGCCTTGCTGGTTACCGTCTAGGTTACGTTTAGCGGATACCCGAAAACGGGGGCAGCGCGCCGCAGGCGGAAAAATACCACAGGGCAGCCGCCCGAAGGCGGCGCCCCATTCCCTGCGATCAAAACTCGCCCGCAGGCTTACCGGCGCGCGCAGCCCGGAAGTCACGGTCGAACGTCCGGCCGAACACATCGGCGATGGCCGCAGCGTCACGGCGCGGCAGTCCGGTGCGCTGGGCGAGATCAACGGCAAGCGACTCCACCAGCCGAACTGCTGGCCAGTACGCCAACCCAGCTAGCGGCCGTTCTCGAACCTCAGTACGGCGAGATCGGTCACCACATAATTCACACAGCCGCGCCCGGTCAGCGGAAAACGGCACTGCTTCTTCAATTTGGGCCGCCCTTTCGAATCGCAGTGCTCCATGACGATGATCAGCTCCGAGCCGCCGGAGACCAGATCCATCGCGCCACCAATGCCGCCGAGCTTCTCGTTCTGCGTCGACCAGTTGGCCACGCTGCCCGTCTCGTCCACCTCGTAGGCGCCCAGCACGACCGTATCAATGCGTCCGCCGCGCGCCATCTCAAAAGAAGTCACCGAGTCAAAGAAGGAGGCGCCGGGTTTGAGCTCAATGTATTGCCCGCTGGCGTTGTAATGGTCCGGGTCCACCGCATCACCCGACACCATCTTGCCGTAGCCGAGCACGCCGTTCTCGGCATGCAGCACGATGTCGCGGCCCTCGATGTAATTCGAAATCATCGTCGGAATGCCGGTACCGAGATTCACGTAACTGCCCTCGCGCAGCAGCGCGGCCGCGCGCTTGGCGATACCGGCCCGGGTCAGCGCCGGCTTGCCGTGGTATTCCTTCGCGGTGTCCGCCGGACGGCGCTTCGACTGCGGCACCTGTTTCGGATCGTAGGGGCGCGTGCTCTTGACGATGCGCGACACGAAGATACCGGGAAGATTGATCGCTTCCGGCGGCAGCTCGCCAACCTCCAACACCTCATCGACCTCCACCACCGCGATCTTCGCCGCCTTGGCAAAGGCAGGACTCAGATTCTGGCTGCCGCCGCGAAACTGCACATTGCCGGCACGGTCGGCGCGATAGGCGCGGATGAAGGCGTAATCCACCTGAATCGCCTTCTCCATCACATAGGTCCGGCCGTCGAACTCGCGTAATTCCTTACCCTTGGCGAGATCCGTGTCGGCACCCGCCGCCGTGTAGAAAGCGGGAATGCCTGCGCCACCGGCCCGGCAACGCTCAACAAGTATGCCCTGCGGCACCAATTCCACCTCGATCTCGCCACTGACGATCTGTTCTTCGGTCGCGGTCGGCATGCCCGGTCGCACCGAAAATGCGGCGATCAGTTTTTTGACCTGGTGATTCTCGGCAAGAATCTGCCCGCGCAACTCGCCGGGTGCCCCCATCGAATTGCAGACCAGACAGAGATTCTTCGAGCCTTTCTCGCGCAAGGCGAGAATCAAACCCAGCGCGAAACGGTGCCCGACACTGAAACCGCCCAGCGCTACCGTCGCCCCGTCGGGCAGATCGGCAACGGCCTCGGCGGCCGACGCAAAAACCTTGTTCATGAATTCAACCGGAAAACGTCAAACACCGGCCGCGCACCCGCTCCGCGGCCACCTGAAGCCTCAAGCCATCCCACTGATCACAAAGCACGTGCCTCATCCGTTTTCTTCTCGAGAGTAGCGGGAGCGATCAGACGCTGCAGGGCCCGATGCATACCCTCACGACTATTCAATGATTCCTGGCAATTGACAAGGTGATGTTCATATTGTGTTTCCATCAACAGTGCTCTCTCACCGCTTATTCGTATAAAAACAAATGGTTGGAAACAATCAATGGTTGTCGCTTACCGCGGTTAAGCCTGGGAAGCGAGGGCAGCGATACAAGGGGTCATCTGACCAATTACGCGCTAAATGTATCCCCTCGACTCCAAGGCCCCTGCCCCTCCTCAGAATTTTCAATAATATCAATTATATGCGACATAAAACATGTCTATTAATGATAATTTTCGCTATTATTACGATCGCAAAACCATTTTATTGAATATTTTTTTTCCAATCACATATATTAATCAGGAAATCATGAGCAAACTTTTGAAAGCCGCCGTCATTGGCGCCACCACCCTCCTCGCTGCTGGTCAGGCTTACGCCCAGCCGGGCTCCCGCGTTTGCGGTTGGTTCGCCACGAACCAGATGGGCAATTTTGCTTTCGTCTACGAGTCCCGCGAAAAAGACGTTTCTGATAAACAGCAATGCAACGGGTTCATTGACGCGATTGCCGGAACCATCGTCGGCATGAATCCGGCAGATCCGAAGCTGGACCAGCAAACCAAAGCCAAACTGACAATGCTGAAATCCATGACCTGGCAAAAAGTCGGTCACGGCACCAAATGTGAAAGCCTGGGTGAGAAGTTTGTCGATGACGGTAAATACAAGTCAAAAGACATGTGCGACAACATGGGCGCCAAAGGCAAAGGCTACTTCGTCAGCACAACGATGCAAGGCGGCAAGAAGGTAACGGTCTACACGCAGAACTGATCGCTGCTGCATAGACATGAAACTGCTGTCCGGCCGCACCCCCTTCACGGGCGTGCGGCCGTTTTTTTGCCGAAACGTCACCCGCACACCATGAACAGTTTGAAAAAGAGAGTTCCATGAAATCCAAATCGCAAATAGTCATCGCCGCCGTAGTCGCGTGGTTCACGACGCCGGCTCTGGCAGCCACCCAACAGGAAGTGCAGCAAGCCTGGACGGAGGTCACTCAGGCACTCAATGCGCTCACCCAGAATCCTGCTGCCGCTGCGATCAGCGAAGTCAGGCAACAATTCCAGAATCACACCTGGCGGACCGTGTATGAATTCACCCAGGTCAGCAAATCCCCGCTGCCGGGCACCCGGCTTGGCATTCAAGCATTGCCCTACATGTCGCAACTGGACGCCGAAAATTATCTGGTATCGACGCAGTTTCCCAACCTCCCGGGAATGAATTGCCCAGGGAAAACCGTCAAATTACCGTTCGGGAAACCGCAAACCATCGGGGCAGGACGCCCTCTGACGCTGACCGTCGGCGGACGTTCCGTAAACATCTCGGATGCACAGTTACGCGCCATGTTCCTGAAAGCCTCGCCGACCGAAGGCGCACGCGCCTATGACACCTTCATACAGGGCAGGGATAATCTGTGTACCGGCATCTACAACTTTGCCCAACTGAGTTTCCGCTGGTCCAAAGCCCAAAGCGTCAAGACCAACTGGGAAGCCTGCCAGAAAGACGGCGTATATCTGTCGAAGTGGGAAAAAACCGAGGAATTTCATTTCCCGGGCAATCATCACCGCCACGCCTCGGTCGGCGGCGGTGTTTTGTTCTACTGCGGTGGCGCCAAAGCACTCGACAGCAATAACCAGCCCACCGGTACACAGGCCGGTTACACCGGATCGGATGGCGGAAAAGGCGACTCACTGAACTACGAAACCTGGTTCAAGTGGAGCGACAAGAACCGCGAACCCTTGAATATTCTTCAGACCATCCGCAATGCCGGTGACTCGCCGAACAAATGTCCGGACACCTGCATTCCCTTGATACGGGGCGGCAGCGCCTCAGCGTCTGTCTGTATTGGCATTGATCCGGGCCTTTCAGCGGTCGGCGACACCATTCCGATGCGCTTTGGCGCCAAGTTTCGCGCCTATGACCGCAACAAGTCTCTGTGCACGCCCGTTGTCAGCATACCGGCACCCTTCGGCGTCATGCAAAGCCTTGGCGAAATGGCAGATTCAGCGAAGCAAAATGCCATGAACAAACTGAAAGACCAACTGGTGTCACTACTGCCGGTCAGCGGACAAACCAAAGACAAGCTGTCGAAACTTGCATCACTGATGTAACGGCCGTAACAACACACCGCCAATTCCCCGGGGCCCAGGCCCCCGGGAGTTCCGCCGTATTCCGGTCACGATTAACCGGGCTGTTGCTCCCTGCCGTATTGAATGACGGCCTCGCCGTGATCATTCCAAGTAAGCGAAAATCCGAAGAGCCCCTTACGGATGGCATCAAGACTCTGCTTGAAGTTATCAGCGATGGCAGATTGCACACCGACAAACGGAAGGGGCATCCAGCGCATATCCCGAACCAGAATCAGCCGCTCAAAACCACCGTAAAGCATAGCGCCGCGCGCGATACGGAATCCCGACGACAGCAAATTCTGCAGACTGCGCGTATTGCGCGGCGATACTGTAACGCCGATCAGATCCCGCCCCAGATCCCGCGCGTAACACAGGCGCTCACGGATCAGTAGTTCATGCACTCCTTTGCGCTGCCACTCCGGCAGTACTGCAACACCATCAAGCACGCAAAAACGCGAACGCTCACGATCATCCAGATCCAGCACGGTCGACAGATCATCAGTCTCCTCGCGCAACACGGAAAGCACGGCATAGGCCGCGAGAACGCCTTCTCCTGATATCGCACCGACCACAAAACCATCATCGATCTGCTTCTGGATGTCTTCACGGCTATCGCGCCGCACTATGTCGTTGGTTAACCTGCCCGCCGCCGATTCATGAATTGCCAGCGCCGAATCCACATCCGCCGATGACAGAAGGCGAAAGGACAAACCGGGAATAGAGGCGATCTCCATCAGCTCAGCACCTCAGCAAAGTTCGCCACTTTTATGGAGGGATAAAAGTTGATGCGCGATGCCACGCTCATATTGACGATATAGGAGAACGACGGCAGCGTTTCTACCGGAATGTCCTGAGGCCGGCTCTTGCCCTGAAGAATCAATGACGCCTTCGACGCCGCCAGTTGCCCCACGCTCTTGTAAGGCGAAACCAGACCGAACAGCGCTTTTCCGTCACGAAGCATGACCTCCGTTGCCGAATACACCGGCAAGCGACGCGCCATCGCCGTTTCAGTGACCTCCTTGCGGTTCGCCGCAAGGAAACTGTCTGCACCGATATAGAGGTAATCGGGTTTTGCCGCGGCAATGCGATCAATCACGTCCGGAATTGCCGACGCCAGCGGCGCCTTCCGGTCATCCAGCGGCACCGGAAATTCCATCAGCGTGAATCCGGACTTCAGGCTGATCTCGCGCAATTCGGCAACGCTCTGCGCCGAATTCGACTCGGCAGGATTAAACATCACTGCAAGCCTCTGAAAGGGGCGGTAGGCCTTGATCGCACTGATCTGCTGGTCGATCGGCACGACATGAGAAACGCCGGTGATGTTGCGTTCAGACGAACTACGGCGCTTTATCAACCCCGCCCCCTCCGGAGAGGACACCATGGTGAAGACCACCGGAATGTCTGTAACGTGCTTGCGGGGGTCGATCTTCCCTGTCTTCCCGCAAACTGCCACCGTCACGGGGGTGCCCCACACGTAGAGTAGATCAACGCGTAACCGCCTCGCCTCGTCGATCAGTCCCGGCACACGCTTGACGTCCCTGTCGACATTGCGAACGATAAATTCCACCGGAATATTACGAACCCGGAAATACTCCATGAAACCCTGTTCCACCGGCGTTTCGCCGCGAAACAGGATCATGAATATCTTGTAGGGACCGCGTGTGGGCGCCACAGCACTCTTCGTCTGAGCCCACGCCCCCGTCGTCACACCGGCAAGGCCCGCGATCAGCCAGCGACGTCGATCAAGCCGCATGCAGGCCGCCTTTCTCGCGTGGTTGCGTTGAAATCACCACGGCACAGACCAGTATGCTCACGAGCATAACCATGCCCAAGCCGGCCATTGCCGTCACCGGTCCGAGCTTCAGCGTCAACACACCTGCCAAAAGAGGTCCAAGCGCACCGCCGACACGCTCAATCAAGCGGAAGACACCCAGCGCACTGCCGGAACCGGTATCCGGCGATCCCGTCTGAATCGCCCGGGTAATCAGCGTCAACTGAGGCGAAATACTCATCGCCTGTCCTAATCCCAATGCCAGTATGCCGAGCAGCACGGTCGCCGGCTGCGGTGACAACAGAACAGGGAGCATCCCGGCACCGGCTATGACGCCGCCGGTCACGACAAACGCAAAATGACAGCGGTATCGGTCTGCGAGGTTGGAAAAAACCGGCATTGCGAGCAGTGCCACGATGCCATACACGATCGCGAACCGGCCGATTTCCGACGGCGAACTGCCGAATTTGGACAAAATCACCGGCGTCAGAAAAATCAGAAAACCGCTATGAAGCAACTTTGCCGGGATCGCCGCAAACAGCGCAATCAATACGAACCGGGCATTCCGCATCAGCGCGACAAGGCCTTCAGGCTGCCCGCGGGCCGCCTTCGCGGATGCCGGATGCCGCGGTGCCGAGCCCGCACCGAGAATCCGGTAGGCCACCGGCACCGAGATCAGCGCCAGGGCTGCAGCGACGATAAACACGCCCCTGAAACCCAGCGAATCTGCCAGTACACCCCCCACCGCAGGCGCAGAAACCTCCGACACCATAATCGCACTGACAAAAGTCGCTACGCCGCGGCTCCGGTTTTCGGGGTTGGTGTTGTCAACCACATAGCCCTGACAGGACATGAATAGACTGGCATAACCCACGCCCTCGACCGCGCGTGACAGCACGAGCAGCCAGAAGTTGTCAGCCAGTGCCGTGCCGCAAAAACCCGAAGCCATCAATATCGCGCCCAATACGAAACCCGCCTGGCGACCGTGACTGTCCGACCAGCGTCCGACGTACGGCATGCTCAGCGCCATGACACCCAGGTACACGGTGATCGGGAGACTGGCGGCCAATTCCGGGGACAGCCCCAGTCCGTCGTCCGCAAAGCCTTTGAGATATACGGGCAGGAACGGACGTGACAGCATCGACGCGAACATGAAGAGGAATGTCAGGATGCGGATCATGATCACGTCCTTGACCAGAGGACTCGCACGCAATTCTGTCATCCCTGCGGCTGGCGAGTTGCCGAGGCCACCGTCCAGTGCCGCGCGCACCCCCGCAGCCAATGCAGACAACCGGGCATGTATCCCCTTCGCCAGCGCCGACTCTGACGGACCGGGGGAGCGAAAATCCCCGCGCGCCATACGGTCGACCCAGTCAGCAAGCGCACGTAACGGCCCGATGAAGTTTTGCGTCAATGTCGCGAGCAAAATCTCAAAACCAATCAACAGGCTGGCAAAAAGCACGATGACCACGGCATAACGCAGGTCACCGACTTTTCTCTCCGCATACACGGGATCAAAACCAACGTGAATAACAGCAGCCTCGATTTCGTCGTTTTGCAGGACCAGAGCGGCGGTATTCCGGTAGGTCCTCTGATCCGCGTTGCGGTCCGCCACCGGAACCGTCAGACTCATGGGCTTCCCGGTTTGCTCGCGAATGCCCGGAAACAGTGATTGAAGCGGCCCCTGCAAACGCGCCCCCTCGATTCCCCGGCTGACCATCACTGTGCCGTCCAGACGGGTCAATGCCAGGTAGGAAATACCTTCGGTCTGGGCCAGTATCTCGCCGAAAAATTCGTCGATTCCCGTCAAGCCATCCAGTGGAATGCCGTAATCCAGGGCTCTCCCGATCTTGAGAGCGACCGACTTCGCCACTGTCGACGACTTCTGATCCAGTTCCGGCACCAGTTGTCCCTTGATCGCCGGCCAACTTGCTATCGACAAAGCAATCTGCGAAAACAACATCAGCAGCAGCGTAAAGACAAAAAATCCTTTGGCAGAAGCTCCATAGAGCTGCCGCCTCATACGCCCCCCGCCGGTGACTGATGGAGCGGTGTGCCGGCCACCCGCGCCACTTCTCGCGCCGCCGCCACAGCCGCGTCCACTTCGAGCAAGGCGTCGTGTCCGGAAGTGGTTACCGTGCCGGCGACAACCTTATCGACATACTGTTCGACGCCGTGGATCCGACGCAGAGCACCACGCATCAACCAAAACACACCAACCATCCCGATTACTACGGATAGAGCAATCGCGATCGCATTCAGCGGGAACAATGCGCGTAGAACTCCCTGCATCGTCCGGTCATGCCCATCACGCGAGTACCGGAAAGCCAGGGCGCCGGAAGAATCCTCGGTCATTCCCACCAACGGGATCATCAGAAAAAAGGCATCCGAAGAAAGCGTTTCCAGCGGCTTCTGCCGGCCCAATACGGCGGTCCGCCAACCCCGTGGATACGTCTTTTCCGTGACTGGCGCCCCGGAACGGAAAATCACCTTACCCTCGTGGTCGATAACCTCAATTGACAGCACGCCCCGATCCTTCTGCGCCGACGAGGTCACTATTTCCTGCGCATTGGACAGAGCACGAATCTGGAGACCGAGACGCAAACCGGTTTCTAGATTGTTTTTCATTTCATCAACCGAGAACCGCATCCGCGACAGCTCCACCTGCGACAGATGCTTCTCGAACTTGGCGTAACTCAGGTAGCCATTGAAGACAATCGCGAAAGATGCGATCGCCACTACCGGCAGCACTATCCGCAACGACAACGAAAACTTGTTCACGAGGACAACACCGCACCGACCGGCACAACTACACAGCAGTGCGTCATGGCAGCTTTATTCCCTCGACCAACGCCGCCATCTCCGGCTTGCGCAAGGCCGTGTCAAGCTCCTTCAGCGCACGCTCGTGCGCCTGAAAGAAAGCCGGGTAAAACAGCTCGCCAATGTAGAAATACCGCGCCACCGAGGCCTCCAGAATCCGCTCCCATTCGGGTGCGATCTCCTGCATGGCCAGCATCCGGCCGGGAAGGAAGTTATCGAATATGGTCCCGGCCACATTGCCGTTATTCAGTATAGTGTTCTTCAGCGCAATGGCCAGACGCAAGCGATCCAGGTCGGTTTTGTCGTGAATGACGATGGTGTAATGCTTGCGAATGCCATCCTCACGCTGATTCATTTCCCAGAGCAGCTCGCGCCAGCGCTTGCGGTCGGGACAATCAACCACAGCAACCTCCGCCTGCGGCTCGGACACCCATTCGCCCGGCTTCATCGAGGATCGCGTATTGCGGAATTTCAGCGTGAGTGCCTTGCCCGGGTTCTTTTCAAAGAAACTTTCTGCGGTTTTTCCGTCGCCCAACTGCTTCATCAAACCGCCGACCGTCTCCTTATTGAACGCAGCGCCCTGCACGCCCTGGAAAAACGCAAGCCGGTCGATGTTGACCGCATCAGCCACCTTCAAACGCGCCAGCATCCGCGACATCATCCCGGAGACAAAAATGAACTCTCCCGGAACCCGCTGTCCGCGGAACTGACTGAACGGCTGCACCGCCGCGAGATTGGGATCACGGGCGATCACCTCATTGGCAATCTTGCGGTAGGTCAGCAGGCGCTGATTCGCACGGATATATTGACTGTCGATCAGGTCCTCAGCACGAATGCGATACGCCGTTCTGAAAAGCGTGGTGTCGCCGGAGTCGAAATGATCATCGTCACGCGGGATTTGCGGCTTCGTCGCCCTGAACTCCTCAGTCAACACCGACGGTGTCAGGACGATGATCACCTCACGCTGACCATCAAGCTTCGACTCGAAACCGAACAGCTTGCCCAGGAGAGGGACATCGCCCAAGCCCGGTACCTTGTCCTCCTGGTTGACCAGGTCCCTGGTCACCAGACCGCCAATGATCAAAGGCGTGTTGTTAACGATACGGGCATAGGTCTGGACCCGCCGCTGAGAGATTGTCGGCGCCGACGCCAATAAAAAGCCGTTCGTGGGATCAACCACGCGCAGATCAGCCCCTGGCACGGTAGACGACACCGTGGCATCGACCAACATACTGATCTCGTTGCCCTCTTCATTGATCCGGGGACGCACATTCAATTGAATGCCTGTCGGCAGGTAATTGAAGCTGAACGACACCCGTCCACCCTGAACACCGGTGCCGGAATCCTTGCTGGTGGCGATCGGGATATCACGCCCGACGCGAATGGTTGCTTGCCGGTTATCCAGCGTCAGCACGCTCGGTCGCGACAGTATCTCGGCCATGTTGCGATCAACCAGCGCATTCACCTTGGCGAGAAAACCCAGCGGATTGAACTTGCCGGTTTCGTCCTTGGAATAGCTCATCGCGCTCTGACCGGTGCCCGGCGTCAGCTGCGTCAACGCTCCCAGTTGGATGGAAGAGGTGCTGCTGTTTTTCTGCCAGCGTATGCCGAGCTCGCGTATCCCCTGCTTGCTGATTTCCAGCACCAGGCCTTCGACAGACACCTGGCGCGCCGGCTTATCGATGGTGTCGTTGAGAATCCGGCGGACCTTGGCAAACTGCTCGACGTTGTCAGGGTCGTACAACACCAGCAACTGCTGCGCGCCGGACGCATTGGTCTGGCCGAGTTGAGAGGCGCCCGAGGGCGACTGCGTCAGACCCATAGCGTTCTGAGATGCCTGCATCGAGCCCTGCGGATCGGCACCCACAAGCCCCATCTCCTGCGTCTGCGGCATCGGCATCTTCAGCACCAGCGGCAACTGGTCATAGCTCACCGAATTCGGTATGTTCATAAAACGCCGTGGTGCGCCGGGCGCCGCACCGCCGGGACTACCGCCGCTACCAAACCCACTGCCGCCACCGCCAAAGGGACTGCTACCGCCACCCCCGAAAGGACTGCTGCTGCCACCGCCGAAGGGACTACTGCCCGACGATCCGCCGCCAAAAGGACTGCTGCCGCCTCCGCCAAAGGGGTTACCGCCACCGAAGGGATTTCCGCCGGCATTGGCCTGTGCCGCCGCGGCCGCCGCGGCCGGAGAAGCAGCCGCTGACGCCGCCTGCGCTGCACCGGCAAACAGCGGCGTGTCTTCGCCTTTGTAGCTGTCGTCCTTCGCCGGCCCGATATCCTCGGTGATCGCCGAAAAGCCCATTGCACGCAAGGCTACCAATGCACCGTCCGCGTCGGTATACGACAGCTTGATCACACGCGACTTCAGTCGCGATACCGGCAGCTTGCTCAGCAGTTTGATGCGCTCACCATACAGCTTGCTCAACAGGGGATTCAGTACCGACGGACCACCATCGGCATTCGGTTGCGGCGCACCGGCGCCAAGGCTGGCGCTGTAAATCCACAGACGCGGCAAACGACGTGGCATCATCAGGAAACCGAAACGCAGCACCTCCTGACGATCGGCTGATGGGGCACGGCGCGCCAGGGTGAGCACATGCGTCACCTTTTCCGGAAGCGCCGGGAGTTTCAACTCCTGGGGCGCCACACGTTTGTAGCCCTTGGTGAGGTTCAACTCAGCCGCGAGGTCCGTAATGAACAGGCGAATCTGCGGCTCGTCCAGATTCGGAATTTCCTCTAAACGATTCCACTGGCCCGGATCATCCGCTGGCGCCTGCGTGGCCGTACCCGCCGGGGCACCGAACATGGCTGCTGACGGCGCGGCAGCCGCACCGGCAAACGGGTTACCACCGCCGGCAAAGGGATTTGCCGCATCTGCGGCGGCTGCGGGTTGGATCGCAGCGA
>Ga0129336_10002475_pt1 | contig 11412 bp, 8 predicted proteins | sample CPB6_02_DNA_FD_96878 | JGI IMG/M metagenome (GOLD analysis project Ga0129336, IMG submission 96878) | Freshwater to marine salinity gradient microbial communities from Chesapeake Bay, USA - CPBay_Sum_0.6_0.2_DNA | ecosystem: Environmental > Aquatic > Marine > Coastal | place: USA: Chesapeake Bay...
CCTGCATGCGCTCCCGCAGATTGATGCTTCCACTGGTGGTGGTCTTGCTGTTCCTGCTGCCGCTTCGGCTGTGGGCCGGGCAGATCATGCCGGTGCTGCAGGGTCACACCGAGCAGGCGGCGGCATCTGCCCATAGCGTGCCGCCGTGCCATGGTGAGCAGTCGCTCGCAGCGCATGACGGGTCAGGCCATGGCGATGCGTCCGGGAGCGCAAGCCATGGCGCCTGCGACCAATGCCAGCTGTGCCACGCCGGCGCCCTGCCGTGGGCGCTACCCGCTCTGGCGGCGCCACCGGCCACGCACGCCTGGCAGGCCGCTGCGGTTGCGGTGCATCACGGCACCGCACTGGATTCCGCCTTCAAGCCGCCGATTTCCTGAAAGCCACGCCCGAGGTGCGTCCGCGCACCCGGTTCGCCCGGCTGCTGCGTCCTGTTGACAGGCCGCACGGCCACCCGGTTTGCTTTCAGGAGATCCACATGCATTGGATACATGCCGCCAGCCGCGCCGTGCTGTGCATCGGCGCCTTGGGGCCCGCCACAGTCTGGGCACAGGGCGCATCGCCAGCGCCCGCACAGCGCGCGCACCCACACCACCTCGCCGCCCAGCCGCAGGGCGCCAGCGCCGCCAGCCCACCGCTGACCTACCGCAATGTATTTGCCGAAGTGCCCGCCGGCGTGGAGCGCGGGCGCGTCGAGTGGAAGCGTGCCAACGACGACGTGGGCCAGTTCCAGCGCGGCCACATCGACCTGCTGAAGTGGGAGGCGGAGCATCTGCCGCCGCCTGCGGGTCGTCCCGCCCCGCAACCGCACGGAGGCCATCGATGAACCCCCAGACAAGCATGCGCCGCCACGTCGTTTCGGCGATGGCGCTCACCGGCGTGCTGGCAGGCACCCTGGCGTTGAGCGGATGCGCCAGCCTCGCGCCGCAAGGCGACATGGCCGCCATCGCGCAGCTGACCGCAGAGCGAACTGCCGGTGTGGCCTTGGATGCACAGGCCGTCTCACCCGCTTCGGCCGAGGTCGAGCGCGCGCGGGCGGTGGATCAACTGCTGCAGCGTCAGCCGCTTGCCGCTGACGACGCGGTACGCATTGCGCTGCTCAACAGCCCTGCGGTGCAGGCCAGCCTGGCGCAGCTGCGCATCAGCGATGCACAGCGGGTGCAGGCTGCGCTGTTGCCCAACCCGCACATCGCGCTGGGCCGTGTACGCGAAGGCAGCACACGCGAAGTGGAGCGTGCCCTGGGCTTCAACCTGCTGGGCATTCTTGCGCTGCCCTGGCGCAGCGAATGGCAAGGCCAGCAGCACGAGCTGTCGCGCCTGCAGGCCGCGCAGGAACTGGTGCGCACCGCGGCCGATGCGCGCAAGGCCTGGGTACGCGCGGTCGCGGCGCAGCAGGCGGCTGACTACGCCGAGCAGGCACGCGACGCGGCATCGGCCGCGGCCGAGCTCGCGCGGCGCATGGCGCGGGTGGGCAACGCCAGCCGCTACCAGCAGGCCAAGGAGCAGGCGGTGCTGGCCGAAGTGACGGCGCAATTGGCCAAGGCGCGGCACGCCGCGGTGGCCGAGCGCGAGCAACTGCTGCGCACGCTGGGGCTGTGGGGCGCACAGGCGCAGATCACGCTGCCCGCACAGCTGCCGGCCCTGCCGCCTGCGCTGGCCGAACGGCGCGACATCGAGTCGCAGGCCCTGCGCGAGCGGCTGGACGTACGCAGCGCCGTGCTGCAGGCCGATCAGGCGGCGCGCGCGGTGGGCTATGCGCGCGTGACCGGCTACGTGAGCGCACTCGACCTGACGGTGCAGCGCAGCGTGACGCGCGACCTGGCGCATGGCGAGCGCGAGGTGGCGCGCGGGCTCGAGCTGGAGCTGCCGCTGCCGCTGTTCGACTGGGGTGGCGCCGCCACGGCGCAGGCCCGTGCGCGCTACGAGCTGGCGGCCGCACAGGTGCACCAGACGGCGGTGCAGGCCCGCAGCGAGGTGCGCGAGGCCTGGCATGGCTGGCGCACGGCGTATGACCTTGCGCGCCACTACCGCGACGAGATCGTGCCGCTGCGCCGCTTCATCACCGACGAGACGCTGCTGCGCTACAACGGCATGCTCACCGGGGTGTTCGACCTGCTGGCCGACACCCGCACCACCATCTCGGCCGTGGGCGCCAGCGTCGATGCGCTGCGCGACTTCTGGCTGATCGACACCGACCTGCGCACCGCGCTCACCGCCACCTCACCTGGCGGTCTGGCGGCCCTGCGCAGCAGCGCATCCGCAGGCCCGGCCGACAGCGGCAAGGGACATTGAGCCATGACCCCCAGGACCGCAGCATGAACCCGATCGACATGAAACGACGCCACTTCTTTGGTGGAGCGGCCGCCCTCACCACCGCCGTGGCAGCCACCGCGGTCAGCCGCAGCGCGCTGGCCGCCCTGCCCGAGCCCGTGATCCAGACACGGCCCGACACGCAGGCGCCGCTGCCGCCCCCCAACGGGCGCCCCTACAACCCGGTGGTCACCCTCAACGGTTGGACCCTGCCCTGGCGCATGAACAACGGCGTGAAGGAGTTCCATCTGGTGGCCGAGCCGGTGGTGCGCGAGATGTGCCCCGGCTTCAAGGTCAACATGTGGGGCTACAACGGCCAGAGCCCGGGCCCCACCATCGAGGTGGTGGAAGGCGACCGGGTGCGCATCTTTGTCACCAACAAGCTGCCCGAGCACACCACCATCCACTGGCACGGCCAGCGCCTGCCCAACGGCATGGACGGCGTGGGGGGCCTCAACCAGAAGCAGATTCCGGTGGGCAAGACCTATGTGTACGAGTTCGTGGCGCGGCGACCGGGCACCTTCATGTACCACCCGCATGCCGACGAGATGACGCAGATGGCGATGGGCATGATGGGCTTGTGGGTCACGCACCCGAAGCTCGACCGCCAGGGCCGCCATCCGCTGATCGACACGGTGGACCGCGACTTCTGCTTCCTGCTCAACGCGTATGACATCGAGCCCGGTGCGATGACGCCGCGCATCATGACCATGCTCGACTTCAACATCTGGAGCTGGAACAGCCGCGTGTTCCCTGGCATCGACACGCTGAATGTGCGCCAGGGCGACCGGGTGCGCATCCGCTTCGGCAACCTGACGATGACGAACCACCCGATCCACATCCACGGCCACGAGTTCGAGGTGACCGGCACCGACGGCGGCCCGGTGCCCAAGACCGCGCGCTGGCCCGAGGTCACCACCGACGTGGCGGTGGGCCAGATGCGGCAGGTGGAGTTCATTGCCGACGAAGAAGGCGACTGGGCGTTTCACTGCCACAAGAGCCACCACACGATGAATGCGATGGGCCACGACGTGCCCACCCTGATCGGCGTGGACCACCGCGGCCTGGTGCAGCGCATCCAGAAGGTGGTGCCCGACTACATGGTGATGGGCGAGCGCGGCATGGCCGACATGGGCGAAATGGAAATGGCCCTGCCCGACAACACCGCGCCGATGATGACCGGCACCGGCCCGTTCGGCCCGATCGAGATGGGTGGCATGTTCACCATGATGAAGGTGCGGCGCGAGCAGAAACCCGGCGACTACAGCGACCCGGGCTGGTACCGCCAGCCGCCGGGCACGCAGGCCTTCGAGTACGGCGGGCCGCTGCCTGAGCCTGCGCGCTTTGAGTCCGAGAAGCGTTCGGGCGGCGCGCCCGTACCGGGGCTGAACAACCCGCCCCCGGTCAGCGGAGCCGCGCCAAATGCCAGCGTGCGCAAGCCCAACGCGCATGCACATCACTGAAAATGCACATTGAGAGGAAGAGCCATGAACACATCCCTTCGCCACCTCGTCAGCCGCTGTGCTGTCCCCCTCATCACCTCGCTCAGCCTGGCCAGCGCCGCGGCGCTTGCACAGACCCCGCCCGAGCGCGCCGAAGCCGAAGTGCGCCGCATCGACAAGGATGCGAAGAAGGTCATGCTGAAGCACGGGCCGATCAAGAGCCTGGACATGCCGCCGATGACGATGGTGTTTCAGGTGCGCGATGCCGCACTGCTCGACAGCCTGGCGGTTGGCGACAAGATCCTGTTCACCGCCGAGAAGCAGCAAGGCGCATACGTGGTGACCACGCTCGAGAAAGCGAAGTAGCGGCTGCAGGCGCGCGCTGCGCTACCCTTGCGTGCATGACTGATGCATCCCTGGCGCAGGCGCCCGCTCCCCACGGCGCCATCACCGACGTGGCCGGCATCGAGGTCGGCCACTTCACCGACACGCGACGGCCCACCGGCTGCAGCGTGGTCATCGCCCGCGACGGCGCGGTGGCTGGCGTGGATGTGCGTGGCAGCGCGCCCGGCACGCGGGAGACCGACCTGCTCTCGCCGATCAACCTGGTGGACCGGGTGCATGCGGTGATGCTCTCGGGCGGCAGTGCCTTCGGGCTGGATGCCGCCACCGGCGCAATGCGCTGGCTTGAAGAGCAGGGCATCGGTTTTGATGTGGGTGTGGCACGCGTGCCCATCGTGCCCGCTGCGGTGCTGTTCGACCTGCATGTGGGCGATGCCTCGGTGCGCCCGGATGCGGCGGCGGGCTACGCCGCGTGCCAGGCCGCCAGCCGCAGCGCACCGGCGCAGGGCAATGTGGGCGCGGGCGCAGGCGCCGTGGTGGGCAAGGTGTTTGGCATGGCACGCGCGATGCGCGGCGGCATCGGCACGGCGTCGGTGCGCGTGGGCGAGGCGACGGTGGGCGCACTGGTTGCCTGCAACGCCATCGGTGACGTGATCGACCCCGACACCGGCCGCGTGGTCGCCGGCGCACGCACAGCCGACGGTGTGGCGCTCGCGGATGCGCGCCACGCCTTGCTGCGTGGCGAAGCTCCCAACCCCCTGCTGGCAGGCACCAACACCACCATCGGCGTGGTGGCCACCGATGCCGCCCTCACCAAGCCGCAGGCCGCCAAGCTGGCGCAAGTGGCGCACGACGGGCTGGCCCGCAGCATCGACCCGGTGCACACGCTGTCGGATGGCGACACGCTGTTTGCACTCGCCACCGGCCGCGCTTCAAGGCACCCGGGCATGCTGGTGCTGGCGGTGATGGCCGCGCGGGCGGTGGCGCTGGCCACCGTGCAGGCGGTGTGGCATGCGCAGCGGCTGGCGCTGCCCGATCTGTCGCTGCCGGCGGCGCGCGACCTGAACCCGACCCGCCAGCGTTAGCGCGCCAGCGGTGGTGGGTCAGGTGTTGCTGGCGCTGTTGCGCAGGGCGATCTCGGCCACTGCATCCAGCGCGCCGTCGACCATGCCCTGCTGTGCCACCACCCTGAGCTGGCCCTGCGCGCGCAGGCGCCCGAGCTGGGCCGCCGTGAGAACCGCCTCACCGCCATTGGCGTCGGTGAAGCGGTAGCCGGCGCCATCGTCCGACGCGCCTTCGCAGCGCCAGCGCAACCAGCGGCCCTCGGCCTGCACTTCCACCCAGGCGCCGGCGGTGAGGGCATTGCCCAGGCCTCCCGGAGCGGCGGCTGCCTCGTCCTCTTGCGACCACTCGTGCGGCGCGGTGTCCTCGAACATCGGCATCATCTCGGTGGGCGGCGCGGTGTCCTCGAAGTCCATCTGCATCAGGCCGGACTCTTCCATCCAAAGCCCATCGTGCAGCTGGCTGTCCAGCAGCGGGCGTGCGACGGCCGCAGGCGCTGCCGCACCGCTGTTGGCCGAAAGCAGCGCCGACTGGTGCAGCGCGGCGAGCTCCTGCATGAAGAGCTCGAGCTTGTTGGGCGCATAGCGGATGAACTCGAGACCACCGCGCACGGTGGCGGTGAGCCCGGGCACCACGCTCGCCAGGCGCGCCACCTGCCCGCCCGCTGCGCCCATCTTGGTAGTCCACAGCAGGTCGGTGACCACGTCCTCGAACGCCTTGGGATCGGCCTGCGACCCTTGCCCGAGCAGGCGGGCCTCGGCAATCACATGCGCCCAGGGGCCGCGCAGGAACAGCGCAATCGAGCGCGGCACGCCGGCCTGGCGCGCGCGCTTGACGAGCTCGTCGCCGATCTCATCAGCCAGCCGCTGGCGCTGCGTCATGTGGCTGAAGGCGCGCGCCTCGCTCTCGCGCTTGCGCTGGTCGCGGCGTTGCGCGTCGCGCAGGGCATCGTCCAGGCTCTCCAGCGCGAAGGTGAAGGGCTCGGCGCCCTCGACCTTGCTGTCGCACACCACGCCTACCGCGTGGCGCACCGAACCCAGGTAGACCTGGAAGGTCGCGTCTTCCTCGTGCGTCCAGGCCAGGCTGTTTTGCGTGATGCGGTCAAGCAGCGCACGCGCGGGGTGCTGCTTGTCGGAGAAAAAGCGCGGGTCGGCCACCGCCAGGCGCAGCAGCGCAGGGCGCAACTGCGCGATGGCCGCGCGCACCGAAGGCAGCAGCCGGTCGTCTGACGCCAGCTGCTCCAGCATGATCTGCACCACCTCCAGCGCCAGCGCCTGCGAGGTGTTGCGGGCCTGCACCACCTGGGTGGGCGCCGACTGGCCCGAGCCGTCATCGATCTGGAAGCTGCGGAAGGCCACCCGCTGCACCATCTCTTCGACCTCGCCCATCTCCTCCAGCGTCTCGAAGGCCGCGGGCATGGTCATCTGGAAATCCGGCTGCGGCGCAGCCGCCGCACCGCCCGCCGACGCATCCGGCGCCACTTGCCCGGCCAGCAACTCGTGCAGCCGCGCCAGCGTCAGCAGCTTGCCATCGGCATCGGACACCGCACCTTGCGGCACCGCCGCGCCGGTCTCATCCAGATGGATGGGCGGCAGGTCCAGCATCGGCAAGCCACCGGGATCGGTGGCCTGAAATTCCGGCTCACGCTGTCGGGCGGCGGGGGCGGCCGGCGCTGCAGGCACCTCCACATCAAAACCGAAGGCTGCGCGTGGCGCTGCGGCCTGCCGCACACCGGTGCCGGTACCCACCGGCCCGCCACCGGCAGCCGGAGCAGGCGCACCGGGGCGCACGCTGCTGGTGGGCTGGGTGATGACGCGAAAGCTCGCAGCGCCCACGCCCTGGGCACGCAGCAGGTCGGACAGCTCGTCGTACACCTTGGCCAGATGCGGGCCAAAGTGCTCGCCGAACACCTGCATCCAGCGCATGCGCGACTTGACCGGCGCCTTGGTCTCGCCCATGGCGCGGCGCAGGCTGCGCATGTAGACCTCGGGGCGCAGCGGGTTGCGGTCCATCTGCACCCGCGGCAGGCCCTGGGCCGAGCAAATCAGTGAATTGAGCTGGGCCAGCTCGCCCTCCACCGCGTTGGTGGCCGCCTGCTGCGCGCGTGCGGTCTCGACGTTTTCCTGCACCTGCTCGGAATCCATCAGCTCCAGCGAACCGAAGCTCAGGCCGCCACCGCCCTTGCCGCTGCCGTCGATGGCACGCAGCACCTCCTCGCGCATCATGCGCGGGAACGCGTCCTGCAGGATGGCCTGGCCGCGCACCAGCTGGCCGAGGATGTCCATCAGCTCCACCCGCTCGCCGGGCAGCACCGACTGGTCTGCCAGACGCTGCAGACCCTGGCGCGAGGCGGTCAGCACCTCGCCAAGCATCGCGCTGCAACCGCGCAGGGCTGCATCGATACACAGCTGGAAGGGAGAAGGTCCGGACGGGGCAGCCATGATCGTGAGCGAGGGGCAATTTAGTAACAAGTCACTTCAGTGCTCTATACCGCACCCGCTTGGGTTTGGCACCCTCTTCGCCCAGCCGTTTCTTCTTGTCGGCCTCGTATTCCTGGTAGTTGCCGTCGAAGAAAACCCATTGGGAATCGCCCTCGCAGGCGAGGATGTGGGTGGCAATGCGGTCGAGGAACCAGCGGTCGTGGCTGATCACCAACACGCTGCCCGCAAACTCGAGCAGCGCGTCTTCCAGCGCGCGCAGGGTTTCCACGTCCAGGTCGTTGGACGGCTCGTCGAGCAGCAGCACATTGCCGCCCTGCATCAGCGTCTTGGCCAGGTGCAGCCGGCCGCGCTCGCCGCCTGAGAGCAGGCCCACCTTCTTCTGCTGGTCGCCGCCGTTGAAGTTGAAGCGGCCGCAGTAGGCGCGGCTGGGCATCTGGAACTTGCCCACCGTCAGGATGTCGAGGCCGCCCGAAATGTCCTCCCACACGGTCTTGTCGTTGCCCAGGTCGTCGCGGCTCTGGTCCACAAAGGCCATCTTCACCGTCTTGCCGATCTCCACCGTGCCGCTGTCGGGCTGCTCGCGACCGGCGATCATCTTGAACAGGGTGGACTTGCCCGCCCCGTTCGGGCCGATGATGCCGACGATCGCACCGGCCGGCACCTTGAAGCTCAGGTTGTCGATCAGCAGCCGGTCGCCGAAGGACTTGCTGACGTTCTTGAACTCGATGACCTCGTTGCCCAGACGCTCGGCCACCGGGATGAAGATCTCCTGCGTCTCGTTGCGCTTCTGGTATTCGTAGTCGCTCAGCTCCTCGAATCGTGCCAGGCGCGCCTTGCTCTTGGCCTGGCGGCCCTTGGGGTTCTGGCGCGCCCACTCCAGCTCCTTCTTCAGCGCCTTGGCGCGCGCCTCTTCGCCCTTCTGTTCCTGCTGCAGGCGGTTTTCCTTTTGCTCCAGCCACGAGCTGTAGTTGCCCTTCCACGGGATGCCGTAGCCGCGGTCGAGTTCCAGGATCCACTCGGCCGCGTTGTCCAGGAAGTAGCGGTCGTGGGTGATGCCCACCACCGTGCCCGCAAAGCGCTGCAGGAACTGCTCGAGCCACTCCACACTTTCGGCGTCCAGGTGGTTGGTGGGCTCGTCGAGCAGCAGCATGTCGGGCTTGCTCAGCAGCAGGCGGCACAGCGCCACGCGGCGCTTCTCGCCGCCCGACAGGTGCTTGAGCTGCGCCTCCCAGGGCGGCAGGCGCAGCGCGTCGGCGGCAATCTCCAGCTGATGGTCACCGCCGTCGCCGGCGGCGGCGATGATCGCTTCCAGCTCGGCCTGCTCGGCGGCCAGCGCGTCGAAGTCGGCGTTCTCTTCGGCGTAGGCGGCGTACACCTCTTCCAGCCGGGCCTGCGCGGCCTTCACCTCGCCCATGCCGCCTTCCACCGCCTCGCGCACCGTCTGCTCGGGGTCGAGTTGCGGCTCCTGCGGCAGGTATCCGATCTTCAGGCCCGGCATCGGCAGCGCCTCGCCCTCGATCTCCTTGTCCACGCCGGCCATGATCTTCAGCAGCGTGGACTTGCCCGAGCCGTTCAAGCCCAGCACACCGATCTTGGCGCCGGGAAAGAAGGACAAGGAGATGTCCTTGAGGATCTGGCGCTTGGGCGGCACGATCTTGCCGACGCGGTTCATGGTGTAGACGTATTGCGACATGGTGAGCTTCGGTTGGGGGCGCATGCGGATGCGCAAGGGCCCGGATTATCGACTCATGCGACAATCCGGCCTGTTGCCACTCAGTCACCGGCAACGCCGGCAACCTGCCGGGGACGCCCGACGGCCCATCTCACCCTGCCGCCCGGGCCTCCCGCCCTCCCGTTTGCATCCGCCCTCGACTGGTACGCGCCCCTGGCGCGAACAAGCGGACCCCAGTGCCCGGACCGGGCACCCCATCATGACCTTTGACGATCTGAAACTGGCTCCGGCCATCCTGAAAGCCGTGCGTGAGCAGGGCTACGACACCCCCACCCCCATCCAGGCGCAAGCCATCCCCGCGGTCCTCGAGGGCCACGACCTGCTGGCCGGCGCACAAACCGGCACCGGCAAGACCGCCGCCTTCACCCTGCCGATGCTGCACAAGCTCACCATGAGCCGCAGCGCGACCAGCAAGTTCGGCAGCTACGGCATCCGCGCGCTGGTGCTCACCCCCACCCGCGAACTGGCCGCACAGGTGGAGGAATCGATCCGCACCTACGGCAAGTACCTGCAGCTCACCTCCACCGTGATCTTCGGCGGTGTGGGCATGAACCCGCAGATCGAGCGCATGCGCCAGGGCGTGGACATCCTGGTGGCCACCCCCGGCCGCCTGCTCGACTTGCAGCAGCAGGGCTTCCTGGACCTGTCCACGGTGCAGATCCTGGTGCTGGACGAAGCCGACCGCATGCTCGACATGGGCTTCATCCACGACGTGAAGAAGGTGCTGGCGCTGGTGCCGCAGACCAAGCAGAGCCTGCTGTTCTCGGCCACCTTCAGTGACGAGATCCGCGACCTGGCCGGCGGGCTGCTGCGCAACCCGCAGAGCATCCAGGTCACGCCGCGCAACACCACGGTGCAGCGCATCGCGCAGGTGGTGCACCCGGTGGGCCGCGCCAAGAAGAAGGCGCTGCTGGCGCACATCATCCAACAACACGACTGGAGCCAGGTGCTGGTGTTCACCCGCACCAAGTTCGGCGCCAACCATGTGGCCGAGTTCCTGACGAAAAACGGCATCACCGCGATGGCGCTGCACGGCAACAAGAGCCAGACCGCGCGCACCCAGGCGCTGGCCGGCTTCAAGAGCGGCGAGATCCGAGCGCTGGTGGCCACCGACATTGCTGCACGCGGCATCGACATCGACGACCTGCCGCACGTCGTGAACTACGAGATTCCGAACGTGCCCGAGGACTACGTTCACCGCATCGGCCGCACCGGCCGCGCGGGCAAGGAAGGCCAGGCGGTCAGCCTGGTGTGCCTGGACGAAGAAGGCTTCATGCAGGAGATCGAGCGCTTCACCAAGCAGCAGATTGCAGCGCAGGTGGTCGACGGCTTCGGCCCGGACGAGGGCGAGCGTGCCGAGCCGATCGCCATGGGCCGCCAGGTGCTGTGGGGCGGACTGGGCAAGCCGCCGAGCCGCGAGGTGATGTCGGCTGCGGCCAAGAGCGCACGCCAGGAAATGATGCAGCGCACCCGCGAAAACCGTGCTACACAGGAGCGTGGTGGCGAACGCGGCGGGGATCGCGGCGGTGAGCGCGGCCCGGGCCAGCGCCAGGGCGGCGGGCGCGGCGCACCGAATGGCGGCAACGCGTCCGCTCAGGCCGGCGACGGCGGCCGCTCGGGCAACGCGGGGCACTCGCGGCGGCGTCGCGGCGGTCAGCGCGGGGCACCGGCGCATGGCGAGCGCATGCCGCGCGATGACGCACCGCGCGACTGGAACGACAACGACCGACCGGACGGCGGCGCGCCGCACCACGCAGCGCACGCCGGCGCCAACGGCAGCGCGCGTGACGCGCACGACGAGTGGCGCGATGACGAGCGCATGCCGCGCAACATCGACCCGCTGCGCACCAACATGCCGGGCCGCCGCGACATGACCGGCCTGCGCCGCGTCAATGCAGGCGGCCAGCCCGACCCCACCCGCACCAGCATCGATGTGATGGGCGCAGGCAAGCGCGCCGGTGGTGGTGGTGGCGGCGGAGGTGGTGGAGGTGGCGGCGGCGGTGGCGGCCGACGTCGCCGTCGTGGCGGTGGAGGGGGCGGCTGCGGCGGTGGGGGGGGCCGCGGCCATGGCGGCTGACGACCGCGC
>Ga0129336_10002476_pt1 | contig 11412 bp, 15 predicted proteins | sample CPB6_02_DNA_FD_96878 | JGI IMG/M metagenome (GOLD analysis project Ga0129336, IMG submission 96878) | Freshwater to marine salinity gradient microbial communities from Chesapeake Bay, USA - CPBay_Sum_0.6_0.2_DNA | ecosystem: Environmental > Aquatic > Marine > Coastal | place: USA: Chesapeake...
AACTTGTTTGAGGTTCAAAACTCGGCTGGCACGGCACTTGCGTTGCTTGATTCTGCTGGAAACTTTTTGGTTGGTATGACAACTATTGCTACGTCATCTGCAAAAACTATTCATATCGCCAATGGGACTGCGCCATCAGCAAACCCCACCGCTGGTGGTGTTTTGTATGTTGAGTCTGGTGCCCTAAAATATCGTGGTTCCTCTGGAACTGTGACAACCATAGCAACTGCATAAGGAGAAAAAATAATGTCCATTGATTACGCTACGCTTCTGACTGATGAACAGAAGAAAAATATTCTGTCTCAGCGTATCAGCCAGTTCGCCGCTGAAGCGTGGCAACACGAACTGAACAAGCAGACTTGTGTCAAGTTGAACGATGATGCTGGTGTTGAGTCGGCGGATAATGCGCTGGCTGTTTTGGGTGCGGCTATTGAGGTTCATCAGACCGAACTTGCCTCATTGGAACAAGCCTGATTCTGGAGGTCTGAACTATGGCAACTAACTTTCCTGTTTCGTTGGATTCGCTTACGAATCCAACTTCAGGCAACACCCTAAATAGTCCTAGCCATAGTTCTCAACACGCTAACAGCAACGATGCGATTGAGGCTATTCAGGCTAAGATCGGCGTGGACAACTCTGCTGTTACGACAACTTTAGATTATAAGGTTAGGGTCAACACTCCTGCTGGTGCTATTGTTCTTTGGGGAACGAATACTGCACCAACAGGATGGTTGGTCTGTGATGGTTCTGCCGTCAGTCGTTCCACCTATAGTGGTTTGTTTGGTGTATTAGGTACGACTTATGGTTCTGGTGATGGGTCTACTACATTCAATCTTCCCAATCTGAAGGGTCGTGTTCCTGTCGGTCGTGATGCGACCGATACGGATTTTGATGTTCTTGGCGAAACTAGGGGTTCTAAGACTCATACGCTCACTACTGCTGAGATGCCTTCACATACGCACGTTCAGGATGCACATAGCCATACTATTTCCGTTGATGCTAATACTTTGGATATGGTGTATAATCCTGGTGCTTACAATAGTACTTATATTAGTGGTAAAGATTCCACTAATGATGGTATTATTGATGGAACAACCAATACTTTTGGAATGGCTTTGAACTTTGTAAATGACCATACGCATACTGCTTCTGCTGGTAATACTACGGCAGTGAATCAAACTACTGGTGGTGGTGGGGCGCACAATAATATTCAGCCGAGCATTGTCCTCAACTATATTATCAAACACTAGGGGTAATAATGCCCAGAGTGTATAACGAACCTACGTTCCAATATAATACTGATGTAACCTATTTGGGTTTCATTTATCGTACTTCTAGAGATTTTATTTATAATCAGAATACGACTTATAATGAGGCAGTCAGATATATTGGTGATGCTGGCATTGGTGGTTCTTCTGCTAGTTTCCGTAGAGACATTCTTCGCTCTGGTAGTAATGCTGGTATTGGCGACGATATTGTTGTTGTTCAACGTATTGTTGTCCGTGATGCTGATGGTGCTGGTACTGCTTCTGAGAGTTCTGTTGAAGCAGAGATTATTTATGTCACCGCACAGTCTGAAGATATTGTCAATGGGACATCTGAGGCTTTAGTATCTAAGGATGCTTTGCGTTCGTCTACTGATGCTGGTGTCGGTTCGGATGTTTCTGTTCGTCTTTTGATTGCTAGACGGTCTGCTACTGATTCTGCTAGCGGCTATATGAATACTGCTATTGGTGTGAATGCAGGTAAAACTTTGAATGCTAAGATTCGTATGTCTCCGTATTGGAGCAACAGGAAACCTAGACATATTCGTATTAGATAAGGTTTGTAATGGAACTGAATGAACTCGTCCGTGAACGAGAGTGGCGTTTGTGTCGTGGTCCAAAGGACGCTACGACAGACCAGTTACTTGATGCGTTTGAGTATTTTTGTGAGAACTATTGGTTTATCAAACATCCTGAGCGTGGACGTATCAAGTTTGAGATGCGTGAAGCACAACGTGAGACTGTGCGAGCATGGTTAGAAAGTCGTTATAGTGTGGTTCTCAAGGCACGCCAGATTGGATTCTCCACTCTGGCGGCGGCATTCTGTTTCTGGCTGGTATTTTTTGAGCCTGACAGGTTTGTGATTATGCTTAGCCGAACTGAGCGTGAGGCTATGAAGTTGTTGCAGAAGTCTAAGTATGGGTATCGTTGGTTGCCTGAGTGGATGCGTGTTCGTGGTCCTAGGTTGTTGACGGACCACCAGTTGAAGATGGTGTTTGATAATGAATCTGCTATTGAGTCGTTGCCGTCATCTAATGACCCTGCTCGTGGTGAGTCTGTGTATCTTGTGGTTGTGGATGAGATGGCGTTCCTTCCTAATCCTGACGAAGCGTGGGCGAGTATTGAACCGATTGCTGATGTCGGTGGACGAGTTATCTGTTTGTCCACCGCTAACGGCTCGGGAAACTTTTTTCATAAACTGTGGGTCGGGTCGCAAACGGGAACTAACCTTTTCCGAGGTATTTTTTGGGCGTGGGATGCTGGGGACCGTAATCAGGACTGGTATGAAGTAAAACGTAAATCGCTTCCTGACTGGCAGTTGCATCAAGAATATCCACGTTCTCCTGAGGAGGCGTTTATCAAATCGGGTAATCCTGTGTTTGATTTGGATGTTGTGAATGCTATGATTACTGCTGAACCTGAGATTGGTATGTTGACTATCGGTTCCGAGAATGTGACTTTTGTCGCATTTGGTGATGGTCCTCTTAGGATTTGGGAACAACCTGTACTTAACCAGTCATATGTTGTTGGTGCTGACGTTGCTGAAGGTCTTAGTTATGGTGACTATAGTTCCGCCCATGTTATCTGCGCTAACACTGGTCTTGTGGTGGCACATTGGCATGGACGTATTGAACCAGACTTGTTTGGAGAAATGCTAGCGGAACTGGGATGGATGTATAACTCTGCTCTAGTGGGGGTGGAGAATAACAACCATGGTTTGACGACCCTCAAGGCTTTGCAACGGTACGGCTACAAGAATATTTATCGTCAACGTAGGCTGGCTCATGCTCGCCCTGCTCCAACCGAGATTTTGGGTTGGCGTACAACCAGTTCGTCCAAGCCTTTGATGATTGATGAGTTGTCCGCGGCTATCCGTAATGAGGATTTAGATATTTGTTGTGAGTTTACGATTGGTGAGTTGCGAACTTTTGTTCGCAAAGAGAATGGTCGTATGTCTGGTTCTCCTCATGATGACCGTGTTATTTCTTTGGCTATTGCTAATCAGATGCTTAAGTTCGTGTGGTTGCCAGAGTATTATGTGGGTGAGCAGATTCCTAGAAATAGTATGGCTTGGTGGGAACAGTTTTTAATCACAGATAATGGTCCGTCTAAACAGCCGATTGGTGCATATAATGTGCGTCATGGTGCAGGTATGACACGATAATACTTTTTTTGAACGGTATTGCTTCTAATATGGGAATGTTTTTGTGCGAAGAATGTGGAAAAGCCGAGGTTGTGGATATTATTCCTCGTCGTGGCAAGATTTGTTTTGGATGCCACATCAAGGGTATTCGTCTGGGTTTTGCTCACGGCAAAGAGGACTTTCATGGTCCCACAATCAAAGAACGTCAAGACCTCCAAGTTCGTCAAGCGGAAGCGGCGGGAATCAATGCTGAACCTGTTGGACAGCGGTGGGTGTGATTTAATATGTGGTGGGTTCCTATTGTCGTAGCCGTCATAACTGGACCGCTAGTTGTGTTAATGCGACGGTTTGACAAAAGGAACACAGAACAGCATGGTGCCAATATGCGAGTACTGGAGCGCATAGAGGTGAAAGTAGATAAGATTGATGACCGTCTTGACGGTCATATTGATTGGCATATGGACAATAAGGATGGGTTGAAATGACTTATAAGGAAGCATTTAAGCGTGGTATCGCCACTTTTATTGCTGGCGCAACTGCCGCACCTATTAGTGCGGCGTTGCTTGATGTGTCGTTTTTCCGTGCCGCAGGAATCGCTGGTGTGATTGCTGTTTGGAACTGGCTGGCACGCACCGCACAAGCATGGAAGGCTGAAGATGGCTCGTCCCTCTAATAGTGAAATCTTTTCACGTTACAAAAATAAGATTGCTTCTTCTAAAACTTGGCGCAAGGAAGAATCTTATGATGCTACATGGAAACGTCTAGTTGACCTGTATCGTGGACGACAGTACGAATATTTTACTGATGAGGACCGTGTTCTTATCAACATGGTTTTTTCTACTGTAAATGTTATTTCTCCCAGTATCTCTGTTAACTATCCTAAGATTACTGTTAATGCGGTTGTTCCCGAGCAGGCTCCGAATGCCGTTGTTGCTGAGGCTGTAGTTAACTACTGGTGGAAACATAAGAAGATTAAAAATCAGTTTCGTCGTGCTGTAAAAGATTTTATTGTTATTGGACATGGCTGGCTTAAGGTCGGATACAGGTATGTTGAAGAGGAACGTATCGGTTCTGATGAAGATGTTTCTGACCCGAATGTTCCCGAAAACTATATGGCGACTACAAATAATGTTTTGGAGGACGCTCCTTTTGTGGAGCGTGTTTCTCCATTTGATGTTTTTGTTGACCCTGATGCCACCAGCATGGAGGATATTACATGGATTGCCCATCGTGTCCGCCGCCCTGTTCGTGATGTCCGCACCGACAAGCGATACGCCAAATCTGTCCGCGACGATGTTCAACCCATCGCGTTTTCTCGTTACTCTGAAGATGAACCTAGGTTCCGTAAGATTCACGATAAGAACGAAGGTTATTGTGATGTCTATGAGTTTTATGATTTGCGGAATAATACTGTTAGTGTGTTTGCTGATGGTGCTGAAGGATTTTTGATTAAACCTCAGAAGATGCCTTACGCTTTTGGTCATCCTTTTGTGATGATTCGTAACTACGATATTCCTGATTTCTTTTATCCGCTTGGTGATGTTGAGGCTATTGAGCCACTTCAGCGTGAACTGAACGAAACACGCACGCAGATGATGAATCATCGTAAGCGGTATGCTCGTAAGTATTTGTTCCGTGAGTCTGCTGTGGATACTGCTGGTCGTCAGGCTATGGAATCTGATGAGGATAATGTGATGGTCCCTGTGGTTGGCGATCATCCGCTTGGCGATGTCGTCCAACCTTTCCCTGCTTTGATTAATCCGCCTGAGTTTTATAATCAGTCGTCATTGATTGAACAGGATATTAATACCATTAGTGGTGTTGGCGAGTTTATGCGTGGCGGCGTGTCGGAAATCCGACGCACCGCTACGGAAGTTGGTCTTGTTCAAGATGCCGCTAATGCGAGGACAGCAGATAAGTTGGCGACTATTGAGTTGGCTGTTGCTGATGTTGCTAGACGTTTGTTGATGTTGACGCAACAGTTCCAGACTGATGTTATGACAGCCCGTATTACTGGCAAGAATGGTCAACCTGTTTGGGTTAAGTATGACCGTGATTATATTGCAGGCGAGTTTGATTTTGAGGTTGTTGGCGGTTCTACCATGCCGAACAACGAGTCTGTTCGCCGCAATAAGGCTTTGGATATGTTGACTGCTATTGCCCCATTTGCTCAGGCTGGTATTATTGATATGTCCAAGTTGGCAACATATGTGCTTCAGACTGGTTTTGATGTGAAGAATGCTGAAGCATTCATTATGGAAGATAAGTCTGAACCCGAAGGTGGTATGCCAGAAAGTCCTGAATCGGCTGGACCTGAAGAAATGGCTAATGGTATGCCTACCGAGATGGCTGGTATGCCCCCTGCTGGTGCCCCTCAGGGGATTCCTCCCGAGTTGATGGCTATACTGGGAGGTGCTGGCAGTGCGCCTGCTGGTGCCCCGCCGATGCCTATGGGCGGTTTCTGATAGAAACTTTTGAACGCTATTGCTATTAGTAGAGCAACCATTCTGGACTCTAGTTAGAGGTGAAAAGTGAATACCGAAAATGCCGAGATGACCGCCCCCGAAATGGGACAAGCGGAAGGAACGGAAGTTGGGCAGGCTACCGAAACTGCACCCAGTTACGAGTACATTAATGTTGACGATATTGCCGATAGGTATGTGAAGGTCAAGGTTGATGGGCAGGAACTGGATGTCCCCGTTAAGGAAGCCTTAAGTGGGTACCAACGTCAAGCGGATTATACCCGTAAGACACAGGAACTTGCGGCTCAGCGTGAAAGCCTACAGTATGCGGAAACTTTAGCACAGGCTTTGGAACGGGACCCAGCAGGTACTTTGGAACTGTTGGGTCGGCACTATGGTGCCGCCCAGTCCGTCAACCAAACTCCTAGTGTGCCAGAGTTTGCGGACCCGCTGGAACGGCAAGTGTGGGAGTTGAATCAGAAGATTAGTTCTTTTGAGCAGGCTCAGGCACAGGCTGAACTTCAGCAAGAAATAGGCAGACTTCAAAATCAGTATCCTGATTTTAATGCTGTTGATGTTATTAAAACTGCGCTGGATTTGGGCGTGGACAATCTGGAGGCTGTCTATAAGCAGATGGCTTACGATAAGGTTGTGCATGAACTGAATGTTTTTAAAGCGGCGCAAGATGTGATGTCTCAGCAGGTTAATCAGGTGACGGACGCTAAGCGTCAGGCGGCTTTTGTCGCTGGTGGTGCTTCTGCGAATGGTGCTGGTACGGAGCCTGTCGGTCAGATTTCGTCTGTTGCCGATGCGTGGGCGGCGGCTAAACGGCAGGCTGGAATGTGACTTGTAATCACAATAACTTTAACTAGAACTTTAGGAGTTTAAAATGCCAGGTAATGCTAACTTTGATGCGTTGCTCTCAACGACGCTCGCTAACTACCGTCCTCAGTTGACGGACAATATTTTCACGGCTCGCCCCTTGACCTATTTCCTTATGGATAAGGGTCGTATCCGTATGCAGGATGGTGGCACGAAGATTGTGGAACCGCTGATTTACGGTCAGAACAGCACTGTTTCGTCGTATGCGGGTTATGACACGATTGGTTTGACTGCTCAAGAGGGTATCTCGGCGGCAGAATATGACTGGAAGCAGTATGCCGCTAGCATCGCTATCTCGGGTATTGAGGAAGCAAAGAACAACGGTGAAGCGGCTATTGTGAATCTGCTTGAAGCGAAGATTATGCAGGCTGAGGAGTCCATGAAGGAAGGCTTCAACCAGATGTTCTTCGGTGATGGTACTGGTAACTCGGGTAAGAACTGGCTTGGTCTTGCCGCTATTGTTGAGTCGGGTAACACTGTTGGTGGAATCAACTCGGCTGCTGGTCAGGGTAACGACTGGTGGCGTTCGTATGAGGAGAACACCGCTGGTGCTCTTACTCTCGCTCAGATGGCTACCGCTTACAACAGCGTGTCCATGGGCAACGACCATCCCGACATGGTTCTTACGACTCAAACTCTGTTTGAGAAGTATGAGAGCCTGCTTCAGCCCCAGTTGCGTTACACCGACACTAAGACGGCTGACGCTGGATTCCAGAACCTGTTGTTCAAGGCGGCTCCTGTCGCTTATGACGTTCACTGCACCGCTGGTGTCGTGTACTTCCTGAACAGCAAGTATCTGACCCTCGTTGGTCACTCGGGCAAGTGGTTTGCTCAGACCGATTTCGTGCGTCCCGAAAACTTGGATGCCCGTTACGCTCTGATTATGTCCTACGGTAACTTGACTTGCCGTAACCGTGCCCGTCAGGGTAAGTTGACCGCTAAGACTGCCTGATTTATAAGCAATCTTAGCCTACGGCTAATGGCGCATACCCTCCACGCCTTACGGCGTGGGGGGTATGCTTTTGTCTGGGTTAATGTTTGAACGATAACGCTATTGTATGACGAAAAGTATCCCTGCTCACGCTATGTATGGAACGCCTGCCAATCATTCTAGGTTGGCGGGGACAAACACGGCTCGTTTGGCTTCCCCTAGCGCACCTTATATTGGGCGTGGCAACAAGTGTTCTGCCAATGATGATACTTGTGAAGGTATGCGTGCTAAAGGCACCGAGTTGTGTATGGGACATTTGCGTGCTAAGAACTCGGCTGAGAAACAGTTTCTATTAGAAACAGATTCTAAGGATGGTGACTGATGCCTCAGGCTAGGATGACTAAAACGGATATTGTTAATGCTGTCCGTGAAATCACCGAGATGGATTCTGCTGATGTTTCTAATACGGTGCTAGATATTTATATTCGTGATGGCTATAATCGGATTATTGATTTGGAACGACGCTGGTCGTTCCTAGAGTGTTCTTTCACTTTGACTACTGTGGCTGGACAAGATGATTACACTGTTGATGATTTTACTACGGATGAGATTCGTGAAGTTGTCGCAGTGTTAGATGATGATGGTGAACGTCTAACATATATTTCTTATGATGATGCTGAGGACGTTTTGTTGGATGACCCTGTTGCTACGGGTGAACCAGTGTTCTATTCTTTTTGGGGTGGCAAAATGTTTTTGTTCCCGACCCCAGATTCTGCTGTCACCCTTTCTGTCCGCGCTTATCGTTATCCTACTGATTGGGTGACGGATGATACGGAACCCGATGGTGTCGCCTCGTTTGATATGGCTTTGGTTTATTATGCCATCAGTCGTATTTATCAGGCTCAAGAGGAGTTGAATACTGCCGCTACTTATGAGCGTATGTATGCTGATACTGTTACTCTTGCTCGGCGTGATTTGATACGCCCACCTAGTTCTTCTCCTGTGGTATTTGCAGGCAACAAATATTTTCGTGCCTATAAGGGTAAGGCGGGGTACGGCTGGTAATGTTGCGTTCTATCAGGGTTGACGATTTTACTGGAGGTTTAAATCTGGACTCTAATTCTTTTCAGTTGGAAAAGAATCAGAGTGGAGATTTGCTGAATGTTGACTTGAATCCTAAGGGTGGTGTTTCTTCTAGATGGGGTTTTTCTAGAATCAACACTAGTGCCGCAGGCGGTTTTTCTGCTGGTACTTTTTATCCTGATAGATTATCTAAATGGAATAGTTCTGCTGGTAGTTGGATTATGCTAGCCACTAATGATGGCGTATATCATTCTACTGGCGGAAACTTTACTAGTTTGTCTAAGACGACGAATAACGAGTTTGGTGCTAGTTTTGCTTCTTGGGACCGTGAAGATGATTCTTTTTTGTATATTGCTAGGGGTGCTGGCTATCAGGTAACCAGATGGAATGGTACTACTGCTACCGATTTGACTGCTAGTGGTGGTGTGGCTGGTGTTACTGAGTGGCAGAATGATTTGACGGCACCTACTGGTACTCATGCTCCGAAGTCGGAGCATATCGCTACACACGCTGATAGATTGTGGGTTGCGGGGACAACGGAGGGGGCTAGCACTTATCCGAATCGTGTGCGTTTTTCGCACCCTTTGTTTGCTGAGTCTTGGCGGCAGGATGATTATATTGATGTTGCTGGCGGTGGGTCTAAGATTACTGCTATTGTTCCGTTTGGCGGTCATCTGCTAGTTTTCAAGAATCGTTCTGTGTGGGCTATTTATGGTTACAGTGAGGATACTTTTCAGTTGGTTGAACTGACAAGTAGGATTGGTGCTATTAGCCCTAATGCTGTTGCTGTTGCTGACAGGGGAGTATATTTTTTCTCTAATCCTGATGGAATGTTTTTTTATGATGGTCGTGGTTTTACTGATGTTTTCCGTAATCTTAGACCGTTGGGTATTGGTTCGGAAATCAATGAGACTGCTAGTAATGCGATTACTGTGGGTTGGGCTAATCGTCGTGTGTATCTAAGTCTGCCTAGCGGCGATGATACTGTTGATGCTGCCACATATGATGATTCAACTTTGTCATATGATAACTCTAGCAGAAAGTTTGATGGTCAAACTCAGGCTGTTCGTGCAACAACCAGTTTTGTTTATGACCCTGAGGTTGGGCGTGGTGCTTGGACTGCTTATAAGACTGCCGATGATTTTGGTTTGATTACTCCTATTGATTTTACTGACAATAGTGGTAATGTTTATCATATTGCTATTCATCCTTATCAACCTTATGTTCTTAGTATTGATAAGCGGGAGAATGGTTCTTCGGATAATATTACTGGTACTGCCGCTAGTTTTGATTCTTATTATGTGACGGGTTGGCAGGATGCAGGTAATGTTTCTGCTAAAAAGTTTTGGCGTAGACCCGAGTTTGTTTTGCGTCAAGAAACTAATGGTACCAGTATTGATGTTCAGGTGTATCACGATTGGCGTAATGTTGATGTAAAAACTTTTTCTGTTTCTCAGTCTCCTTTTGATACTGAGTCTCAATCATGGCAAACATGGTTGGACCCCGATTGGGGTGCTACGCATTCTAAGGCTGATTCGTTGGGTGTTGCACGTTCTGTTCAACTGAAGTTGGTTGGTAATGGTTCGGATGGTTGGGCTGTTTATAGTTTGACATACAAGTTTAATCCTAGGAAGGTGCAAGCCTGATGCCTAGGAGAACTTGGACTACACCTATGTTGCCTCATTTTGCTGGTCCTGATGCTAGGTCAACGGTCAACGGCTTTCAGTCGTTGACCGAGTATTTGCGTGGACACATTGGGTTCTGGGGGTTCTTTAGCGGGACTACGGATGGTAATGGGGATTTGGTTATTACCCATAACTGTGGTTTTATTCCTGAGGCGGTGTTTATTCAGCCGTATCATACGGTGGACCATGATCTTGGTGCTTGGCATATTGATGCTTTAACGGAGGATACTGTGACTGTTCATTTTTCTAAGAAATCGGGGTCGGATTCTACTAATGTTCAGCATGATGGATACTATCTGATTTTGCCTAAGGTTACTGAGCGATAGGATTATTGGTGATGGCTACAGATTTTTATGATACAAGTTATGAGATTCAGAAGGCGAATGCTCAGCGTACTCGTGCGTTGAAGGCACTTCAGGCTCAGCAACGTGCGTCGGATTTAGGTTTGTCTACGTCTACTTCTTTGCGTGATGTGAACCGTCAGTATTATCAGGGTTTGGAACCTAGGGTGTCTACGTTTAGTCGTCGTGGTTTGGGTCGTTCGGGTTTGTTCCAGCGTGCGATGAAAGATTATGCGACCGCCCAACAGAGGGCGGTTGGCGACATTTATGCTCGTCAACAGAGTGAGTTGGCTAATATTGATTTGGGTCAACAGCAGGCTGATATTGAGTTGCAGAACGCTTTAGATGCTTTGGCTTTACAGAAGCAACAGCAGATTATTGCTGATGCGGCTCAACTAGCAGATTTTACTGGATTCTTAGGATAAGGGGATATTATGGCAGACGATTGGTACGACCCGTATAATACCAAACCTAGTGGTGGTATTTCTAGAACATCACGTTTCTATCAGAAACCTGCTGGCAGATTGTTTACTCCGAATAAGCCTGCTACTGGGGTGTATGTCAGTCCTATGGCACCGTCATACAAGGCTCCTCCTGCTCCTGTCTATGACAGTCGCCCT
>Ga0129336_10002478_pt1 | contig 11408 bp, 6 predicted proteins | sample CPB6_02_DNA_FD_96878 | JGI IMG/M metagenome (GOLD analysis project Ga0129336, IMG submission 96878) | Freshwater to marine salinity gradient microbial communities from Chesapeake Bay, USA - CPBay_Sum_0.6_0.2_DNA | ecosystem: Environmental > Aquatic > Marine > Coastal | place: USA: Chesapeake Bay...
CGTACAGCATATTTTATTAGGGGATGCCGAAGTAGTAGTAGCCGGAGGCATGGAAAGCATGAGCAATATTCCTTTTTATGTGGATTCGATGCGTTGGGGAAATAAATACGGAAATTCAACACTAATAGATGGGCTTGCGAAAGATGGTCTCACGGACGTCTATGATGGAAAAGCAATGGGAGTTGCAGCGGAACACTGTGCGAGTGAATGTGGGATTTCCAGAAGTATGCAAGATGATTTTGCAATTGAGAGTTATAAACGATCACAACAAGCCTGGGATAGCGGGGCATTTAATGAAGAAGTAATTCCTGTGGAAATTCCACAGCGAAAAGGGGAACCTGTAGTTATTGCAAAAGATGAGGAACCATTTGCTGTAAAATTTGACAAAATCCCCAATTTGTCACCTGCTTTTGTCAAAGAGGGCACAATCACTGCTGCAAACGCATCTACCATGAATGATGGTGCTGCTGCCGTGTTATTGATGACAAAGGAAAAGGCTGATTCACTTGGTTTAAAACCACTTGCCTTTATCCGTGGTTATGCGGATGCAGAACAAGCCCCACTTTGGTTTACTACCAGTCCATCTGTGGCATTACCTATTGCACTTAAAAGAGCGGGCTTAAAAAAAGAAGAAATCAATTACTGGGAACTAAACGAAGCTTTTTCGGTAGTAGGAATTGAAAATGCAAAAAGGCTTGGCATAGATCCTTCGATTTTAAATGTGAACGGTGGAGCTGTTTCGCTTGGACATCCCTTAGGGTGTTCTGGTGCAAGAATCATTGTTACCCTGATTCATATTTTAAAACAAAAAAATGCGCGATATGGAGCTGCGGGTATTTGTAATGGTGGTGGAGGGGCCAGTGCAATGGTACTTGAGCAGTGTATTTAGTAGGAATGGTTTGTATTTATTATAATATCGGTTTATTAGGGGGCCTACATAACTCGAACGCTCCGCTTCGCGGAGCCTCGCTTGCTGATTTTCCTTGCATGAAAAATGCATATTTAATTACGCAGCAAGATTACATTTTGGAGTATGGGAGTATGCTTGAACTTCCCTTTGAGAAATATCCATCCGCTCACCGGATTGATGTAGCAGGAGGGGCGCTGTTTCCCTCCTGGTGCGATAGTCATACCCATTTGGTTTTTGCCGGTAGTCGTGAACATGAATTTGTAGATAAAATCAAAGGGTTGAGTTACGCTGAAATTGCCGCTAAGGGGGGTGGAATACTTAATTCAGCAGCTAAATTGCAGCAAACCGATGAACAAGAGTTGTATGAGCTGGCGTCGGAGCGGCTCAGCGAATTAGTACAGGCAGGAACCGGTGCAATTGAAATAAAAAGTGGATATGGTTTAACCTTGGAAGCAGAGCTAAAAATGTTACGGGTTATCAAAAGGCTAAAGGAAAACTCACCCGTCCTGATTCGCGCAACGTTTTTGGGAGCACATGCTTTTCCTAATCAATACAGGGATAATCCAGATAGTTATATTCAGCTGATTTTATCCGAAATGATTCCTGCTGTTGCAAAAGCTGGGCTTGCGGAGTACATTGACGTTTTTTGTGAAAAAGGTTTTTTTTCACCCGAACAAACCGTTCTTATTTGTGAAGCAGGCAAAAAAGTGGGGCTTCGTCCTCGACTTCATGCCAACCAATTATCTGTTTCAGGGGGAGTTCAAGTTGGAGTATCACTTCATGCAATCAGCGTGGATCATCTCGAGGCAATGGATGAAGAATCAATTCGTGTTTTAGGTTGTTCAGCAACTATTGGTACACTTTTGCCAAATGCATCCTACTTTCTTCGAATGCAAGATGCACCCGCCAGAAAGTTAATTGATGCTGGTGCAATTATTGCCTTGGCATCGGATTTTAATCCGGGTTCTGCTCCTTCTGGTAATATGAATGGCGTAATTGCACAAGCCTGTATACGAATGCGAATGCTTCCGGAAGAGGCTTTCAATGCCGCTACAATCAATGGTGCTTGTGCGTTGGAATTGGAAAGTAAATGCGGAAGTTTGCAGGTTGGGAAATTTGCAAATTTCTTTATTACTAAGCCGATCCCTTCACTTGCTTATTATCCCTACGCGTTTGGCTCTAATTTGATTAATAAGGTAGTTTTGAGAGGAAAGGAAATACAGTAATCTTCATTTTGATATTATGCGAACCAACCATCAACTGATTGAGTGTGTACCAAATTTTAGCGAGGGCCGTGATATGGCAGTAATTAATCAAATCACAACGGTTATACAATCCGTTGAGGGCGTTCGTTTATTAAATGTAGATGCTGGAAAAGCAACCAACCGTACTGTTGTCACGTTTGTGGGAACTCCAACCGCTGTGGTAGAAGCGGCCTTTCTAGCCATTGCAAAGGCCGGGGAGCTAATCGATATGCGTCACCATCAAGGAGAACATCCAAGGATGGGCGCCACTGATGTTTGTCCTTTAATACCAATAGCGGGGATATCATTGGAAGAAACAGCTATATATGCTCAGCAATTAGCTAAAAGGGTAGGAGAAGAGTTGTCAATTCCTATTTATTGCTATGAAGCGGCACAGCCAGATAAGAGCCGTAGTAATTTATCCCTGATCCGAGCTGGTGAGTACGAAGGATTTTTTAAAAAAATAAAAGAGCCGCAATGGAAACCCGATTATGGACCTGATGAGTTTGATCCTAAACGAGGTGCCACAGTAATTGGGGCTAGAGATTTTTTGATCGCTTATAATATAAATCTTAATACAACCTCAACGCGTCGTGCTAACGCAGTAGCTTTTGACATTAGAGAAGCGGGGCGTGTGAAAATGGAAAATGGAAAAAAAGTAGTCGATGCATCTGGTAATACGGTTTCAATACCCGGAACCTTGAAAGCGGTAAAAGCTATTGGTTGGTTTATTGAGGAATATGGAATTGCGCAAATTTCAATGAATCTTACCAATATTACGATTACCCCACTTCATATTGCTTTTGACGAAGCATGCAAAAAGGCCACTGAGCGCGGCTTGCGCGTTACGGGTAGCGAATTGGTGGGTCTGATCCCCTTGAAGTCTATTCTTGATGCTGGAAAGTATTTTCTATTGAAACAGAATCGATCTACTGGTGTTTCTGAAAAAGAATTAATTGATATTGCAGTTCGTTCTATGGGATTGAATGAGCTTTCGCCCTTTATACCGAATGAACGAATAATTGAATATATGCTTGAAGATAATCACTCTAAAAAGTTAATAAACAAATCATTAAGTGATTTTGCTGACATAACAGCAAGTGAGTCCCCGGCACCTGGAGGTGGTTCGGTGGCTGCCTATTTAGGCGTATTGGGTGTTTCACTCGCCACCATGGTTGCTAACCTTTCCTCTCACAAAAAAGGATGGGACGAACGATGGAAAGAATTTGGTGACCAGGCTGAAACTGGGCAGCAGCTCAAGGAAAAATTAATCAAGCTGGTTGATGCCGATACGGATTCATTTAATGCAATCATGAGCGCATTCTCACTTCCAAAAGCTACTCCAGCGGAAAAAGCTACACGCACCAAGGCGATTCAGGAAGCTACTCGAAAAGCTATAGAAATTCCATTGGAGGTGATGAACGTAAGTTTCGAGAGCCTACAATTGATTAAATCAATGGCAGAAACAGGTAATCCCAATTCAGTTTCCGATGCAGGCGTGGGGGCCCTTTGTGCCAGAAGTGCTATCCTGGGGGCCTTTTTAAATGTTAAAATTAACTGTGCAGGCTATGAGGATGCAAGCTATGTACAACAGATCTTAGCAAAAGGACAACAAATTGAACAGGCTGCGATAAAAGCAGAACAAGAGATCTTGGCAATAGTAAATAATAAAATAAAGTAATAAGAGTTAATCTTCTAGGCGCATCATTTCTTCAAAAAGGCGTTCGTAGTTCTCCGTCAAGAGTTTCATTGAAATAAGACAAGCTTGATAAGATGTTTCTAGTTTCAAAAAGTCTTCCCGATTTGCATAAAGTTGGGGATCTGATAATTTTTTTTCTAACTCTTTTTGTAAAGCAGTAGCAGCAGCCAGTTCTTTTTCAGCCTGCTGAAAATGCTTTTGTGTACGTTGAAATTCTTTCTTTTTTTCTTTTGATACTTGCTGAAGAGGGGCCGCTTGTATGACTGTGTGAGTAGCTGTTTTGAGTGTAGATGTAGATTTGTTACTTGCTGTACTCCGCTGCTTTTCCATACGTTCTTTCCAGCTTACCCACTCCTCGTAACCACCTTTAAATTCTTTGACTACACCATCCTCTATTTCCCAGATTTTATTTGCTGTTTTGGAGATGAAATATCGGTCATGGCTCACTAAGATGAGTGTACCCTCATATTTTTGAAGGGCTTCAATCAGTAATTCGCAACTGTGAAGATCTAGGTGGTTGGTAGGTTCATCCAGTAATAAAAAATTAGCACGGCTGGTAATAACTTTTGCTAGCGCCACTCTTGCTTTTTCTCCACCGCTCAAAACTTTTATCTTTTTATCAACGTCATCGCCGCTAAATAAGAAACAACCCAACAAAGATCTTATTTCAAGATCGGTAAGCTGACAGCCACTGCTTGCCATTTCTTCCAGTAATGTATGTGAAAGCGTGAGCGATTCCAATTGATGTTGTGCATAAAAGCTTTGGACAACATTGTGCCCATCAATTTTTTCACCCTGTTCAAAAGGTTCTGTGCCCGCTAAAATTCGGAGTAGCGTTGACTTCCCTTTTCCGTTGGCTCCTATCAGCGCAATTTTGTCGCCACGATTTATTTCTGCTGTGGCCTCCTTCATCACTACCAACTCTCCAAAAGATTTTTTTACATCCTTTAGCGTGGCAATTATCTTACCCGGTGTTTTATCTAAACTAAAATTGATTCTTAAGTTGGGACGAACAAGTTGAGCTGGGTCAACTCTTTCGAGTTTATCCAATTTTTTCATCAGGCTTTGCGCCATCGCTGCTTTACTCGCCTTTGCTCGGAATCGTTCTACTAGTCTTTCTTGCTGACGAATATAATCTTGCTGATTCTCATACGCTTTTTGCTGCAATTCCATCCGGACTGATTTTTCCCTTTCGTAAAAATCATAGTTCCCTGTATAAAAGTGTAATTCCTCTTGGTAGAGCTCAACGATTTTAGTGACCATTCGATTTAAAAAATACTTATCATGGCTCACGATAACTACGGCACCAGCATAGTGTGATAAATACTTTTCCAGCCATTCAATGGATGGCAGGTCTAGATGGTTGGTGGGTTCGTCTAGTAAGAGTAAGTCAGGTTTGGCTAAAATCATTTTTGCTAGAAGCACACGCATTCTCCATCCTCCACTAAACTCCTGGTAAGGTCGATCCAGATCCGTGGGTGAGAATCCTAACCCTTGTAAAACTTCCGCGGTTCGATGATGAATGGTATATCCGTCAGCAGTTTCTAGCTGGTGCAGTTTGTCTGTGTAAGCCTCTAGTAATTTTTCATCGCCCGTTTGTTCCAGTTCTTTACCCAGTATCTCTATTTCCTGCTCTAATTTTAAAATATTTTCAAAGGCCAGTAGCGCTACTTGTAGTATACTGTCTTTTGTATTGAAACTGAGTAAATCCTGGTGTAAATAACCAATACTGGTGCTTCTGCTTCGCTCTACACTACCTGAAGTGGGTTGGTAGTCTCCAACCAATAATTTAAGCAACGTTGATTTTCCGGTTCCATTATACCCAATCAATCCTATTCGCTCACCCGGTTGGATATGCCAGGTGGCATCAGCTACTATTAAACGCGCTCCAAATTCAAATGTAACTTGTTGTAGTCCTGCTAACATAAATCGGCGCAAATGTATGATTTAAGAGAAGGAGGCAACTATTTTGGTCTAATTTTGTTGATTAAATCATGTTTCGGGTCCCCTTACTTCTTTTAATTGGCAGTTTACCCTTTTTAGGGTTTTCTCAGCAACGCTTTACCTTGAATGGATATGTCCGCGACTCTGCTACGGGAGAGTCAATCAGTGGCGTCAGTTTAAAAGTAAATGGTACAAGTGCGGCTACGCTGAGTAATTTATATGGATTCTATTCTATTACGCTTCCAGTCGGCCAGTATGATTTTTCTGTTTCTCATGTCTCGTATACCACTCGAACCTTTTCGCTGTTATTAGATAAAGAATCTTCGTTTACTATTCTATTATCTCCAAGAAGTGCGGGTATGCAAGAAGTGGTCATTTTTAGTAAACGAAGAGATCAGCACATTCGCTCAAGCCAATCAGGGCGTATTGAATTATCCATCCAACAAATCAAAAAAGTACCTGCAATTTTTGGTGAGGTTGATATTTTAAAAACTTTCCAACTCATGCCCGGTGTTCGAAATGCCGGTGAAGGAAACACTGGTTTTTATGTGAGAGGAGGGGGGCCTGATCAAAATCTAATTTTATTAGATGATGCGATTGGATATGGTACCGGGCCTTTATGTGGATTTTGCTCAGTTATCAAGGGGGATGCAATTCGAAATGCAACGCTGATTAAAGGAGGGATGCCTGCACAATATGGAGGTCGACTTTCCGCTGTGCTGGATATATCTATGAAAGAGGGTAATCTTTATAAACACCAGTTCGAGGGGGGGATAGGATTGATTGCCTCACGTTTTTCTGCGGAGGGCCCTATCAAAAAAGGAATATCCTCTTTTATGGTATCGGGCAGACGTACCTATATCGATGCATTGTTAAAGCCTTTTGTTTCAAAAGAAAGTAGCTTCTATGGATCTGGCTATTATTTCTATGACTTAAATGCAAAGTTTAATCATCGTTTTTCGAAAAAAGACAGACTATTTATCAGTAGCTATTTTGGAAGAGATGTTTTTGATTTTGCGAACGCTAAACGTTCATTTAGTACGAATGTACCTTGGGGAAATGCAACGGGTTCAATACGGTGGAATCATGTATTTGGGCCCCGTTTATTTGCCAATACTACACTTGTGCTGAATGACTATCGGTTTCAATTCAATGCTACACAAGAGAGATTTAACTTGTCCTTGCGCTCCGGTATACGCGACTTGGGTATTAAATCCGACTTCGATTACTATCCCACAGCAAATCATCGGATTAAAACAGGGTTCTTGATTACACACCATCGGTTTTTACCTAATGTTTTTTCAGGTAGTCAAGATTCGGTTCAATTCAAGCCAAATGGGCCAAATGAAAAATATGCATTAGAGAAGGCGCTCTATGTCCAGGATGATTGGCAAGTTTCCTCTAAACTGCAAATTCATCTCGGCTTACGTTGGAGCCAATTCACACAATTAGGTCCCTTCACTAAGTATCGTACTGATTTAAATGGAAACCGGATAGACAGCGTCGTTTATACTAAAAATAAAAGGGTGGTTGCGTACAACGGGTTTGAACCCCGATTATCCGCTCGCTACTTGTTTTCTGATAACTTTTCGTTGAAAAGTTCTTTATCCAGAAACATGCAATATATCCACCTGGTTTCTAACGCCGGCTCAACTTTGCCAACTGATTTGTGGGTGCCCAGCACCTATTTAGTTAAACCTCAAATAAGTTGGCTGGCCACTATTGGTTTATTCAGAAATTTTGCAGACAATCAATTTGAGACCTCTGTTGAGCTATACTACAAAAACATGCAGCAGCAAATTGAATACCGAGAAGGATACACTCCTTCTTTGTCAGATCCAGAAACGGAATTTGTTTTTGGTAAAGGCTGGAGTTATGGGGCAGAATTTTTTATTAATAAAGTAAGAGGACAAACAACGGGATGGCTTGGGTATACACTTTCTTGGACTTGGAGAAAATTCCCTGCCATAAATCAAGGATTACGTTTTCCTGCACGATTTGATAGAAGACATGACTTTTCTTTTGTATTGAATCGGATATTGTCCAAAAATTGGCAAGTAGGAAGTGTTTTTGTATTTGGAACTGGAAATGCAATGACGTTGCCTGAACGTTTTTATGTTATGAATGGTGTGTTAACACAAGAGTTCAGCCGAATTAATCAATACAGGATGAAGTCCTATCATCGGTTGGATCTCTCGTTCACCTATCAACCCGTTGATCAAACGGGGCGTAAATTAAAAAGCCAATGGGTATTTAGTATCTATAACGTGTACAGTCGCCTCAATCCCTACTTTATTTACTACGACCAGGAGGGTAGTCTGCAAAATGGAAATTTGAATATTACCGCAAAACAAGTTTCTCTCTTCCCGATCATTCCAGCGGTAACCTGGAATTATAAATTATAGTTTCAGCGACGGCGCATAAATAAACCGAACCATCGCATTTCGTTTTTCATCGGCCGTAAGGTATAGCTGAAACCTTTCTTTACCCGCATTAATAATCATTAATGCGGTGTTGGGAGGTATCGTTCCTAAATTTTCTCCCACCATTACTACTTCTTGGATATTTCTTTTTGTATCGATAGGCAATCGAATCGAGATGGCTTGGGCCTTCAACATTTGTCGATATACGATAGGGCGATTATTTACATAAACAGAAATCGTGTCCCCATCAATTTGGCCATTATCAAAAAATTCTATTTCAGCTGTACAACTATCTAATTTAATCTCACGCACCAAAATATTCGTTTTGTTTTGTGTAATTGGCGTTGTGCTATTCTTCTTTTCTATTTTGGTTAATCGATTGAGTACGATCGTGCCGGGGTCGCACGTTGTTTTTCCATCAGCAGCCTTGTCTGCAGGAGATACCCAGGCGCCCCGAATTTGTTCATCTGCAATGGCGTTTCCTCCACGGTGATAAGTCAACGTATATTTTTTTCGACAGGGAACACAGTCCTGCTTAATTTTAAAATCCAGTATGGCTCCTTCTTCCAGGATTAGTCGGTTACTGTCTTTTATAAAAGATCCAGCTATGGATTTTTTTACATAATTAAACGAATCTGAAATATGAAGGGCCGTGCCAGTAATGATTCCTGATGAATCAAATAGTTCGAAGTGGATCGTGTAAGTTGGAAAACACCCACTGGGAGCCATCACCAGACGGCCGGCCCATTTTCCATTCAAATCTTGCCCAGCTGTAAAGAGGGGAAGCAAGCTTAGAAGAAGTAAACGCATGATCATCAGTTGCCGAAGGTAAGGCTTAATAAAACTGACTACTAATTTTCATACCGAAAACGAACTACGGCGTTTTTTTGTTCCGTTGAGGTAAGCTGAACACGGAAGCGCTGGCTTCCGGCTTCTACAATCATAAGCGCGGTGTTGGGGGGTATTTTACCCAAATTCTCTGCAACCATGGTTAATTCCTGTATATCATTTTTACCGTCCATCTCCAAGGTCAGTGTAAGAGGGGTAGTAGATAATCTTCGTTTTGACAAGGCAAGTTTATTATTCAGATAAACCGTAATGGTATCCCCATCGATCTCGCCGTTATCAAAAAGAAAAACCTGTACTTGGGGGTTTTTCACAGTAATGACCTGAATCAAATCATTAAAACGATTGTTATTAACAGGGGGGATGGTATAGGTTTTTTGTTGAGTTATTGTATCCTTCTTTGATACAGCCTTGCGTTCAGGATCAGCTGTAATTACGTTCTCCTGAAGAGGGGCAGAAGTAGGGGAAGATTGGGTTTTACGAGCAATGGGTGCTTCGTTGACAATTATTTTTTTAGCAGCCGTTTTTTGCAAAAAAGGTTCTGGATAAAAATCAGAGGAACTTACACGTCGTAAATATACTTTTCCACCACCGCAGTCATCTCCTTTCTGGATTCCGTCAGAATTAAATTCATATTTACTGGTAAAGCTTCCTTCCAGGTACTCTTCACGACCGGATTTAGAATAACCAAGTTTGTAGTTCATCAGACAATTGACTGAGCCTTCTGAGGTCTTTACTTCTACTGTTTTTAACTCTTGAATTTGGAGAGACTGATTTTCCTCCTCCCAACGTCCGCTCATCGTAGCTTTACCGTAATAAACCGTAGTCAAATACGAGTAAGAAACTCCTGATACGGTTTTACCGGTTTGCTTGATTTGAAACTCCACTTTGTACTGGCTAAAATCCTTTGTTACAAAATACCCTTTCCAAATTCCAGTCAGGTCCTGCCCAGCAACAGCTCGAGACAACAGGAAAGCCACAAGAATTAAAATTGTAGTGTTTTTAGGCAACATAGGAGAGTGCAAATATAAAATTTGGCGGCTTCCCTCGGGCCCGGCGGCCTTTCCCGGGTTAATTTTAACATCCCATTTTACCCGGTGGTTTACCCCTAAAATGTGCTATTTTTGTTTTCTTTTTTTTCGTACTAAACAATGATTAAAATAACTTTTCCAGACGGTGCCGTTCGAACCTACGATAAGGGAGTGACCCCATTTGAAATTGCCCGCAGTATAGCAGAAGGGCTTTCTAAAAAGGTATTAGCTGCCCAGGTCAATGGGTTGGTCACCGATGCAAATTATCCAATTGAGGAAGATGCCGCCCTACAACTATTAACTTGGAATGATTCGGCAGGAAAATCAACTTTTTGGCATTCCTCCGCTCACCTAATGGCCGAGGCGGTTGAATCAATTTTTCCAGGTGTCAAATTTTGGGTCGGGCCCGCTGTTGAAAATGGATTTTACTACGACATGGATCTTGGTGACCGAAAAATGTCAGAAGAAGACCTGCTTTCTCTGGAAAAGAAGATGAATGAATTGGCTAAGAAGAATAGCGCGTTTATCCGAAAAAAAATAGCGAAAGCGGATGCGATACAATATTTCAGTGAAAAAGGAGATGAATATAAATTAGACCTGCTGGAAGGTTTGCAAGATGGAGAAATTACTTTTTACACACAGGGAGAATTTACAGACTTATGCAGAGGCCCTCCAATTCCCAATACCTCTTTCATAAAAGAAATAAAGCTTACCAGTATTGCGGGCGCCTATTGGAAAGGAAACGAGAAGAACAAAATGCTCACGCGTGTTTATGGTATTACTTTTCCTTCTCAAAAAGAATTAGATGAGTATTTAGCGATGCTTGAAGAAGCTAAAAAAAGGGATCATCGCAAGTTGGGAAAAGAGTTGGGAATTTACACAATGGATGATGATGTTGGGCCAGGCTTGCCTTTATGGTTACCCAATGGAACTATTATCATCGAGGAATTAGAAAAATTAGCAAAGGAAACTGAACAGGCAGCCGGTTACAAGCGAGTAGTTACACCACATATTGCAAAGGAAAGCATGTACCTGACCAGTGGTCATCTTCCCTATTATGCGGATAGCATGTTTCCCCCCATGGAAATGGATGGCGAAAAATATTATCTCAAAGCAATGAATTGCCCGCATCATCATAAAATTTTTGATGCAGAACCCAAAAGCTATAAAGATCTTCCATTTCGAATAGCAGAGTATGGTACTTGCTATCGCTATGAACAAAGTGGGGAGTTATTTGGCTTGATGCGTGTTCGTTGTTTACACATGAATGATGCGCATATTTACTGCAGCCGCGAACAATTCTTTGAAGAA
>Ga0129336_10002481_pt1 | contig 11405 bp, 10 predicted proteins | sample CPB6_02_DNA_FD_96878 | JGI IMG/M metagenome (GOLD analysis project Ga0129336, IMG submission 96878) | Freshwater to marine salinity gradient microbial communities from Chesapeake Bay, USA - CPBay_Sum_0.6_0.2_DNA | ecosystem: Environmental > Aquatic > Marine > Coastal | place: USA: Chesapeake...
AGCACCATAAATATTCATTGACTGAGCTTGAAAATATGATACCTTGGGAAAGAGAAGTTTATGTTTCTCTACTCCAAAACTTTATTGAAGAAGAAAACTTAAAGAACAAAGCAAATGGCTGAATTGGCGTCACCAATTTTAGGTGGAATAAACAGTGCTAGAGGAATGATGTCCCCTAGAGTAATGAGTGGCGCCGCAGAACAGCAAAGAGAAGCAGAAAGACAAGTTGTACTTTCATCAGTATCAAATCTAGTTGGTGGTTTAAGTACTAGACTTGATAAAATTGGTTTACAAATCAACGACCTTGGAAGATCACTTCAAGTCGTATCAACATCTATTACACAAAACTCTTTTCTAGAAAGACAGAAAGAGGCAATTGAGCAAGAAAGAGAAAGAAGGATTGTTGAACAACAACTCAGAGAAGGGCAAGAAGCATTAGTAGAAAGAAAGATTGAAAATGCGACTGTTGCTCCTGTCCAGAAAGCAGCAGTTAAAACCCAGTCAGCACTCTCACGTTTGATGACTTTCTTCTCGTTGTTATTAACGGGATGGTTAGCACCAAAAATAATTCAAGGTATTGGTGCAGCAGCTAAGTCTACGGTTCAGCAACTGACTAATGTCAAAAACCTGTTAGGTAAAGGTTTTGCCTCAGCAGGAAATGTATTCGCAAAGCTTACACAAGGTCTTAGAAATATTGTTGGGTCTGTTACGAGAACAACTTCAAGAGTAACTCAAGCAATTGCAAACGGTCTTTTCAAATACCCCATTCAAGTTTTAAGAGGTGCTGTTAGTGCTGCTGGGAATCTTATAGGAAAACCAGCAGCTGCAGCAGCTACAGCACTAACTGCTGCTACAACAACAGCACCATCTGTATTTAAACTTGTAAAATCTGCTGTTGCAAATCCATTCATACAACTTGCTGCTGGAACTGGACTCAATATGTCTCAAGGTTCTCCACTTGGGCAGTCAGTTGCAGGTGCAGGTACAGCAGCAGCGGGTCTTTATGGTTTATCCATGATGCCCATGCCTCTTTTTATTAAATTACCTCTTGGTATCATAGGAGCAACATTTTTAAATCAAAAAGGACAAGACTTATATTCTCAGTTCAAACCAAAAAGTAATCCACTTGCTGGTTTTAATATGGATATGGATTTATCAACTATGATGCATGGGAGTTCTCAAGTTGCATTACCTGTAGCGCAGGTTCAATCATCGACGCCATCAACATCCGTGATGAGAGCAGATACAATTGGACCAGCGGCAGAGCCACAAACAAATGTAGTTGTAACTGCTCCACAACAACCAGCGACTCAAGTAGTTCCAACATCTACAAATCCATTTGCAAACGAAATTCCAAATATCTCATCATCGAATGCTGATAATTTCTACGTTTATTATTCGATGGTGAACTATAATGTGGTGATGTAAGATGAGTATAGCACGCATTAAAGTTACATCGAGTAGACTTTTTAAGACTGCTGATAATGTTGAGAGAAGAACAAACGAATCTAAAAAGATTGCTGGTGGAATTGGAAGAACTCTAGCAGCACAGTCTGTTTTTAAAAGACAGTCAATTGCAAAGAGAAGCAATATCTACCAGAAGAGAAAAGATGGAATTCGTAGAAGAGAGCAAAGAGATTTATTTCAGGCATCAAAGTCAACAAGTTCGATAGGAAGAATAGGAAAGGTTGTTACAAACTCAACAAAAGGTTTCCTTGGTAGAGTATTAGATGCAATTGCTCTGACTATGGTTGGTTGGGCACTTACAAACCTACCAACTATTATTTCATTATCGCAGCAACTTGGTGAAAGAATGAGTAGAATGTCTGGTGTTCTGTCGAGTTTTATGACGAACACGTTTTCAATTTTACAAGAGATAGGAACACTTTCTGGTGTTTTTATTCGAAACTTGGTTGCATTTGATTTTGATGATATGGGCAAGCAAGTTGATAACTCTCTTTCAAAAGTTCTCAACTCGTTTAATAGAATGGAAATTGACTTTGCGAATGCTTTACGTTTACTTCTAGAACCATTTGACTTTGAGACAAAAGAAGAACTACAACCACCATCAGGAGCTCCTATACCACCAAGAGAAACAACACCTTCTATAAGTAATGAAACTTCATCTATAGGAACAAAGGAGCAAAGAGCATTATTGGATGCAATTGCTTTTGCAGAAGGAACAAGAGATCAACCTCATAATGGATACAAAACTTTATTTGGTTTTGGTCAATTCAGTGATTATTCAAAACATCCAGATAAAGTAGTCCGCAGTGGTGGATATGCAAGTGCTGCTGCTGGAAGATATCAATTTATGCCTGGTACTTTCAATCGCCTTGCTAAAAAACTTGGATTGAAAGATTTTAGTCCAGCAAGTCAAGATAAAGCTGCTCTAGAACTTGCTAGAGAATTGGGAATAACGGAAAACATTTTAAGAAAAGAGGGAATTAGTTCCAGAGTTTCGACAATATTAGGTAAACAATGGGCATCTTTTCCAGGATCTATATTTGGACAACCAACAAAACCATTACCATCAATACAAAAAGCCTATCAAAAATCATTAGGTTCTCAAGATACAAGTCCAGCACAAACTACTCCATCACCTGTTCAACCAGGAGCACTAGGTTCAAGACCACTTCAAAAAGGTGATGTCTTAACCCAGTCAATTGGAAGAGGTGTAAGTAGCATACAGGTTACTGATGTTATGGGAAGTTATAGATCTGGTGGAAGATCTCATGGTGGGATAGATATCTCTGCTCCTATTGGAACTTGGATTGCTTTGCGTCTTAACTGTGAATGGGTTGGGTATGAATATGATGAATATGGATATGGTCATACTCTTGATGTGTGGGTTCCTGAACTTGGGGTTCAACTTCGTTTTGCACACTTACTTTCTAGACCAAATGCATTTACAAAGTTAAAAGCAGGAACTTCATTTGCTCAAATTGGTAGTAGTGGAAGATCAACAGGACCTCACCTTCACTTTGAATATACAAAATCTAAAGGTAAAATGTCTGGAGGTAGTGACGCTGATCCATCACCTTATGTTCCTTATATTCTTCTGACGAATAGACCAAATAATACAGCATTCTCTGTTCCTGGTAAAGGAACCGCAACTCCAGCAAGAGTTGCTGGTACAAATGCTGCTGTTGCTACTTCAAATAACATCACCCCAGAAAAAGGTGAAAAGACAATTGTGGTTGCTGCTCCTGCTCAATCATATCCAAATCCAGGAACTATGGTTGGTTCTTCTGGAGGTTCTCCAATACTTGTTGTTGGACCTAGCTTAAATAATCTTATCAAACAAAGAATGCTAATAGAACTCGCTTATACCTAATGTCAACTAAAAGATCTCAATACGAACAACTATTATTAGAATCCAACAATCAGTCAAAGTCTGTTGATATTAGACTTGGTACATATTCTATTGACTATTATGAGGATATTTTTTCTCCAACCGTGACTGCAAAGATATTAGTAATGGATACTGGAGATTCAATCGTTGGTGAGAATGGTCTAAAACAATCAGTTTATAATGGTTTGCCTCTTCGTGGTGGAGAAAGACTTTCGTTGAAGATAGCAGGAAACTCTCCTACAAATCAAGGACTAGATTTCTCTAAACCAGAAAACTATCTTTATGTTTCAAGTATCTCTAACGTTATCAGTCAGTCTCAACGAGAAATATTTCAGTTACATCTTGTATCTAGAGAAGCAATTACAAATGAAACTACAAGGGTTGGAAGAAAGTTTCCAACTGGTTCATCAATTGATACATCCGTGTCTGCGATTATCAAAGACTATCTTAAGACAACTAGAGTTGGAACGATTGATAAGACTTCAAATACTTATGGTTTTATCGGCAACTTAAGAAAACCATTTACTGTTTTAGTTTCTTTAGCATCAAAGTCTGTACCTGATGGTGGAATTGCTGGTTTCTTCTTCTATCAAACTCAAGATGGTTTCCAGTTTCGTGCTATTGATAATTTAATAAAACAAACTCCAAAAGCAACTTATACTTATACGCAAGTTAACCAAGCAGAGTTCTTTAGAAATAATGATAAAAATATTATTGATTATTCAACTGAAAGGAACCAAAATTTACTTGAGAAGTTGAGACTGGGAACGTATGCAAGTTACAGAACTTACTATGACCCATTAACATTTAATTTTACACCACAAGAACAAGCAGTTTTCAAAGCAGATAATTACGTAAATAAACTTAAAAACCTAGGTCAAGAATTAGAAATACCAAACGGTCTTGGTAATATCCCAACTAGAATTATGACCCATGTTCTTGATATTGGGACCATGGAAAAGGATGTATCAACAAAACCAAACGCAAATCCTTCATTATTTCAATCTCAGTCAATGATGAGATATAATGTTTTATTTTTACAAACTGTTAATATGATGGTTCCTTTGAATACTAATTTGAAAGCTGGAGATATTATAGAATGTAATCTTCCTAAAATTTCTCAATCGGATAAAAATGTGTTTGACGAGCAGCAAAGTGGTCTATATATGATTAAAGAACTCTGTCATCATTTTGATCTTGATGGATCATACACATCTATGAAGCTTGTAAGAGATACATTTGGAAAACACGGAAAAAATAACAAATAATGGAAGAATCTTTACTTAAGAGTAACTTTGTAGGAAGAGATGGTTTTAGATGGTGGATCGGGCAAATTCCACCACTTTCTACTATGGGAAAGCAGGTAAAGGGAAGTGGATGGGGGAATAGATTTAAAGTTCGTATCATGGGGTATCACCCAGCAAATACAATTGATCTCCCAGATGAAGACTTACCTTGGGCACAGTGTTTACTTCCTACAACATCTGGAACAGGTGCTGCAAACTATGCTAGTGATGTAAAGTTGCAGCAAGGTGATATTGTATTTGGTTTCTTTATGGACGGTGATAATGCACAAACACCAGTAATATTAGGATCATTTGGTAGAACATCTTACGTCCCAAGCAAAGAATACTCTGGACCTTTTATACCATTTACTGGATATACTAACGAAGTTAAAGCACCAGATGGTAGTACTCTGGTAAAAGGTGAATCTAATGAGCAAAATGCCTCCTCGCAAGATTCTCCAATACATGCTCCTAAGAAGGTAGCAGAAAGTGCTAATGTACGGCAAATATCTTATTTTGATGGGATTGGGGATGTTGTAAAACTGGCAAGTGAAAAAACAAGTGTTATTGATAAAATTTCGACTGAAATTGATAATTTCTTAAGAGATGTTGCTAAATTTAGTGAAGACATTAGTAATGGTATAGAAAGTGCGAGAGAATGGCTAAACCAAGAAATTGATAAAAGAGTAACAAAACTACAAGCAATTTCTAGTGGATTGGTGAATGGGATGGTTCAAGATCTTTTTGAACGTCTTATTCCTATTATTAAATCTGGTTTAGATATGCTTTATAAGCAAGTATATGGAATAGTTTTATCAGCCACAGGAAATCCAGTTGCCGCTCATCTTGCTGGTGTTGCTGCTCAACAGTCAATGCTTGCACCAGTAAGAGTGTTGCAAGATTTAATACCATGCGTTGCTAACATAATTATCAATGGTTTGGGTAATACAATTAAACAGATATTACAATCTGTTGTTAACAATATTTCTAACTTTGTTTCTTGTGTGGCAAATCAAGTAATGGGTGGAATTGTTAATGATATTATTGGAAAGGTTACTACTGGATTATCTAGTGCGATTGGTGGAATACAAAAAATACTACAATTTTTTCAAAATTTTAGTATTGAAGATTTCTTGCGCTCATCTGTTTCAGCAATCACTGGACTTCCAGATTTGTTAAATTGTTCCCAAAGTGTATCGGCAGGGAGTGATATCCAACGTTGGACTATTGGGTCCGGACCAATGAGTCCATCTAATGCAGATCTTCAAAATATTTTGGATGTTGCTAATACCGCCATACAAATTTCTAACGCTGCAAGAAATGGTGGAAATCCACTAGAGGGAATTCAAGATATTATCGGTGGTTTTGATATTCTAAGTGGAGTTACAAATCTTCCAGATTTCACTAGCCCTTTAGGCAAATGTTATACAGGACCTCCTTCTTTCTGCGAAGCTCCAATAATTAAAATATTCGGAGGCGGAGGTATAAATGGAACGGCTATACCTTTGATGGGTAATATAGTTGACGCTGCTAGTGGTGTGACTGGGAGTGTTATTTCTGTAAAAGTAACAAATCCAGGTTCTGGATATGTTTTTCCCCCATTTGTTGAAGTTGTAGATAGTTGTGGACAGGGATACGGTGCTGTAGCTAGATCAATTTTGAAAGGCGATCAAATCGATAGTATTTACATTGTTTCAGAAGGTGAGAATTACCCAGTTGGAGATTATAATCCTTATGTAATAAGTAATATTATTGTACTAGATCCTGGTAGTGGATATTCTCCTATTGATTATGCAGTTGATAATTTAGGTAATAAATATGAGATTCAAGTATCTAATGGATATATTGTTAAGGTCATAAATACTTCAAAAGAAGAATTTATAAGTTTACCAACATTGAGAGTTGTTAGTGATACTGGATCTGGAGCGATTTTAAAAGTAAATCTTGACGTAAGACCAGAATATCAGGGTGAAGTACTTCAAAGCATAGACTGTATTACAAAATAAATGGCTGTAAGAGAACAAAATTGGTGGCAGAGATCTATTGAAAGTATCGGCGCCGATTTTAGGGTTGATAGGCACAATCCTAAAATGGGGTGTAATGGATCTGACGTATATACACAATATGCAGTAACTGATGATAAAAATGTAAATGTTCAGAGTTTAACAGAGGGTGGAAATTATAAAATTTATAATGATCAATCTATTGAAATAGTAGCAGGACAAAAATCAAAAGGAACTGGTGTTGATGTTGTTATTGTTGGGAAAAATGGTGACGTTGCTATTACCGCTGAAAAAAATGGTGCAGTAAGAATTCGAGCAAGTAAAATAGTTTTAGATGCGGATGAAAATCTAGAATTACTCGCAGGAAAAGATATTAATATCAAAGGTGGTGGAAGAACATTAATACATGGAAATGAATGTTCGATTAAAGCTCATACAGGAAATGCAATACCTTTAGGTACAAGTTTTGGTGAACGGTGTTTTTCTGGATCTTTTGTTGGAGCAGATCTTATTACTAAAACATTTCAAATTGGTGTGATATGATGAATATTTCTATTGGGAGAATAGAAAAATGACTCAATATTTTGGAGAAGAAACTGTATTTAACGAAAGTGTTACTGCTTTTAAAGATCTTAAAGGTAACGTAGTTGGTAATGTAACTGGAAACGTAACAGGAAATGTAACGGGTACTTTAACTGGTACTTTAACTGGTAATGTAACTGGGAATGTGGATGGAAATATAACTTCAAGTGGTATTTCTACATTTCAAGATATTCGAATTAGTGGAAAATATTTTGATGGTACAAATACTTTTGGATCATCTGGGCAAATTTTATCTTCTGATGGAACAAAGACTGCTTGGATTAACTCAAGTGGTGCAAACGTTGGATCTGCTACTTCAATAGGAATAAATTTAGATTCTACAAATGCATCAAGATTTGTAACTTTTGTTGCTAATAGTTCAGGAAATAATATAGCACTTGTTGATTCTGATTTTACCTATAACCCAAGTGCAAATATGTTGACTGCCGGAACATTTAGCGGTTCTGGAGCATCATTAACTAGCATTCCCAATAGTGCCTTGAACAACTCCACAATTTCTGGAGTGTCTTTAGGTTCTAACTTAAATACGTTAACATTAAACACATCTGGTACTGGTCTTTCTGGATCCACTACTTATAATGGTACTGGTGCTGTTACGTTTACCGTAACATCTAATGCGACTAGTGCAAACACAGGTTCAACAATAGTTGCTCGTGATGGGTCTGGAAACTTTAGTGCTGGAACAATCACTGCATCTTTAAATGGCAATGCAACGACTGCAACAACAGCAACGACTGCAAATGCATTAAACACATCAAACAATTATCGAGTTAATTCTTTGGGTGTTGGAGCTGATGCATCAGGAACAACTGGAGAAATTAGAGCAACAAATAATGTTACTGCTTTTTATTCCTCTGATATTAATTTGAAGACAAATATTAGACCGATCAGTGATTCTTTGAATAAATTGTTAAAAATTAGTGGGGTAAACTTTGAATGGAAAGATGAATATATCACTCAAAAGGGTGGTGAAGATGGGTATTTTGTTAGAAAGAATGATATAGGTGTTATTGCACAAGAGATAGAGAAAGTGTTACCAGAGGCAGTTGCAACTAGAGAAGATGGTTATAAAGCAGTTCGATACGAATTAATTATTCCTTTGTTAATTGAAGCAGTCAAAGAACAACAAAAGCAAATTGAAGAACTGAAGAAAAAGTTAGGTTAATGACTTTACCTATTTCCCCAAATGAAATTAATATGATGAATCTCCAGTTGGAGTATGGAGGAACATCACCTGTTTCACTGAATGAATATTATGGTAGAGGAAATGCCCCTGCAAGTGGTGCTATTAGTTTAGCAGATTTTCAACAATCATCTGTAGTTGTAAGTCCAGTTTCAAGTGGATTGCTTTTTGAACTCGATGCTAGAAATCCATCTTCGTATTCTGGAAGCGGTACAACTTGGTTTGATACTACCGTTAATGATAGAGATTTTACATTAGTTAATGGTCCAATATTTTCTAGTGCAAACGAAGAATTTTCTTTTGATGGTGCAAACGATTATACCGAAATTGCTGATGCTGCGTGGATTCCGGAAGGAACAAGTGCTAAAACATTTGAATGTTATGTAAAAATGAATGCTTGGAGAACAGGTCAAGTTGCGTTTTTAACAAGTAAAACCTCACCAAATAATCAAAGTTGTAGTTTTGGTTTTAAAGAAAGTGGTGGAGTTGTGACTCTTGTGTTAGGAACTCAAGGTGGAGGTAATTTTTCAGAGTCAACAGATGCTTATACGTTACCAACACCATCAAACTATCTTAATTCTTACCATTATTATTCTTTTACCTACAATGGTAGTGTTGCGAAAATGTACATTGATGGTGCATTGGTTTTTACAAGTGCTTCTGGAAAAGCATTTCATAGCAATTCTGCACCAATGCGTATGATGGCTTTCGACCCATCAAATGCTTCATTTTTTTGGGCAGTTAGTGCATCTACGAAAGGTGCAAGGATGTATGATAGAGCACTTTCTGATGCTGAAATATTAACGAACTATAATTCTTGGAATAGTGCAATCGAACCTGTAGATTCAATACTTACATTTTCTCCATCAGTTCATAGTGGAACTACATTTACTGCAAATTTTAATTTTAATCAAAGTATTGCAGACTTTACTTCTTCAGATATTGTAGTTACAAATGGTATAAAAGGAACCTTCACTGGTGTAACTACGTCTCAATATACATTAGATATTACTCCAAATTCTCCAAGTGCAACAATTACTGTAGGAGTACCAACTACAGCATCATTTAATGCTGGGAATAAAGGTAATAATTTAATTAATGCATCCATTTTGTTTTCTACACTACCATCTACTAATTTGTATATGCATCTGGATGCAAATAATTCAAGTAGTTATAGTGGAAGTGGAACAACTTGGTTAGATCTAACTGTTAACGACAATGACTTTACATTAAATAATGGACCTGTGTTTAACAACACTTCACCAAAACACTTTGATTTTGATGGTACTAATGATAATGCATATCGATCATTTAGTGTTTCTAGCACTAGCGAAGCAACTTGGATTGTTTGGTTTCGAATGAATGTTGCAGGGACTTCTCAAGATTCTTTTGCGGCATTATTTGGAATTCGATATGGAACAGGATCAACTAATATTCTTGGGTTTAGATCAAATACCGGAGTATTAGGATATCATTGGAATGATAATTATTTTGATGTTAACACTGGACTATCCCCATCAGTTGATACTTGGTATATGCTTTCATTGAGAATCAATTCTACTTCTGGGCGATTTGATCTGAAAACAGGAACTACAACCAGTACGTTTACTAATACTGCTTCTCACGGTACATTCTCTCACAGTGGATCTGATGCTTATATCTCAAGAGATCCAGAAGCGGAAGGAAGATCATTTAATGGAGATATATCACAAATATTAATTTACACTAGAAGACTATCTGATTCTGAAATTGATGCTGTATATGATTTAACTAAAATAACTTATGGATTTTAATCACTGATCTGGTTTATACTTATCATTCCATTCTGATTCTGTATTTAAAATAGACAGAATTTCTTCGTGATTATATGGACCCCAATACTCGCCACTTTTCATAATATCTCGAATACAGTCTGGAGTTTCTCCAATCCATTTTACAAATGTTTTGGTGTTATCGTTATTATATCTTAAATATGCTGGTCCAGTTTCTAGAACTTGCCCAAACTGCAATTCTGGAACTCTTAATGATGGAATAATTAAATATTGTCTTTCCATTTTTCCCTTGACGCCTGCCGCTTGATGCCCTATAATATGTAGGTAATCAAGAAAACCCCCAATGAGCACCGCACAAGAAACCGTCCAGGGCATTGTGATTGATGTATGCACCCGCACCTTCCTTCTTCTCAGCGATCAGGGCAGCGAGCGCCTGGTTGAGTGTGAGACTGTTGAGGAATTTATGAATGTGTTGGAAGTTGTCACCGCTCAACTTGATCCTGAGCAGATTGAGTATGCTGATCTTGCCGTTTATGGGCAGTGATGCTATAATATAAATACCGAAAAAGAAATGAATGGAAGTTTTCACGGTGGAAGAATTTCAAGAACGTTTTGACGAACTGATTGAGAGAGTGGAAAACGGAGAAAGTTTAGGAATAATTGATGAGAACGGCAGAGCAGCGGTTATGATACCTGCGGATGATGACTTTGTTCGAATACACACCGAGTGTAATAACGAAGCATCATAAACCGTAGGGGAGCATAGCTTAATGGTTAGAGCGGGCACCTTATAAGTGCTTAGTGCGGGATCATGCCCCGCTGTTCCCATCGCTCAATTAGCTATCTGGTGAAAGCACCCGACTCATAATCGGATATAGGCGAGTTCGATCCTCGCATTGAGCATTGACTATTATGCTATAATAGTCTTATTAACGCCCGTGTAGCCCAGCGGAAGAGGCAGAAGACTTAAAATTTTCCAAGCGGTGGTTCGAATCCACTCACGGGTATAAAAATAAATATAAGATATGGGAAAACCCCAATGTCTTATCGTATCGATACTGCATACTGCTGGTATAACGATGGCAGTATGATCGTGAAGATGTATTTTATCAATCACGTTCCTTTCACATTTGACGAACTTCCTGACGGTCATTTATACGATCAAGATCTTTGTAGAGCAGCAGATAAGAATCGTACATTTGA
>Ga0129336_10002483_pt1 | contig 11403 bp, 12 predicted proteins | sample CPB6_02_DNA_FD_96878 | JGI IMG/M metagenome (GOLD analysis project Ga0129336, IMG submission 96878) | Freshwater to marine salinity gradient microbial communities from Chesapeake Bay, USA - CPBay_Sum_0.6_0.2_DNA | ecosystem: Environmental > Aquatic > Marine > Coastal | place: USA: Chesapeake...
CCGGCAGGAAAGGCAACGCCCGCGCCGCCGGTCGGTACCGCGCTCGGACCACACGGCATCCAGATCATGGAGTTCGTGAAGCAGTACAACGCCGCGACCGAAAGCCAGGCAGGCACGGTCATCCCGGTCGAGATCACGATTTTCGACGATCGTTCGTTCGAGTTCAAACTCAAGACCCCGCCCACGCCGGTGTTGTTGCGTGAGAAGGCCAAAATCGAAAAAGCTGCCTCGAATCCCGGCAAAGAAGTCGCCGGGTCAGTGTCGGAGCGGGACATCGAGGAAATTGCCAAGCGCAAGATGCCCGATTTGAACGCGAACGACATCGAAGCGGCAAAGCAGCAGGTGCGCGGAACCGCTCGCAGTATGGGTCTGACTGTCGAGTCATAGCACCACTTTGATAAGTTGGGACAGATGTCCCATGTCAGTGACTTCTTCAGTGGCGCTAAACAAATCTCTGCTCAGATTGACACCTCCAAAGTTGAAGCCTTAGCACAGGAGCTGGAGTCTCTCCGCCGTTCGGCTGGCAGGTTATTCGTGCTCGGCGTGGGTGGAAGTGCCGGAAACGCTAGTCATGCAGTTAATGACTTCCGCAAGCTATGTGGCATCGAGGCCTACGCTCCCACAGATAACGTTTCGGAGGTCACAGCTAGAACGAATGATGAGGGATGGGAGACAGTCTTTGTCGAATGGCTTAAGGTAAGCCGAATCTCGAAGAGCGATGCGTTGTTTGTGTTGTCGGTAGGAGGCGGAGACATCGACCGTAACATCAGTCTCAATCTTGTACGTGCGGTGGACCACGCTAAATCGGTCGGTGCTCGAGTCCTTGGAGTTGTGGGCAAGGAAAGTGGCTACACCGCCAAGATTGGCCAGGGAGTTGTGACGATACCGGTAATCAGGGACGAATTGATTACTCCCTACTCAGAGGCTTTCCAAGCCGTGATCTGGCATTGCCTCGTTTCGCACCCCGCCCTTCAAGTCCGTCCAACGAAGTGGTAATGCGAAAGGCGATCTTTTTCGATCGCGATGGGATAATCACAGTCCCAGTTGTGCGAGGTGGACGAGCATTCGCAGCGAAAAATTTCAGTGAGTTCGAAATCTACCCAGACGCTGCCGAAGCCGTAAGTCGGGCGAGAGAGGCGAAATTTCTGTGCATCATCGTCACTAATCAACCTGATGTTGCGAGTGGACAGACGACTCGAGAATTTGTCGAGAGTGTCCATTCGCACCTGATGAAGACACTCAAGCTAGACGACATTGAAGTCTCTTTTGATCCCAGTGGTTCAGATGCCCCACGTCGTAAACCCAATCCGGGAATGTTGATCGATGCTGCGAAGAAGTGGGGAATTGATTTGCAAAACAGCTTTGTCGTAGGTGATACCTGGAGAGACGTTGATGCAGCCCGAGCAGCAGGCTGTCGGGCAATCTATGTGAATAGAAATTACGAGCACGAAGCGCAGCCCGAGCCTCAACGTGTTGCGTTTGAAGCACACTGCGTACTAGATGCGGTACTCTGGTGCGTTACACAAGAGGAGCAGTCTGATGCCAGCTATTGAGGACCTAAAGATCCAGATTTACGCCGATGGCGCAGATTTGCCGAGCATCCTTGAGATGGCCAAGAACCCCTTGATTCGTGGATTCACTACAAACCCGACACTGATGCGCAAAGCAGGAATCATCGACTACGAGAAATTTGCTCGTGAATTGCTGGAGAGTGTACACGCGCATCCAGTTTCGCTTGAAGTGTTTGCAGACGACTTTGCAGAGATGCGCCGGCAGGCAGAAATCATTGCTGGATGGGGCAAAAACGTAAATGTAAAGATACCGATCACAAATTCAAAGGGGGAAAGTTCTGTTCCGCTCGTCAAAGAACTTGTTAACTCAGGTGTAGTGCTTAACGTAACGGCGATAATGACTCATCGACAGGTAGAAGAGGTCGCAAAGGTCTTGTCTCCAAAGTTGACCGCAATCGTTTCAGTGTTCGCTGGCCGAATTGCCGACACTGGAGTTGACCCTGTACCACACATGTCATACTGTAAAGTTCTCTTGGCAGAGATTCCGACAGCAAGGTTGCTTTGGGCCAGCCCACGTGAGTTGCTTAACGTCTTTCAGGCTGACTCGGTTGGATGCGACATTATTACCGCAACTAGTGAGGTACTTGCGAAGCTGTCATTAGTCGGCAAGTCGCTCGACGAGTATTCTCTTGAGACGGTTGAAATGTTTCGGCGCGACGCACTAGCGGCGGCATTCAAAATCTAACAAAGTAAGGAAGTGTCTTTGTAATGGAAAAACGCATAGTGATAACTGGCGGTGCTGGGTATGTGGGCAGTTTGCTTGCCCCCCAGTTGCTCAACCTTGGATATTACGTGACTGTCTTCGATATCTGTTACTTCGGAGACAGTTTTTTGCCGAAGTCGCATCCGCGATTCGACCTGGTGCGAGGCGACATTCGCGACTTAGCCGCGCTTCAAGAGGTATTTCAAGACCAGGATACGGTGATCAATCTTTCATGCATTTCCAATGATGCAAGTTTTGAACTTGACGAGAAGCTCAGTACATCTGTAAACCTAAACGCATTTGAACCGATGGTCTTGGCCGCAAAAGAGGCTGGTGTGCAGCGGTTCATATACGCCTCGTCAAGCTCTGTCTACGGTGTGTCCGACAAACCGAATGTTACGGAAGACCATCCGTTGGTGCCATTGACTCTCTACAACAAATACAAAGGTATGTGCGAACCCCTTCTCTTTAAGCACATGGATGAAAGTTTTGTCTGCACGGTCATTCGTCCAGCAACACTATGTGGCTATGCCCCGCGACAGCGCCTCGACTTATCAGTCAACATCCTTACCAATCTTGCAATAAGCAAAGGCGCCATCACGGTATTCGGCGGAAGTCAACTTCGCCCAAACTTGCACATTCAAGACATGTGTGATGCATACAAACTGCTCATTGAAGTTGACGCAAGCAAGATTCAAGGAGAGACCTTCAATTGTGGGTTTGAGAACATGTCAATTGCTGACCTTGCACTCATTGTGAAAGACGTAGTTCAGCAGGAGTTTCCGGCTCTGGGTGACATTCAGATTTCGACGACTCCATCCAATGACAATCGGTCGTACCATATCAATAGCGATAAAATTCGCAACGCCCTAGGTTTTCGACCGCGCTATGCCGTACGGGATGCAGTACGTGACTTATGTAAGGCATTTAGGGATGGCAAGATTCCTGACTCAATCTCGGACGATAGGTATTACAACGTTCGTACTCTGAAGGCAATACAGGCTGCATGAGTCAAGAAGTAGCAGTTGTTACTGGGGGCGCCGGCTTTATAGGTAGCCATGTTGTTGACCGACTCTTGGCAGAAGGATATTCCGTGAGAGTGATTGATGACTTAAGCGGCGGTCGCACTGAGAATCTTGCACACCAGAGCAACGAGCCAGCCCTGAGTGTCACACAGCAAGATGTCCGCAATGTTGAGCCCGACGACCACGTGTTTCGTGGGGCGTCGCTGGTTCTCCACTTTGCCGGTATCGGGGATATTGTGCCGTCGATTGAACAGCCAGCTCGATATTTTGATGTGAATGTTCAGGGCACTATCCGGGTGCTTGAGGCGTCTCGAGCGAACAATGTGCAGCGTGTGGTCTACGCTGCATCTTCTTCGTGCTATGGCATCGCAGAAACCCCCACGAGCGAAGATCATCCCATTGATTGTCGATACCCGTATGCCATGTCGAAATACATAGGAGAATGTGCGGCGCTTCACTGGGGTCACGTCTATGGTCTGCCGGTTAACTCAATACGTATATTCAATGCCTATGGCCCGCGAGCTAGGACAAGCGGTGCTTATGGCGCGGTTTTCGGGGTTTTTTTGCGCCAGAAGTTAGCTGGACGTCCCTTTACGGTTGTCGGTGATGGCAGTCAGAGGCGCGACTTCCTGTTCGTTACTGATGTAGCTGACGCTTTTTTCCGCGCGGCGGTTTGTACTCACAAGCTGAGGATCTGGAATTTGGGGGCAGGGGATCCTAAGTCCATTCAGGACTTAGTGACACTTCTCGAGGGCGAGGTTGAGTACATTCCGAAGAGACCCGGAGAACCTGATGTAACTTGGGCTGATATCTCGAGTATCCAGCGTGATCTGGGCTGGAAGCCTCTAGTGAGTTTTGAAGATGGCGTACGAGTGATGCTCTCGCAACTTTATCTTTGGCGAGATGCACCTCTCTGGGACTCGGACTCGATTAGGTCAGCCACCACGACCTGGTTTAGATACTTGGGTTAATCATGGCCTTTTCATCAATCCACCAGAGATTCGCGCACAAGATTCTGACTGTAGATGAGGTTGTTTCAAAATTTGGCGATTTTCCACGAAGCAAAAAGCTAACGATGTGCCATGGCACTTTTGATGTTGTACACCCTGGACATATTCGACACCTGCTTTTTGCCAAGAGCAAAGCAGACTTTCTATTGGTGAGCGTTACTGCAGATAGACACGTTTCCAAAGGAGACTTGCGCCCCCACGTACCGCAAGACTTGCGTGCAGCGAGCTTGGCAGCCTATGAGTTTGTCGACTACGTGATCATCGATGAACAGCCAACACCGCTGGAGAATATTCGTCGAATTAGACCTGATTTCTTTGTCAAGGGTTATGACTACACCCAGGGTTCGCTAAATCCAAGAACCGAAGCTGAGCTGGCGGAGGTGGCTTCCTATGGGGGTCACATGCTCTTTTCACCGGGCGACTTCGTAATGTCTTCGTCACGATTAATCTCCTCGTCTCGGCCTGATATCAGGGTCGATCGTCTCTTGTCAGTGATGGGTCGCGCAAGAGTCGACTTTGAAATCCTTCGATCGACGGTGAATGCAATGGCAGAAGTTTCGGTGTGCGTCATCGGCGATGTAATCGTCGATAGTTACTCACGCTGCTCCATGATCGGAGGGCAAACTAAGACTCCGACCATGAGCGTTCGTTTTGAAAGTAAAGATAGTTATGTTGGTGGAGCTGGGATCGTGGCTAAGCACCTTCGAGCTGCAGGTGCCAACGTCCAGCTCGTGACACTCCTTGGCATGGATGCGCTGGGAGACTTTGTGATCAGAGACCTCGCGGAGTTCGGAGTTATTGTTAACTCGTACCGCGACCCATCAAGGCCGACAACGGAAAAAGATGCAATCGTTGTTGACCAATATCGACTCCTGAAAGTTGATACTTTGGATAACAGCCCTATCACTCCGGAAGTGATAAACCAGTTTGGCTCCACCTTGAAGAGCTCCGATGCCGATGTCTTTGTCTTCTCGGATTTTCGACATGGAATCTTCAATAGGTCTTCGATACCTCAGTTGGTGTCGAGTGTCCCACCACGAAGTTTCAAAGTTGCAGATAGCCAAGTGGCTAGCCGGTGGGGCAACATTCTCGAGTTTGTTGGGTTTGACCTCGTCACACCAAATGAGCGGGAAGCACGCTTTGCTTTGGGAGACCAAGACTCAAACATCGGCTCTCTCGCTACTGCTATCTATGACAGGTCAAAGTGTGGAACGCTCATGTTGAAGCTTGGTGAACGAGGACTGATGACTCTGGTGTCAAGGAGTTCTGGCTCTGGATCTGACTTCTTTCTTCTCGACTCGATGACACATAGCGCGCACGATCCAGTTGGAGCAGGCGACGCTCTACTGGCCTACGCATCTCTAGCGCTTAGAGTCACCGGCTCAGCAGAGCAAGCAGCAATCCTTGGGTCAATTGCAGCAGCGTGTGAGTGTGAGCGGGATGGGAACATTCCAGTGACCAGATCGGAAGTTCTCAGCCGAATTGACGAGATCGAAAAGATCTCAGATTTCAGTTGACGAGGAAACGTACGTTGGGAAAATGAGGATTGCAGTTGTAGGGCTCGGTGTTCAGGGTCTCAAACGCAAGCTAATAGCGGGTGAGTCATGTGTGGCGACCGTCGACCCACTAAACCCAGATGCGGACTATAAGTCGCTAAACGAACTCCCCATCGATTCTTTTGATGCCGCATTTCTTTGTGTACCGGATTCTGAAAAGGCTGGTCTTATCTGGACTTTGGTAAGTGAGGGTAAACACATGTTGGTAGAAAAACCATTGGTGATTGCCTCCCACATGGATTATTCGCGCATTGAGGAAAAAGCCCGAACAATGAGAAGTTTCGTTTACACGGCGTATAACCATCGATTCGAACCCCACCTGGTTTCGGTTCGAGATGAACTGAACTCTGGCAAGTTCGGCCGTATCTATCGCTGCAGTATTTATTATGGAAATGGCACTGCTGCACTGGTTCGCCAGTCTCCATGGCGTGATACTGGTCCTGGAGTGATATCAGACTTGGGAAGTCACGTACTTGATCTTCTTGACTTCTGGTTTTCACGGAGTCTTGAAGACATCAACCTCGTAAGTTCCTCGCGGTACGAAAATCGCTCACCTGATCATGCTGTCTTTTCGGGATCCGAGCAAAGCCCCCATGTGCTCTGCGAGGTTTCGATGGTCTCATGGCGCAACTATTTTGAAGCCAATATCTTCTGTGAGCTCGGTTCAATTCATGTTCGGTCACTATGTAAATGGGGTACGTCTGAGCTGGTGATTCGCCAACGAGTGTTTCCGTCAGGGATACCCAAGGAAACAGTTACGTCTCTGCCGCAGGGCGATCCGACTTGGCGGCTTGAATTTGAGTATTTCCTGACCGCTGCCAGAGCCGGAGGAGAGACCAATCTCGCAAAGGACTCTCGCATCCACGAAGCAATTGCAAGATTAGCAAGGCAAGCAGAGGTGCAATAGAAATGCAGTGCGGGGTTCTGGGACTATCTCATCTTGGACTTATCTACTCAACTGTCACAGCCCACCTTGGCTGGAATGTTGTTCAGTTCGACACTGATTCCGAGAAGGTGTCTCGCCTAGAGAGTTATGGTCCAGACATTTTTGAGCCTGAACTTTCAAACCTCTGGGAGTCAACGCGCGCCCACCGCGTCCTAGCAATCGACTCAAGAAAACTCTCGAGTTGCGATTTGCTGATAGTCGCACCCGATGTTGGGACATCACAAGACGGAGAGAGCGACCTTTCCGAAGTTAGACGGCTAACTCGGATCGCTATTGAAAGTACGGATAAGTCGACGCCCATCGTCATTATGTCGCAGGTGCCACCTGGGTTTACCCGAAGCTTTTCGATTGTCAGAGGAAACGTCTTCTATCAGGTAGAGACGCTGATTTTCGGTCAAGCGGTGCAACGAGCAATGAATCCCGAGCGGCTCATCGTTGGAACGATAGATGGATCGCCCGCTATACCCGACGTGTATCGGTCGTGGCTTAGAGAATTTCGTACAAATATTCACATTATGCGCTTGGAAAGTGCGGAACTGACGAAAATCGGCATCAATCTAATGCTCGCTGCAGCTCTCAGTACCACCAATTCACTAGCAGAGCTGTCGGAAGCGATAGGCGCGGACTGGTCAGAGATTGTGCCTGCTTTGAGGGAAGATCGACGAATCGGTGAATTCGCATATGTTGTTCCTGGCCTAGGGATTGCCGGAGGGAATATTGAACGCGACCTCGCTACTTTTTCCAAGCTTGCGGCAAGTCATCAGGTGGACCCTGTGGTCATTAAGTCTTTCGTAGATCACAGCAAGCACAGAAAGGGATTTGTTGCAGAACAAATAGGCTTTCGTTCAGTTGGCCATAGTCGAACGGTAGGAATCCTCGGCATTTCCTACAAGCCTGGCACGTCAAGCACAAGGAACTCTCCAACTCTGCTGACCATTGGAGAACTTGGGGAGCACCAATTTGTTGTGCATGATCCGATTGCACGACTCGACTCGCTGCATGATAACGCGAGGCAAGTTGAGTCTGTTGCTGAACTACTGAGTGAGACTGACTCACTCGCAATCATGACACCGTGGCCAGATTATGCCGAGCTGCTCGAATTGAATAGGCAACAAGTAATTCAAAATATGGATTTTGTGGTTGACCCATTCGGTCTACTCCCAACGTCGTTCTTTTCCGGCTCGTCCTGTGAGCACATCGTTCTTGGTCGTGGCGTCAAGAGATGAAGCGCGTCGTAGTCATTGGGGCGGCGGGTTTCATAGGCAGTGCTGTCACTCATGCTCTGAACACACTGGGACACGATGTTGTCAAAATATCTCGAAGCGAGATTGATCTTCAGGCTAAAGACGCCGACAGAAGAGTTTACGAGGTCCTGAAACCAGACGATTACGTAGTCTTTGCCGCTGCCAGTGCTCCATGCAAGTCGGTCAGTCAGTTCGAAGACAACATAACGATGTTTGGAGCATTTCTTCGTGGAATCGAAAGTCGCGGTGTAGCTCACATTTGCTACATCAGTTCTGATGCGGTTTACTGCGACACTACGCTTAAAATTGACGAGCAATCTCCAACATGTCCGACAACCTTGCATGGGTTGATGCACATTACGAGAGAGTCACTTCTAAGTCTCGCAAGTCAGTCAACACTGATACTGCGTCCAACACTGGTCTTTGGAGCAGATGATCCACATAATGGGTATGGTCCCAATCGATATCTACGATTAGCAAAGAACGGCGGTGAGATTGTCCTGTTCGGCGATGGAGAAGAACGGAGAGATCACATTCATATCTCCGATCTGGCGAGCGCTGCTGGACTGTTAATCTCTGGTGGACATAGAGGAACATGGAACCTTGCCACCGGGATGGTACATTCTTTTCGAGAGCTGGCCGAAGCGGCAGTTCGTCTGGGGAGTCAGCAGACTGCCATTGTTTCCAGCCCCCGGAATGGACCCATGCCCCATCTCGGGTTACGCGAGTTTGATATTTCTCGATTGCGGAACACCTTGCCTCAGTTTCAGCCCGTCTCAGCCATTCAGCGAATGATGGAGGATTATCCCAATTATGGGAACTGAAGTAAATCTCCTAAGGTCCATTCCTCGAGCTCGGCGCAACGTGCAGGCGCGAGCTTCGGCCAAGTCGGCTGAAGTCATTGCCGAATCCAAGCGATACGGTCACATGTACTTTGACGGACCGAGGGAGTATGGATATGGCGGGTATCGATACGACGGAAGATGGTTGCCCGTAGCTCGAGATCTGATAGCACATTTTGGCCTGAGGGCAGGAGACCGATTCCTTGACGCAGGTTGCGCCAAGGGCTTTCTCGTCAAAGAAATGTTGTCTCTCGGAATTGATGCGTATGGGCTTGATATATCTGAGTACGCAGTAGTCAACTGCCACGAAGATGTTGTAGGACGAGTGCACCTCGGCTCCGTTGAAGAATTGCACTTTCCTGTCGACTCATTCGACTGCGTAGTCGCGATTGATGTAGTCCATAATCTGCCTCGAAATCGTGCAGCGGAGGCACTCCGCGAGATTCAAAGAGTCTCTGACGGACGAGCGTTTGTGCGCGTTGACTCGTATCGCACACCAGAACAAAAGTCGATTTTTGAATCATGGGTTCTAACCGCCGAGTTCCATGATTATCCCGCTGGTTGGATTGAGCTGTTTCGTGAGTCGGGTTACACCGGGGACTATTATTGGACCATTATCGAGGAGTAGTGTGACGCCCTTAGTCTCGAGCGAGGCAACTTTATGACACGGGAAGATCTGGCTGCCGCCCGCTGCCGTCGATATCGCAAACGAATCCTTGAAATCTCGCAGCAAGTTACGGCGCTGCATATTGCGCCAGCGTTCTCATGCACTGAGGTTGTTGACGCTATCTACAACGAACTCATGATCCAGGAAAAAGATTCTTCAAATGCGGATGTGTTCATTATGTCCAAGGGGCACGGATGCATGATTCAGTATGTGATCTTGGAGGAACACGGAGTTCTCTTGAAAGATCATCTGGACTCTTACTGCAGACCCAATGGAATACTGGGAGCACATCCCGATTACGGAAACCCAGGAGTTCGCGCCTCAACTGGTTCCCTCGGACATGGCCTCGGGATGATTGTGGGGCAAGCCTATGCCGAGAAACTCAAGAACTCCGACGTCAAATTCTATGCAGTCCTCTCCGACGGAGAACTCCAGGAGGGTTCAACGTGGGAAGCGATATCCATGGCCGCCTCACTGAACCTGAACAACATAACGGTTTTCGTCGACAATAACGACTTCACGAGTCTTGAACGGATGAGTGTTAGTCAGCCTGCGTTCTATCCGGTAGTCGACAAAGTAGCTGCCTTCAACTGGTCGGTCTCTGAAGCAGACGGTCATGACACCGGAGCACTTCTCGCAGCGTTAGCAGATCTTGAGCCACAGAAACCGAAGATGATTATCGCCAAAACCATAAAAGGGAAGGGTGTCTCATTCATGGAAGGTGTTCCGATTTGGCACTATCGATCTCCTAGCTCGGAGGAGTTCTCTCGGGCCATTATCGAACTGACTGAGTCCGATGCGCAATAAGTTCTCGGACACCTTTTTTGCTTCATCTATTGAGAACGATTCACTGTGTCTGATCGTTGCTGACATCTCACCAGCAGGTTCGCTAGCCAAATTCAGAGAACGGTCACCCGAAAGATTCGTGAATGTGGGAGTCGCGGAACAAATTATGGTAGGAATTGCAGCAGGGCTTGCGATGAGAGGATTTCAGCCCTTCATTTACACCATCGCGACCTTCTCGCTCTACCGGCCTTTTGAATTCGTTCGTGACGACCTCTGCTACCAGAATCTACCTGTCACAATTGTCGGAATTGGGGGCGGGGTAAGTTACTCAACACTCGGGGCGACACACCACGCGCAGGAGGACGTCGCTCTTTGCATGGCGCTTCCCAATATGACGGTGTTGGCACCTACCGATCCACTTGAAGTGGAAGTGATGACTAGATGGTGCGCATCGCAGAAACGAGGACCGGTTTATCTGAGAATGGGCAAAGCCGGTGAGCCTGTGCTGACAGAGAGGGCTGAGCCTTGGGAATTCGGCAAGATTCGTCGACTGAGGCATGGGCGTGACCACTGCATCGTCACCTACGGAGTGATCACCAAGATGGCATTCGATGTGGCGGAAAGACTTGAAAGCGCGGGTCTCAGCACTGCGATTGTCACAGTCCCTACTCTTAAACCATTGGATCGTGAGGGTCTCACGCTCCTACTGAACGAGTTTGAGAGTATAAGTGTTCTCGAGGAGTCAGCACCTCGAGCCCTTGGTCTCGAGATGGAATCTCTAGCCTTCCGAAATGGATATTCGGGTACTCTCTCCAACTTCGCCTTACAAGACGAGTTCATTCACTGCTACGGGACGCACGAGGATCTTCTCGCCGCCCATGGTCTAAGTGCAGACCGAATATTCAATGCACTTAGCAAGAGATGACTCTTGCCTAGAGACCGATAGGCTTCCATGTGCTCATCATTTCGTACGGAACGACCTCGTCCGGCGGAAACCACAACGAGGGAGGCTTTATGGCCAAGGAAAATCACCGAGGAAAGAAGTACGTCGCG
>Ga0129336_10002484_pt1 | contig 11401 bp, 12 predicted proteins | sample CPB6_02_DNA_FD_96878 | JGI IMG/M metagenome (GOLD analysis project Ga0129336, IMG submission 96878) | Freshwater to marine salinity gradient microbial communities from Chesapeake Bay, USA - CPBay_Sum_0.6_0.2_DNA | ecosystem: Environmental > Aquatic > Marine > Coastal | place: USA: Chesapeake...
ACCCGCTGCGGTGAACCCGTCCCGTCGCAGACGACAGGAATCGCAGACCCCGCAGGCTCGACCCTCTGGGTCGGCTTGGTAACAGGATACGGTCAGCGCGTAGTCCACACCCAAGCGAACCCCTTCTTGGATGATCTTGACCTTGCTCCAGTGTAGTAGCGGCGCCACCAACCGTACTCCATGGCCTTCTACGCCGGCCTTGGTACCAACGTCCGCCAAATGCTGGAATGCCTCGACGAACTCCGGACGGCAATCGGGGTAGCCGGAATAGTCGAGGGCATTGACCCCGATATAGACGTATTGCGCCTCGAGCACTTCAGCCCAACCGAGAGCCAACGAGAGCATCAGCGTGTTGCGCGCCGGGACGTAAGTCACCGGGATGCCCACGGTCGGCTCGTTGGGCACACCGATGGCGGCATCGGTCAGCGCAGACCCGCCGATACCCGCAAGATCCACGCCCATGACCCGATGCTCGCGAGCGCCGAATAGTGCGGCGATTTTCGCTGCCGCCTCAAGTTCGATCGAGTGTCGCTGCCCGTAGTGCACCGACAGCGCGTAGCACTCGTGCCCGGCCTCGCGCGCCATGGCGAGCACCGTGGCTGAATCGAGTCCGCCCGAGAGCAGCACGACAGCCCGATTTACTGGAGACTCGGTCATAAGCTTTGATCAGCGACCGGGGACATCGCCCCAAAGATATTTATGGAGTTGGATCTGAAAACGAACGGGCAAGCGGTCTTGGAGTATCCAATCGGCCAGATCACCCGCCTTCAACTGCTGGTGACTCGGTGAGAACAACACCGTGCAGCGCTCAGACAGAGAACGCGCTGTGAGTTGCTCGCGACTCCACTCGTAATCGGTCCGATCAGCGATGACGAATTTGAGCAGATCCTTCTGATCGAGACGCACGAGCTCGTCATAACGATTGCGCGACTCTTCGCCTGAACCTGGGGTCTTGATGTCGACGACTTTGACGACCCGCGGATCGACTCGCTCGAGCGACATGGCTCCGCTCGTCTCGAGCGAGACCCGATAACCCGAATCGCACAAAGCCGTCAGCAATTCGTGCACCGCAGGTTGAGCAAGTGGCTCACCACCGGTGACACACACGTGGCGGACCTCGAGTTCGGCAACGCGAGCGAGAATGTCTGGCAGCGTCCACCACTGCCCACCGTGAAACGCATAGGCCGTATCGCAATATTGGCAACGAAGCGGACAGCCCGTCAGGCGCACGAAGACAGTGGGAATACCGACCGTGTCCGCCTCGCCCTGCAGCGATCGGAAAATCTCGGTGAGCTTCAGTCGACTTTCTTTGCTCACTCAGCGCAACTTCTGCAATGCATCTGCGGCCGTGCGTGCGGCATCACTATCCGGATAGCGCTGCAGCAACTCACCGAAACTACGACGCGCATCGTCGTTACGTTTCAGCTCGATTTCCGACAAGCCCTTCTTCAACAAGGCATCGGGCGCCTTGGATCGATCTGGGGAGCGGCCACCGACGGCAGAAAATGCCTCGACGGCCCGCTCGTAATCGCGACTGAGGTAGTACGTTTGACCAAGCCAGTACTGCGCATTGTCGGCAAGCGGATGCTGGGGATGCGCCGCCAAGAAGACCTTCATACCCTCGATCGCCTCAGGATAGCGGGCCGCTTTGAGCGCATCGAAAGCACGGTTGTACAGCGTCTCGGCGGAAGGATCAGCGACGACGGTAGCTGTCGCAACAGTCGAAGCGATCGGTGCGCCCGAGCCCGCCGATGCCTCACCTGACGTTTCAACCACCGGCGGCGTAATGGCCGGCCGACGCTCCAACTCGACGAGGCGCCGATCGAAGTCTGCTGCGAGATCGGCAAGTTGCTTACGCAGTTGCTGATTCTCGTTTTGCGACGATTCGATCTCTCCACGCAGTTCACGCAACTCGGCGGCTTGAGCCTCCAAGCGCTGCGACATTTCGATCAGCGTTTGACTCTGCAGCACTTGCTCGAGCTGTGCCACGCGTAGCTCGAGGTCCTCGACACGCGAGCGCGTGGATTGTGCGAACAGGGGTGTTGCCGACAGCACCACCGCAGCCGCTGCCAGCCAAGCGATCGAGCGCATCAGTTGGCGCCGTATACCAGCTCGACGCGACGGTTTTTCGCGAAGGCTTCTTCACCCTCACCGCCCATCGCCGGACGCTCTTCGCCGTAGCTCACGGTGGCAAGTCGCGACTCTGCCACACCCTGCAAAGCGAGCGCGCGACGCACGGCCTGAGCACGGCGCTCACCGAGACCGATGTTGTACTCGCGCGTGCCGCGCTCATCGGTATGCCCTTCGAGACGCAAGCTCACACCGGCCTTGCCGTTGAGAAAACGCGCGTGTTGCGAGAGCAAATCGAGATCGGCACTCGAGATCGTGTCGCTATCGAACGGGAAATAAATCACGAGACGATCAACAAGCTCCGGCGGCAAACCGACCGGGTTGTTCGACGCATCGCCAACCACACCGGCCGAAACCGCATCATCGCTGGCATCCGGCTGAGCTACGGCGGACTCGCTCTCGCTCTTGGCAACGGGTTCCGCAGGCGCCTCGTCCGCCTTCTTCGGCGATGAGCAGGCGGCAAGCAGTGCGAGCACGGCAAGCGGAGCAATGAATCTCAAAGTCATGATGTTCTCCGAAAACTGAAGTGGAAATTATGACAGGAAGTCATGCGTAAATTCGTCACGGCAGAAACGGACCCCAAGCCGGATCGCGCACGTCACCTCGATCAGCCTTCAGGCGCTGAGAAATGAGTCCGTCGGCTGAGACGGTTGCCAACACACCCTGCCCTCGCTCGCGCGCGGCATAGATCAGCGTGCCGCCATCCGGTGAGTAACCGGGAGATTCGTCCTGCGAACCTTTCGACAGCACGGACATTGATCCGTTCCCAAGATCCTGTACCGCGACCCGATAGCCGCGGTCATCACGGGTGATGAATGCGAGTTGCTTGCCATCGGGGGAAAGACGCGGCCGCGCGTTGTAGTTACCGCTGAAGGTGACGCGAGTGGCCGTGGCGCCGGCGCGCGGCTCGCTTCGATAGATCTGCGGTCCGCCCCCGCGATCAGAGGTGAAAAACAGTCTCGAACCGTCGCCCGACCAGACCGGCTCCGTGTCGATCGACGGATGCTCGGTGACTCGTGTCAAAGCACCGCCTTCGAGTTCGAGCACATAGACGTCGAGGTTACCGGCGAGCGATGACAACGTAAGCGCCAAGCGCCTGCCGTCGGGCGACCACGCCGGCGCGTTGTTCACGCCGGCGCGACCCGACACGCGCCGACGCTCTGCCGTGCGCACGCGTTGAATATAAATCGCAGCACTTCGGGTCTCGAAGGAGACGTAAGCCAACCACTCCCCATCGGGCGACCATGCGGGCGACATCAGCGGCTGCTTCGACTCGAGAATCACGCGCGAATTTTCGCCATCGGCATCAGCCACGATGAGCTGGTAGCGCTGCGCAGGTGGACGCCCACCGACCGATACATATGCGATCCGTGTCGCGAACGAACTGCGCGCACCGATGATGCGCTCGTAAATCTTATCGGCAATCCGATGCGCGGCATTGCGCCAGGCTTGCGGTGAGGCCACCATGCGCTCGCGTAACAATTTTTGACCGGTCAATAAATTGGTCAGCTCGTAATCGATCTGATGCCGACCGTCAGGTGTCACCGCATGACGTCCGGTGACGAGATAGTCGGATCGGTTGGCAGCACCAGCCGAGAATCGTCCGCTGCGCGTAAGGTCGGCCGCCACCACCTCGCTCGAGGGACGCGGGTCGGCATCGAATGGCAACACCGCGATCGGAATCGGATCGGTCACCCCCGAGGTGATATCGATTTTGAGTTGCGCGAACCCGGCGGTCGACGCGAGCAGCACGAGTGCGACCCACCAGCCCTTGATAGCGATGCCTCGAAACGACTCACTCATACGGTCTGAACCTCAACTCCAACGTTCGCTCGAACAGGGCCGGATCCGGCGGTGGCGGCAGCGGTGAAGCCCGGAATACCGCGGCTTCAATCGACTGCTTGACCGCCTCATCGCCATTGCAACTGCGCACCTCGGCGCGCACCACCGTCCCGCCCGGAACCTGCGTGACGATCACCAAACAATCGAGTCCCGCCTTCGCACTCGGCGGTCGTATCCAGGCGCGTTGAACCCGCGCTTGAATGGCTTGCGCCCATTGTGCACCGAGACCTGCGAGGCGCGAGGCATTGCGACGGTCCTCTTCGGCACTGAGCGCACGCTGTAATTCTGCTTCGCGCTCGGCCTTGATGCGTCGATCTTCGGCTTCGGCGGTGGCTTTGCGCTTCGCCTCGGCCTCTGCATCGGCCTTACGCTTTGCTTCAGCCTCTGCCTCGGCCTTGCGCTTAGCGTCGGCCTCCGCTTTGCGTTTGGCGTCGGCCTCCGCCTTGCGCTTTACCTCAGCGACACGCTTCGCTTCGGCATCGCGTTGCGCTTGCTCCTTTGCACGATCCGGCTTCGGCGGCGCGGGCTCTGCTGGCGGTTCGGCAGCGGGCTTTGGCTCGGGTTCAGGCTCAGGCGCTGGCTTCGGTTCGGGTGTGACCGGCCGCTGTCGGCTCGGCGGCAGCGCCCCCAACTCCCTCGCATCGACCACCGTCGCTTCGATCGCCAGGGTTTGCAGTGGTGGCGGTGAAGTCGATGTCACCCACCAGCCCCCAGCAAAGATGGCGGCTACCAGTGCACCATGCAGCAGCGCAGAGAGCAGGAAGGGTCGCCAACGCCCCGCTTGCGAGGTCATGAGCGTGGCAGAGGCTCGGTCAAAAATCCGACCTTGGCGGCACCCGCGCGCTGCAACATCACCATCGCTTCGACGACGCGTCCATACGGCACCGCCCGATCCCCTTTGACGAACACCGGCACGCCCGGACTTCGACGCAACAGCGCTGCCACACGCGATTCCAACATGACATCCTCGAGCGCTTCGCTCGGGCTTTCCCCTTGGTTCAAGAACAACCTGCCCTTGGCATCAATGGAGATCACGATCGGCGGCGTATTTTTGAAGTCATCAGGGTCGATCGCCTCGGCTTCGGCCTGCGGCAAATCCACCTTGATCCCTTGAGTGAGCAGCGGCGCCGTGACCATGAAAATAATGAGCAATACCAGCATCACGTCGATATAGGGAACGACGTTGATCTCACTCATCGGGCGGCGGCCGCGCTTCAGCTGTGCCATGGCGCTGCTTTGACCTCAACTCGCCGTGCGCGTCGCGTGACGCTGCAAAATGGTGGAGAACTCTTCCATGAAGGCGTCGTAGCGACTCTCCAGACGCCACACTTGATCGGCGTAGCGGTTGTAGGCGACCACTGCAGGAATCGCGGCGAAGAGACCGATCGCCGTCGCAATCAATGCCTCGGCGATACCCGGCGCGACCGTCGCGAGCGTGGCCTGCTGCACGGACCCTAAGCCGACAAACGCATGCATGATGCCCCAGACGGTTCCAAAGAGACCCACGTAAGGACTCGTCGATCCGACCGTCGCCAGATTCGACAGCCCCTGCTCGAGATGCTCAATTTCTTTGATCTGTTGAGCCTTCATGGCACGTCGTGCGCCCTCGAGTAGAACGTCTGCATCATCGACGCCCTGCTGTTTCAGGCGTGCGAATTCACGGAAACCTGCCTGAAAGATGCTGTCGATGCCCGCAGCTCGCCCACGCGCTTCGATGCTCTTGTAGAGCGCCGCCAGATCGCCGCCCGACCAAAACTCGCGATCGAAGCGCTTCAGATCGTCCGACGCGGATCGCAACACCTTGCGCTTACGGAAGATGATGCCCCAGGAGTAGACCGAGGCTGCCAGGAGCAACGCCATCACCGCCTGGACCACCATCGTGGCCTCGGCAATCAAACGCAGGATGGACAAATCATTCAAGGCAGATACTCCGACATGCGCCGCGGACGCAGCGACTTGGCATCGACACAAACCACACGGACTCGACCCTCGATCAGAAGTTCCCCATTGGCGCGATGGATAGCCTGCTCGAAGATCGCACTCGTACGACCCTCAGCAGCGGCCCGACAACTGACGATCAGCTCATCATCAAGCCGCGCCGGCGCGCGATAGTCGACATCAACGTGTAGCACCATGAACAGCACGCCGCGCTCGCGCTCGAGCGACGACTGTGACACCCCTAACGCGCGCAGCCATTCGGTGCGAGCGCGTTCCATGAACTTCAGGTAGTTGGCGTAGTAGACGACGCCACCCGCATCGGTATCTTCCCAATACACCCGCACCGGCCAGCGCCAGCTCTCGCCGAACAATCGACTCATGCGTCTTCACCGAACAAAGGCATGGCCGTGGCCGGACGCGCCGGGGGCGTCAATCCAAAGTGCAGATAGGCGTTTCGGGTCGCAACGCGACCACGTGCGGTGCGCATCAAAAAGCCCTGCTGAATCAAAAACGGTTCGATCACATCCTCGAGCGTGCCGCGCTCTTCACCGATGGCCGCCGCCAGACTGTCGATGCCGACCGGCCCACCTTCGAACTTGTCGATGATCGTCATGAGCAACTTGCGATCGAGCTGATCAAAACCGAGTGGATCGACCTCGAGCAAATCGAGAGCCGCCGCGGCCATCGCCGCCGTGATGGTGCCGTCGCCCTTCACTTGCGCGTAATCGCGCGCGCGCCGCAGCAGACGATTCGCGATACGCGGCGTCCCCCGAGAACGCTCGGCGATGCGCTTGGCACCTTCAGCCACGAGTGGCACACCGAGTATGCCGGCAGAACGTGTCACGACATCCGTAAGATCGGCCACGTCGTAGAACTCCAAGCGCTGCACGATGCCGAAGCGATCGCGCAGCGGCGAGGTCAACAAGCCCGCCCGCGTCGTAGCACCAACCAAGGTGAACGGCGGCAAACTCAGCTTGATGGAACGCGCTGCCGGTCCCTCCCCGATCATGATGTCGAGTTGGTAGTCCTCCATCGCGGGATACAGCACTTCCTCGACCACCGGTGACAGACGATGGATCTCATCGACGAACAGCACGTCGCGCGGCTGCAAATTCGTCAGCAGCGCAGCGAGATCACCCGGACGTTCCAACACCGGCCCCGAGGTCTGCTTGAGATTGACTCCCATCTCGGTAGCCAAAATATTCGCGAGCGTCGTCTTGCCAAGACCCGGCGGACCAAAGATCAGCACGTGATCGAGTGCTTCACCGCGACTGCGTGCCGCGCCAATGAAAATCTCGAGCTGCTCTTTGACGGGGCGCTGACCGACATAATCCGCCAAACGCTTCGGGCGAATCGCCCGATCAATCGCTTCTTCCTCGCGCGAACCCTCGGCACTGATCACGCGCTCGGTCATTTGGCAGCCCCTTGTAGCGCTTTGCGGATCAGCTCTTCGGTGCTGCTCGCACCCGTGCCCACCGCTTTGATGAGCCGCGTCGCCTCCGCCGGTTTGTAGCCCAAGGCGACCAAGGCCGAAAACGCCTCGCCCTCGGGTCCTGCGACCGACATCTCCGCTGCGACCGTCGGATTGGTTTGATCGGAATCGAGTCGATCCCGCATTTCGATGACGAGTCGCTCAGCCGTCTTGCGTCCGACGCCGGGGATTTTCGTCAGCGCACTGGCATCGCCTGCGAGCACGCACGCGGCGAAGCCTTCGACGGTCGTCCCCGAGAGGATCGCGAGCGCGATCCTCGGACCCACACCTTGCACCTTCAGTAGATGGCGAAACAAGCGCCGCTCTTCGAGAGTGCCGAAGGCATACAGGATTTGGGCATCTTCACGAACGACCAAATGCGTCAGCAAGCGCGTGGTCTCGCCGACGGCCGGCAGGCCATAAAAAGTCGACATCGGAGCCTCGAGCTCGTAGCCGACACCGCCCACTTCCAACAACAGCTGGGGCGGCGCTTTGATGACGATCTTGCCCGTCAGCGAACCAATCATGCGTTGCCTGCCGAGAGCAGCGCGCGCAAGCGACGATGATGTGCATGGCAGAGCGCGACTGCGAGCGCGTCGGCCGCGTCGGCCGTCAAACGTCCTTCGATATCGAGCGCGCTACGCATCATATGAGCTACCTGCATCTTATCCGCACCGCCGAACCCCACTACCGCGAGCTTGATCGCACGCGGCGCGTATTCCGCAAGCTCGATCGTCTCCCCAATCGCAGCGAGAGCCGCACCGCGAGCCTGCCCGAGTTTCAGGGCACTATCGACGTTGCGACTAACGAAGACCTTTTCGACGGCCACCTCGGCTGGAGCAAACTGGACGATCAGGTCACGCACACCGGCATGGATGCGTGAGAGGCGCGCTTGCACCTCAAGACCATCGACTTCGATACGACCCTGCGCCAGGCAGCGTTGCGTCCCCGGTCCAATCTCGAGAACGCCAAAGCCCGTCCGTCTCGAACCCGGGTCGAGCCCAAGGATCCGAACCGTCTCCGTCAAATTTGCCGACATAGCCGTCGTCGTCGGGCTAGCCGCCGCAGTGGCGGACTCTGGATTGAAGGCGCGCCAAGACTTGGAGCGATATCGCGACATGCGTCCGCGACCCCGAAAAAACGGCTGTAAAACCAGTTGCGTATGATACTCCGAAACGGAGACGCACCGTGCAAATTGCCGAGCCTGTTCCGGAGGCACTAAGCCTCGACATTGAGCGATGGACTGACGCGCTGCGCCAGGCAGTGCCCGCAGTCGCGCCGCTACAGCAGGCACAAGTCGCCGCACGGATCGTTGCGCACATCACGGAGGATCGGGAGCTCACCGGCGGCGTCTTGCTGTACGAAGCCGCTCTCGGTTCCGCGGTGGTGCCAACCGATTTCAGTGAGGCGAATCGAGTTGTCGCCGATCAACTCGCGCGCCTTGGCGATTTCGGCGGCAACATGCGTTGGGAGGAGGGCGTCACGCCGCGCGGCTCGCAAGCGGAAACGCTGCGTAAGATGTTGCTGGCGGTCGTCTCCGATCCGCGACTGGTCGTAGCCCGTATCGCCATCCAACTCGCCCGATTGCGTCTCGCGCGAGAGGCATCGCCAGAAGATCGCCTGCGACTCGCCAACGAGGCGCGCGCCGTCTTCGCTCCCCTCGCCCATCGCTTGGGTGTTTGGCAGGTGAAATGGGAACTCGAGGATCTCGCGTTTCGCCACCTCGAACCCGAGGCCTACCAATCGATCGCCAAAGGCTTGGCCGAACGCCGCGCCGATCGCGAAGCCTACATCGCGCGCTTCATCGAGGAGTTGCGGCAGTTGCTGACTGCGCAGCCCCTGCATGCCGAGGTGCAAGGCCGTGCCAAGCACATCTACAGCATCCATCGAAAGATGCAACGCAAACAACTCGCGCTGGAGCAACTCTACGACCTTCGAGCGGTGCGTATCGTGTGCAATTCGGTGGCCGAATGCTACGCGGCTCTTGGCATCGTGCATGGCCACTGGCCCTACATCCGCGGCGAATTCGACGATTACATCGCCACGCCCAAAGATAATTTCTATCGCTCGATCCACACTGCTGTTATCGGCCCTGCAGGTCTCCCGGTTGAAGTACAGATCCGCACCCTCGAGATGCACCAACAGGCTGAACTCGGTGTCGCCGCACATTGGCGTTACAAGGAAGGTGGCGTGCGCGATGCCAGTTTCGAGAAAAAGATCGAATGGGCTCGTAGACTACTCGATACGCCTGAAGTGAGCCGCGCTGGCGACCAAGACTTTCTCGATCGCGTTCGCATCGAGTTATTCGAAGATCGCGTGTATGCTCTGACGCCACGTGGTGAGGTGGTCGACCTACCCCAAGGTGCCACTGCCCTCGATTTCGCGTACCAGGTACACACTTCGCTCGGTCATCGCTGCCGCGGCGCGAAGGTCAACGGCCGCATCGTGACGCTGACCCAACCTCTCGCGAACGGACAGGTGGTCGAGATCATCACCTCGAAATTGCAGAATCCGAGTCGCGATTGGCTTACGCAGGAGGGGTTCCTGATCTCGCCGCGCAGCCGCGCCAAACTGCGCAGCTGGTTCAGACGCCTCGATGCCTCGGAGAACGAAGCGGCCGGGCGACAAATGCTCGAGCGCGAACTCGCCAAACTCGGTGTGGGCCTTGATCTCGTACCCGCGTTGGCGGCCGATCTGAAAGCCGGTGACGCCAGTCAGCTCTATCGATGGCTAGGCGAAGGCGAGACGACGCTCGCACAAGTCGCCGCCGCAGTACTGCGCCGAGTGACGCCCAAAGAAAGCAGCGCCGCAGCGCCGATCGCACCGCGTCGATCTACGACACAACCCGCTCAAGGGAACGGACCGATTGCTCTTGAAGGCATCGGTAACCTACCGATCACTTTTGGTAAGTGTTGCACGCCCGTACCGCCTGAGCCCGTGACGGCCTACATTACTTTGAGCCGCGGCATCACGGTGCATGCCGAACGCTGCGCGAGCTTGCAGCGCATGCGGCAAGCACACCCGGAGCGGTGCCTGACGGTGAGTTGGTCGATCGATCCGAAACGTCGCTGAGCGTCAGCGATTGGGCATGTCGATGGCGCGCTTGTCAGCAGCCAAGGCCGCTTCGTGCAGCGCCTCGGAGAGCGTCGGGTGAGCGTGGATCGTGCGCTGCAGATCCTCGGCACTCGCTGAATACTCCATCGCCAACACGGCCTCGGCGATCAACTCGCCCGCCATCGGACCGATGATGTGTACACCCAGGATCTGATCATCGTCCGCCGCGACGACCACCTTGGCGAAACCTTGACCGGCCTCCATCGCGCGTGCGCGACCACTCGCGAGGAAGGGGAAACTGCCGACCTTATAGGCGCGACCGCTCGCCTTCACCTGTTCCTCGGTTTGACCGACCCACGCGATCTCGGGCGCGCTGTAAATCACCGAGGGGATGGCATCGTAATTGACATGGGAATAGAGCCCTGCGATGCGATCCGCGACCGCTACGCCCTCTTCCTTGCCCTTGTGCGCCAGCATCGGACCGCGCACACAATCACCCACCGCCCAGACGTTCTCAACGCCAGTGTGGCAGTGCTCATCCACTTCAATGAAACCACGAGCGTCAAGCTTCACGCCCGTGCCGTCAGCGAGCAAGTTATCGGTGTACGGACGACGCCCGATGCACACGATCAGCTTGTCGACCGTGAGCGACTGGGTGGCATCGCTCGAATCCGTATAGGTCACATCGACCGCGCCAGACTTCACAGATGCACCGGTAACTTTCGCACCGAGGCGAATATCGAGACCCTGCTTTTTGAAATGCTTCAGCGCTTCTTTTGAGAGTTGCTGATCAGCCATGGCGAGGAAACCCGGCATGGCCTCCAGCACCACGACTTCGGCGCCGAGTCGGCGCCATACGCTGCCGAGCTCCAAGCCGATGACACCCGCGCCGATGACGCCCAAGCGCTTCGGCACCGAGTCGAACTCGAGCGCACCCCAACTGTCGACGATGTGCTTACCATCAAA
>Ga0129336_10002487_pt1 | contig 11396 bp, 22 predicted proteins | sample CPB6_02_DNA_FD_96878 | JGI IMG/M metagenome (GOLD analysis project Ga0129336, IMG submission 96878) | Freshwater to marine salinity gradient microbial communities from Chesapeake Bay, USA - CPBay_Sum_0.6_0.2_DNA | ecosystem: Environmental > Aquatic > Marine > Coastal | place: USA: Chesapeake...
GGACAAGTCTTGGGAACAGTTGATCAGCCATGTTGGTCCTTGGGTTGAACGAACTTCGATGAGATCTCGACGACGCCGAGTTGAGTGGCCTGGGATGCAGTTACGATTTCCGGCGCCCACCACGCATCATAGCTCAACCAATCGATGCCCGACGCCATCATGCCAGACGGGCCATTCTGCAACACCTGCAACGAGACGCGGTCTGAATACCACGCACCAGGGACAAGGCGAATGGTTCCGGGTGGGAGATCTGACCGGACGTCCCATGGATTGCCGATCGGATACCAACCCCGCCTACTGACGTACACATACCCGTCCGGCGGGAGGTACAACCCGGCCGGGCCTTGATACCGCCACACGCGCCGCCGCTCGACGGCGTCCACGTTGGTGACCGCCACCTGGGCGCCGCGGATCGACAGCACACCGGGCAACGTGCCATCCGATGCCTGCCTTCGGTAAAGGAGCCAGGCGACGACGCCAGCCAACAGCATGATGGCGTACGTCATTTTTCGGTTGGCTCGGTGCGCGAGGATGCCGGCGGCTTGGCAATGGACGCCGCCGGCATCGAGCGCGTGTTTGGCTCCGAGGGGATCGGGGCCGCCGGCGCCGTGGGAATAGGCACCGGAGAACTGGCGCGCGCGGCCATGACGGCCAGCTGCACCAGAGATTGGACCACCTCGCTGGTGGATTCCTGGGCGACACCGGACGCGCCCAGGCTATGGGTGGCTCCGTTGGAGGCCCGAAGGCTCTCCACCACCTGCTTGGCGTCCCCCAGCGTCTTGACGGTCAGATGGGTATGGCGGACCAAGTTGGTGCCGCTTCCCTCCGTCGTCGCGCTTTGGCGGATGACGCTGCATCCGCACAGCCCCACCACTGCCACCAACATGATGCCTGCCTTCATTCTCCACTCCTGGCTTTCGCTGCCAACCACACGACCGCCGCGAGGGCCACCCACGGGATCCATTCCCACTTGGCCGTGGCCGTCACGGTGGCCCTGGTGTCCGTGCCTTCGGTGGCCATCTGAACGATGGCGCCGTGGGCATCAAAGTCCCCGGTAGATGCCGACGAATCGACACCCCCAGGAGTGACCGCAAACGTGGTGGTGGTGGTGTTCGGCATGGTCAGATCCTCGTCACTGTCCAAGGCCGCGGGATCCGCGGTGATGATGCTGGACGCGACATTTTCCATGGGCGCCATGGCGGCGGGAACAGGCGTCGCCTCCGTGTTCCATTCCTGTCCTGGTGCGTCCCATCCGGGCAATTCCGTCCGACCGTAAAAGAATGCCCACGCAGGGGATCCGATCACGACGCGCCACAACCCACGGAACCGGATCAGTCCACCGGTGCGTCCGATGAACGGTTCCATGCCCATTGGCGGCTCGGTCCACGCGCCTGAATCCAAGGATCCCACGGCTCCGGGGATCCCGGGTGCAATCGGTGATGTGGTGGACGCGCCCATTCATTTTCGGTTGAGGATCCCGCGGAGGTAGCCCCAGCCGCCCAGATAGCCCCACAACACTCCGGCGCCGATCAGCCAGCCCCACCACGGAACAAACGACAGCGTCCATCCCGCGCCCGTGCTGAGTGCATCCCGCACCTTCCTAGGCATGGTTGCCAATCCCTCGACGGCACCCTCACCGGCCGCATCCATCACCTGAGAGTTCCACGTGTCAGTGCCCGTGGGCCCCGTGGCCTCAAACGCTGCTTCCTGTTGTCGGACCCAGTCTTCGTTGACTTGGCCCTTCTCCAGCTTGCGCTGGTTCAGCTCGCGGTTGCGCTTCTCCAATTCCTTGGCCCGGTCCGTCTCTCCCGGGTACCACAAATCCACCAAGGACCAGCTCATGCCGTCCTCCGTTTCCACGCCCAGATCACCAACCCAGCGCCGCCGGCGATGAGGACGGCCCACAACCAAGGCGGGACTTTCGATCCGCCGTCCGTCGCGGCCGACAGCGAACTGCCCTCTTGGGCAAAATTCACGAACACCGAGGACCGTTGCCCCGTTCCTCCTTCAGATCCTCGTGACCGATTCTGCGCGGTTTGAGACGTCTGATCAGTCTGAGCCAAGGACAGGCTCGGAGACATGCCACCTAGACCGATCATCGTCGCCCCCCCATGGCAATGATGCCCACCACCACCAACCCGAGCAGCAACACCGGCACCAGCTGCTTCAGGGGGCCCCCTTCGGGGTTCACTTGTACCTCCGTGTTGCCGACGTTTGAGATGCCCTGGGACCAGCTCGACGTCGTGTTGAACGCGTCGGTGTAGTTCCAGACCTTCGTGCTGTTGTCGCTGCTCCGTCTTGTAAACGCGTCCAGCATGTCAGGTGAAGGTTCGACAGCCCAGATACACCTCGACGGTGGGTTGCGCTTCTACCGCAGTGACCGCGCGGCGAGTGAACGAAAACCGCACCGTGTCAATGTTGCCAACGAACGTCATGGGATGCATGACGACATCGGCCATCTCGGGATCGATCCCGTTGGGCCGGTTCAGGCTGCGTATCCGAATCGAATCCGCAACGACGGGTAGCGACGGGATGCCGTTCGGGTAGTTGGCAGGAGGATAGGTCGCGACAGCAAACATCGGCCATCCCGAGGTTGCCGCTCGCCATCCGGTTCCAGTGTCTGCTGCATTCCAGGTCGATTGGCTGGATCCGCTAGACCCATCGTACTGAGTGCCCCACCTGGACTGGAATGTTTCCAATGCCGAACCACCGGACACCATTTCCAGGGTACCTTCGGCGAGCCAGTCAGTGAATCCCTGCCACACGATTGCAGCGTAAATCTGTCGGCGACGGTATCCCCTCGGCACGGCCAGGTTCAGAGCCCCCAAGCCCACCAAATCGACCGAGCCGGAAAGTAACTTCCGGACGAAGGTGAAATCGCTGCCGACAATGGGCTGGTTCATGGGTTCAGCGTTTCCGAATGAGAATGAACACCACCACCAGCGCCATGGCCGCCATCCCGTACATCAGCCACGGTTGGGCCTTGACCTGGGACGGAGTGACTGGGGCGTTGTTGGTATTCGATGCGCGGTCCGCCGTCTTGCGGAGGACATCGGCGCCCGCGTTGGAAAGGTCGCCCAGGAAGTCCCGGCCGACGTCGGACCAAAAAGTGTTGCCCATAAGTTCGGGGAGGGAAACCCGCCGCGGCACCATCCAAGGCACCGCGGCGGGCGACCTATGCGCCGGATCAGGCGACGGCGCCCTTCTTTGCGAAGTCCTTCACGACGCCCAAGATGGCGTCGCGGCTCGAAAGCAGTTTGTGGTAGGTGATGTGGACCGGGCGGCTTACAGACGCAAGGTCGTTGAACACCAAGCGGAACTTGTCGCCACCCAAAGCGTCCGTGTTGAGGTCAGGGCAGGATGCGAGGCTGAACGCATCTCCATTGGGCAGATCGGTCAGGAAGTCGAAGAACGATTCCCCGTCAAACATGCGGTTATCAAGCGTGGCGCCAGTGCCCACGGACGCATCCACCGAAGGGTACACCTCGGGGATAGACAGATCGTTCAGCGCTTGTTGGAACGCCTCGTCCGTCCTCATCAGCACCTCCCGGCCGTACTCCAAACGGAACTGGCCGCCGGACGCCAAGAGGGTGGATCGAGTGGTGGCATTGCCGAGGGCGGCACTGAATCCCTGGACCAAGAATCCCGTGAGGAACCCGCCGCTGGTAAACTCGTAGGGCACGTTTGCGGTCGCAGACGTGCCGAATCCCGTGTCCGTGCGGAACTCGGATCGGATGTAGGGGAACGCCTCGTCCACTTCCCGAAGGTGAGTTTGAAGCAACGCCGGTTGGTTGCTGGCGTAGGAAGGAGGATTGGCCGTGAACACGGTGCCAGCCGCGCCGATGTCCCACAGGTCAACCTCCACCCAGACATCCGTGGCAAGGAACTTGGACGACAGGGGGAGGGACAACACGTTGGCCAGCGGCTCGGAGATGCCGAGGTGCCGGATCGGCACGTAGAAAGACAACTCCACCGTGGTGGACGTCGGCAATCCGGTGCTAGCATACCCGATCTGAGTTTGACGATCGATGTTTCCGCCCAACTGGCGGACGTAGGCAAGGCAACCGATGCCCGACACCTGAACCACGTTGCGCTGGCCACCACCGGCCGGCCCGTCGTTGATCATGACCCGGATCTCACGCACCGCGGCGGCGAGGCCGCCCCACGCGGCTCCGGTGGGAGCGCTGGCGCCAGTGGTGAGACGCAACTTGAAAGTCACAGCCTCAAGGCGGCGCCGCTCCTGTTTGACCAGGAAGCGGATGGTCTGAGCGGTGGTGCCGCTCGGGTTGGACTGAGGCAGGACAATGTCCTTCCTGGACGAAAAGAGACTCATTCGGTTCCTGGGATGAAGGTTGAGGAGGGATCCCGCTTACTGAGCGGGGGGCGCGGGATAGACGAGGTTCCGGACGAACGCCACGCGGTTGATGATGGCGAGGGAAACAACGACTCCCACGAAGGTGAAGAGCCAGGGCTTGAGCTTTTCCATGTGCGACGCCTAGCCGTTGGTCGGGCCGCCCGCATCCACTGCGGGACCATGCCTTGCTCGGGTCAGGCTGGGGACATCATGGGAATGCCAGGCACGGCCGACAGGTCACGCTGAACCTCGCGCCGCCATCCGTGGGGATTCGTTCTCTCTACACCGCGCGGGCCCTACCATAAACGTCCGCGCATTACACCGCCCGTCACCATGGACCGGGACACCCAATGCCCCGCCGGCATTCGCCCCAGCTCCGCGCCGTCAAACTCGTAGTTGTCCACCATCTTGGCCACCGCGTTGGCCCCGATCAGGTGGAAACTAACGGCTTCGGTGACCTCGCCCAGGATGGATTCGTTCAAGCGTTGGGGGCGTTGGGTGGCAAACACCGTTTCCAGCTCCCATTTGCGGCCCGTCTGGACGCACGCGGCCAGCCCGGGCGGGATCCACGCCGGGTTGCAGTAGCGCCAGACCTCATCCACCAGCAGCACCTTGCGCCCGGGCCCCCTGCCGGCCACCTGCATGGCCCACGCGCAAAAGAACTCGAACCCGTCGGCCGCCCGATCCGGGAACAGCAAGGACGGATCGAACAGGACCCACCCGCTGGGGACGTCCCGTTCCAGATCCTCGACGGAGTTTGCCCCGCGGATCCCAAAGGCCCGGGCGTATTCGCCCTGGTCATCCCAGATCATGCGCACCGCCACCCCCCGAGCATTGCGAAGGTACCGGCGGGCGAACGTGGATTTCCCGGATCCGGACCGGCCGGCGATCAGGGTGCACGACAGGCGGGCCAGAGGGTTCATGGCGCCGCGGGCTGGTTGCGTCGGGCCTCCGCTTCCTTGGCCATCCGATCCAGGCGCTGGACCGCGACGACGAACCCGGACGCATAGCCGCCCAATCCGGCCACCAGCGCCATTTCGGGCAGGTGTTCGGAATTCACCCCGTGCTTGGACAGGACGATGGGCAGGTTTGTGGCGATCAGCTCGCGGTTGGCCGCCGACAGCTTCACGGCATCCGTGACCTGGGCAACGGCTTTGTCATCGTCGATCACCTTCCGCGCCTTGGACCCGACGACGGAAACCGCGACCTGGTCCAATGCGCCCAGAATGCTGTCAACAGTGCGCGCCACAAGAGCGGGATCGAGAGGAGCAGGAGCGTAGCTAGGAGCCGCCGGCGCGTGCGGTGGTACGCCTGGCAGAGGTGCCACCCGGGCCGGGGTGGCGGCCGCAGGTGGTGCCGGCGCCACAGGTTTGCCACCACCCGATCCAGGCGGGAGGCCATCCTTGCGAGGACGCCCGCGGGGGGCGCTGCCTGGCTTGGGAGGCAAGGCTCCCCAGGCGCTGGCGGTGTTGCCTCCGTGCTTTGCCACCAGCGCAGCAGTTTGCCCGGCAGTGCCTGGCGGAACCGGATTTCCCGTGCCAGCGCCTCCAGCGCCCGGCGTCGTCGTCGTTGGATCAGCCATACCCGGATGCGATCACCGATCATGGAAAAACGTGCCCCCGGACATCCAATGCCGTTTCCCGGCCGGGGTGGCGGCCGGCGGCGTCACCTGTCGCAGCTGGTGGTTCTCGTCCTCCAGCTCCGCGCATCGCATTTCCGCGGCCCGTTGGGCGGCCCGGGCCTGCTCCAGCTCGGCGGCAAGGGTTTCCTCGCGCAGTCGGCCGGTGGCCACGGCGTGTGCGGCCGGGGGCGGATCGGCTGGTGGGGTGTTGTCGGGTGGGGGATCCTGGGGAGGGACGTTGTCTTCAGGCACAAGAAAAGGGTGGGCCCGTGCATCCGCCCCGGGACAGGTCCCCGGGGGCCCTTTTCCGCCATTTTGGGTCATTCTCTCCATTCTACGAACCACCCCCCTGAGAATGGTTGCGCCTGGGATTTTCTCTTTCTCTCTCTCGCACACCCCTAGGGGGTGAGAGAGAAAGAAAATGGAAATGCGGGACGAGTTTTTGACTTCCAAACCACTGGATTGCATGGGGATACGGATAGAAAGAGGGTGGAAAACCCCATTCTCTCTCCCTTTCTTCGAGAATCCCTTATCTGCGGCGCGAATTTGCGAGAAAGAATTTCCTCCTCCCTAAAAGCCAGGGGGGGACATGGAAAACCCCGCCCGGGTTGCCCTGGGCGGGGTTGGGTGGGGTGCTGGGGGTGCGGGCGGGGTCAGCTGGCGAGGGTGAGCTTGCCACCCCCCACCACCTTCACCAGGTGGGCGAACTTGCCGTCGGCCGACAACGCCCGGTAGGCGGCGGCCTGGCTAAACCCCATCCGCTCGATGGCCTGGACGGCCTCGCCCCGGGACAGGAACACACCGGCCAGCACCTTCCGGATCGTGTCCTCCGTGATGACCTTCCGGGATTCGTCGTCGGGCGGGTTGCGCCAGGCGTCGAAATCGAAGTCCGGGATGGCCTCAAAGGCACCGTTGCGGCGGCGCCAGGCGCTGGCGGGGTTGGGCCGGCCGTCGTTGCACTTGCCGGCATCGAAGATCACCACGTCCGATTGATTGTCCGTGGGATCCCCAGGCTGGAGGGCAAACACGGTCCGCGCCTTGCCGACGGTGGACTGGGACCCCAGCACTTCGTGCATCAGCTCGGATCCGGCCTTGGGCCTCCACTTGTCCGTCCTCCCCTGCTTCCGGATGTGGGCCACGATCACCACGGCCGGGGCACGCTCGCCCCGGGGGAGGCTGGCGTCGATGTGCTGGAAGGCTTCGGCCACGTCCCCGGCTTCGGCATCCCGGACAACGTCCGTCCATGGGTCCACCACCAGGACGTCAAACGGCCACGCCTCCCAGATCTGCATGAGTCGCCGGCGGAATTCGGCGCGATGGAATGCCAGGTCGCACGGCTTGGACCACCGAACCCAATCCCGGATGGATCCCATGGGGACGTCCATGACCTCCGACTTCAACCTGCCAACGGAGTTCTCGGACTGGAGGATCAGCGTGCGGAACTGCCGGCGGACGGCGTACCCCATCCAGTGCCCGAACCCCGAGGCCCCCGCCACGGCCAGCGTGGTGGTGAGCCTGGACTTGCCCAGGCCGGGCCACCCGCAGATCACCGTCTTGGACTGCCGGGAGATCACGTTTTCCCCGATCAGGTAGTTGGCCGGGTCGGGTTGGTACTCGTTCAGGTCGTCCACGCCCAAGACCTCGATGGCTGGGGTGGTGGCGGATGCCCGGTCCGTGGCGTCCAGGATTTCCGACAGCCGGCCGCGGGTGTCCTCGAGGGTGACCGTGGGCGCGGATGCGAGGTCGCGCAGCTCGCCCGCTTTGCGCACCAGCCAACGTCGATGGGACAGCTCCTGGAGCCTCGGCAGGACGTAGTCAAACTGGAGGATGGACGCCACCCCGTTTTGAAGTCCGGCCAGTTCGGCCAGCGTCCAGCTGGATCCCATGGCCACCAACGTGGCCGCCAGCACCGCGTGCCCCGATGCGCGAACCTTCCGGCAGTCCTCCAACAGCAGCCTGAACCTCTCGAGGTAGAACAGCCCGGGGGACAGGCGGGCCAGCATGGCGTCCACTTCCACTTGGGGCAGTTCGGCGCCCGCGGCCATGACGCAACCCATGGCAATGGCTTCCTCCTCTTCGGAGTGTGGGGGCAGATCCCCGGCCGGCGGCGGCGAATGGCGGGGTGACGGTGGGATGGGCGGGCGGCGGCTCATCGTCGCACCCCCTTCTTGTGGGTGTTGGCGATGGCCAAGACCTGATCGCGGGTGAAACGCCGGCAGTTCGGACGGGCCACGGTAGGAGGGATCCCCGACGCGCCCGCCCAGCGCCGGAACGTCTTGGGGTGTATGCCCAAAAACACGGCCGCGTCCTTCGGGCTCAACAGCATCCCACCCATGGGAAGCAGGGCCTGGTTGTTCATGGCTCCACCTCCAAGAGACGCCGCCGCGCGGCATCGATGACCGCCAGCCGGCGCAACTCCCGAGTCTGGTTCGTCACGTAGACTTCAGCCAAGCGCGGACCGGCCAGCCGAACGCACGCCCGCACGAAGGACGAAACGTCCAGGCCGACCTCGTCCGCCATGACCTTCCAAGCCTCTTCCACGTGGGGTTTGACGGTAACGTTCATCGCCCACCCCCTTTCCGCGCGGCCTTCGCCCGGATCTGATCGACGGAGAGGATGGCGGGTGCGGCGGCGTCCGCGGCCTTGCGGCGGCGGATGGCGGATCGGATGGCGTCGGCCCGGGCTGCGCGGGCGTCCAGGGCGGCTTGGGTCACCTGCTTGGCCACGTCCGCGGAATAGTGGTACCGGCCGTCCTGGATGGCGGTTGGCCGGATCCCAAGGGCTCGGATGTACCGATAGACGGACCGGACGCACATGCCGGTCTTGGACGCCAGGCCCTCGGCGGATAGGAGGCTCATCGAACACCCCCATGGGTCAGGGTGTTGAGCAACCGGGATGCCGCGGCGCCGTGGCCGTCGGCCAGCATGGCCCGGACGTCCACTTGGCGCGCCCAATAGAGCAGTTGGTCCTTGGTGGGCAACCCGGTCCAGGGCATGGCCCGGCGCCGGGCCATGCCCAGCTTCAATCGGTTGGCGGCGTCAGTAGCCCCAGCCAACAGCTGGGCCTTCTTCGATTCGTGGTAGGGGGTGTCGTGCATTGCGTTGCTAGAATTGCCATTATTGATCCCATTGTCAATAACTGCAATTTACGCAATTTCTACCACGTTTACTGTCACAACGTGAGCGTGTACAAACCCCATGTAGTGAGAGTGACCCTTGGTGCGGAAAGCCAACCCCGGTGGAAGCGGTTGCGCGCCATCGCTCCGGATCTAACGGAGACACAGTTGGCCGCCATGGTCATGGGCGCGGCGTTGCGCGCGATGGATGACGCGGAATACCGGATCAGTTTGCCCATCACCTTCACGCTCGGGCAGGAGGTGCCACACGTGCCTTCCGCGCGCCGGTAGCGTGCACAACGGAATGGCACCAACTGGGCACCAAGGCGGAAACGCATAGATTTGCCAGCAAATCACCGTCTGCCGGGGCCCTTCAAATCCTGTCGTCCCGACCACCTTTTCCTTGGATTCCGGCGCACCCAAACCCGCCGACCTGTCGTCCGCCCTGTCGTCCCTCGGCTCGGCCTTGCAACAGATCGGCGCCGCACTGGCCGCCCTTGCGGCCAATCAGCCAGGAACCCCCGTGCCATGCTTGCATTCCCTCTCTGTTTCCGAGTCACCCATGGACGTCACCGTGGCGGATGCGGTGAACCGATTTCTGGTCGCCCGAGCCCGTGCGGGTCGCTCAGATCGGTACCTAAGACAGTTGCGCGTGGTGCTGGCCGAATTTGCCAAGGGGCGCTCGTCGGTGCCGTTATCTTCCATCACTCCGGCGGACGTGGAGCGTTGGATGGAAGGCCACGGCTGGGCACCCAAGACGCGCCGATCCTACCTCCTGGACGTCCGAGGGTGGTTGTCATGGTGCCAGCGTCGCGCATGGATCCGCAGCAACCCTGCCGTGGCCGTGGATGTCCCATGCCTCCCACCGTCTGATCCGCCCGCCATTCACACCCCAGATCACGTGCAACAGGTCATGGCGGCAGCGCGATCGCATCCGGATGTCATGCGTCTTCTCGCGGTGCGTTACTTTGCCGGCCTACGATCCTCAGAGGCTGAAAAACTGCGGGAATCCCACCTGTTGCTGGACCGAGGGTACGTTGAAGTTCCGGCCGTGCTGTCCAAGACGCGGCGCCGGCGCCTCGTGGCCATCCCCGACAACCTCCGTGACTGGCTGGCATTGGGCGGCACGCTCCGGGGCATCCGTCCCAGCACCGTCCGGGAGGTTATCCGTTCATCCGGCGTTGGGTGGCCTCAAAACGTAACCAGGCATTCCTGGTGCAGTTACCACCTGGCGTTGCACGAATCTCCCGGCAAAACCGCCCTCGAGGCCGGACATTCCGAGGCCATGCTTTTCGGACACTACCGGGAGTTGGTGACCCGCGAATCAGCCAGGGCCTACTTCGCCATCCGGCCCTAGCCGATGACCTTCCCCACCTGGGCGGCGATGACTCCTCCAAGGCCGCCGGCGCCACTTAACCCCGCGAGGATCCACCAACGGAACCGCTCGAGCGTCTCGACGGCGGCCTCCATGCGCGCCAGCCGGTGGTCCCGCCCGACCGCTTGTTCCTCGAGGCGAACCAGGCGCTCCCGGATGTCAGCCAGCAGTTGCTCGGTGTTCATCCGAAGGAGGCACAGGGGTCAGGGTCATAGTGGCAGGATCCCACCGGTATCCGTTGCGCTCGGCCAAGGCGGCGGCGGCTCGTGCCAGGTCGGACCGTGGCACCGGGGGATCAATGCGGTGCGGAGTGTCGTCGAGCATGACCTCGATGACGTTGCCTGCGGAGTCCTCGACGATCGCGGTGATCTTCATGCGCAGAGTTCGTAGCCGATGGAGTAGGTGATGGGGTCGGTGCCGATCGCGTTGCCCTCCAACCTGATTGTCTCTGGCAAATACAGCCCAACTGAACCAGCGGACGGAGGACTGCCACCGCCGCCAATTTGCGACGCGCCCGGACCGGCCACCCACACGAACACGCCCGTAGTGGTCTGAGTGCCGAATGCCCCAGTGAACCCCCACACGCCAGACACAGGGTCCTGCGAGCGCATGATCATCCGTAGCCCAGTCGCACCAATCGACGTGATGGACAACCACACCACGATGCCACGGTATCCGATCGTCGATATGTCCGCCGACTGGGTCGTGATGGTCCTGGATGCCGATGCCAGCGCAACATCCCGTACACGGCCGATGCGTGACATGACCAGTTTGGCCAGGATCGAATCTATTGGCTCCGATGTTTGGGGGACAAGTCTTGGGAACAGTTGATCAGCCATGTTGGTCCTTGGGTTGAACGAACTTCGATGAGATCTCGACGACGCCGAGTTGAGTGGCCTGGGATGCAGTTACGATTTCCGGCGCCCACCAC
>Ga0129336_10002488_pt1 | contig 11387 bp, 8 predicted proteins | sample CPB6_02_DNA_FD_96878 | JGI IMG/M metagenome (GOLD analysis project Ga0129336, IMG submission 96878) | Freshwater to marine salinity gradient microbial communities from Chesapeake Bay, USA - CPBay_Sum_0.6_0.2_DNA | ecosystem: Environmental > Aquatic > Marine > Coastal | place: USA: Chesapeake Bay...
AGATTTATACCGATCAAGACGTCGTAGAGCCCAGCACGAAGTTCACTCAGTAGTTCGACGCGACGGAGCGTGTCCACATCGGAGTGGAGGTAGCGGACTTTGACTCCACTCTCGACGAAGAAATCAGTCAGGTCCTCCGCCATCTTCTTGGTCAACGTCGTCACGAGGACTCGCTCGTTGCGTTGTGATCGAGCCTTGATCTCACCGAGGAGGTCATCGATCTGCCCTTTGATGGGCTTGATCACTACCTTTGGATCGATAAGACCAGTAGGTCTGATCACTTGCTCTACGAACTCGCCCTTGCTCTTCTCCATCTCATACTTGCCGGGGGTCGCTGAGAGATAGACCTTCTGACCACTTCGTTCCAAGAACTCATTGAAGGTGAGCGGACGATTGTCGAGCGCAGATGGGAGTCGGAAGCCGTACTCGACCAAGGTTCGCTTCCGTGAGGCATCACCTTCATACATCGCCCCGATCTGTGGCACGGTGATGTGGGATTCATCGATGATGCAGAGGAAGTCGTCTGGGAAGTAATCAAGAAGACAGTTGGGTGGAGTCCCTGGTGATCGGCCATCGATGTGACGCGAGTAATTCTCGATGCCAGAGCAGAAGCCAAGTTGCAACATCATCTCGATGTCGAAGGTTGTACGCATCCGAAGTCGCTGTGCTTCAAGGAGCTTATTGCTTCGCTCCAATTCCGCGAGCCGCGTATCTAGCTCACTCTCGATCTCCTTGATCGCGCGCTTCATGGTCTCAGGGCCCGCGCTGTAATGAGTCGCTGGGAAGATGAAGACCTCGTCCACCTCATCGATGATCTCGCCGGTCAAAGGATGAAGGTGAGTGATCCGCTCGATCTCATCTCCGAAGAGTTCGATCCGGATGGCTAACTCCTCATAGACCGGGATGATCTCTATCGTGTCGCCTCGAACTCGGAAATTTCCTCGTTCGAAGGCCATATCGTTTCGCTTGTATTGAACATCGACGAAACGTCGCAACAGCAGGTTTCGTTCGATCTCATCTCCTTTGCGCAACAGGATCATCCGATCGATGTACTCCTGCGGTGTTCCTAGGCCATAGATGCATGAGACGGTAGCAACGACGACTACATCGCGACGGGTCAATAAGGAATAAGTTGCGGAGTAGCGCAACCTCTCAACTTCATTGTTGATCGAGGCATCCTTCTCGATGAAAGTGTCGGTCTGCGGAACATAAGCCTCAGGTTGGTAATAGTCGTAATACGAGACGAAGTACTCCACCGCATTGTTGGGCAGAAGTTCGCGAAACTCGTTGGCCAATTGCGCTGCGAGCGTCTTATTGGGAGCGATCACCAGGGTGGGTCGTTGCAACCTTTCGATCAACCACGCTGCGGTCGCAGACTTTCCCGTACCCGTTGCGCCCAGTAGTACGACATCTTCTTCACCCGCGTTGATCCGTTTGCTGAGCTCTTCGATCGCCTGAGGCTGATCCCCAGAAGGTTTGATATCAGCGATGACTTCGAAAGGTCGCCCGCCACGAGGAGTACTGACGCTCGCCCGGGTCATCATGTCCCCACGCGTCGAGGCAGGATCTCCTCTTCCCAGATCCGCTCGACTTTGGAGAGCAGCTCCTCCTTGGAACCGTCGTTCTCGATCACGATGTGGGCGATCTTCCTACGATCGGCCTCGGAGGCTTGGCTCGACAATCTCTTGCGAACCTCATATTCCTTCAATCCTCGAGCGACAGCGCGCGCTATACGCGTCTTCTCCTCCGACTCGATCGTGATCACGAGATCGAAACGCGATGCTCCATTGGTCTCGGCGAGAAGCGGTATCTGATTGACGACGACTGCATCGCTACCGGCCCTGGCAATGACCGACTCGGAGCGTGCCCTGACGCGTGGATGGATGATCGCTTCTAAGTCACGGCGAGCGCTAGGGTCATCGAAGACGATGGCTGCGAGCGCACCGCGGTCGATCTCACCATCTTTGAGGATGGAGTCACCGAAGCGAGCGACGACTAGATCGTAACCTTCGCTGCCTCGCTCGATCACCTCACGAGCAAGTTGGTCGGAGTCGACGACAATCGCACCGAGCGCTTGCAGGTACTCACCAACGAGCGACTTCCCTGAACCGATCCCTCCAGTGAGAGCTACGGTCAACACAGGAGGAAAACTACTCGCTTGCTCCTGAGCTTGTCGCTTCAGATGATTCTGCACCTTCGGCAGTGGCAGCGAGAGCATCTGCTGCCTTCGCCTCAGCCTTCTGCTTCTTATGCGCAACGAAACGAGCCTGAGCTTCGGCGTATTGACGCTCCCACTCTTCGCGTTCCTTCTCGAATCCTGGCTTCCACTCTTGGGTCTCGGAATCGAAACCTTCTGGGTAGATGAAATTGCCGTTCTCGTCATAGCGAGCGGGCATGCCATATTGGGTCGGATCGAATGCTTCGATCTCGACATCGTGGCCTTCGTTAGCCTGCTTCAAGGAGAGCGAGATTCGGCGTCGTTCGAGGTCGATATCGATGATCTTGACGAAGAGTTGATCGCCGACTTGGACTACCTGCTCGGGGATCTCGACGTGACGCTCGGCCAACTCGGAGATATGGACCAGTCCTTCGATGCCATCGAAGACGCGGATGAAGGCGCCGAATGGGACCAACTTGGTCACTTCACCAGGGACTACTTGACTGATGGTGTGAGTGCGGGCGAATGCCTGCCAGGGATCCTCTTGAGTTGCCTTGAGCGAGAGAGACACTCGCTCACGTTCGAAGTCGACTTCAAGGACCTCGACAGTGACCTCATCACCAACGGCGACGACCTCACTTGGATGATCGATGTGCTTCCATGAGAGTTCTGAGACGTGAACGAGTCCATCAACGCCGCCGAGGTCGACGAAAGCGCCGAAGTTGACCAGGGATGAGACGGTTCCAGTACGTACCTGACCTCGCTGGAGTTGATTGAGGAATGAGGTACGCGATTCAGATTGTGTCTGCTCAAGGTAGGCACGGCGCGAGAGGACGACGTTGTTGCGGTTCTTATCCAACTCGATGATGCGAGCCTCGACCTGCTTTCCAATGTAAGGAGTGAGGTCACGGACTCGACGCAATTCCACCAGTGATGCCGGAAGGAATCCACGAAGGCCTATGTCGACGATCAGACCACCCTTGACTACCTCGATGACAGTTCCGACCACGACTTCGTCGCGATTCTTCTTCTCTTCTATCTCTTCCCACGCCTTCTCATATTGAGCGCGCTTCTTGGAAAGGATGAGACGACCTTCTTTGTCCTCTTTTGTCAGGACGAGAGCTTCAACGCGATCTCCGACCTTGACGATCTCTGATGGATCGAGGTCATTACGGATGGAGAGTTCGCGTGATGGGATCACACCTTCGGTCTTGTAGCCGATATCGAGAAGTACTTCCTCGCGGTCTACCTGTACGACGATCCCGGTTACGAGATCACCGTCGTTGAAATTCTTGATCGTGCCTTCGATCGCTGCGAGAAAGTCCTCAGCAGTGCCGATATCGTTGAGTGTGACGTTAGTGGACAAGATGCTCCGTTGGACAGGGGACTAGTAGGGACATGGACATGCCTCCTGGAGAGATTTCCGACGGATTGAGTGTCTCGATGACAGATCCAGCGAATACCGCGCTAAGAAGCGGGTGAAGGGTACTTAGCGACGCTTGCGGGGGTCAAACTGGCATCAATGGGCAGCGGCCTCCCAACTCTCTCCAAGGCCAACATTGACCTCGAGCGCGACATCAAGGGTGAATGCCTCTCCCATCGCTTTCCTGACGAGCGCCTCCAACGGTTCCTCCTCCCCTGCAGCGACCTCGAGGATCAGTTCATCATGCACCTGCAGGATCATCCGAGATCGAAGCCCTTCCTCGCGCAAGGAGCGCTCGAGAGCCAACATCGCCAATTTGATGATGTCAGCAGCGGATCCTTGGATCGGTGCATTGAGAGCCATGCGCTCTGCCATTTCACGTCGTTGTCGATTCTCACTCGTCAGATCTGGAAGTAGGCGACGGCGACCGAGAAGGGTCTCCGTGTACCCCTTAGCGCGCGCCTCTTTCACAACGTCTTGGAGATAGTCACGAATCCCACCGAATCGGGCAAAGTAATCATCCATCAACTTCTGGGCTTCTGAAGGCGAGAGGTCAAGTTGCTGTGCCAATCCATAAGCAGAGAGCCCATATGCCAGTCCATAGGACATCGCCTTGATTGTTCGCCGCTGATCAGCGCTCACGTGCGAAGGGGAGATACCAAAGACTCTCGCGCCAACGCTGTTATGAAGATCCTCACCGGAAGCAAAGGCAGCGATCAAATCCTGATCCTTTGACAGATGAGCCATGATCCTCATCTCGATCTGACTGTAATCCGCGGTGAGCAACGATCGATAGGGATCCTGGGCAACGAAGCACTCGCGGATCCTTCGTCCTTCATCCGATCTGATCGGGATGTTCTGCAAATTCGGATCGATCGATGAGAGTCGTCCGGTCGCGGTCACTGTTTGCTGGAATGTGGTGTGGATTCGGCCATCTCGCGACGAGGTGATCAGACCATCGATGATGCTCGACAACTTGCCGACCTCACGGATGCGAAGAAGCGCGGTAAGGAATGGATGCTTCGTCTCCTGATAGAGCCAGAGCAAAGAATCGGCATCCGTGCTGTACCCGCTCTTGATCCGTTTCGTCTTGGGGAGCTTGAGCTCATCGAAAAGGATGACCTGTAATTGTTTCGGTGAGTTGACGTTGAACTCGTGACCTGCCGCTTTGAAAGCAGCATCGCTATTGCTCTTCACTTCGCCTTCGAAGTGGTCGCGAAGTGATCGCGCCTTCGTCTCATCGAACCCGATGCCTCGATCTTCCATCCTTGCCAGGACCACAGTGAGCGGTAGTTCGATCTTGGCAAGAAGTTCTAACTGCTCACTCTCTTCCAGGCTTCCACGAATTCGTTCACGTAGTGGCCATAGATAGGAAGCGATGGTGGGATCGAATGAGTTCTCCGAGAAGAGGTCGAGCTCGCCTGAATCCTCTCCCTTCGCTTCGTAGCCGAATTCATCGCGGACGATCGCGACCAGATCCATCTCACGTTGCCCCGGATTGAGCAGGTATCGCCCCAATTCAGTATCAAAGGATGGATCAAGGGAAATGGATTGGTCGACGCCATGTAACTGACCTTTCAGCGCATGGCCGAAGATGGTGCATTGGCCAAGGGCGAGGACGCTACTCAAGAACTCCGCAGCCGATCGCACTTCAGCCCAGAAGACGACTCCTTCTTTCGGCGAGATCGCAACCGCATCTCCCAGCCCTCGAGATGGGGCGAGAAGGATCGCCACTTCTCCCTTCATCTCGTCGCGGAGTTCGGCTTCACTCAACTTCAATACCGAGATGTTGCCACTTTTCTCAATGGGATCTCTTCCTCTTGCTTCGCTCATCGCACTGTGATCAACGTTTGATTCACTTGATCTCGTCTTCGTTGGCAGTTTCGTAATTCGATCCCGCAAGGTCTTGATCTCCAGGTCATCGAAGATACGAAGCGCCTTCTCTCGATCTACGCCTTGCCATGATTCCTCGAGAAGATGCGCTCTCTCCTCGCTCTCAATCGGCACATCATCGACGAGATGAGTCAGTTCTCGATTGAGAAGTACTTGGGCGAGCGCCCCGCGAAGTGATTCCCCAGCCTTACCAGTGATCTGATCAGCGTTGGCGACGAGTTTCGATAGAGAGCCATGCTCCTGAATCCATTTCATCGCGGTCTTCTCGCCGACGCCAGGAATCGATGGCAAGTTGTCGCTCGGGTCACCGCGTAAAGCAGCGAAATCGGGATATTGCTCTGGGGAGATTCCATAGCGATCGATGACGGCTTGGGCGTCCATCCGTGCTAGATCTGTCACTCCCTTCTTGGGATAGAGGACAGTGACTCCGGGTCGTATCAGTTGGAAGGAGTCCCTATCCCCCGTTGTGATCAGCACCTGGGTAGCGGGATCCCGATCGAGGGCAGCTTTGGCGAGGGTTGCAATCAGGTCGTCCGCTTCGTAGCCCTCACGTTCGATCACTGGGATACCAAAAGCGTCGAGGATCTCTGCGATGAAGGAGAGTTGAGATCTGAACTCCTCCGGCGATCGAGCGCGGTTGGCCTTGTACTCTGGAAATCTCTCACTTCGAAAGGTCTTGCGCGAGACATCGAATGCCACGATGACTTGATCCGGCTTCTCTTGGGCCAGAAGATTGATCAGCATTGAGGCGAATCCATAGATTGCGTTGGTGTGCTGTCCACTTGAGGTGGAGAAGTTCTCGACGGGTAAGGCGTAGAAGGCGCGGTAGGCCAAAGAGTGGCCATCAAGCAAGAGAATTGTGCGAACCGACTCCCTGGCCCGCTCTGAGGAGCTACTCACATCAGTGAGTGTGCCACAGCGAGGGATTCCCTTATCATCGCCACATGTCCGATGAAGCATCTCCGCCTGATTACATGGACTTGATCTTGAAGCGTGGAAAAGGCGAGCTAGGTTCCAAGATGGGGATCGAAGTCCTTGAAGCCTCCCCAGACCGCGTCGTGGGCAGAATGCCCGTTGAAGGTAACCGCCAACCTATCGGCCTTCTTCACGGTGGAGCCAATGCCGTCCTTGCAGAAGGCCTTGGTTCGATTGCATCCCAGCTTTACGCTGGCCCCAACAGAACATCGGTTGGAATCGAAATCTCCTGCACGCATCACAAATCGGCGACAAAAGGTTTCGTCACCGGAGTGGCGACCGCAATCTCACGAGGTAAGACTGTCACCTGTTATGAAATCGTCATCACGACCGATGAGGGCGTCAAGACCTGTACCGCTCGATTGACCTGCCTGATACTCGATAGACCCCCGACACCGCTCGCTTAGGGCGTAGCCGAGAGAAAATCCCTTCCCAAAAGTGATGATTACCGGATGGGGCTTGGCTAGGATTCCGAGAATCTCAAGACCTACTAAGACGCTGAGGAGTCACGCCCGATCGGAAGATCTGCGATAAAGATGACCATGAATCTCGGAATTGTTGGATTAGGCGGAATAGATCGCAAGCGCGAGTCTTCACCCTCTCGCTTCAATCTCCTGCGTCGATCGATCGTCATCTTCACTTTGGCTCTTCTCGCCCCATTCTCTCTCGCCAACCATGCCGCTGCGGAAGAGGTGACCACCTTTGGTGGCACAGTCCTCGACTCTGAGAAGAAACCTCTTGAAGGCGTGGTTCTCACTGTCCGTGACACTACAAATGAACTCGGCACAGTCGCGACCGATGCGGAAGGTCGTTGGAGCTACTCGGTAGATAAGACGGGTAACTACTGGGTCAAGCTTGATGTGAACACCCTCCCCTCCGGTCAAGGATTGACAGAGGGTGCTGGTGAAGAGAAGAAAGTCATCGTCTTCTCGCTCGGTAAGACACTTACCGTCCTCTTTCCTATCGGTGAAGGAGCCGAGCGAGTCTCCACCTTCGACCGGACTATGCAACTCGTCGTCGATGGTGCCATCTTGGGTCTTGTCATCGCCCTCGCCGCTCTTGGGTTGAATCTTGTCTTCGGCACGACAGGGCTAACTAATTTCGCTCATGGCGAGATGCTGACCCTCGGCGGATTACTCGCCTACTTCTTCAGTGCAGTCGTAGGACTGCCCGTCATCGCGGCGATTCCAGTTGCGATTTTGGCGGCCGCATTCATCGGTGGTTTCTTACAGGACCGCTTCCTCTGGAAGCCACTTCGACGACGCGGAACTGGACTGATCGCGATGCTGGTCGTATCGATCGGCTTTGCCATCCTGGTTCGCTACTTTTTCCTCTTCATCTTTGGTGGGGATACCAGACAGCTACCGCAGTACGCAGGTCAGGAAGGTCTGACATTCGGCCCGGTCTCGATCACTCCAAAGTCGATCATCACGACCTCAATCGGCATCATCCTGCTGGTCCTGGCAACGCTCTGGCTCTTGCGCACACGCATGGGGAAGGCAAGTCGTGCCGTCGCCGATAACCCAGCCCTTGCTTCAGCATCAGGAGTAGAGGTTGAGCGAGTGATCAGAGCGGTATGGATCCTCAGCGCAATCCTCGCTTCCTATGCCGGAATCATGATCACGGTCAATCAAGGCGTCTCGTTCTTGATGGGCCAGGACAATCTTCTTCTCATCTTCGCAGCAGTCACCCTGGGAGGCCTAGGAACTGCCAATGGGGCCGTCGTCGGCTCGCTCGTCATCGGTCTCTTCATCCAACTTTCCACTCTGGTGATACCGACCGAGTTGAAATATGTCGGTGCACTCTTCGTCTTGATCGTCATCTTGCTCGTCCGCCCTCAAGGAATCTTGGGCAAGAAGGATCGGGTGGGCTAAGTGGATTTCCTCTTCATCATCCAACAGTCGCTCAGTAGCGCAATAGGCGTCAACACCATCATCTTCGCCCTCGCGGCTATCGGGCTCAATATGCATTTCGGCTACACCGGGCTCTTGAACTTCGGTCAAGCGGGCTTCCTCGCCGTTGGCGCTTACACCACTGCAGTACTTGTCGTCTCCTTCGACTTCTCGTTGTGGGCCGCGCTAGGGATGAGCATTCTGGCCTCGGTCCTCTTTGCACTCCTGCTCGGTATCCCGACTCTGCGTCTTCGAGCCGACTACCTTGCGATCGTCACGATCGCCGCCGCTGAGATCGTCAGGCAGATCGCACGATCAGCCACCTTCAATGACACTCTTGGCGGTTCTGATGGAATCACTGGAAAATTCGGAAAAGCATTCTTCGATCTCAACCCCTTCAAAGAAGGTCTCGAAACCCCGATCCTCCGCTTCTCGCCAAATGATCTCTGGGTCGTGATCACAGGATGGCTCTTAGTCGCGGCGGTCCTTGGGTTCATGTGGTTGATCGTCAACTCGCCATGGGGTCGCGTCCTCAAAGCCATTCGAGAAGATGAAGAGGCAGTCCGATCCATCGGCAAGAATGTCTATCTCTACAAGATGCAGTCGTTGATTCTCGGTGGTGTGATTGGCTCTCTAGGAGGAGCGGTCTACGCCCTCTCCAGACAATCCGTGCAACCAGATAACTACAGCACCTTCCTTACATTCTTCGCTTACACCGTCCTCATTCTGGGTGGAGCTGCGCGCGTCTTCTCCCCCGTCATCGGTTCGATCATCTTCTGGTTCCTCTTGGTCTTCGTCGAGCAAGTGCTTCGCCAGGCTGTCGAAGAAGGCTTTATTCCTGATTGGCTCATCAACGCCAACCAAGTCTCGCAGGTCCGATTCATGTTGGTCGGCCTCGGCCTGATGCTCTTGATGATCTTCAGGCCACAAGGAATCTTCGGCGATAAGAAGGAGTTGGCACTCGATGCACGCGCCTAACTCAAAGTATGCTGCCAATGCCCGAGCGGCACTGGTCTCACTCGATCCTCGTCCGGGAGTGGACAAGCCAGATCCCATCATCGTCGCCGACGGGATCAAGCGCTCCTTCGGTGGACTTACGGCGGTCGATGTCGCGAAGATGCAAGTGCAGCGACATTCGATCACCGCGCTGATCGGTCCGAACGGAGCTGGCAAGACCACGCTCTTCAACCTTCTTACCGGCTTTGATCGTGCACAGAGTGGCTCGTGGACCTTCAATGGAAGTGAGATCTCCAAGACGCCACCACATAAGATCGCGCGCCAAGGAATGGTCCGCACCTTCCAACTCACCAAGTCGCTCTATCGCCTGACAGTGATGGATAACATGCGCTTGGCTGCCACCGCACAGCGGGGCGAATCGATCTTCCTCTCTCCACTACGTTTCATCTGGGGTTCGCAAGAGCGAGAGATCACCGAACGCGCGGAGATGCTCTTAGAGCGATTCAAATTGATCGATAAGAAGGATGACTTTGCGGCCGCGCTCTCAGGTGGCCAGCGCAAACTCTTGGAGATGGCGCGAGCTCTTATGGTCAACCCCGAGATTGTGATGCTGGATGAACCAATGGCAGGGGTCAACCCAGCGCTCAAGCAATCACTCCTTGGTCATATCCGTTCCCTTCGTGATGATGGGATGACGGTGCTCTTCGTAGAGCACGATATGGACATGGTCAGAGATATCAGTGATTGGGTTGTCGTGATGGCTCAGGGCCAGATCGTCGCTGAGGGCGAGCCACATGAAGTGATGAAGGATCAGGCTGTGATCGATGCCTACCTTGGCGCCCACCATGACTTGAGCCTGGAAGCGGAGGGTCGCTGACCATGGCTGCCTTGATTGAAGCAAAAGAAGTGGTCGCCGGCTACCTGCCTGGAGTCAATATCCTCAATGGTTGCAACCTCTATGCCAATGAAGGCGATCTCGTTGGGATCATCGGGCCCAACGGCGCAGGTAAGTCGACCTTGCTCAAGTCACTCTTCGGTCTCGTCAAAGTCCGTGAGGGACATGTCACCTTCAAAGGGAACGAGATCACCAATAAGCGCGCTGATGAACTCGTGCAAATGGGAATCGGTTTCGTCCCACAGTCGAACAATGTCTTCCCATCTTTGACCATCGAAGAGAACCTACAGATCGGCGCCTTCCGTTCCCCAGAGAAGTATGACGAACGCGCCGAGTACGTGATGGGCCTCTTCCCTACCTTGGCTAAGCGAAAGTCACAGAAGGCTGGCTCACTCTCTGGTGGTGAACGACAGATGGTCGCAATGGCGCGTGCATTGATGATGGAGCCATCTGTGCTGCTCCTCGACGAGCCAAGTGCAGGACTTAGTCCAGCGCTTCAAGACGAAGTATTCATTTTGGTCCGCAAGATCAACAAGACTGGTGTGACCGTCATCATCGTGGAACAGAATGCCCGTCGTTGTCTTCAAATTGTCGATCGCGGCTATGTCTTGGATCAAGGAAAGAATGCCTACGAAGGAACCGGCAAGAGCCTCGCTGTCGATCCCAAGGTCGTAGAGCTCTATCTCGGCACCCTCGGCCGCGAGTAATTCACAAAGCTAGTTCAGCGCTCTACTTCGTCGCTTTGATCTCTTCGTGAGAGAAGACTAGGAAAAGAAAGAACCCCCGACCCTCTTTCGAGGATCGGGGGTTCCGATTTCTACTGGTTACTCCTGAGCAGGGACATCACCAGTGATGAACTCATCAGCCTTAGCTGTGAATGCATCGTTGGCGGTGTACTCATAGATACCCATTGTTGCGACCGATGGATCACCGAAGGAATCGAACTCGATCGGGCCAGAGACGCCGTCGTAGTCGATGTCCTCACCGTCAGCGAGCAACGCCTTGCACTCTGCGAAGGTGTAGCACTTGGTGCCACCTGCAGATACTGCTTGGAGGTTGTCACGGATGGTGGTTCCGTCAGTTGCGCCACCCTGCTCTGCAGCAAGGGCGATCAAGACCACTGCGTCATATGACTCAGGAGCATATGAGAAGTCAGTGAGTGCTGGATCGACCTCGAGGAGACGGGTCTTGAGG
>Ga0129336_10002489_pt1 | contig 11383 bp, 3 predicted proteins | sample CPB6_02_DNA_FD_96878 | JGI IMG/M metagenome (GOLD analysis project Ga0129336, IMG submission 96878) | Freshwater to marine salinity gradient microbial communities from Chesapeake Bay, USA - CPBay_Sum_0.6_0.2_DNA | ecosystem: Environmental > Aquatic > Marine > Coastal | place: USA: Chesapeake Bay...
CCTTCAGCCTGCAGTCGCTCCTTCTCCAAGCGGTATGCAGCCAGAGCCGTGGCACGACGGTTGATCTGTTCCGTGTAAGAGAACATTCCCATCCACAACTTAATGGCTGCTTGCGCTCGGTTGGAGAAGACTTTACCGCGTGCCGTACCCACAAGTGCGTTGAACTGAGCCGCCTGCAGTGTGCCTTCTTCCGTCTGTTGGAACAGGAACTCTGCTTCGTCTCGGGTCAAACCGTACCGCTCGTAGGTTCCTTCGGACAAAAGGTTCTGGATAAATTCACCATCGGCAAAGCCGGGGTTACCAATATCCTTGATAGCGTTCGAGAGTTGCGTGCTCGCCTTGGAGAACCCGTAGCCACCACCCACACCCGTCTTCGGGTTGTAGAAGGAAAGATATGGCAGCGTGTTAGACGCAAGAGACGCCAAGTTAATGAACGCCGTGGCGACAGAACCACCCAACTGCATAAGCACGGTGGCCATCTTGATGGTTGAGCCAGTCTCTCCAGACAGCATATCTTCTGTGCTGTCCGTAATGTTTCCAGCTTCGCTATACCAACGGAGTACTTGCTTGGCTTCTTCGCGGTAGTCTTCACCACGACCAAGGGTCGGTACTTCCTTGCCATCAATCTCGACGGTGTTCTCTCCAGCCGTCGCACGCATATACCTATACATATAAGCATACTGGTCGTACTCGCGTTGTGCGCGGGCGCGTTCCAGATCATTACGTGCGCTATCCACTGCAGCCTTCAACGACGCAAGTTTCTGCGGATCGCCAAGCCACAGGCTGTTGTTCAACAGGATATCGTCAAGCCGGTGCTTGAACAGTTTCTTGGCTGCTACGTGAGAAGTAGTTTCCAGATGTTCTGACACAGACCGGATAACATCTTTATCCCAGCCCGGAGTACCAGAGCGTTGCAGGTTCTTACGAGCGCGTTCGTTCTGGTTAGTCAGCGTGGTAACAATCCGCTCGCGGACTTCCGGAGTGATGTTCACGTTGAGTCGGTTAAGCACGTAGATGAACTCGTTAAAGTTCACGGCTTCAGTCAGGTCAGACGACTGGCGAACTCGGGATATCTCCGGACGCAACTTAACGGTGACTTCTTTACCGTCATCATCCAAGAAGGTCCATGTGTTATCGCCACCGAACTCCTTCTCCAAATCCTCAGCAGTCTTGAGTGCTTCGCTACGGCTATCGAACTGGAAGTACGGCAGTGTGGCGCGTGTCGCCTCATCCAATCGAACCGCATTACCCTTGGAGTCGTAAGCAGCAAGACGTACTTGCTCAGTACCACGGCGGGTAAACGGAACGTAAGAACCAAGGATCGTACGCTTGGCGTAGTAGTCAGCGTTCCTCGACTGCAGGTCAAACAAGAACAAGTCTCGAATGGCTTTCTGCATTGCGAAGGACTGACCTTCCTTGGCTTCCTTACTACCAGTGATCTTCTGCCGCAGGCTCGGAAGTGCAGCACGCAAGTCGTCGTACTCTGCCTTCTGGAATTCCTTCAGGTCTTCGACGATTCTCGGGTCAGCATCCGCTTCCTTCATCCAAACCTTGTACACGCTGTCGTTAAACAGAGCGCGGCCAAAGGCAACGACAAATTCTTCCGAACGCTTGAGCGCATCTTTATCCAATGCAACCGCAGCACTGGCAACGTCTTGACCAGCGTAACGCATACGCTTGTAGGCTTCTGCAGCCTTGCGGATAGCAGCCAAGTCGTCATCAGTAAATACGTTATTACCACGGCGCAGATCATTCAGTCGGTTGATAACGCGCTTGCCTTCAGCCTGCGATGCTTCAAAGTTAGACAGCATCAGGTCGATGGCCGACTCGTTAACGGCAGCACGCATCTCGTTGTAGACCTTCCAGATATCGCTATCTTCGTCCACATCGAACTGGTATCTAATTTTGCTACCGTTGGCCAGAGTGACTTGGAATCCTTTACGGAACTCCTCTGCAGATACGTAGCCAGCCTTCTCAAGTTGGTCACGAACCTTCGGGTCAACAGTGATGTTGCCCATGTCATCCATGAATACAAGGCTGTCGAAGGATCGGATCAGTTGATCAGTGGCTTCAGTACCACGCAACAGCGCGGCATATGCAAGCAACTCACCAGCCTTCTCCTTCTCCTCCTCCGTAACTCCCGGCACGCCACCGATCTCACCAAACACACCGTAGTCCGGAGTGTGGCTATAGGAAGTCATGCGCTGATACTTCGACAAGAGTGAGCGAGCAAACTGTTGCTGCTTCTCAAACATCTTGTAGATAAGACTCAAGCCTTCGCTGCGTCGGGCCTTGTTGTCCAGCGTCTGAACTTCTTCCAGTATGCGTGCAACCGTACCCGGCACATCCTTCTGCGTACCAAACACGCGGTTGCGGAAACTCTCGTACGCACCCATCAAGCCGCCCATCGGGCCATACCGATAGTTCATGGCATTGGCAGCGAACGCCTTGGAGCCAAGGTCTGCGTTAGAGAACACAGCGTAGCGGCCTTCGTACTGGGCAGAGTTAATCGTCTCAAAGTCTTGAGCGATGGTCTTTGCACTGAGGAAGTTGCCAGCATCTCCACGGCGCACGTACTTGCGTGATAGGTTCACAAGGTAGCGGGCAGCATCGTCCTCGAACTTCAGACCGATCTTGTTCAACGCATTCTTTAGCGCATTCCAGATACGGTTGAGGATGGATACGTCGATCTCGGCAGCAAAGTCCGCAACGTATTCTTCCAAAGCCTCAAGTTTGGACATACCACGCGCAGCCATCATGTCGTCAACTGCAGCTCGTGCGTCGGAGTCTGCCTCGTATATATCGTTTAATGCACGATCCAACTCGGCCTTCGACATCACGCCCTTGAATCCAAAGTGACCAAGGGTTTCGTGAGCCAGTACAAACTTTAGTTGCCGTTCGCTACGGATGAAGTCGGAGAAGATGATGACGTTCGGACCAAACGAATAACCCATTGCTTGCGTGGTATCGAAGTCACCCTTCGGACGGGCAGCAGCCGCACGCTTGTACAACTCAGGATTGTTTCGTTTTAGATCAGCCACATTCCTGTAAATATATGTACGCGGCTTGACCCGCAGCTTTCGCAGGAAGTTAGTGACCAGAATCTTTACGCGGCCAGCGGGGATGGCTTTACCAATGTCAGTGCCATCGTCACGGTAGAACATACCGTCAGGCTTGTCGTAAGCGTTCTCAACCGGGAAGGCTTCTCTATCTGCCTTGGCTCTATTGAACTCCTCAAACCGTTGCTCACGTTCCTTGTCGCGTTCTTCTGCAGCCATCCGTGCTTCTTCACGGGCAAGTTTGTCGATCTCAGCCTGTCGCTCCGCAGTAATTACCTCGGGGACAATGACATAACGACCCTGCGATTTGAGCAGGTTAGGCTCACCGTTCTCGTTGAAGAAGTCCTTGAGGCGCTTGCCACGGTAGAAGTAGTTGCGTCCTGCTTCATCAAGACGGGAATACAAAGCCTTGGCCGCAGCAGCCAGACCCGGATACTTCCTACCCTCAACCTCCATCTCGGAGTTCAGACCACGGATGATTCTGTAGTTGTTAAACAAATCATCCATGAAGTTAGCAAGCACAGCCTGCGGGGTGCGGACGATACTGGTAAGCGAAGTAGTCTTGTTAAGGTTAGTGATCTTCTCACCAACGCTCGGACGACCAACAGTAGTGGCCATCTTAGTGATCTTGCCAACCGTATCTTCTGGTAGTTGCGTCAGTTTAATCTCACCAGCCTCAACAAGAAGTTTGGCCTCCTCAACTGGCAGACCAACAATGCGACTAGTTACGTTTGGTAACAACGCACGACCACGCAAATATGAGAACGCTGGGGTGTATTGCCCCTTCATGTTTCCGCGAGTGAACACGGCTTCCATTTGCAGGCGGTCGTTAGCCAGCATCATCACCACATCATCAATAGCAGCCTGTTGTTGCGGTGAGAACTGCGTGTTGGCAAAGAAAGACTGAGCGCGTTCGATCACACCGGTCTTGCGATTGTTGGAATCAGTATCGAATAACGCATGGAACATTACCGTAGCCATTGCGTCCTTAAACGTACGGAGGTTCGGACTGGTTTCCGCTACGTTAATTTCTTCTTCCAATGCTTGACGGGCGGTCTGATCTTCCTCACCGACACCTGCTTCTTGATCGGCAATAACGTCACGGGCATCCGCCGCAATACTAAGCGCATACGCTTGAGTCAGATTTCGCGGATTGCTTCGGAACTTCTCATCCCACGTAGCCTTGAGTTTGGCAGGAAGGTCGGAGTATTTAATGTCATCCGGACCTAAATCTTCCCATGCTTCCTCAGGGGTTGCGTAGGCGGCCGGAGCCGCCCCTACTTTTGGGCGTTTGGTTTCCTCTACTTTCTTACCAGTTTCCCGAACGGGCGGCTTTTGCTCGCCTTTCTTGAGGGCTTCACCCTTTCTGGGAGTTTCCCGCTGACCGGATACTGCTGCTCCCACTTCTGCGCCAGTTTCGGCTGGTTCGCGTGCAGGTACTTTCTCTGCGCCTCGCTCTTGAATGGCATAGTTTCCGTTCCTTACTTGAAGTTTTTCGCCAGCCTCATCCGTGTACACACCGTTCTTGGGATCGTTGTTTTCAAACGTACCTTCGAAGGACGTACCATCGGCGTAAGTAACCTTACCGCTGACAAAATTATTATCGGCATCAACGATGCCTACATAACGAGAGCCGTCTTCCAACGTGGCATCAACACGCTGACGCTTGCGTACTTTCTCAGCAACGGCACGAACCTTAGCGGCTGGCTCAGGCGGACGCTGACGACCACCCTTCTGCAACTGCGGACGAACCTTGCGACGTTTGCCAGCACCACGCAGAGCAGCAACTGACGGCTGTCCTTCTCGAGTAAAGAGCGGCAATTGGCCAGCAACCTGCAGGCTCTCGCGTGGTGTAACCGGTACAGTCGGGCCAGTCTCAGGCAGTGGTGTAGCACCACGGCGTAAACGCTCAGCACCAGACGGGCGAGGCAATCCACGCGCACCAAAGAGTGGTAACTGTTGCGGTTCGGTCGGTCCAAACTGACGAGGCGGGAGTGCAGGAACAACACCCGTGGGTGCAACGGCAGCACCGACCTGACCAAGTTGAAGTTGCTGTTGAGCAAGCGCACGGTTGAAATCTGCTTCACGCTGCGCGGCTTCTTGTTCCGCACGTTGTTGTTGTGCCGCTTCAAACTCACGCTGACGCTGCAACTGACCAGATACTTCTGCAACCTGCTGACCAAACGCAGATAGCGGCGCAACCTCTGGGGCTGCAGGACCAAACTGAAGCGCCCCTTGTCCGGGGATAACATTCAAAGCCGGTGTGGCGCTAGGCGCTACAGCCTCAGGAGCAGCAGCCGGTGGCTGCATACGAGCAGCAATCTCTCCAGCGGTGACAGGTTCACCACCAAAGATATCCAACACGCCCTGCTGGCCGGGGAATACCGGCGGGATGTTTTCGGTAACGCCAACAATTACATCATCGGCATCGGCCGGGCGGACGTTACCTTGCGAGTCAACCACAAAGCCCGGACGACTTTGAACCTGCAACACGCGTCTGGGTGCAGGCAGCGCCAACGGAGGAGCAACTCCAGCACCTGCAGGAATATATTGTCCGACAGGCTGCGGAATGATTCCTGTACCCGGAACCATTGTGAACCCAGTACCCGGCCCCGGAGGTGCTTGCGGCGGAGTTACCGGGACAATTGCAGTACTAGCCGGTGGCTCAGTGGTCTTGCCCGGATCAAGCAAGTTTGCCGGTTCTTTACCACGCAAGTTAGCGACAGCACCAACCGGGCCACCGACACCAAAGCCAGCGGCAAACGAATTGATGAGACGGTTAATACCTTCGTCGCTAGTTAAGTCTTGCCCTGAGATTCCAAGGAGGAGGGCTTCTTGACTTGCTTCGGTGGTTCCCTCAGCCAAGCCACCAACACCAAAGCCGACACCCCCACGGCGCAGAAGCTCAGCCCCACGACGGCCAATGGAAGTACCAGCAGGTATCGCCCTAGGCGCACCAGCGCCAGACAGTAATCGTGAAGCGAGTAAGAATTCCGGAAGCGTCTCAAGTGCAGCATATGGTAACGATCCCGCGAGGGCTTTAATGCGAGCGTCGATATCATCAGCGTCAGCACCGGAGTCCCGAAGTTCTCCGTATATATCTGCAGCACCCGTGGCAATGTTCTGTGCATACGACGCACTTACTGCACCAGCAAGACCAGCGGCCTCACGCAGAAGTTTATTCTCAGCAGCCGACAGTGCTTCACCTGCGGCTTTCTTTTTGGCAGCGGCTTTGACGCTTTCCTTGAAAGCAGTCTTGCCCATAAGTCCAGCAAGCGCACCGCCAGCACCAGCCAAAGGGCCGCCAGCAGCAGTACCCGCCAAGAAACCAAGGCCAGCCGTTACGACTGACTCGATCATGTTCGGGCCTTGTTGCGCAAAGTTGGCTACGAACCACTCGACGGCATCATCACCAGATCGAATGTCAGTAAATTGACGCTCGAACGGAGAAGTCTGCCGCAGTTGTTCTTCCTGAGCAGAGACAATCCGACCACCCAGTTCTTCAGCACCAGCGAGTTGCAGCCCACGACCAAACAAAGCCTGAGACTGGTCAACGCCACGACCAAAAGACTTAGACGCAAGTCGGCCTAATGACGGTGAACGAATGGACTGGAGGTACTGCTGGTAAGCCTGTTCATCAAGCGGCACGAACCCAGTGGGTAATTCACCACGGCCCGGTTGACCAAGCAGCCCCTCGACCTCAAGCGCAGTCGCAGCGTCTTGTGCAGGGAACCTACGCCCTTGTACAAACAACTCACCAGTTGATTCACTTACGCCGATATCCGGCGGTTGACGCATTTTCGGAAGGGTGAACTGAGTCCCCCTAACCATACGCTCGCCGGTCATGACCATATCCGCAGCGGACTGACCAAGATTTCCAACCCCTATACCTGAGGTCGGAGATAGCGGCGCGTACGGATTGGGTGCTGGACCTACGCTGACCTTATCGAAGAACGGATCAGCAAACGACAATCCTGCCTTAGCCATGATTTACCTCGGCTTCAATCCACCAAACGTCGGCAGACCTGCAATGGGGTATGCGGCATTAGTTTGAACCTTAACGCCGTCAATTTCTACTGTGCGACCACTGGGGTTAAAGAGGTATGGCGCTCCACCCGGCGGGCGGATAATAACCGTACCGTCACCAGCACCAGAGGGTTTGATATCCCAGCCAGCGTTCAACTTGTACCACTCAAGTGCTTGGTTGATGTTGCCCTGCGTCTGAGCAACTGCGATCTCACGGATCATCTGAGCCGTCTGTTTGGCCTGTTCTTTCTGAACATCCAAGTTAGCCTTGAAGGTCTCCAAGTTAGCCGCAGCACCAGCCTCTGCCATCTGCTGACGATACCCAGTGTCAAACGAAAGTCTGGCCATCTGGGTCACTTCATTGGCAGGCAACCCTTCGCGTACGACCTCACCACCCACAACGATGTTATAACGACCGTCAGTACGTGGCTGAACGCCAATCTGCGATCCGTAGTACGCACTCCAAACAGCCGACAATCGGCGCGGGTCTTTGGTCAAACCGAACTCTTGGATGCCCTGCATACCCTGCATATAGAGCATGTTGTTGTCGAGTTCCAAAACCTTAGCGCGAGCCTGCATGAACTCATTACCCATACCAGAACGCTGGTACATACGGGCAAGGCGGACAGCCTCCTCACGCTGCTGCAACGCAAGTTGCATTTGATACGGAACATTCTGCGGATTGGTAATCGCAGCAGGAGGAGCAGCCCCAGCGGGAGCCATGGTCGGAGCAACACCAGCCGCAGGAGCAGCAGGAGCAGCAGGAGCAGGGGCCGCAGCAGGCGCAGCCTGAGCAGTAGGAATAACTGCCTCTACAACACCACCGGCAAATTCACCAAGGCGGTTGAGCCAGCCCTGAAGAAACTTCTCTTGACTGGGATTACGCGCAACAATGTCCTGATATCGCTGCGCTCGCAACTGCAAGAAACGTTGCGGATCATTGCCCGAATCTTGAAGAGCCTTGCGAGTCCAAGCCACACCCTGATTGACAGCAGCATCAAACGCCATCTCTCGGATGTTAGCAGGGAGTTTGTCAGCGTTGATTCGATCCCAATAGTCACGCTTATAAATGCGTGCTGCTTCCGCTTCCGTGAGGTTAGCGATATCTAACTTGGGGTAAGCGTTCTTACTAATACCAAACTTAGTCTCACCACCAACGTCATCAGGATCGTTGACGTAACCACCTTCACGTTGGATAACACGATTTATCGCATCGTTGGCTTTTAGGCCAGCGGCAGCAGGCGCACCCGCCTCGGCTTTGCGACCACGGAGTTGCTGAAGTCTTTCAGCCTGAGCCTTACGTTCTGCTTCAGCACGTTCAATGCGTTGCACTTCTTCGCGGGCACTTTTTGTCTGAGTAGCCATAGCACGCAGTTGTGCATCTGGAACGCCACGGTTTAACAAAACATCACGAAGCCACGAAGTAGTGTTGGCATCATCAGCATACGAGGCTGACCGGAATACTTCGACCAACTCCTCAGTCGTAAAGTTCTTCGGGTCTTTGAGCAGTGCAATCGTACGCTGTGTTTCTTCTGGGATAGCGCCAACAATCCCCTGCGCCCTAGAAAGATTCCAAGATGACAGACGCGGCTTAAGACGCTCGTAAAGCATCTCAGCATCGGACTTCATTTCTGTATCTACAAAAGAAGTCGGAGCCGCAGCCGGAGCAGGTGCAGGAGCCTTAGGACGAGACGGAGCAAGTTGTCCGTCAAACTTAGGAGGCACTGCTTCAAGCGCACCCGGCAACTGAAGACCGCCAGTTTGCTCAGCAATTGGAGCATTTAGCATCTCTTGCCGCAAACGGTCCTGACGATTCAACTGCTCAAGAGTCAGTTGGTTAGTACGCGCTACGCGCTCGGCTTCTTCTGCTGTGCGTTGACCGCGAGCGAATGCAGCACCACCGGTGATAAGTTGTCCAAGATTAAGTGCCATGGTTCATTACCCCGTTATGCTGCCAAACCGCATACGCTGCTCTCTACCTATGCGACGATCTACTTCGTCCTGTATATCACTATCAGTTAAACCTGCTTGTCGTTGCCCGGTAAATTTGCCAAACAATTGACCTGCTTGCTCAGAGGCTTCACGGCGACGGCGTTCGGCTTCAGCGTAATCACCCATCAGTCCAGCGCGAGCAGCCATTGTGGCAGCCTGCGGCCCCGCACCCGGAAGTGCAGAGAGTCCAGCCTGACGAGCAGCAGCCGTATTCTGTGCAGTCATCAACTCACCACGCGCACGACCAGTTGCCGTTTCTTCTGCACGGGCACGACGCTGACGCGCAAGTTCTGCACGACGACGCTCACCAGTCAGACCACGCACAGCAGCCGTAGTCAGGCCAGCACCTCGCACGCGGGCGCGTGATTCTTCTTCAAAGCCGTAGTCTCGGGCCGCTTCACCAAGCATAGCCTTGGCCTGCTCAAGACGCAGGTTATAGAGTTCTTGGTTAGTGTTCTTCAGTTCTTGAAGATCAGCAGCCTGAGCAGCAAGGAGTTGTTCCTCGGCAGGCGACAAACCAGAACCAGCAAGAGCAGAGCCAGCCAACTGACCAGCAGCACGAAGCGTCATATCCGCAATCGCGCGAGGATCAGTGAACTTGGTAACTACGTCCTGACCAGCAGTCCGCAAAGTTGCAAGCGCACGCGTGCCAAGGTTAGGCGAGTTAAGTTGGTTAGCCAGTCTACCTGCCTCAAGATCAGCGGGAGACATAGCACCCGGAATACGAGTACCAGTCGGAGTAACTTCTTGCAGCGTGGTTCCAGCAGTGCCGCCACCCAAGGCTGAAACGATGGGCAGTCCAGATGCACCTACTGGGACGCGAGTTCCTGTAACTACAACTTCTTGTAGTCCTTGCAGCCCGGCGGTAGGAGCCGCACCTGTAGCAGCCGTAGTCGTAGCACCAGCGGCAGGAGCCGCAGCACCCGGAGCCGTAGCAGCCGCCGTAGGAGCAGTCATATAACCACTGATACCACCAGTGATAGCGCCTGTAATTGCTGCTTTTCCTATATCCCCACCTGTTGCCGCTGCTATTGCAGCATTACCCGCAGCGTTGACCGCAGCGGTAGCCACAACCTTGGCAGCCGTCGAAGCCGCAGCAGCCCCGCTGGCACTCTTTAAAAGCGCACCTGCAACTTGCGGAGCAAAATAAGCCACGGCGACAGCCGCAGCAACAGTGAGAACTTTCTTAACCGCCTTACTCATAACGTACTCCTAGTGGAGAGTCATGCGAACGTAAGCGCACGACTTATCGAATCCGAACTTCTTTTGGTAAACCAAAGCCCGCGACTGCGGGGTGTATGCGTCTAAGAACTCAACCTGATTAGCCTTGAGCCAATCTATGATTGATTGCCAGTAAGCATTTTTGAACTGAACTAGTTTCTTTCCCTTACCAGCCAGTGCTATCAGGTCAGCGCCTTTGTGTCCGTTAACCTCATAGAACTGGAAGGCCAAAGCGCAAGACGGCATACCGTCATAGTACGCAACGAATATCGCAGCCATTCCCGTTTTGCCAAGGTCGATCACATCCTTGGCTTCCATCTCGTCACGGGCAATTTCGTTGCCCTCACACGCAGCCTGAAACAAAGGTTCCAGATGGGATTCCAATTGTCCCACCCGTTCAGGCGTCAACATCTCAATCGACAGTGTTCCCATTACTTCTTGTCCTTGTACTTCTCTACAAGCGAATCGAAGAACTCTTTGCCCTTCATGTCCACAACGTGCTTGGGGATAACGTACTCGCCGGTGTGGGCTTCAATGATGATGGGTTCGCTCTTGCCACTAGCCGGGAGCATACCGCCCTTCTGCATCGACGGGATCACCGGAGCCGCGCTACCCGGAGGCTGACCTGCTTGTGCTGGTGCACCGCCCAAATCCTGCTGAACCGCACGGGCCGCAAGCAGAAGCACCATGACTAGACTCTGGTCGTACTGCTCGGGCAAATCACCAGCGGCAGCGATACCCTGCTGCATAGCGAACTGCTTCACGTACGGATACATTTCTGGATTATTGGCTGCAAGTTGCGCAAGCTGAACGATCATGTTCAGTTCCTGCTGGGTCAAATCACCAGACTGCAGTTCTTCCGCGATGGCGTTACGAATCTCAGCCATTGCCTCCGGGTGACGAGATGCGACTTGGTTAATCTGCATCTGCATCATCTGCGGGTCCATCGGCGTTTCCATATCCATCTGCGGACTGACGCCAGCCATCGGCATACCCGGAACCGCACCCGGAGGAATAGGCATACCCCCCTCGCCAACCATGCCGCCTTCTTGGAACGACGGAAGTTCCATGTTCAGACTCTGATC
>Ga0129336_10002490_pt1 | contig 11383 bp, 20 predicted proteins | sample CPB6_02_DNA_FD_96878 | JGI IMG/M metagenome (GOLD analysis project Ga0129336, IMG submission 96878) | Freshwater to marine salinity gradient microbial communities from Chesapeake Bay, USA - CPBay_Sum_0.6_0.2_DNA | ecosystem: Environmental > Aquatic > Marine > Coastal | place: USA: Chesapeake...
GTGCCTTTCCTTACCAAAAAACTGGCATCTTTTTTTGTTTTGATTTGATGGCATCGAGTGCAGAGTGTTTGTAGGTTTCCGAGTGTGTCATCTCCACCCCTGTGTCGGGGTATTATGTGATCTATTTCCATTTTGCCTTCTGATGCTCCGCAGTGTGTGCAGCTGTGTCCGTCTCGTGATAGGACTTGTTTGCGTATTAGTTTCCACTGGTACTTGTGTATGCTTTTAGTCATTAGTACCAGCCCTGCCTATTGTGTGCATCTAGTGCGTTGCATAGGGTGCCATATCTATAGATGGCATATTTAATTGCTCGAATGAATTGCTTCATTGGTTTGTTGTATGTATAGGGTCTACTGTTTTTTACTTGTCCTAAACCAAAGGCGCTAGATGTAGGGTTTTGTGCATTGACTGTCCATCTTGATTCTCTGTAGATGATTTCATCAATGCATTTCCATTCGTCTAAGTGTTCTCTTTGTAGGAACCATAGTTTTGCTTGTAAGCGTATGTTATCCACATATTTGGGTGAGTTATCCACAGGTTTTCGGAACTGTGGATTAGGAACAATAGTCGTCTCCCCGACGAAGCCTGGTGTGGCTCGACGAGCTCTGTCCTGCGGGCTCTCTGACCTCACCGAGGCGTAGTCTAGTAGGCTTGTCAAGCACATTATCAATATGAGCGTGATTACGGTGTGTCGTTTCATTCTTCCTCCTCTGTTACCCAGTGTGGTGTGAATGGTGTAAATCCGAACATTGGTACGTCACCTGCGCTTAATGTTTGCGACCCATCGAGCTTATGATCTAAACCAACCTCAATATCTTCGTCTTCTTCTTCTACGTCTTCAGCGTGCATTTCGACAACTACTGACCATACACGTATGTTAAACAGATAGTAGTGTTTCGATGCGAGCCCCATTAGTCTTTACCCCAACCTTTACCTTTGAAATGTATGGGTACTGTACCAAATAGCCTTCGGACAGCTGTAGATTCACATTCGGGGCATTTGCCTATGTCGCGTGCATCTACGCTTGCCCACGCTGTCCATATATGGTCATTTGGGCATTGATATTCGTAGTAGGGCATCATCGACCCCAGGTGATTTCTTTGCGATTGATTCCATAAACTGTCCATTCGCAATTATCACCATTGCATTGAATACATTTAGGCTCTTTCAACATCAGTTCTTTGGTTCGAACTGCTTGTGATTCTGTCTTAAATGCCATCGTAAATCGACCATTGTGGAACACGCCATAAACAATTTCTTGATGATGTATCGCTCGTAAATCCTGACATTGATTACACATTATGACTCCAACCAAATGACGTGATCACTTATAACAAACCCTTTAACTGGGTCAATCAATTGAAACCTTTGAGACGGTTTGACCATCGATGCCAAATGCACTTGAGCATATCGGTTATGTGATTCTGTTGAACCAGTTTGGAACACTAATCCACCTGCGGGCAAACTTGACACTGCTGTCGTGTGGTAGTGGCCAACGTAGGCATTTGAAAATGCCCATTCGAATGAACCTGATTGTAGTTTCATTATGCCGGAAACTATGCCTGCTTGCGATGAGAACCCATTTCGGCCAAATTCATCACCATGAAGACTGATAGCCCTGTAGGCTCCAATTTCAACCTTTTGAATATCTTCAGGGCAATCTTCCCACGTTAAACGTTTCTCACCAGCTAGTAGTTGACGTGACAATTCATAAATCATTCGGTCAGCGTTATCGGAACGAACCACAGCATCTCTTTTAGATCCAATGCGGCCATGATTACCCCATTCAGCAATAACAGTGACAGTCTCATAAATTGCTAATGCTTTCTGCACTGTCTCTACAAGCAGTTTTGACACATTCACGTATTGTTCGAATAGGCTCGCATCAATATGTGCTTGTTGGTCAGGGTAGTTAAATAATCCTTCAAGCATATCTCCGCCAGCCAGGATGTAACAATGCTTAACTGGTCGTGCTTTACGGTAGTCTTCGGTCAACTTATGAGCCTTAGACACAAACTCGTTTATACGTTTAACCATAACAGTGGAATCATAACTAGGTGTCTTCTTTCCACCTTGCCAATCAGTCAGATGCCACAAGGCGACAGCTTCACGTGCCTTGCGTTTGTCCAAGGATGGCACAGTCACATTACCAATCCCACCCAAGTTGATTACTGCACTATAGGCGGCTTCTACGGTAGCCGCGACAAGATCATCTACCTTCGCCTTTGCTTTAATCAGTTTGCTTTGCAGATGGATGTTGGCTTTCCTCAGCTCAATGATTTCGGCTTCGAGTTTCGCAGTTTCTAGTGACTCTTCGAACATAAACACAACCTATTCCAGTGCTTATACCAGGCGGCTGTTCCACCTGTGTAGGTATAGTTCTTAGCGGCTCTAAACGTAGTGCCTATCGTGTGCTTTTCAACTGCATCAGTGATGATCTGAACTTCCTTATCATCGAGCGTGCTTAGCCAGCGACCCACAATGCATCGCATATCAACTTTCAACGTTTCTTTCAGCGAGTCTTCGAACATCTTACACACTCCTCGCTTGACCACACCCACACTCCGCAGGATGTACACCTTGAGATTCTTGAATCCCACATAGCCATTGCCCAACTGTCTGAATTACCCACCATTGTTCTACCTTCCCTTTTCCCTTGGGTTTGACGATTAAATAGCCTTCGTAGGCTCCATCGTTTATGATCTCGATTTCTAATTCTTTAAGCCATTGCGGAATCGCCAGGTTAGCCCCTGATTTGATTTCAATAACTGTCCCGACGATTCCTGCAACGTCGCCTCGGTCTTGGCTTCCGCTTAAAGCTCTGCGTTCGACCAGTGGGAAACCATTCTCGTTCATAAACCGAACGAACGCTGTTTCCGCAGCTGTGCCTTTACGCTTATTCTTATTCACTAGAACGGTGCATCCGTTTCTAATAGGCTAGCCATAAATGCGTTTGCTAGACCTTCGAAGTCATCCTTATCCATACCAATCAACTTCGATGCTTCACCTTTAGTAATGTCACCCATCGTCTTCGCTCGGCCTACAGCAAACTTCCAAAACTCTTGATGGAAGTCACTGTTGATTCCAAGTTTGATGGTCTTATTGCTCAAAGCCATAGTTTGCTTTTCGCTAGGCGCACCACCTGGGTCTTTAATCACTGTATAGGTTCCGCGTACAGGTTCACCTTCACGTGGTGCTTGAACTACACGCTGTGATGGTGGCACATTGTCTTGACGTGCCTTTGCTGATTCAACTTCCTGTTTCGAAGCCACCTTCCTGACCTCGATACCAAGAGCCGCCAAACTGCGTCCCCAACTGCTCGTTTCTGCATTTTGAAGCTCGCTACCTTTGGTATAGGGAGTCTTGCCTGGATAGATTTCCCAAGCGTGACCAACACCAGGATGGTCATCGTTCGCTGATCTATATGCATACGACTTCACTACAATCCAAGTCTGTCCTTCAACTATGATAATTTCGTAACTGGATTGCAAACTGAAATCAGGGTATATTTCTTTGGCAATGCGAATACGCTCAGCGACATCCACATAATCGTTCAAATCCCAACTCATTGTTTTCCTTCCAATACCCGCAACACTTCCTGCAAACGGATATGTAGTTGTGATGTGTACGCGATCATATCTTCCAGTTCCTCTAAAGCATCCTGGACGATTTCTGCGTATGGTTTGTCTTCGAACTTTTGGCGGTCACCTAATGAGTATTGGGCATCGCCGATTGTGCCGATTCGGGCATTGACACGTTCAAACACTTTACGTGTCGCTTCAAGATATTGTAATATGTTCATAGATGCCATTCCTTATTGATGCTTCGAATGACTGCTTTGTAGTAGCTTGCTGTTCCCCACCAAACGATGGTGCAGAACAAGATTGTGATCAACAGACCTATTCCGTTCATCTTTACCTCCTTAAGGTGTGAGCATAATACAGAGCGAAACTGTCAGCGTAAAGGTTGCGACACGCTGAAAACCACAAAACCCCAGCGAGGGGGTTGCTGGGGTTTTGCACACTCAAGGGAGGTGGCGCAATCCTAGTCGTGGTCTTCGATATGGTCAATAAGACGTTCACGAATATCTCGCATATCTTTGTTCATCAAATCGAGGCGAGCGTGAATGCGGTCAATACCTGAAGTCACGTGATGGGCGAAACCATTGCTCACAGGCCTACTGTTCTTTTCAGCCTTCGATGCTCGAATGGCCGCATACGCCGCTATAAGGCTAGGGATGATGATATTCGGGTCAATGCTATTTAGATCCACGACCATACACCTTGTCTTGCGGGTCTAAATATCTGATGATGACTGGGATGACTGCTACAGCACCCGCATTAAGGGCTATAGACCAATCTGAGACACCTGCGACCAATTGGGCTAGCACTGCGGCTAGGAACACTCTAGACCAACTCAGAGCCATTTCAAGGGCTTCACGCTTCGATATCATCATCTGGAACCTCTCTAATTTCTACTATGTTGTTGTTCGGCTTCGAAGGGTCAAACCCACCTTCACCGTATGTCACTATATATCCCATTATGCAACCCTTAAATAAACTGTCGGAGCGTTACCTGTAAGCGACACAGTGCCAGCAGTAGCAAAAGCACCAGTCACACCTGTCTGTGTCCAACCTATGTTCTGACCGCCACCAGTGGGTGTTGTGCCATAGAAACCATTTAAATAGCTTGTCAGTGAACTTCTGAAACTATTGGTGGTCGCAACAGTCTGACTGTTAAATGCTAGCCAATATATTCCAGCCGACAATGTATGGTTAATAGTTATTTCATACGTGGTCGTTGCTGCTGTGCAAGAAACAGTAGCAGCGTCCAGCGAAACAGTGTTAGGTTTTCCATTCGAATCGGTGTAAATACCTAAACGTACTGTGGCTGTTCCTGAAAATGTGCCTGAAGTACGACAAGCAATACGATCAAAAGTCGTGGACTGTGCCACAATGAATGGAATGTAATAAGTCACGTCTTCGCTGGCAGCTGTCGATGAGTTGGATGCTGACGTTGAATAGTAGTTACCTGAAGCCATAGGTATTGCCAAACTTATACCTGTAGCACCAGTGGCTCCAGTTGGTCCAGTTGGACCTGTAACGCCTTGAGGTCCTGTAGCACCAGTAGCACCAGTTGGTCCTGTGGGTCCACTTGGACCTTGTGGTCCAGTTGGACCTGTAACGCCTTGAGGTCCTGTGGGTCCACTTGGACCAGCAGGACCAGTAGCACCTGTAGGTCCAGTCGCACCCGTAGGACCTGTAGGACCTGAAGGTCCAGCAGGACCTGTCGCGCCTGTTGGACCAGTGACACCCTGAGGACCAGTAGGTCCTGTAACGCCTTGAGGACCAGTGGGACCACTAGGACCAGTTGCCCCTGTCGCGCCTGTCGCTCCAGCAGGACCTGTAGGTCCAGTCGCACCTGCTGGACCAGTAGGACCTGTAGGTCCCGTAGGTCCAGGCACACCAGGTGTAGCAGGTCCAGGAGGGCCTTGAGGACCCTGCAAGTTAGAAACCACCACCTCAAACGTGACAGGTTCACTAACCACACTAATACGATCCGATGGCAACAATTCCACCACAAACGTATCGTTAGTTAAATCAACAATGAAATTACTCACGGATGAGTCACCTCTGCACGCACTTGAACACAACCCTGAAGGACACGCCACACAGTTCCATCGAGTGACTCAATTTCTAAATCATAAACATATTTACCAGCAGGAAAAGTCTCGGTGGTAGCCGCATCGATTTCGATGTCCACAGTTCCAGCAGTACCACCCAACGTAATACCATTACCATTCGAATCTAAACTGATGAGAGCTGTAGGTGAATCAATATCTACACGAATATCCATACGAGCCGAATAGCCAGTAAGGTTCCATTTAGAACCACCTGTGTACATAGTGAAATCGAGATTGAATGTTGCTCCAGCCTCGATAACGAACGAATATTTACCTGCTGGCATCATCATCTCCTTTTGGTTTCTTATCGTAGAATGCCACGATTTTAGACACTATAGGTGTCAAATCTTTTGTGTACGCTGGTCGACCCCACCCAACAATTAAGTCACGTTTCCGTAATTTGATGGCGACCATACCGCCATTGCGTTGGTCACCATCATCAGTGCTCGATGTGTTACCTTCAATGCAAAGTACCTCATCATCGGTCATAGCCTTCACCACAATACCAACGTGGGAAATACGATCTATACCATCAGCTGGGAAATCAAAATAGACAATGTCACCAGTCTTAGGCATACCCTTTTCAAACCAGCGGTCATTCTTCTTAAACCAGTTAGCACCATCAGGGGTATAAGCAGACTTAATAAAGTAGGCGTTTGCTTGTTTGAACACCCACCACACAAACACTTGACACCACTGCAAACCTTGCTTCCCGAACGCCTTGTTATATTTAATAACATTCACAGGCTTTTCAACAGTGCCAACTTCCTTAAAAGCAATCGTCAAAATATCGTTAGCAGTCGCACGCATTACGCTCTCCTCAAAGCCACAATACCATTGAACGCTACCTGACCAGACGTTTTAATAGTGGCAGTCGTAGGGTTCGGTAAAGCACCAGTCACACCTGTTTGGGTGTAACCAATCTGGTCAAACGCTTGAGCCGCGCTCGATGGGAACGTTAGCATTTGGTAGCCATCACCAATCTGACGGAGACGCACAGCTGACGAGTTTGAGCAAACATATGCCGCCCACACTAAACCTTTAGTGACAGCCTGGCTAATAGTCTTATCCTTCACACCAGTAGTCGAAGCATCCACAGTACCGAAATCAGCGATAAGGTTCGTAGGTACAGAATCCACAGAATCATATAAACCTAAACGCACTGTTGCCGCAGTAGCCGCAGTAGTCACCTCGACAGCGATACGATCTATAGTGAAACTATCCGAAATGAAGATAGGTACAAGATACATCGTGTCATCAGTTAAGCCACCACCCATTGCTTGAATGCCTGAACCCCACGTAGTCGTAAGGTTACTAATGAAGTATGTAGTGTCGGGCATAGGTGCATTCGTAGCGGCATTAGCCCACTTGAAGTCCATATCAGTATTCGAGTTCTTAGCCAGCACCTGGTCTGTTGTTCCACCCTTCAAATCGACAAGGGTAGTATCCAAATCAGTTGCAAGGTTCTGAATCTCTTGCGCACCATCCGCCAAAGGGTCAGTATCCAACGGATAAGGGAAATTAAAGTTCGTAGTGCTACCTGGCATATATTCTCCTAAACGCTCAATGCCTTATCGGAAACATTCAACGTAATGAACGCTTCACCTGTTTGTATTCTCCATTGCCAACCTTCCACAAAACCTTCATATGGTGTTGGAGCCAAAGCGGCAGGCAAACCTGAAATAGATACAGGCAAGCCACCACGCATATTAATCAAAACATCTCGAAGGCTAGTAGTTACCTGTGATAGTGGAATAGTGAACGATGACAGCACAGGCTTTGGATAGGCATAGTGACCTAAATAGTCTGAAGCCCACGTGTCCGCATCCAAATTGTTACGTAGTTCCGTTTTGAAAGTTTCATATAAACGCCCATACAAAGCCACCGAAGCGAAATCAGTATCCGTAGCGATATGCCCAGTGTGGGTTTCAACCTCAACACTATTCGTAGTGAACGCTGTAGAAAACTCTGCACGAGTACCAGACAGCAACACATCATTCGAACTGATAGCCTCATAACCATTCGCTGTTACATCAGCTTGTCGGCCATCAGCATCCTGATAATTCAACAAGCCATCGGTAGATTCGTAGATGTGGCCTTGACCTGATAGAGCTGTGATATTTAGTAGATCAGTGGTGAAACCTGGAACGCTTGTTTGGTGCAGTTCGAATGTGCCAGGGTCAATAGAGTTATAGAGCGATTCGTACTGATTCCAAGTATCGGTTTGAACTGCCCACGTACCAGTAGTATCGAGCCAAGCCAACTGCCCCGCTTCATCGAGGATGGCTTGAATACGTGCGCCATCAAACTCGTGTAGAAAACTGTAACTAATCAGCTTACGACCCAATCGAGCAATAGGCGATAATAGATTCAGGTTCGTTTGAACCCAATCATCCGCCAACATATCCACAGAAATATCCATAACACGCCCAGTGAAAACCACCACATCAGCGAGCAGAGAATCCTGCAACGTAACCTCAACCTTGTCGTTCAATTCGATAGCGACACCTGAAGCACCGCTGATAAGCCCTACAGTGGCCACTGAAGCACGAAAGTTATCGGTAATATCCTTTTTACCATAAGTGATAGAAACGTCGGCTAGAGTGTCGCTGGTGAACTCCACACCATTAACAAAGACTTTAGCGACAGGGTTCCACATTAGTAGGCTCCAGCTCGCAGACGTGAACGCTTCAAAATAGTTTCAATCTGTCGGGCAACCGACTCTGGATCTAAAGCACCATTGACTGTAATGTGAATCCCACCCATAACACCATCAAGTCTTTTACCTTTAGGCAATGGAATAACAGCTTCATCTCTGCCACCTTCACCAATTAAAGCCAATGTGCCACCACGTGAAGCTTTAACAATACCGCCCTCGGCTAACTGTGGCACTGGTAATTGTGGAAATCCAAAAGTCTTACCACCAATAAGTGGCAACCAATCAGGCAAAGTAATTTTGAACTTACCGAGTGTGTTATTCCAGAATTGTGCAATTGCTCTAAACGCTAATTTGAAAGGTAATTGGATGGCATTACCTATAGCACTAAAAATGGATTTGATTGTGTTAATTGCATTTTTAGAAAAATCAATAAATGCTTTGAAACCATTAACCAAACCAGCAATAAGATTAATTAGATTTTTAACAACTAAACCTACAGCCATAAACGCTAACTTCAATGCGCCACCAACAATCGGCAAAACGTTTTCGGCTAAAAACATTACAACTGTTTTGAAACCTTCGAGTAAAGATTCTAACGCTGGCCTGTTATCTTCAACCGCTTGTTGCGTTGTAATAAATGCTGACTTCAAACCTTCGATAATAGGTGTCACAAAGTTTTTAATAACTTCACCAACTTTGGCAAACACAGGTGCAAGTTGTCCACCTGAATTGCCAAGATTCTGTATAACTGGAACAAAATTATCTTTAATGAATGTTACTATTTTGAGAACAATAGGTAATAATTTTTCACCTAAACCAATTTTGAAGTTTTCAAATTCAGCAGTCAAAATACGTTGCGAGTTAGCCAAACCATCGGAAGTTCTAGCAAAGTCACCCTGGGCATCTTTTGTTTGTTCAAAAATAAGAGCCTGAGCAGCAAGAACTTTATTTTGAGGAGTTAATGCTTCTTTAGTAGTTGCGATTAGACCAAGTTCTAAAGCCTTCTGTCGCATAGTGGCATCATCAAGCAGAACACCATAGCGACGTAAAGGTTCAGACTCGCCACGTAACGCGGCACCAATAGCCTGGATTGCTTCTTCAGGAGTGGTGTTATTAAAGGATGCAAGATCCGATGCTAAAACTGTAAAGTCCAGTGAAAACTTTGCCAAATCATTACCAGCAAGACCAGCAGATTTACCGAACACCGCAAACGTTGAAGCAGCATCGAGTGCTTGCTGTTTTGTTTGACCTAAACTTGCGCCCGAAACTTCTGCAAACTCTTGAACAATTGAAGCGGCATCACCGAAAATAACATTTGATTTAGATATGGTTTCCGCAAAATCTGATGCGGCACCTATGGCATCGACTGCAACAGTGGCAGCGAACCCTGCGGCAGCTGTGCCAGCGGCTAGGAATGCCGCACCAGCAACTTTACCAAAATTACCTAAACGTGACTCTGTTCCACCAATAGCCCTATCGGCAGATTTCAAACCTTTTTCGTCAAAGGTTGAAATCAGATTTACATATAAACTCATAGGCTAGACCTCATAGCATCTAATGTACGCTGTAACTGTTTTTCAGCCTCAGCATAATTTTCTAACACTTGATCCTGATATTTGCGGATAGGATAATTTTTTACAGCCTTCCAAATCAGACGAGTTACATCACCCAATGGGAACCTGCCACCGAGATTTCGGGCAAACGTACTATTCGGAGATTTCTTACCAGCCAATTCAAATATGGAACCAGCAACAGATTCGTTACGTAATTGAGTTACAGCAGAATATGGTGAACGCCTAGAACGCTTACCAGCCTTGACCTTGATACCCTTTTGAACCGTTGCCTTATCATAAGCAGTACGCCCATAGATCCATTGTGACAAAGGTAAATCAGGAACATAAGATTTAGCCAAATTGATTAAAGGAGATGCGGCTTCACGATTAGCCTTATCTAAAGCTTTTCTAACTTCAGGCGCATATTTACCTAAAGCACGTCTTGTTTCCCTGACGTTATCTATTTGCACTTTCATTTCGTTCCTTGATAATTTCGACAGCAGTCAGCACATCTTCGTAACTTCTATCGCCCCAGCGAAGGCCAGTCTCAACCTCAAGCAAAATAATTAATCGCTCGTACGTGCCTTCTTCGTGGCTTTTGGGAAATCACCAACTGGAACAATCGCATCGATACCTTTAGCCCATTCGAGCATAGGTTCGTCGGTGACACCTGTGCGTTTGCAATACTCATAGGCGAGTGTTGCAAGGTCGCGGATATCCATATCTGCCAACTGCGTTAGCGTTTTCTTTGTGACGTTCTGCCACGCAAGTTCATCCACTAACGCAGGGCGGATAATGGTTGAGTTGCCTTCCACATCGATAATTTCTAATGATCCGATGAAACTCATTTGCCTTCCTTTCTAAGTTAAGCGAGTGTTACGTCGCCTTCAGCAACAGTCATTGTGACTGAAACTGTTAGTGCATCAGGTGCTGTTCCTCCAGCATCAGGGAATGATGGGAATACGTTACCTGTGAAGGTTGCGCCAGTGTTAGCGACAAAGCTGAATGCGAGTGCTGTGTCTGGTGCTGTATCTGCAGCGTTCCACAATGCTTCGCAAAGTGAACCAGCCGCATTCCAGTCCTGGAACATTTCGACAGTCATTTCAGCTGTATATTTGAGTGTTTTGTAGACAGTTCCATCCAAAACTTCGTATTCCTGTCTATCGGCCGTCCTCGTGAGGGTGACACTTGACGCTTGGCTCGAATATGCGTCACCATCGATGGTGAGAGTGAGGTCACGACCAGTGATAATTGTTGTAGCCATTTTAGTTTCCTAATTCAGTCATAACCTCGACCACCATTTCCGCTGTTAGCAAATCTGATTGTCCGAGGTTCGTTGGTCTTACATCTGTGGTATCGAATACGGTGTATCCGACAGGGAGTGCGCTATACGCATCGAATATGAGTGACTCCAATGTGTTCAGCGCGGCTTGATTGTTGGTCATAGCAACTGCAAACGTCAGACGGAACCTTGCCCTGTATTTCGAA
>Ga0129336_10002492_pt1 | contig 11379 bp, 9 predicted proteins | sample CPB6_02_DNA_FD_96878 | JGI IMG/M metagenome (GOLD analysis project Ga0129336, IMG submission 96878) | Freshwater to marine salinity gradient microbial communities from Chesapeake Bay, USA - CPBay_Sum_0.6_0.2_DNA | ecosystem: Environmental > Aquatic > Marine > Coastal | place: USA: Chesapeake Bay...
CTCAATGAACGAGGGCTCACAGATGCTCCACTGATGGCTGAAAGATTGAAGACAGAACAATTTTCTCCGGACATCATGTATTCAAGCACAGCTCTTCGCGCATTGAATACAGCGCAATTGATTAGAGATGGTATCAAACCGGATACCCCTTTGATTGAAGATGCATTATTATACCATGCATTCATTCATGATTATACGCGTTTCATACATGAATTGGATGATACGAATTCTCATATAGCGATTGTAGGCCATAATCCAACTATCACGATGATGGTCAACTTACTTTCAAAAGAGAATGTAACAGATTCCATGCCGACTTGTTGCGTGGTAACTATCACATTTGCCGAAGCTGACTCTTGGCAATTAATTTCACCTCATACAGGAATCGTCAATCGCTTCATGGTTCCCGTAGAATAATACAAAGAAAGGAAATTCACAATGGCTGAACATCATCAGATTTGCATCATTGGTAGCGGACCCGCCGGGTTTACTGCCGCTTTATATGCCTCAAGAGCAAGACTTGATGTAGTTGTTTTCGAAGGTCATCAACCGGGTGGTCAATTAACCATCACCACAGAAGTTGAAAATTATCCAGGATTCGAACATGGAATCATGGGTCCGGAGATGATGGATGTTTTTAGAAAACAGGCGCATAGATTTGGTGCTTCTTCCATATATGAAACAATCACTTCTGTTGATATGTCGAAAAGGCCTTTCACGCTAACCAGTGATTCCAATAAAACATATACATGCGACTCAATCATCATTTCAACTGGTGCAGCAGCCAAATTGCTTGGCTCAAAAGGAGAGCAGGAATATATGGGATTCGGGGTTTCTGCTTGCGCAACATGTGATGGTTTCTTCTTCAGAAACCAACATGTCTTTGTGGTTGGTGGTGGCGACACTGCAATGGAAGAGGCAAATTATTTGACGCGCTTTGCATCCAAAGTAACAATCCTTCACAGAAGAGATGAATTCAGAGCATCAAAAATCATGCTCGAGCGTTGCCAAAACAATCCTAAAATTGAGTTCATGATCAACACTACTGTGGATGAATATATTGGAGAAACATTGCCAACCGGTTTGCGCAAACTTACATCACTGAAATTACGCAATACGGTAACGAATGATGAAAACATCGTACCTGCAGATGGTATTTTTGTTGCTATTGGACATAAACCAAACACAGACTTATTCAAAGGTTTGATCAACATGGATGATACCGGGTATATTCAAACGGTTGGAAAATCATCCTATACAAATATTGAGGGTGTTTTCGCATGTGGAGATGCCCAAGACAGCGTCTACAGACAAGCAATAACAGCGGCAGGAAGCGGATGCATGGCCGCAATTGATGCCGAGCGCTGGCTCGAAGCTCAACATGGATGATATCTGATGGAATCAAAAGAACAAAAAAAAGCGCCGGTTTTAGTCCGGCGCTTTCCATATGCGATTGAGGCTGAAATGGCTCAGGCATTGCTTGCCGAGAATGGCATTTCAAGCTATGTATATGATCTCAATGTGAATTCTTGTTATGTGGGCGCAGTAATGGGAGTCCGATTGTTTGTATCAGAGGATGATCTTCAAGCTTCGCTTGATATATTGAATGAAGACTCAGAAGAATCTACACCATCCTAACTCCGACACTTATTCTTTTTCGTCGCCTTCTGCAGCTTTACCTTGCATCAATTTCTTGAATTGTTTATCAAGGAAGTAAAGATTCTTTACATCATATCCCACTCGCTTCACCATTACGATTAATTCTTCAACGCTTCTTTCTGAGTCTTGTTGTTCTTTTATGAATGGTTGGAGAAATTGCAATGTTGCATAGTCAGCAAGATCATGACACATTTTGGCAAGTTCATTGATGGCGATGGTATTTTGCTGTTCCAAATGCAGATTGTGTTCAAGGATATCAAGTACACTATTAAAGGAATTTTTCAATTGGGGCACTGCACCTATTGATGAACGACAACCATTGGCATTTGCATATCTATAAAATTCCATCATATGCTCTCTTTCATCTTCTGCACTGAAATAGAAGTATTCTTCCAAACCGGGTAAGTCATTATCAGCACACCATGAAGCCATTTCAAGATATGCCATGGATGCAACATGTTCATTGGTGATTTGTATATTCAATTGTTTGCGAATGGAATCATTCATTGTTTGACCTCTTGTATATTCAATGTGTCGTCAATTCTTTTGGCGATTCAATTTTCCCTTCTTTCCTTAATGCATTCAACTCTTCCAAGGTTACAGTCAAAAAAGCACCATTGGACTCTGCAATCACCGTAACCGTATCGGAAAAGATATCGATTTTAATCATCCTAGCTCTACCTTCGGGCAATTGCACATAAGAATCAAGTGGAGGATAATTTTTTAATGCCGTTACATAATTGTCTATTTCATAAAGCAAACAACATTTCAGTCTACCACACATCCCGCTGAGTTTACTGATATTCGGGGGTAATTGCTGGGCTTTGGCATGATCGAGTGTAATTTGATCGAATTCATTTAAAAAAGAGGAACAGCATAATTCCAATCCACATGGGCCTATTCCGCCCAAACGTTTTGCTTCTTCACGTGCAGGGATTTGACGCAATTCAATGCGCGTATGATACGTTCTTGCAAGATCCTTAACCAATTCTCTGAAATCAACTCTCTGGGGAGCAGAAAAATATATCGAAAGTCTGGAACGATCAAATTGCCATTCTGCATCAACGACTTTCATGTCCAAACCGGCCGATTTTACCTTTTCTTTAACTTCACGAACGATGACTTTTTCTTGATCCCTATTGTCTTTCAACTTTTCGATGTCTTCCTTCGATGCAACCCTAAGCACATTGAACAATGGTTCATTTTGATCGGATTTATTTAAATCTGCAATTAGTCCAACGGCGGTTATTGTTCCTGCATCATTTCCATGTTCAGATTGTACAATCACGGTATCGCTTAAGGCATAGCGTCCATTTCTTGTTTTTTTGAACATTTGCTTTCTTCTTGCTTTAAAACTGACTTCCACAAACCAATCCTGCGGATTCGGAGAATCAATGGGTAGCTCATTTGTATCATTTGAAGAAATGCTCGTTTTACAAGTGGAACACCCCCCATCTTTACCTCCACAGGCAGTACAATGGGATTTACGATTACGTAAGGTTGATGCAATCGAAGCTTCAGCAGCATTACCGACATCATCAGTATGGGGTATATCAATTCTGGAGAGAGGAACAATCGAACCCACAGGGAATTCATCTTGCTCTGAAGATTGATGATTATGACTTTCACTCATGCTGAAATAATCGCCTAAAAGGGCAGAATATTTGTAATTCGGAACGAAAGTAGCAAAAAAACTCATGAATGACAACTTTAAGGGGCAATTGCTATTCCTTTTTCTTGAGCAACAGTTGACGTCTATCCTCACGAACTGCTTTTGCATAAAAGTCTTTGAAAGACTGATATTCAGAAGATTCGATGAAAGTCTTCTTCTTGATAAATCTTCTAGTAACTGTAAGAATGGAAAATCCTTCTTTTTCACTGGCCAGTACCGAGTAATCATATTCTGCGGCGGCATGAGAAAGACGTATTGACTGTGGGACTTCAGCAAGCTCATACCCTTTAGGAATCAACATCGATATCTCTTCAAATGTGGTATCCACATCATAGAGATGTTTAATCGGATATGTACGCTTTTCATAAGAGAGAGCATCCTCCGAAGGAAGATCATTTCGCCAGGGAATTCGAACGATCTTATACGTTCCAGCTTCAGCAACTGTATTCGGAGCTTCATATCTGTACAATAAAGAAATATGATTGGCAAGTGAATCAACTCCAAATACTCCCATATCTGAAACTCTGGCGGATGGAATATCAGAAGCCAGCGAGGACTGCAGTAATTTCTTTTGTTCCGCTGAATTTTTTCCTTTATAAGCAGCACGATATTGGGCAGTCAATGCTCCAGTGATTTTTTCGGCTCCTTGTATCATCATGCCATCATCAGTAAACTCTATGCTAGCTCTTGATACAAAAGTGGGAGCACTATATTGTTTATCAGGTAAAAGCAAAGGTTGTGTGTTTCCGGGACGAATCAATAATGAAAATGCATTTCTATCTGCAGATGGCATCGCTCCTGTTGGGAAATTAGAGGCTGTTAGATCCAGAAATAGTGGTCTTTGCTTTCCTGATTCCTCTACAGCTATAATACAATGATTGAATGCGATGGATGGTAGGAGATTCAATAATCTCTCTTCATTTCCCGAATTCACTAAAACATAGTGTGCATTTATACCTAATTCTCGAAGCATTGCAATACCAAGAGTTGAGACATCTTTGCAATCTCCGATTTTATTTACCAAAACATCTCTGGCTTTCTGCGGAATAAATGCAGATTGTCGGAAAGAAACACTACTATAGCGAATATTGTCTGTGATGAATTGAAATACTCTTCGAATCTTTTCAGGTTCTGATAATTTTTCGGGATTAGGAATCAATACCTTTACAGCTTCTTGTATTTCATAAGAGGTTTGTGCTTTGGATTGAGCCAACTCAGCATACCATTCAACCAAAAAAGACCAATTTGGGATTGTGGTGAAACGCAATACTTTACCAATCTCAGGTAAAGAAGGCATGTCTGCTTCATACACTATTCCGGGTTCTCTATTCACCTCCCAGGAATATAATGTTGAATGAATTTCAGGCAATTCTTGCACCAATGGCGAAACATCCATTTCCTGTTGAGAGGTAGTAAACTGCAAGCCGTCAGGAATGATCATTGCATATTCAGCATGCGTTACTGGAAAATAGCGATTGAAGTAATATTCATCCCATACATGCCTTGCTAACTTGCCTGTATTGTAATTTCTGATTTTGTATTTGATATATACAAAATCATTGGGTTCCAACCCTTTAAATACAGCCATGTTTCGGCTTATATCAGCTCGTATTTCTTTCCCGTCCGCTTTGATGGTCACTGCTTTTTCAATGATCATATCCTGTGAGTTGCCATTATATCCTATCCTGTACTCTTTGAAAAAATCGATTCCTTTTTCATTGAGAACGCGAATAAGACTTTCCGTTACGGCTTCAGATGCACCGTGATCATAAATGACTCGCTTTACTTTATCTGAAACTATAACCGCACTGGCTTCTGGATGATCTTTGGCTTGCGGGGATGATTGTATGATAGAATCGAGATTTGTCTCACCAAAGACCGAAAAGATGGATTTCTTACCTTGTAATTCCCTTAGAATGGCTCTTGCATCATAGTCAGTAGGTGAATATGCCAAAGCTTTTTCATATGCCTTTATGGAAGATTGAATGTCTTTTTTGCTTCTGTATATTTCACCTAATTTAGACCAATATGTATTACATGAAGGACAAAACTTTAAAGCAGTGAGCATTTCCTTTTCAGCTTTGTCATATTGTTCCAATTGAGTAAATACATTTGCCATCTGATAATGGAACCCTGGAGATGATGGTGAAAGGGTAAGTAATTCATCGAAAGTTTTTTGCCACTCTTTTACTTTTGAATCTTCCAAATATGCTTTTGCGAGACTAAGCAAAGGCGCTTCACCATATACTTGCTTTAGATATTTGGAATAGAGACTAATCATCGTGTCTCTTTTACGCGTAGTCTGGAAATCAAATGCAGCAGCGAGCTCAGTATATGTCCATGACAATGGAAACTGCTTTCTTGCCTCGCGAGTGGTCGATATCACTTTATCCTGCATTTTCTTTTTATCATAATATCGGATACGCAATGTAAATGCCGTTTCAGATTTTGGCAATAATTGCTCTATTCTATTAACCATATCTTCAGCGCGATCATAATCTTCATTGTCGAGATATTGGTTGAATTTATAGATAATGCCATCAGGAATATCTTTGCTCATGGAAGACAATAACTCATAGGTTGTGTTTACTTCATCTTTTTTTCTTCCGCGGGCATATGTATCTATGAATTTCCACAAAATGATTGGATTGTCTTGTGAAATATTCAATGCTCTTTTCAGTAATTGCTCTGCTTCAATCGCACGATCATTTCTAAGATATGCATCAGCGAGAACAAGATAATGCTCAATCCAATCAGGATGCAGTTCAATTATCCGCTGCAACTGTGCAATGATGGGATTTGGGATGAATTCAATCCGTGTTGGTTTTTGTTTTGCATATTGCTGTGCATAAGCAGTATGCTTTAATCCAGGCACAGCATTACCTTCTTCATCCGTAATTCTCATCAAGAAATTACATCGATCAATTTCTGAATATCCTACTTTCAGCAATAATCTATTCCAACCGGCCACCAAGTCCGTTCTAACGATATAAGTATCAAAATCATTGTTTGTTTCATTAGAGTCGCGTAATATTTCAGCATCATTCAAGAATAACTTCAATGATCCGGAGGTACCTACTCTGACTTGCACAGTCATATTTTTGGGTGACCAAACAAAAGTATTTGCATAAAATATTGCTTGTCTGTCAGGGAAATATGATTGAAAATCCAACCAATAATCTCTTTTGATCATTGGCGGGTGGTACCATGATGCAGGAGCTCCATTTTTACCTTCGTATACATCTGTTGTGTCATACAATTCTTCAGGAGGATATGCTAATCCAAATCCCGATGCAGATATATGTTCAAATGGGCCAATAATTGAATATGAAGAAAGTGCATTGATGCGGTCATAATATTGAGTTGCCGCTTTTATATTTCCATTTCGAGTTTCTACAGAACCCAACATCTCCATGGCCATTGCCCGTAGAGAGCCAGGTTTATCTCCTGTTTGAGATAGTTGTTTCAAAACTTCTTGTACACCTGATTTCTTATCATGCATTTGAGTTGAAAAACGAGGAGTAAGCCAAATGGAATAGAGATAAGGAACCGGATCAATGTCGGTTTTCATAATCTGTTTGTATACATTCCAAGATTCAGCATTGCGATGACGCATTTCGAGGAGATATGATAAACCAACGATACACCTGACATCTTTGGGATTATTTTCAAGAATACTTCTGAACACAATTTCAGAACTGTCAAATTCTTTCTTGAGAATATGACTCCAAGCTTGATTGATGTCCTGAGCAAACAATGGTTGCATGCTCATGAAGGAAATTATGATGTATATCGAAATTGCGATATTCTTCAATGTATTCTCCAATCAGTGAATTGCAAAACGAGTATGTTGTTTTGAAATATCCATTTCTTCATCAAATTGCTCACCCTTCGAAAAATGATGAACCAATTGCTGAGCCATATGAGGCGCATATAATGCCCCTTTGGTTCCCAGTCCACCAAGCATAAATATTCCTTTATGATTGGGATGTTCGCCCAAGAATGGTAGATGATGCAGCATTGTAGGACGTAAACCGGCAGATTGTTCAAGAATTTCATATTCACAGTTTATGAGCGATTGAATTCTCTGCATTAATCGCTCGGCACCAAATGCTGTTGGAATAGTTGTGGCTTCATTCCATTGAAAGGTGGCTGCGCAACGAAATCGATGGTTACCAATTGGTATGATCGCAAATCCTCGGCTGATAATATCGGTTTCAGGCAAATCGATGGATTGTATGATGCAGGACTCCCCTTTCACAATGTCGAATTTCAAGCTTGCATCAAACAACCAGGGATTCTTGCTAGCCAACCAACCATCGCAGAATAGGATGGTTTTTCCATGAATTGATCCATTGCCTGTCGAGACGCTCCAGTATCCATCTTTAGATTCGATATGATGTGGCTCGACAAATGTATTCAATATGTTATTCCGGAACATACTTCCAGAAACATCCAAGAATCGTCCATAATCAAAGACATGAGCTTGTAATGTTCTGTAACCACCATGCTCATTTCGAATAGAAGTATCCAATTGGTTGGTTCCAGATTCCAGCATTTCACCGACAAATTCAGTGGCATTCAATGTTCCGATTTTATCATAGAATACCTCCCTTTCTTTCTCATCCACAAAAAGGCGAATCATCGGTGTGTTTTTTAGATAAGCTTCTTGGGAATCTTGTTCGGCAAACAAAGCATACTGCAATAGTCCAAGATTAAGAAACTCTGCAAATCGCCAGGAGGCTTGAAAGCGCTTTCCTGTTATTGGATTTACCAAGCCTGCAGCTACCCTCGATGCAGCATTTTTTTGGGAATCATCAATGATGAGAATGTTCATCCCTGCTCGGGCCATCATTCTGGCAGTAACCATTCCGGCGATACCGGCACCGATTATAATGCAATCGAACATATTATGCTTACATCACTCCTGTTTCTTTGATTGCAGTACTTGTGCATCTGCATTAACGGAGGTATGAAGAGCATGCTCCCATTCCCTGAAAAACATCATCAAGATAGCGGTCGTTGGAACGGCAATGAGTAAACCAATAAATCCAAAGAAATGACCAAAAACAAAAATCGATGCAAGTAGTAGAACTGGATGGAGACCAACTCTACTTCCCAAAACTCTTGGTTCAATAACGTATGCATTCAGAAAATGCAATCCATTCACAATCAGAGTTATCGCAATCACATGATTCAATGCATGTTCCGGATCAACGAATATTGCCACAATGATACCAATAATCATGCTGGCAATGGAACCAAAAAATGGAATTGGATTTAACAGACCAAACATTACTCCAAGAACGATCGCATATGGAATATTGAAAATACTGAGTAGCAAAGAGGCAACGGCTCCAATCCAAATAACGGCGATCACTTGCCAGCCAACATAGATTTTCAAAATATCACTAATCCTCTCTAGCATTGATAATGCATCTGGATTTTTTATTCCGAGAATTTTTCGCAAAAAGCTTTTCAAAGTAGGCAAGTCTTTCAGAAAGTAAAATGTAATGATAGGTATCAATATCAAATTCAAGACTTGAGCAGCAATCAATGAAATATTGGTTAGTAATGCAAAAAGGGCGTCCATCACTGAACTAAACAATGTTTCCGCCTTTGGCATCAATTGATCTTGAACAAGTTGTTTTACTGTTTCTTTAGGTATGCCGATTGATTGCAACATGGAATAGAATTGACGACTCTCCAAATATTTCGTAGTCTGCACCACAAATCTGGATACTTCTTTTGTAACTTGGTCCAATTGTGCATAAGCAGATGGAAACACGAATATTGCAACTGTGGCTAGTATACCACCAATAATGCCAAGCATTATCATCGAAGCCAACCAGCGCTTGAATTTAAGACGCTCCATGGCATTAATGATAGGATCTAAGAGAAAAGCAAGAATGAATGAGAATACAAAAGGAAGGACAGCGGAGTTAAGATCCATCAACATCCAGAGGATGAATAATGCCCAATTAAATTGCAAGATACGTCGCGCAATAAAAGAACGCTGTCTGTATGGATAGATAATGAAAAATGCAATAAGGAATAGAATGAGAGGACTGCTGACAAGTTCTGTCAACACTAGAAATGTCATGCACGTTATCGCAGCCAAGACTATTGGAATTCCCACATTTATGGGAATGCCAAATATGGCCTGATGTTCCGAATCATTGTTCATCTTCCTACCTCCTTACATGAACATTGCAATGCCCTACATGCAGAGCATTGCAATGGCACGGTTTTCATGAGTTTATCAAGCGCAAACTTCATCATAAGCTTTTTTTAAAGCTGATGAAATCATGTCGGGGCTTGCTCCTTCAATTGCATGCCTTGGCATAAATCCAATCAATTCACCATCCTTTATGAGCGCAATAGCTGGTGAGGATGGAGGTTGCCCTTTGAAGTATTCTCTTGCTTTTGCAGTGGCCTCTAGATCTTGTCCAGCGAAAACCGTAAACAAATGATCCGGCTTTTTGGAATTATCCAATGACATTTTTACGCCTGGTCTGGCTCCACCAGCTGCACATCCACAAACGGAGTTAACAACTATGAGCGAGATGCCCGATGATGTAATGGCTGCATCAACATCTTCAGGGCTGCGAAGTTCTGTGAATCCTGCTGAAGTCAATTCTTCACGCATTGGCTGTACGATCAATGGATCATATGGCATTGTTAGATCTCTTTTTATATATAAACAAATGGTGTTGGTAAAACGAATATGATTCAAATCTATGATAATTATTCATACTTCTGAATATAGGATTGAAGAAGTATATTGCCTACAACACTAGGAGAAAGCTGTGATTTCATTCATAATTCGATGGGGCATAACGTCAACGGCCGTATATCTTACCTAATTTCTCATTGATGGCATATGGATCAAGAATTTTATGTCAGCCATCATAGCTTCATTAATTATTGGATTTTTAAACACTTTTGTAAAACCGATACTCACATTGATTAGTCTACCATTTGTATTGCTTTCATTTGGCTTATTCATGTTTATCATCAATGCAATGCTATTGTGGTTCGCCGGTGACATCCTTGAAGGAATCGAAATCGTGGGATTCTTTCCAGCATTTTGGGGTTCGATCATCATAAGCATTGGAACATGGATTGGTAATTTGATTACTAGAAAATGATAATTATTCCTCCACACCAAGCAATAAATATGCTTTAAGAAAATCATCCAAATCACCATCCATTACAGAGTGGATATCAGTCTTTTTCAATTCAGTCCTATGATCATTTACCATGGTATATGGCTGAAAGACATATGATCTGATTTGGCTTCCCCACTCAATTTTTTTCTTTGTTCCTTCAATCGCTGCTTTTGCTGCCTCTTCTTCTTCTCTTCGTTTTTGATAGAGTCTTGATTTCAACATCGTCATTGCTCTTTCCCGATTTTGATGTTGCGATCGTTCTTGTTGACATGCCACAACTATACCTGATGGAATATGTCGCAAGCGAACTGCAGTCTCAACTTTATTTACATTTTGACCGCCTTTTCCGCCGGATCTAAATGTATCCATTTCAACATCTGCGGGATTAATCTCAATCTCAACATCATCTTCGATCTCCGGGTAAACATATACCGATGCAAATGATGTCTGTCTTTTGCCTTGAGCATTGAATGGCGAGATACGAACCAACCTATGAACACCATTTTCTGCTTTGAGGAATCCGAATGCATTCTTCCCGACAATTTCCAGGGTCGCTGATTTTATCCCCGCTTCCTCACCCGGCTGTTCATCGGCAAGAAGCACTTGATATTCATGAGCTTCGGCCCATCTGGTATACATGCGCATGAGCATTTCGCTCCAATCCTGAGCTTCCGTTCCTCCGGCACCTGCATTGATCGTCAAGATTGCATTTCGAGCATCATCTGGGGCAGAGAGAATCTTTCGTAATTCCAATGCATCCACTGCTTGCTGAGCTTTTTCCACTTCAGCATCAATGTCATGCTCCATACTTGCATCTTCAGCTTCATCACCAAGTTCAATCAAAGCTCCAACATCATCAACTGCAGTTTGAGCTGA